>LWDU01040763.1_pt1 | contig 16555 bp, 15 predicted proteins | sample 727161 | NCBI WGS metagenome assembly LWDU01 (sample SAMN04566230, study PRJNA314399) | hydrothermal vent metagenome | isolation source: deep sea hydrothermal plume seawater | place: Mexico: Gulf of California, Guaymas Basin | collected 2004-07-11
GCGCTACAGGACTCCCTACTCAAAGTAACCCCGAGAAAAAGACTCACCTGCTGAAATAGAAACAGGGAGTCCGTCCGTATGAAGAACTATGGCTCGCGACTGTAGGTTGATGGGGCTTACGGCGTAGACGCAGCCCTAGCTACACCCTTGGGCGCACTGCTTCGGCTGGGTCAAGTCGAGCAGCGCGTGCCGCGGGATACAAACCAGCAATAGTGCCGATGGCAACAGCAAGCCCAACGCCCGCTCCGAGCGAAGTGGTTGGTACCGAAATTACCCAATCGCGGCTGCTGGCATAGGCAACGGTAATTGACGCCCCAAGAATGATGCCAGCAACTCCCCCCAGGGCTGCGAGTAACGCTGATTCGAAAACAAATTGAAGTCGGATATGCCCACGGAGAGCTCCCAAGGCTCGACGAACTCCTATCTCCGTCCGACGTTCAATAACGGAAATGACCATCACATTGGCAATACCAACTCCACCAACAAGTAGCGCTACCGCGCCCAGACCCAATAAAAGCCCCGTGAAAGCATTTCGTGTACTTGTGCGCGCCGTTAGCAGATCACTAGGCCGACTAACGGAAACCTCGCTGGGAGCATTGGGCAGAACCGATGCAGCGATGACCGCCCTAGTTTCGTCGAAACGGCGCTGATCATCGAGCAACTCTTCGTTGACGCGAGCATAGATAAGGCTCGGTTCAAGCTGTAAGTCAAAAAGCTCGGTGGCTATTTCAACTCCCATCAGAGCTGCACGTTCGATGTTAGGAGCTAAGGGAGCGGCCGCCAATATTCCTATTACCGTAAAGTACGTGTCACCCAAAAAGACCTGAGGCGATCGCAGGGTGCTGACAATTCCTAAACGTTCAGCGGCCACAGAGCCGAGCACGACGTTAGGAAGGCTTGCCGAAGTTAAGTCAAGAAACTGACCCTCAGCTACGACCCCATCAATCATCGAAAGCATCTCCAAGTCGACCGCTAAAGCCGTGATGCCGCCAGTTTGCTGCTTCGGAATAAACTCGTTGCGGCGAACTGATGCGTTAACCACAAAAACTGCGCTACTCGATTCAACGGTTCCTATTCGCTCTACCACTTTCGCAGCGTCCGCTGGGAAAGAAACCTCAGCGCCAGTGAATGAATCACCCGGTGTGATCTCTAAAAGATTCGGTCCGAGAGCAGCGAGTTCTGACTTGAGCTGAGCATCACTGGATGATGTTATTCCGAGAACCGAAATCATCGCCGCTATACCGATAGCGATACCTAAAGCTGTTAGCAACGTCCGTGTTTTTCGTGTGCGCAGGCCAAGTGTTCCTACGCCAATAGCATCCGCAACCTTGATCCGGCTGAAGCCCGTATTGCTGGTCACGCAGCCCTCGAATCGTTCGCAACCAAACCATCGAGCAACGTGACCATTCCAGGGAAGCTGCGAGCAAGCGCTCCATCATGAGTAACAACAACAATGGTGCTGCCATCCCCATTGAGTTGATGCAACAACTCAATTATTTCTTCAGACGTTTTAGAGTCAAGGTTCCCAGTGAGCTCGTCCGCCAAAATGATTGCCGGCTCACCCATGAGCGCACGAGCTATCGCCACGCGCTGTTGTTCCCCGCCGGAAAGCTGATGGGGAAGGTGACCCAATCGATCGCCGAGTCCCACGCGGTGTAGCAACGCAATTGCATCACTGTTCCTTCGCGACCGACTGATGCCCTGATAGAGAAGACCAGTAGAGACGTTCTCGACCGCCGACATACCGGCGATGAGATGAAATTGCTGAAAGATGAAACCAATTCGCCTGCCCCGCAAACTGGAAAGCTGACGGTCGGAGAGATTGCTTAAATCTTGCCCCTCGATAAACACATTCCCGGCCGTCGGTCGATCAAGAGCGCCCATAACGTTAAGCATCGTGCTCTTGCCGGAACCCGACGTACCAACAAGTGCGAGCAGTTCACCCTTACGAACTAATAGGTCTATGCCCCGTAACGCTCCAACCGGTGGATTACCCGGATAACTTTTTTCCACTCCAAGAAGCTCAAGGACCACAGATTTCTCTTCTTGGATCACGGAATGATCACTGACTGTCCGGGTTGAACGCCTCGAGAAATTGATACCTGGTTGCCATGAAAGGTACCCAATTCGACGCCTACTAACCTGACGGTGTTATCAGGGTCTAGTACTTCCAACCCGTAGCCGCCCTCTGCTAGGGCCAGAAGCGCAGCAATCGGAACTGCAACTGCTTCTTGCTCCAGAACCTCTTCCACTTTGACGGTGACAGGACTTTGATCGAACGAAGCCCCCGATCCCAGCAACTCGATTACCACATCGAGGTAGGTCGTCTGTTGTTGTCCCTGCACGATCCGAGTCGCGACGTCTGCCACGTGTGTGACAGTTCCTTCGACACTGTTCCCGTCGGGTAACTCAACTTCGACAATGTCACCCATCGCAATCAGCCCGCCTAATTCAGTATCAAGGTGAACTGTCACGACTCGGCGGGCCTCGGTGATATTTACCAAACTCCCACCGTTAACCGACTGACCTAACCGCGCAGTTATGGCATCAACTCGAAAAGGCTCTGGTCTAAACACGATTTGGCTTTTCCTAACAACACCGGTCCTGTCCACTCCAACAGACTCTTGCCACTGTTCAATTTGGCTCAGGGTGATCGAAGTAACGTACCGATCTGTGCTGAGGTCATATGTAGATCTGGCTACAGGGTAGGTATCTGAGAATCCCAACTCGACAAAATAAGTTTGGAGTTGGGCGATGTCGAGTGCGCTTGAAGTGTTCTCATCTATATCCCTAAACATCGGCATGGTGCCGTGAAGAAGAATGATGGGCTCATCATTAATCTTGTAGATCACGTCTCCGAAACCGATAACACTTCCGGGTTCCGGCAGCCAGGTAACGATCCCCGAAGAAAGATTCGGAAGACTCTCCACGTCGCCGAAGCCGAGAGTGCCCTCAACTTCGGTTTCTTTCACAAAATCAGTTTTGGTTACAGTCGCTGTGTTCCTTGATGATGTAACAGCCGCTGGCTCCTGGTCGAGACCGTTGTCCGAATCAAACCCGCCCAAAAGCCCCAAAGTGATACCAGCGACAACAGCCAAGGAGACAATCGATAAGCATCCGGTAACCACGATTTTACGTTTCGTGTTCATTTTCAATTCCTTAGTCGGGGTAAGGCCCCACGTCCGTCTTCGCTACATTTTTGGGCCGCAATCTGAAATGCCGCAGGGTCAAATTCCCCGTTTAAGAAACGGTTACGCAAAGCTGCGAATCCACCTGCGCCGTTAGAAAAATTCGGATCAGGCAGATCCTCGAAACCTGGGCTCTCTCTCACACACGCAAAAAGATCTAAAAGGCCATCTTCTAGCTCTGCCTGTTCTTCGGGAGACGCACCTAGACGTTGGCTCACCACTCCTCGTAACTCGCCGGCACACACGTCTAATAAAGCTCGAAAGTCTTCACCCTCGAAATCGATACCCAACTCACTTATAGCTTGTGGGTCGAATGCTCTCCCGCCCGATGGATCAGGATCAGGCCAGGCCGGATACTCCTCGCGCATGCACGCGGCCATATTGAGTTGGGCATCTTCGATGGAAACCGTTCCAACCACCGAGGAAGGCGTTTCGTCTTCGTCGGTTTGTTCCTCCGCACTAGCAACATCGCCACTTAGCGAAGCGATACTGGCGTCACGATCAGCTGACGCGCTTCCACACGAAACAACCGCGACCGAGAAGATAAACAACAAACATTTACGCATAGATGAAGTTTGGACCCCATTCCTAAGAAAAAACTAAGAAGTGTCTAAAACGTTGGTTTGATGTCAACGATCCGCTTGGCTTTACGAGCGACAATGGACCATGTTCGATCCACAACATGTGATCACGACCGTTGACGATCTTCGCCGCATGGTGCCGCCTCCCCGCCCAGCCCAGCAAACCAAGGTGTTGTCAGCGCTTGATACGCACTGCCGTCGGTGGATTCAGCGGAGCCCGTTCGTCGTTATCTCCAGCGTCGACTTGGCGGGGAAGATGGACTTGTCACCCAAGGGTGACCCTCCGGGTTTCGTTCGAATTCTCAACGACGAAACGTTGGCCATTCCTGACCGTCCCGGCAATCGCCGACTTGACACCCTGCACAACGTTTTAGAGCGACCTCAAGTCGGTCTGATGTTCGTCGTCCCAGGAAGGGGCGAGGTCTTGAGAGTGAGCGGCACAGGCCAGATCGTTACCGACCCTGATCTGCTAGCCACCATGGCGGTAGCGGACCGCCCACCAATTTTGGCCCTGGTCGTAACTATCGACGAGGTGATGTTCCATTGTGGGAAATCGGTGATCCGATCGAAGTTGTGGTCCCCCGGCGAATGGCCCGACATCGAAGGTCTGGCCAGCTACGCGGAAATCCTGGGCGACCAGACGACCTCCGACGAGACAGTGACCCAGATGGAAGCCAGGTTCGGGTCATGGCACGATGGGAACGAGCTCTACTAAACAGACAACACGCCTTTGAGGAGGCGCTTGAAACTACGGAGCGAACGGACGAGTTACCCTGAAACGGTGACCACCTTCGTTGAGCGCCCCAACGGCTGCCTTTCGCCGGTACAGCTAGACCCGGTGCTTGACGACCCTGACTCGATCCACGACATGGCTATGAAGAACGGTCCCTATTTCATGCCCGCCCGCTACCTAGTCAGCGGCGCCAGCGCCGACACCGCCGGCGACAACTCGAAGCAACGTGACATTGAAGTCCCGGATTACCTGGTTGGTCCTACCTGGCGAGGTGACTGGGCGGTCGGAGCCAGACCACTAGTTGACGGTGTCGATCACATACTGGAGCACCAAGGGTTTGCTGAGGCGGCACGGACCATCTATGACGCCGAAGTTGTGGTACCCGAGCAGGTCTACGTGAATCTGTCCACGCCGATGCCCGGCCAAGGATTTTCTCATACCGACATTCCCGAGTTCATTGGCATCGACCGCACCAACGCTCCCGGCTGGCTCCTTCAGGCCATGGGGACATCGCGCCTATTTGAAGATGTCCGTATCACCATCGTGACCGCGGTGGCGTGGTTCTATCGGGGTGAACGGGGGTTCTTCCGTTATTGGCCGAACGGCCGCGACGCGGACAGCATCCGCCACGAGGACATGTGGAACACCGCCACGGTAGGTGACAACGACTACATGCACCACCAGGTGGAACGCATTGGCCCTGCGGGAGTCAAAAAACCAGATGGCTTGACGATCGACTCACTGCTTGATCACGATGGAGAACGATGGATCGTCCAGGAGGACGGCCAGACATTGCTGGACTACGCAGATAAAGACGTGCGCCTCTCGGTCTCGTGGAAGGCGAAGATTTATGCCGACGAAGCAATTCGTGAGGCCGCTGACGCAGGAGACGGAGGGCTTGACCTTGAAGAGGTGGTCGCCCGCTTGGCTGACGCGCTTGGAGAACCGCGACCAGAGAACGTCGAATCTGCCTTAGTTAACGCCGACTTCCGCAACCAACTAACCGCACGCTGGAGCGGCTACCAATCCGGTTGACACATCGGCCCTTGTTGTTTCAGCCCCTGGCCCTCGCATATAGACACCCATTTACGAAGCAGGCGCCATCACCTTTGTTCGGCCGTTTCGGCTGATGGACCGCGTGGCGTTGTTCAGAGCAGGAAATCGATCGTGGTCAGCTCCTGGTCGTTGTCGACGAGTAAGACCTTCTTGAATATGATTCGCAACGCTCCTTCGCGTTCGACAAGGTGGTGGATGACGCGGCCGACCCAGTCGACGCGTACGCCGGGTCGAGATTCGGCTACCTGCACCGTCGAGTGGATTACTAGCGAAACGTCACCGTCCACGGTGCCATCTGATGCGGCTAGCTCGATGGTCACGTTGCTGACGAGGTGAACCGTGCGTGGTGGCGGTTGCTGAGAGATGGCCTTGCCACCCACATAGCGCTCGACCCGGTTGTGCATGCGTGATCGGTTGTCGTAGATCAGCGACACCTGGCTACGTGGATCGGTGTCGTCACCGTTGGCCGGTACCCAGTAGATCCCGTCCTCAACCCACAGCGCCTCCCATTCAGCGAAGCGACGCTCGTCGATGAGTCGGGCTTCGAGAAACAGCAGCTGTTCGACGCGTTGCTGTTCGAGGAGTTCCTCAATGCCGCTCACCTCACCGCCGCCTCATCAGTCATCAGCAAGCGGTAGTGGCGCCAAAAACCGCGCATGGCGATCTCGTCGAGGGCTCGGCCTTCGCGAGTGTGGTCGTACTGCACGCCACGCTCCAGCACCACCCACTCCGGCTCGCCGGCCTGCAGCCCGAGCTGCATCCGCTCCCATGTCGCAGCGTCGTCGGGTTCGATCACACCCGCCGCTCCGAATGCCATAGCGAATCGCCTCGACTGGGGACGCTGCATCTTCTCGGGCAGGCCGACCCACGTGATCGGTGTCTGTAGGTGGGTCATCTCCGACACGCTCACCGGATGGATTACGAAGATGCTTGAAGCCTCGATGAACAGGTTGGGGAAGATGAACCCATGCGGCCCGAGCCCGGTCTGTGGCCCGCCCTCCGTCTGCCGGTAGTCGACCTCTCCGTGGCCGCCGCCCAGGTCTCGCGTCACCCCGCCGTACGCGTCGGTGAAATAGTCGGGAGGCACGCCTCCCATTAGACCGGAGGAGCCGTGAGTGATCGGTGGGTGGTAGAAGTCGCAGACATTCTCTGCGGCCATCTTCCAGTTGGCCCCGATGCGGTGGCGCAGCCACCCTGCACGAAGTGAGATCTCGCCCACTGGGGAAACGTCGCATGCCCGGTCGATCAGGTCGCGGGCATTGCCTAGGTGTTCGGTCAGCGTCTGACCTTCGTGCGACCAACTGCCGAACACGAAACCTCGGTATGTGTCCATGCGGGGCACGGGCGCAAGTCCATGTGTGTCGCGATTGAACGTCGGCCCGAAACCCTCTTCGCCCGGCAGCGCCACCAACGCGCCGGCGTTGTCGAAGGTCCAGGCATGGTACGGGCAACGAAAGAAACGGGTGTGACCCTGATCGAGGGCACACACCGTGGCGCCGCGGTGGGGGCAGCGATTCGACCACAATCGCACCGCGCCGGTGTCGTCGCGAGTGAGAAGCACCGGCTGGCGTCCCAAGCGTCGAGTGACGAACTCGCCCGGGGTGGCCACCTCGCTTTCATGGCCGACGAACATCCAGCCCCGATGGTGGATCCGTTCCAATTCGCGTTCGAAGACGTCCGGGTCGGTATACAACCGCCCCGAAACTCGATCCGCTCCGATCAACCGCTCATAGGCGGACGAACTCGAGTCACCGACTTCGCTCACGTACATCCTCTCGAGCGTCCGACACGGCGCAAGAGTAGACCATCCCAAGGCCGCCCGAAAAAGTGAGAAAAGAGCGCAGGCTTCACAACTCTCCCCAGGAGTTCGTCCCAAAGGCCAGCTACAGCCCTCGTTTCGAGAAGCAGTACACGCCTATTTAGACTGACCGTGTGTGTAACGGTTCCCCAGTCAACCTCCAGCGCTTATGTGAACAATCAATTTCTCCCTGCCCCGACCAGTGGGGGAACTAATGGACTTCGTCGAAACTGCTGTTGAAGCTCTTGCTCAAACGGTCGAACTTATGCCAAACGGCGGCAGGACGCGCGGTGGGCAGCAGGAGATGACCCGTGCCGTAGCTGAGGCAGTAGAAGATGGCGAGCATCTTCTTATCCAAGCGGGAACGGGCATCGGAAAGACTTTGGCGTATCTCCTGCCAGCGGTGATGTCTGGCAAGCGGACAGTTGTCACGACGTTCACGAAAGCACTCCAAGACCAAATGGTTGAAACGGATCTTCCGTTTCTCGCTGCGCATATTGATCAAGTAGCGGGCAGGACCCTTACGTTTGCCGAAGTCAAGGGATGGAGCAATTACCTATGCCTTGAACGCCTCCATCAAATTCGGAGCGCTAAGTCTCAAGGTCAAATCGATGGCATTGCGGAAAGCGCTCCCGAAAACGAGATCAAACAAATATTGGACTGGGCAAGCGGCACTACCTCTGGCGACAAGGCAGATCTCAACTTCGTCCCGAAGAGTTCTTCATGGCGGGCCGTAAGTGTCTCTTCGCAAGAGTGTCTTAGGTCAGACTGCCCACATGTCGCTACTTGTTTCCCTATGCAGGCACGCCAACGAGCGGCAACAGCAGACGTAACTGTCGCCAACCACGCTCTCTACGCCATTGATTTAAGGGTCGGAGGAGCGCTTCTCGGCGAACACGAACTTGTAATACTTGATGAAGCCCATCAGATTGAAGATTCATTTTCAGATGCTTTTGGATTCGAGCTGACGGGTGCACGATTCCAATGGGTAGCGGACCTCGCTCGGCGACTTCTTGGTCAGGATCCGAGGGTTAATCGCGTAGCCGAACTCGGTAAACAATTAACTCAAAACATGCGGGATCACGGTGCTGCTCGAGTACACACAGGAGAGGCTGCTCACTTATCCAAAACTCTTGAGTTGGCGGAGAGCAGACTGGAAGCTCTGCTGGCCGCCACCCCGCCCGAAGTTGACGATGAAGACCTCGCTCGCCGACGTAAACGGCTCATTAGCTCGGGCCGCGCATTGCAAGAAGATGTCCAAGCGGCGCGCCTTTACCTTGCTGGCCCATCAGCGCTGGCACTCGTGGGATGGATTGAGTTTTCCGATGGACGCCAGCCAGTATTGAAGCTTGCTCCGATAGACATCGCATCCGAACTTGAAGAGTACTTGTGGACGAAACGAGTCGCTGTGCTGACGAGCGCAACCCTCCCAGCGAACATCGTTGAACGGTTGGGTCTTTCCGAGTCAAATCCGCGCCTTAAGACCGTTGACAGTCCGTTCGACTACGAGAACCAAACATTTCTGTACTGCCCTACCCACCTACCGGACCCAGCAAATGAGCACGAAGCATGGATGGCCGCAGTCCATGAGGAGTTAGCGTCATTGCTCACCGCTGCTGGGGGACGAACTCTCGCTTTGTTCACCAGCTTCGAGTCCTTGAATGCTGCTCGCGATTATCTTTCGAGCCACGTAGACCTTCCTGTTCTCTGTCAGGGAGAGATGCCTGAAAGGCGGCTCATAGAAAAGTTTGCTGCGACGAGCGAAGCATCTCTTCTGGCTACGCGAAGATTCTGGCAAGGCATTGATGTGCCTGGGCCGACCTTGAGCCTTGTGGTCATCGACCGCCTGCCCTTCCCCTCACCAAGTGAACACTTGATCAAGGCACGCAGCGTTGGGGCCAACCCTCTGGGCTGGTGGAAAGTGGAATTACCGATCGGTGCGACACGTTTAGCGCAGGGAGCTGGCCGCCTGGTTCGCAGGGAAGACGATTACGGGGTGGTGGCGGTCCTTGACCCTCGTCTAGCCACTCAGTCTTATAGGTCCCAGTTGTTAGAAGCCCTCCCGCCGATGCGTACAACCAACGATCCTAAAGAGGTAGAGCGGTTCCTACGAAACCTAAATGAGGGAACAGAGGCGCCCTAGAACAACAGCACACCCGTTGGTCGCGTTGGCCAATTTTGGTGTAGGCCTCTGAGCTGGGGGTTTGTGTGTGGGCGCTACACGGCAAACACCGAGACGTATAACGAAAATATTTAGCACTCATCGAACAAGTGGCGAGCCCTGCGGGGTGTGCAACCTGTCAGCCTTCGAGCCAGTTGACGAGCGGGTAGCCGCCCTGCACCACAGCAGCCAATGTCGTCTCCGGATCGGCCAGAGCGGCGAGGTTCTCCAGCGGATCCACGTCGGTCACGACCAAGTCCCCGTATGCTCCCGGCGACACCGTCCCGACCTTGCCCACAAGGTCACAAAGTTGGGCGTTGATGACGTACATAGAACGAAGCACGTCTGCCGCCGGCTCCAGCTCAGCACGGATGGAAAACTCCTGGTTCTGGTACGGCTGAGTTTCACCCAGCAAGTCCGTACCGAAGCCCAGTTCCACGCCAGCATCGCGCAGCAGCCCAATAGCCGTCTGTCCCTGTTCAAATAGACCGTCGTTTTTAGCTTGGCTTCGTTGAGGGAATCCGAACTTCTCCCCATGGTCCCGCAAAGCCCAGTAGGTCACCAGCGTCGGCACGACCGTCGTGCCCAGTTCGGCAAGGTGGGCAGCTGTCGCAGCGTCGACCAGATTGCCGTGCTCAAGGCAAGCAACGCCATTGTCGGCGGCGAGACGCATCGACTCCGGCGAATAGGCGTGAGCGGTCACGTAGGTCTGGCGATGCTCAGCTTCGGTCACGATGGTTGAAATCTCCTCCGCCGTGAACTGCACACTGTCGAGTGGATCGCTGGGCGACGCCACCCCGCCGGACGTGTGGATCTTGATGAAGTCCGATCCGTCACGCAACGACTGCCGAGCCGCCTTGCGCACGGCCGACGGGCCATCAGCCACATGAGCAAATTGGGACGTGATGATCTGACAGCCACACTCCGGTGGGTCGACCACTGGACCCCGAATGTCGGCATGACCGCCGGTCTGGGAGAGCATGTGCCCAGCCGAGACGATTCGCGGCCCACCACACAGGCCCCGACCTATCGATTGCTTGAGGCCCCGAATGTCGCCCCCCGTGTCCCGTACCGTGGTGAAACCTCGCCGCACTGTCGCCTCCGATAGCGCCGCAACGGCGAGGGCTTTCTCAAATTCCCATTCCTGGGCCAGCCGAGCTAAATCCATGGACGAGATCGACAGGTGTACGTGCCCGTCAATAAAACCTGGAAGGACATGTCGGCCCCGCGCATCTAGATCGACGTCAACCTCACCGGACCATTTACCTTCGACGACGTCGACGATGGTGCCATCTTCAATAACCACAGTTCGCTCGCCGAGGTGCTCACCAGCCACCGGTTCGTAGACCACACCGTTGCGGAGAACAGTTCGCATCAGAAGATCTCCTTTCCCACAAAACTCTAGACCGCGGTTTAGCGCGGCTTAGATTTATCTCAGCCATGCATACTTGCTGGCCTCCATCGAGGCGAGCGATCATGGAGTTGGTTAAGGGTGTCATACGTTTCGGTGTGAGCGCTACAGGGTGCGACTTCTAACCAGACAACGAGTTCTGACTTTCGCGAGACAACCACGAAAAGGGAACCCATATCAAATGGCGACGAAGGCTCTCTTTGGTGGTGGGTGATCTGCTTGACGAGTGGGATGAGAAAACCGCTGCTCCTGAACAATGAAACTTTACGATTCCAGGCAGAGTGCTAACGCTGCGCGGGCAGCATCCTCGGCTTCTTTGTCGGGAGCGATGACAATTTCGCTCGCTGCGGCCAAAAGACACTTCTGTGGGGCACCTAAAAGAACTAAGGCCCTAATTTCGTTCGACAATGGAACACACTTGTCTCGCGAGGCCCAGTTGGCCTGTCGAAGACATGACGACAGGAAATTCTTTTCCTGAGCTTTAGTCCATTGGGGAGTGCTGGTACACGAGGCCAAACCGACAGAAAGAACAACGAATCCTGACACCACGTACTTAAAAAAATTTGTGCGCATCGGGTTCCCTTCATCTTCAAACTTGACCGGATCTTGGGCTTTTACATGTTATTGCCCACCGTAATTCCTATAGGACTCACAACTGATGACTCTCATTTAATTGTTGAACTATGGGACACAAAACAGCCACTATCTACCTAAGGCGAAGCACCGAGGACGACGGCGTTAGTTGGTGTGCGCGTCTGGAATGTCACCGTGTTTCACTTGTGTGGCTACTCGCGTGGCTACTTGATTCCGTCATCTACTCTCCAACGGGTGGGGATCCGTTTGGGCGTAACTCGTCGGCTGTTTGTAGGGTTCGCGATTGCGGTCCTTGCCTCGGGGTGTCAGGCATCTCCAGACATCCCTGAAGTCCAAAACGGCAGCGAGACATCTCAGGATGCTGAGACCGCTGAGGATTCGACGACTCAAAACACCGTCGCAAAAACAGACGACACGGCACCGGGCACCACCGCAACGAGCAGCGAACAAACCATTAAGGACGGTGCTGCGGTCGAGGCAACGACATCGTCGCAGGTGACTACCACCAACGCGCCTGTCCAAACATCACCCTTAACCACTCCTCTTGCCGCGACGAGTACAGCTACGACAGTTACTCAACCGACCGCTGAAACCACCACCACACTCCCCCAGCCGTCAGCGGTAACCACAACGACCGTTGCTTCGTCGTCAAACGATGACTGGGACGAGGAACTTCTCGCTGGGTTGCAGGTCAATAACGGTTCTGCTCCGGTGTCCTATGACCGCGATGACTGGGGGTCTGGCTGGTCTGACGCCGATGGGAACTGCATGAGTGCCCGTCACGAAGTTTTGAAAGCCGAGTCCGTTGATTCCGTTCAGGTCAGTTGGTCCGGTTGCACCGTTACCGCGGGCCGCTGGTATGGGGCATTCAGCGGCACATGGGTCACGAACCCCAGCCATCTCGACATTGATCACTTCGTGCCCCTCGCCAACGCCCACAATTCGGGTGGTTGGGCATGGTCATTGACCACGAAACGCAACTATTACAACGACCTTTCCGACCCGAAACACCTCATCGCTGTCACCGCGTCAGCTAACCGGTCCAAGGGTTCGCGTGGCCCTGAAAGCTGGAAGCCATCTGACACCAGCTATTGGTGCGTGTACGCGCACACATGGGCCAACATCAAAACCCGTTGGGAACTCACCGTCACCACATCTGAGCTGTCTGCGCTCACCTCAATGTTGAATATGTGCGACGCAGAACCAGCGTTGACGTGGACTTCCCCAGCGGCGCCAGCGACTACGAGCAGCACTACGACTACTACAGGTCTCGCGAACCCCGGCAACACCAAAAACTGTTCAGACTTCTCTACCTACACCGAAGCTAAAGCCTGGTTCGATACCTACTTCCCCCACTACGGCGACGTTGCCCGCCTCGACAACGATGGTGATGGTGAACCATGCGAGTCGCTACCAGGCGGTCCCTAATTCCATATTTGGATCACCAGAAGCAAAGCGCTCAACACGCAGCGAGCATGGTGGAACGCGGACCTAACAAACCCCAACTGTTCAACAGTTTACGATCCTCACCATCTTCCTTACCCAGAGCCTGCCTAGCTGTTCAGATCACGCAAGCGGTGCTGAGCTGACGCATGAGCCGACGCTCGGTCGGGTCCCACGCGTCACGTCGATGCATGGTCCCGAGGGTGTCAAACATGACCAAATCACCGACCTCCCAATCATGGCCGTAGACCCGAGCAGGGTGGGTGGCATGCAAATGCAACTGCTTGAGCAGGGCACTGCTTTCAGCCCGCTCCATTCCTACGATTCCACGGGTGATGCCCCGTGACACATACAGGATCTCGTCCCCGGTGTCGGGATGGCGCACCACCACTGGATGCTCAGCCTCAGGGATGTCGGGACGGTCAATGCCAGCTGCCTCATCGCGCTCGATCTTGGCCGCAAAATCTTTATCAGGTTCAGCCATGTAGTCGGCAATGCTGTGCGTGGCCCGCAGACCGCTGAGGCGAGCCCGCAATCCGGGGTCGAGGGTTGCGTAGGCGTCGTACATGTCGGTGAAGTACGTCCGGGGTGGTTCAGCCGGAAGCTCCACCGCGTTGAGAAAGCTTGTCTTCGCGGGTGTTGCCACATAGGAATAGTCGGCGTGCCACTCAAGGTCGGTGGCGCCCTCCACTCCCAACCGGTCGCCGTCCTTGCCGCGAATGTTTGTCACTGGGAGGATCTCTGGAAGCGCTCCCGCATTCCGGAACCACTCCGACCCTCTAATCGGGTCGCCGAACGACTCGACGAATCTCACCAGGTCCTCGTCAGTGGGCTGAAGCTGACCGCGAAACACCAACAGCCGGTGACGGTGTAACGCCTCAGTGATGCTTCGCTTGCTCGCGTCGGTAAGCGGTTCGGCTGGCTCCCAGCCAGAAACCAGAGCCCCAAGCGGAGCCTCAGACAGTGGAACAATCTCAAGACTCACGATGACCCCTTCGTAGAACGTCGACCGAACACCAGGACGTGGCCTGGCAATCACCGTAGCTCGGGTTGCGGCGACCTAACCGATTGGTGACTCAATACAGTCCTCACACGTGTATTCATTACGCCCAAACGAATGAGGCATCCCAAAGGCCGCTTTATGTGCTTTTAGTACACCGCCATCGCCACCATCAACTAAAGCCCTCCCCAATACATGCTCGCTAAGCCTCATCGAGGCGAGCGATCATGGAGCTGCCGAAGTTGGGTTTTGCGGTCTCGGTGTGGGCGCTACATGACTCGCACCTCGACCTACTTCAAGGCGAGGGGCTGGCGAAGGGCCATCGAAAGAGCTTCAGCGACAACGTTAAACCCGGGTGCTATCTCCGGAGCAGCACGACACCACAACACCCCATAGTGGACCATTTGGGGTTGACGAAATGACACGACTGGTACGCCAGCCTCAAGGAGACGTCTGCCATACATTTCGCCGTCGTCACGCAATGGGTCCAACTCGGCGCTAATGATCACAGCAGGCGCTAACCCCTTAAGTGACGTCGCTCGGGCCGGCGAAACCAGTGGATCTGCACGATCAATCTCACTGCCGATGTACAAGTCAGCCATCTGCCTCATGACCGCTGTGGTGAACCCATCACCTTCGGCATACGCAAGGTGAGACGGGAGGTTGAAGTCGGCAAGTTCCAAGGCAGGACAGACAAGAGCTTGCATCACCGGATGATCGGGCCGATCACGCCATCGCTGAGCGACAGCGGCAGCCAAGGTACCGCCAGCACTGTCGCCTATCACCGCCCAACAGTTACGGTCGACACCAAGTTCGTCGGCGTGGTCGAGTATCCATTCCACTGCCGAGAACGCGTCCTCTACTGCGGCTGGAAATGGGTGTTCGGGAGCCAACCGGTAGTCGACGGCCACCACAACCGCACCGACCCGAGAAGCCAACAACCGACAGACCTGGTCGTGAGAATCCAGGTCTCCGGCTACGAATCCGGCTCCGTGTAAATAACACAGCAGTGACACCGTCTCACTGGTTGGCCGGTAGACACGTATTGGCACCGACCCCGCCATGTTGTCTATAACCGAATCTATTTGATCTGCGCGCATCCCAGGCTCAGATGAACCTAGGCTCACTCGTTCTCGAAAGGCGGCCACGAAATCAGTCACGCCGCTAAGTGTAAAGCGATACCTCAGACCCCTCCCCTATCCATTCAGACCGGGACCCTCCGATTCCAAAACAATAATCTCAGACCGAGCGGCCGAAGCCTAGAAACTAGGCCTTTCCCCAATCCATGGTTGGTAACTCCAATCCATGCTTGCGAAGCTCCTCGAAAGCGCGAGCTCGCGTCGCTGCCTCCGCCGAACGACGTTTCCACGCTTTCGTTTTCCAATGAGCGAGGCGGCTGCTGTTGCGACCGTAACGTCGTACCTTCTCGGACGTGTGATGCTTGGGTGGGCGTCGTCTCGGTAAGTCGGCGAAAAGGTCGTTCACCTCCGCGAAATCGCCGTTGCTTGCTCGACGCGTCAACCCCCGTAGGTGTTGGTTGTCGCTGTGGCGTGCTTCTCTGGCTTGAGTGACAAAGAATTCGTGGCTACGAAACTCGTCAGTTTGTGTTGTGTTGGAAGTGGACATCAATCCCCCTCAATAGGGCTCCGAAAACGTCTCGAAGCTGATGTGCTTTACCGTGCTTCGGTCCCCCTAGACCGATACCGCCATCTTAGAACAGATACGTCGGAGACTTTAGGTACCCTCTCCACCCAATACATGTTTGCTAGCCCCTATCGAGGCGAGCGATCATGGACCTGTGGCCGGATTCCTCAGTGTCGTTGTGGGCGCTACAGAGCAAACGCTCAGACATATAAGTGCAAAGAGCCAGCGAACTAGCTGGACTCAACACCGGTTTACTTATCAACGTGGGCGCTACAGCGCTAGGGGTCTATTACACATTCAAAGTTTCCCTCCTCGTGGGACAACCACGAAAAGGGAACCGGTTACAGACGAGGTGGTTCGGGTCCTTGGTCGTTGATGGCCTGGGTTCTAGGTTGTCGGGGTGCGCCAGACCCTTTCAAGACTGACTGCCGTCTGCGTGTTGGTGTTGGTGGTGGTTGTGGGGTGGGGGTCGTCTGCTGGGGCGTGGGATACCGCTGCTGGCAGCGATAGCAATTGGGGTTCGCTCACCTTCGGCGGCACCAGTTACGACTCCGCCGGCGGGGTGGCGGTGGATGGTTCCGGCAACGTGTACGCCGCCGGCTACTTCAACAACACAGTTGATTTCGGGGCTGGTGATGTCACCTCCGCCGGCAGCTACGACGTGTTTGTTACGAAACTGAATGCTTCGGGTGCTCATCAGTGGACCACCACCTTCGGCGGCACGGGCGCCGACGTTGGCTATTCGGTGGTGGTGGATGGTTCCGGCAACGTGTACACCTCCGGATACTTCAACGGGACGGTTGATTTTGGGGCGGGCAACGTCACTTCTGCCGGTGGCCACGACGTGTTTGTTACGAAACTGAATGCTTCTGGTGCCCATCAGTGGACCACCACCTGGGGTGGCACCGACGGCGACGTTGGCCGGGGGGTGGTGGTGGATGGTTCC
>LWDU01032265.1_pt1 | contig 16551 bp, 18 predicted proteins | sample 727161 | NCBI WGS metagenome assembly LWDU01 (sample SAMN04566230, study PRJNA314399) | hydrothermal vent metagenome | isolation source: deep sea hydrothermal plume seawater | place: Mexico: Gulf of California, Guaymas Basin | collected 2004-07-11
TAAATCGACGGTAAATCTTTGAATGATCCCATCTCGCTTCAATTTGGCAATTCGGTCATGGGCGGTCACCCTTGCCAAACCAAGTTTTTCTGCGATCGAAGTAACCGATGCCCGAGAATCTATCTTCAATAATTCCAGTAAAGCCAAATCATGAGGGTCGTTCTTCATATTTTTAACGAAACGCAACTCCCTTTTAATCTATCCCGACATAATGACGGAATCTCCAATAGAAACACAGGTAATAACCGACAAATTTATGTTTTTCATAACGAATTGTTCATGAAGGAACATCCCAACCCACTAATTGGAGATATTAATGACCGACGAAAGGAGATTCTCAAGCAAAACCGTTCACGCTGGAACCAAACATATCGAAGGTGCGGTCAATACCCCCATTTTCCAATCTTCAACTTACCAACTCACAGATGAGGCCTATGCAGGCTGGGCTGCCGGAGCCCAACACACCTTGCTTTATGGGCGCCTTTCAAGCGTGAATTCCGAAGCGGTCGTCGAAAAAATCTGCGCGCTTGAAGGAGCAGAGGATGGCGATTTATTCGCAAGCGGCATGGCAGCGATATCAACCACTTTGATGGGATTATTATCACAAGGCGACCATATCGTTGCAAGTAGCGATGTTTATGGTGGAACCTATGGTTTGATGACCGAGGAATTACCAAGATTTGGGATATCTACCACCATGGCAGATATGCAGGACCCAGCATCTTATGAGGCTGCGATCCAAGAGAATACAAAAATACTTTACATCGAAACCATCACCAATCCTGTGATTAAAATTTGTGATATCGAAGCGATGAGCGAAATAGCAAAACGCCACAACCTATTATTGGTTATCGATAATACATTTGCAAGCCCCTGGGCTTGCCAGCCAATCAAAATGGGTGCTGACCTAGTTATCCATTCGACCACAAAATATCTCGGCGGACATTCTGATATCGTCGGTGGAGCTGTGGTAGGAAGTGCGGATTTGATAGCAAAAATGTTCATCAAAAAGGTACATTTCGGTGGCTGCCCAGATCCACACAATTGCTTCTTACTCGAGCGCGGAATGAGAACCTTGGCGGTACGAATGCCGGTCCATTGTTCCAATGCGGCTGAAATTGCAACAAGATTGGAAGCGCATCCAAAGATAGCAAGTGTGAATCATCCAAGCCTCGTTAGCCACCCAGATTATGATGTCGCTCAAAGAATAATTCCAAAAGGAACCGGAATGATTGCATTTACTGTAAAGGGTGGAGATGAAGCCGCGCTTAAATTCATGCGTGGCTTAGACATGATTTTTGAAGCAACTAGTCTCGGCGGAGTTGAGAGTTTGATCGAATGTCCATTCAACTCAAGCCATATGTTCATCCCAGAAGATGTTAGGATAGCAGCTGGCCTCGGACCAGGTTTGGTTCGCATCTCGGTTGGTATTGAAGACGTTGAAGACCTATGGACCGATATCTCAAACGGATTGAATTCTCTTTGAGGGATATCTTTTGGAATTGTCAGAACTCGGTATTACAATAGGATTCATGTTCTTGATGTGTTGGTCGCCAGGGCCAAACACAATTCTTTGTGCGGCTCATGGAACAATCCATGGTTTCAAATCTACATTGAAGTTGATTTTTGGGCAAGGTGTGGGTTTCTTTTTGGTTGGCATGGCAATCGCATTGAGCATGGATATAATCGAAAATTATTCCGGAGTAATGTTTACTCTAAAATATGTAGGCGCAGCCTACATTCTCTATCTATCAGTAAAAATTGCCAAGAGCCCAGTTACCAAATCAGAACAAACAAATGAAGACTTGTTAGGATTCAAAACCGGGGCAACAATGCAATTAGTGAATCCAAAATCCTTTGTATATTTCACCCTATTAATTTCAATATACTCAACCAGAGTCGGCGAGGGCGTCTCAATAAAAATCATGATAATCTGTATTTCAACAGTAATCGGCATAGCCTCGGTACTGTTCTGGGCATATTTTGGCTCGAAAATAAAGAAACTTCTATCGGATCAAAACAAAGCAAAAAAAATGAATATTACCCTAGGGGTATTACTAGCCTTGGTCGCAGTAAATATCCTATTCCAATAATTAATAATTAATTTTAATTTTGTTTATCTTCTTGGTATTCTTTCAACTTCGCTTGGTACTCTTCATCGGTTAGGCCGTGCCATCCTTTGCAAAATCCTGTTGGCGATCTGCCGCATCCACATTTGTTCATAAGTTTTATTCCTCCCCATTTGGTCCTAACAACCCACCCTATTAATAAAATAAATTACAAATTAACTACTCAGTAACAATATAGTAACCACCTTATTCTTAAGAAACCTATAGCTAGAGGCAGGTATGAAGCAAACCGATGTACAAGCAGCGGCATGGACAAAAAGCTTTGAATCGGGGAAATTCGTTCGAAAATCAAGTGAATTTCGTGACCAAATTGAAACCGGTGGCACCTTTGATGTTGAAAGCGACCGCTATCATCTCTACATATCCCACGCCTGCCCGTGGGCCCATAGAACACTAATCACCAGAGCCTTATTGGGTCTTGAAGACCACATCACCGTAGATGTGGTTGATTGGCATATGAATCGCGATGGATCGTGGTCTTTTAATTCCGAAATAGAAGGGGCGACCGCCGATACCATCAACGGCCAAAACAGCCTTGAAGGAGTTTACAATCGAGCATTTGATGGCTGGAAAGAGAGCCAAAGAATCGGCACAGTCCCGGTTTTATGGGATAAGAAACATGCTACCATAGTGAATAACGAAAGCAGTGAAATTATCAGAATGCTCGATATATTAGCCCAATCGGGTTTAGGTAATGGTACAACCTTATGCCCACCAGAACTTAAAGACGAAATCGATGCCATGATCGCTGCTAATTATGAAAGTGTCAACAACGGCGTTTACAAATCAGGTTTCGCTCGGACCCAATCCGCATATGATGAAGCTGTGACTGGTTTGTTCAACCGACTCGATGAGCTAGAAACCCATCTCGAAGGCCGTGATTGGTTGGTTGGAGCCGAAAAAGGCCAACTTACCGAAGCGGATATTTGCTTGTTCCCAACCTTGGTGCGTTTCGATTTGGTTTATGTGGTTCACTTTAAATGTAACCTTAGACGAATTATCGATTATCCAAATCTTCAAGCCTTCATCGAACGGATGCTCAATCAACCAGGGTTGCGCGACACCTGTCATTGGGACCATATCAAAGGGCATTACTTTTGGTCACATCAGAGCATAAACACCTATCGAATCATACCGCTTGGGCCGCTTGAAGGTGCGCATACAAAGTGAGCCAGGTCTTTTTTTAATTTGAAACTACAGCACTGTAAAGCACGACTGGAACCACGGGCCTATCTCCATCATCGGTTGCAACTTCAGAAATTGTAGTTACATGTTCACACCCCGAAACGATTTCACCAAAGACGGTATACTCTCCATCTAGGAATTCATGGTGTTCAATGTCATCTGGTATGAGGAAAAATTGTGATCCAGCCGAATTCGCTTGAGCGGTTTTAGCCATCGACATAGTACAAGAAAAATGTTTCAATCCATTATCTGCTTCATCGGGGACATTCCAATTTGTCTGGTCGGGGCAATCCTCTACCGTAGCAATAGATCCATTGCAAATCCCGTACCAATCCGCCGCATATCCTCCGGTTCCATCATAATTTTCAAAATCTCCGCCTTGAATCATAAAATCATCGATGATTCGATGAAATTGAGTAATATTATAATTTCCTGCTTCAACATGCTTGTAGAGATTATCAGCGTGATTAGGAGCGGCTGTATGGTTTAATTTAATTTTTATTTCAAAGGTTGCTTCTGCCTCTTCTAGGCTTTCACCATGGTAAATATTGAATGTTACATAACTGCCAACGCCAGATAAGTCTTCTGACGAATCAGGATTACCAACGCATCCAGATAAGAAAAAAACCATCATCATAAAAAGTGCTTTGATTCTCAAACCAACAACTCCTAAATAGGCCGAAGAGGTCTTCAGATATGAATTATTTTAATAATACATTATTTCAATACCAGCGCCTCATGGACATCTAATGGGGACACACGAGTACCAGCAAGACCCGCGCAATGAGAATGTCTGGATATCGATAAATGGAGAATTATTTCGCCGTCCAGATGCGAAGGTGTCCGTGCTAGACGCAGGATTCCTACTAGGGGATGGCGTGTGGGAAGCCTTTCGACTGCACGATGATGTTTTGGTGTTCTTAGATGATCATATCGATCGTCTATTTCGTGGAGCTGCTGTAATTTCACTTGAGATTCCAAATAAGCGCGCAGAAATTATTTCTGAGATTCAAAAGGCAATCAAGGCCAATGATATGCACGACCAGGTGCACATTCGCCTGATCATCACCCGCGGGTTGAAACCCACGCCTTATCAAGCACCTTGGGTCATTTCTAGCGACCCCACGATAGTTATCATTCCAGAACACAAAAAAGCCAATATTGAACGTAGCATCAAAGGCATATCTTTGGTTACTGTAGATATAATTCGTGGACCTCATAATGTTCAGGACCCCCGAATCAATAGTCTATCTAAACACAATTGTATTGCAGCCTGTATCGATGCAGCCAATAAGGGAGGAGAGGAAGGCTTGATGTTGGATCCAAATGGATTTGTCAGCACTTGTAACTCAACTCATTTCTTCATGGTCAAGGATGGAGAAGTTTGGACTTCAACTGGCGAATTCTGCCTTGAAGGCATCACTCGTCAGAAGATAATAGATATCTGTAATGACAACGGAATTCCCTGTTTCGAGAAGAATTTCACTCCAGCAGACGTGGCTGATGCAGATGAAGCCTTCGTTACTGGAACATTTGCTGGATTGACCCCTGTTATCGAATATGATGGACGGCCAATGGGAGCCGGAATAAGAGGACCAATCGTTGAGCGATTGCAAACATTATACCTAGAATTAATCAGTAGGGAATGTCATGTCTGAAACTAGAATTGCAATGTGGTCCGGGCCACGTAATATCTCGACTGCGATGATGTATTCATTTGATAATCGACAGGATTCTTATTGCAGCGATGAACCATTATATGCCCATTATCTAGATAGAACAGGAATCACCCACCCTGGGGCGCAAAAGGTAGTTGATAGCGGTGAGACCAATTGGGAAAAGGTGGTCGATTCCCTTTGTGGAGAAATTCCGAATGGAGCTGAGATTTGGTATCAGAAACACATGACCCACCATCTCCTACCCCATATCGGTCTCGATTGGATTTCGAAACTCACCAATTGTCTTCTGATACGCGACCCTAGGGAAGTGCTACTTTCGATGTCGAAGAAGACAGACCAAATCGACGTCATGGCAACAGGCATTCCTCAGCAGAATCGTCTTTTTAACCATCTTCTTGAAACAACCGGAGAGGTGCCAACAATTGTCGACTCTAGAGACATTCTGAAGAATCCGGAGAGAATGCTTTCCAAGTTGTGTGATGTGTTGGAGATTCCATTTGACAAGTCAATGCTTTCTTGGCCGGCGGGTCCAAGAGAATGTGATGGGGTTTGGGCAGAATATTGGTATGATGCAGTATGGGAATCAACTGGTTTCGCACAATACAGGCCACGAATTGGAGAATTGAGCCCAGAATACCAGGTGTTTTATGATGAATGCCAGATTTTCTATGATCGGTTACACTCTTATCGAATGAAATTTTAAATTCCCAATCCTTTCCACCAAATTATCCGATCATAGAGCTACAATACCTTTGATTTCTTGCCGGGTCTAACTTTATAACAAAATATCCGCCGGTTAACTTTGATGTGGAAAACCCCTTTTGCGGTTTTGATTCCTGTGCTACTTCTCACAGGATGCGTCGGCATTAATGAGCCACCAGAGCCTACAATCGATACGATATTTGGCCTCGATGGGGCGGATTGGGCGAATCACTTTGAAAAAGATGAAAATAATCAAACCGAGGCCCACCTGAAACAACTCTCCATAGAATTCGACTCGAAATCATTGATTAACAAAACCATTGTTGAATATTGGTTGGACCCTGGCGATGGCAGTGAAACGATACGAATTGACGCAACTCAGGGCAATGTGATCAATTATACCTACACTGGGTATGGCGCGTTTATGGCTCGGTTTGGAGCCGTGGATGATGCTGGAAATACAGATACAATGCCCCGTTCTGTCTATGATTGGCCAGCGTTACTCCGACATGGAGAATATTTCCTGAATGAAACATTTGTTGACCAACCTAGCAATCTGTACATCGATTCTCCGAATCCTAACTCTGTAGGCTCCCCAGAAAGGATAAGTATTGAATCAAGAATTGCGAATCTTTGGGGTTGGCCGATAATTTCTGAATCTGTTGATATTACTTGGCTTTTAATCGGCCCAGATGGCGAAGAAGTGGCTTCTCACACCGAGACGATTCAAGGTGGTAATGATTTCACTTGGGAATTCAACCTTGAAAATCCAGAACGAGGAAGTTGGGAGTTGATTATAGATAGTTCAGTGGATTCTAGTTTGAATCAAGAAACCTTTTTCCGCCTAGGATATGGTGGATTTGTGTACGATACAAGTGAATTATAAATCCCCACTCCTTTCCACCATCGACCGCCTCAAGCAGTCGGAGAACCCATTTGGAATTGGGTCATCCCCAAGTCCTGATAGATTTGCGGCATTACGCCGTTTTTAGAATAGAGATAAAGAGCAGTAACCGCAACTTGCTCGGCAGCATTGGTCCAAGCGATTGCAATGGCGACTCCACATACTCCGAGTGCTAATCCGACGTACCATAGTGGACCTAATACGGACATCAACACAAACGTAAGGATTACGATCACAACGACGAAAAATCCCCCGATTAGACCAATTCCTAGGCCCGAGGTAATATTTTCTCCCCAAGATTTGTGAAACATTTGCTTACTTGATTTCAGACTTTCACCAACACTTTTGTTTTCGATAATCATGTGCGGTATCATGAAAAAGGTCATCATCCACCAAACCGCGGCTCCAATTGCGGTCAGAATCATTGCAAATATTGCAGATCCACCTTTCTGATTTCTCGCAGCCTGGTTCAAAACCTTCAGCAACAAACCGACCGTTCCGGCAATTACTCCCCAGACAATAATAATATGAATTTTGCTCATTGCTGCCGACACGCCATCCATAAATTTGGGGTCTCCTCCTGTAAGCCTAATGTGTGAATTGGCCACTATTGCACTATTCCAAAAAGTCACGACGATCGAGAGGGTCATATATCCAACAAATACGAATCCCATATACGCAGGCGTCATCTGTTCTTGAGAATCTATCGCCCATGATTGCTTAAGATATTGAGGTGCACTCATCCCAATCATTGCTATTAGGCTCATAAATCCACAAATAAACATGTAAACGATTAGTTCAGGATCTTTCTTAACCACAGACATGCTCAACTTGCTCATTTTCCAGCCGCGGCCAATCGTGTCAAAAAATCCCATAGTTGGCCTAGGTAGAGCCGGGGTTTTTGTGACTACCGGTAAATTTCCACGCAGAAATAAATTAAGCGGTCAACTAAATATTGAGGGCCTTGATCGGATTTTCTATCCAAGAACTATCGGTTTTCCAATCTATTTCGGGACAATCGATGTACAATTCTAATTCATTACCATCCGGGTCTTTGACATAGATACTTTTGGTAATTGTGTGGTCGGTTATTCCATCGATTTGTATCCCTGCTTTAATCAGTTGATTCTTGGCTTGAATTAATTGTTCGAGAGTATTACCGATACACCACCCGACATGGTAGAGGCCCAGTCTTCGACCTGCTAACGGCCCTGGCGCTGGCCCAACTTCGATCAATAATAATTCGTGATGGGTTCTGCCACTTGTGAGAACAGCCGCCTTTCCATTGAAAATAGTACCATAACTTTCGAGTCCGAGAAGGTCCGAATAAAATTCAACCGACCTTCTCAAGTTTTCGACATAAAGTACGACATGGCCGAGGTGTTCAACCTTCATGGTGATTGCAACCTTCCGGTATATTAGAAGGTTTCAATTTGGCCACAGGCCACTCTTAACTTTTCTAAACACCCTGAATAATCGTTTTCTTGGTCTTCGACCAAAGCCTTAGCATCCTTCCAAGCGATAATTGTTGCACCGCTCCAAACGCTCCCCCGGTCACGCGCATTTGGAGAAAATTGCCAATCTTGCCCCGCCGATCTACCAGCGGCAACCAACCAAGCCCAAGCGCTTGCTTCTTTGTCTATGTCTCCCTTTTTGGATAGGGCCAATTTTTCAGCGGTCCCCATTCCATCGACCAAGGCGGTGAGAATTAAATCGTTAATATAACCAACCGCACCGGGCAATTTCCCACGCTTATATGGAAATTTAGAGGCGACAGAAGCTTTGGATCTCTTTTCGCTTAATTCACGTAGAAATTTACCGAATGGGCGCATTTTTACCAATTGAGCCGACCACAACTCTTCGGCTTCATCAGCGGCTAATCCGTATTTTTCCAATCCAGCTTGGCCGTGGTCCGACCATAATGCGGAGAGAACGTCGTTCAAGGATTTCGCAGAAATTTCTACCGCATCCCCATCTCGCTCGTGGAGGTCTCCTCTTTGAGAAATTCTTACACCGCTTCCTTTAGCAGAGTTCAAGAGAATCAAAGCCAATTCTTTTTCAGCAGTAGAACCTTTTAGTTGAGTTATTCCTTCTTCAGCATTAGCGAACCATTTTTCAGCCACAACAAACCCCTCATCAAGATTTGCCAAAACTGCAATCTTTACTCTTTGAGCGATCGAACCTTCATTCAGGGTTAATCCGACCCACCCATCTAAAACCCGATCAATAGACTCTCTTGCTCCATCTTGTGAGCAGCCTTCAGGAACCCATATTGCATCAGGGGTCATTATTGTAGAGAGATTTGGTGGTAGCATCGAGAGGGCTAAATCGTGAACGAATGATTTTTTCCCTTTGATGGTACTCAAGGTTTTGAAGTCGATTCCGACCTTACTACCATCGATGAAATTTAACAAGAGGTAGCCATCTGCACACATCTCATTATCCTTAACTTTGTCAAAGTCAAGGCCCTTTGTTATCCAAATATTCTCTCTTTTGGTAAAACTAAATCTCGATTTATCAAGGACTTCGTCCAACCAACCTTCAGGGATTGTTGGGATTGGGCCAGAGCAAACAAATCCGCCCCTCCAAGAGAAAAAGTGGTATCCAGCCCGGGCATGAGTTTCCCAAGGGATCATCCTTAGCGTTGGCATGTGATGATTTTGAACCCCGGCCTGATACGCAGGTTTTCCATCTCCTCGGCGAACGAATGACGCCGAACCAAAAGATTGGTGTTGATAATTTCCAACGATAGAAATTTCTGTATCATGTGCGGCCATGAGGGCTCCGGCAAGCGCCTTGGCAATATTGTCGCCACGCTTTGCCATCATCTTTTTACCAAGCCATTTTTTGTTATGCCGATTATCGAGGACTTTTCTTAGACTTGCTAATGTTTTGGTAACAGGGTCGATTCGACCCCACTTTAATTTTCCTGTCCAAGTCATTGCCGGTAAGAGTTCTTCTCCGCGGTCCAATAAAGTATCAAGGTTTTTCCTCAACCGCTTTTGAGTGTCGAGGTTGGCCTGTTTGGTCCCCCGCATACGCATGCGCTGGCGCTTTTTCCCAGGAAATTCTACTTGTGAAGGACCTGCCATGTAAGTTGGCCGACAAGCCCCCCCCTGTTCATTGCTTCGTCCAACGGATTAGGGCTTTTTGCTCGACTTCACTAAGTTTTGCCGGGATTACCAAGCAGTGCAAGCCGCCGGTTTCACAAATGTGTAAATCCTTCAAAGGAAGATAAGAAATCGATTGATTTTTCCCGCCCATATCAGTACAAATAACGACATCTAAGTCATTGAGTTCAGCAATGATTTTTTGTGATGCTTCAAACTTTAATCGTTGAAGATTTGAATCGTTAATATCCTCATCAATCGAATCTTCTAATTTTTTTGCCATTGCCATGATAGCTGTTTGCGCATCTTCAGGCTGCATCGGTTTTTGATTTCCAGTCCCGGCCCCGGTTGGGTCTAAGTCGAGCAAACATAGAGTGTGTAATCCTTGAATTCTATTGAGGGCGATTACCTCTAGCGGCGAGGTCGCAATCCAGCCCCCGTAGGGGTAGGTCAAGGTGGTTTGTCGACCAAATTTATAATTTGACAAACCGACAGCCCCAGTCACCAACCCAGTAATCGAAATACCGTGGATAATTTCACAATCGATTCCAGCCTCTTGAGCCTGCAATTGTAAATCGACATGGGTGGTTGCCTGGAGCGGATCTCCAACAACCAGTAAGGCTACAGACTTTTCTTTCGCTAAAGAAAGCATCTGTGATGGCTCTTCAACCTCAGGACGCATCACTTTGGTAATTTCACCGATTTCCGTTTCTAGTTGGGCTAGAGCAGATTCACTCCAAAGCGCGGTATAGGCTTCGTACAACCTAATATCGGCTTGAGTGGCCGCCGAAATCGCCGCCCGAGTCATGTTAGAAATGCCACTAGGACCCAATCCGATCAGAATCAATCCAGCCGTCATGCTCAAACCCCCCGCTCCCTTGGCCTTGGCGAGTATCATGCGCCACTTGAGCGTGCCGAGCAAGCAAACCGCCCATTGGAGGCAATATTTAGCAAGTCAAGGGTGGCTTGCTTCAGGCTTCGGCATTCATAATTTGGACTCGATGCGAGCGATACCTTTGAACGATAGCGCACCGAATAAAATCGATATTTTCACGATTGTTGATTTAGAAGCGATCAAAGCCGGGCCAAAGCATTGGACCGACCGCCTAGATAAACAGTTATACGATTTGCACCCAGAATTATGGCCGCAATCCCACGACCAAATTGGCGATATAATCATATTGAAAATTCCTGAAAAATTGAATCCTTACCGAGGAGCAATTGGTCAAGCAATTTTAGAACAACATAGCAATGTTCGCGCGGTATGTGCTGATGAAGGGGTTCAAGGGGAATTCAGGATAAGAAAATTGGACGTTATAGCTAGTGGAGACGGTTCGATCTCAACCCAAACCAGAGTGAGGGAACACGGTAACCAATTTTATGTCAATCCCCAAACGGCATATTATTCACCAAGGTTGGCTACCGAGCGGCTAAATACATTACAAGTTGCAATCGATCTAAAGGCATATTTGGGCCGACCAATCGATATTTGCGACCCATATGCTGGAGTTGGCCCCGGCCTGGTCCCTCTAGCAAATAGCACAGGGCTCTGCAATAGTATTACAGCAGCAGATATCAACCCTGGCGCGGTTGAATTACTCAAGCAAAATTTGCCTGGTCATTGGGCCGAATGTAGAGATGCCCGCGAATTATCAAATGAGAAACCAGAGTGTGCAGATCTATTGTTGGTAAATTTACCACACGAGAGCATAGAGCATTTGCCTCACTTAATCCCATTATTAAAAACGAATTCAAAATCAATTATTAGGGCATGGGCGATTTTAGATCAATCAATTTTAGGAGAAATTGAACTCAAATTAAGAGAAATATTGTCCAAGGAAGAAATAATATCGCTCAAATTAACCGCTACAAAATCCTATTCGCCTAGCGATGCATATACTTGCATCGAGATTCATTTGATGCGTCAATCTCATCAATGACAAGCCTCTCGGGAGTAAATATGCTAACCCGTGTCAAGTGTGTTTGTGGAGCCGAATCTGACATTTCTGGAGTCACACCTCGTCTGAATGGCATTGAAGTGTATTGCAAAGTTTGCGGCGCGGTTACCACACATTTCGACGAATAATTATTCTTCGTCTCGCTTGGTAAAAGCAACGAAAGCGATGATTAGAGATATTTCTAAAACGCCTACAGGATAAGGCAATACAGAATCTTCACCATTTTCAACATCTTTTGTTTGCACTTCGTTGAAGTCTTCTTCCATTATCATAAACCACGCTAAATCACGCGGAATGTCCTCGGTCAAAAATTCGTGACCTTCTTGGTTTACCAAAAAATCATCTTCGATTCTAATACCAAACCAGCCATCGTGGTAAATCCCCGGCTCGATTGTTATCGCATCATATACCATCAAGGGTTGTTGGTTATAGGTAAGCCCAAACAAAGGGTCATCCGTGCCGCTGGAGAGCAACGGTGGTTCGTGTACACAGACGCCAAAGCCATGGCCAACGCTGTGGATGAATAGGTCGCCATAGCCCTGTTCTTCGATATGGGTTCGGGCAATATCGTCAGGAAGCCAAGCGGGAGTGCCTGCTTCAATGACCGGGAAAGTCAGATTTTGGGCATCGTAAACCGCCATATAAGAAGAGATAATGGTTTCATTTTCCGTCCCTCCAACCACATATGTTCGAGTGACATCACTTACCCAATCGTTTACTCTTGCTCCAAGATCTACTACGACCACATCACCGATTTCAACAATTTTTGGTCCTGCTCCATCAAAATCTCCATCGCCATGAGGAATTGCCCCATTTGCACCAGAGGCGATGATGGTTTCAAACGATTGCCAATTTGGATTGGACCCCGCTTCGACCATGACCCGGTCGACCTCATCGGCAATTTCTCTCTCACTATAATTAGCGCCCATCAGCACTTCCCACAGCATATATCGGGCGGTTTCTTGGCCGAGTCCAGCGATTCGTGTGGTTTCGCGAATCGATTCATCCTTATCAGGGGAGATTCCTGTCGGCGAAGGAAAAAACCCGTTGGCAGCACGAGCAACTTCGGTTTCACACGCAGTTGTTAAAGGACTGAGCAAAATGAGCAAAATTCCGACCGTCAATAGGCGCATATTGTATGCTCAAAGCCCTCTCATTCAAGAACAATTCGCAACAGCAAAATCCCCTGCAGTCTGTTGATTAGGCGCCCGCGCCGGGAATCGAACCCGGGTCGAGGCATCGACAACGCCTCATGATAACCGCTACACCACGCGGGCAGCAACTCGTCGAGCAACAACCCCTATTTAAGCCGCGCTCTGTGCCCTCATCGGGGAGAGAACATGGCCGGTCCAAAGACATCAGTTCAAAAGGCACGAGACGAAGCTAATTTGGCAGCAGCAGACAATATGTTCGGCAGCGCATTCGACGGGGTAGAAGACATTACTGCGCCCCCTACCCCTTCTATTACATCGGAACCGGAAGAAGAAAAAATCCTTGAAGAGGTTGAGGTAATCGAAGATGAATCGAGCGAGGAAGAAGTCGCCGAAGAAGAGGCTCTAGAACCTGAGACTCCTAGTGGCCCCCCAACCCCTCCAAGCAATCCTCCTTCCGCCGGCCCACCAAGCGGTCCACCGGCCCCCCCTAGCGACCCCCCCTCCGGCCCACCGACGCCACCAAGCGGTCCACCATCTCCTCCGAGTGGACCACCGAGTAAGCCTCCAAGCGGACCTCCGTCCGGACCCCCTTCGCCTCCAAGCGGGCCCCCGAGTAAGTCTCCAGGCGGACCTCTATCCGGACCCCCTTCGCCTCCAAGTGCCCCACCTTCGGGCCCACCAGCTGCACCAGAAACGGTTGATGAATTAACCGAAAATCTTCCAGAGCAACAAGTAGAATCTGTTGAAGAGCAAATCGAAGAAGAAGAAATCGAAGAAGAAGAAATCGAAGAAGAAGTGATCATCAAACAGGTCAAAACTATTTCTTCACCACCCGATGTTGCAAATCGTGCTCAAGCGGCGCAAAAAGAGATCATAGAATTGGCTACCGAAGTAAATTCGTTGCGCACCTCCCTCTCGGGAGCGGCAGAAGTGATCGAAGAATTAGAAAATCCTCCAATGCCGCCTGCGGTCTTCTTGGACATTGTAGTGCCGGACCATTTGGTAGCAGATCTAGCACGGTTGGCTCGCCAACTAAGTCGAGATAAATTGGTATCAGCCAATATGGGAATAATTTCAATGCTTCATCCAGGAATGCCTGGTGTAATGATTTCAACCAAGAAAAACACTTTACTTCCAAGGTTGAATGAACGCGGGATCACCGGGGCACGCCTCGGACAAGGCGCACCGGAAGAAGGCCCAGATGAATGGCGTCTTCTCGAGGTATTACTCGCTTCAACCTCTTTAGAAACCGGCGGACCTGCAGCTTGTATCCAGATGCACGGACCTTATACTACCGCTGCCAGTTGTGAGAAAGATCTAATTTTATGCAGTCCAATCGACGAGATTGGAAAGAAGATGCTTGGAAAGATCATCATCGTAGATCCCGATGATGAAAACCCAGACGATTTCCTTCGTCAAACCGCAGAAGCTCTCAAGCAAGGTGGTGGCCGATGTGTAGTCATCCGCGGCCATGGAGCATTTGTAGTTGGAAAAGACCTTGACGATGCTTGGGCAAATGCTGCAATGCTAGAACATAGCATGCAAATTGTATTATTGGCGCGCCAGGCAAACCTCAAAGTTTGATCATTGAGAATCTCGGGCCTTTTTGCAAGCCTCAACGAAGTTTTCAAACATTTCTTTTCCGAATTCGGAATCGTTAACCTCAGGGTGGAATTGTAAGCCAAAACGGTCGCCGTTTTCGTTTTCCATACCTTGAACTCCACAAGAAGGCGAAGATGCGGTGATGAAGAATCCATCAGGAATTATATGAACTTCGTCATTATGACTTTCCCAAACGGTTTGAGTTTCATCGGTACCGGCAAAAATCACTCCACCATTCTCGACTAGTTTGATCTCCATAGCACCAAATTCGGGTTCGGGTGACTCTCGAGCATCCCCCCCATAGTGTCGGGCCATGAATTGATGACCGGCACAAATTCCTAAAATTGGAATTTTCAACTCGAGATATGCCCCACAATTACCTAATTCACCGGTGAGGCCAACCCGGGCTGCTCCACCCGAGAGCAACAAACCGTCCAATTGGCGCAATTTGTCTATTGGCGTGGTATTTTCAATAATTTTTGTGTCGATGCCGAGATATCTCAACATTCTCCACTCGCGGTGAGTCCATTGGCCGCCATTATCAACTACATCGATGACTAACTTGGCCTCTGACATGGTTTGTGGCGGTCGCGCGACACCCATGAACATTACTTTTGCCAAAGGACACCTTCAAAGAGGGGTGGCTGGTCGCGCAGGTTGGATTGAGTACCATGTCTGACGACTCTGTTGACTACAAGTGCGCCAATTGTGGCACCATCCAGAACTTTACCCGCGACCGAGAAGGTAAGTGGCAACCAGCCATGACCTGCAAGGTTTGCGGAACCCGTATTTTCGCTAAACTTCGCCGTACTGGCCACAAGATCCTCGACGCAGAGTGATCGCATAAAACCCATCACAAGGGTTCAAAGACTTCGTCTTGACTATGCTGTAATATGGCGAGTTGGCTGGAGACATATGCTCCTCGCCGATTTAGCGATTTAGCGATTGCAACCCCGGCAAAGGAAGCCATCGAAAGAGTCGCCCTCAAATCAAATCTACCGCATCTTATTCTCGCTGGCCCATCGGGTGTTGGTAAAACCGCAGCTTGGAGATTGATAGCCCGCCAAGTCCTAGGGCCGGGCTGGAAAAACACAACCCACGTTCTTCAAGCAAGAGATTTGGCGCGCAAAGCAGGGGCTATGAAAATCTTCGAGGAATTTTTACGACCGGCCGGAAATAATTCCGGCGACACCTTAGCTAGCAGATCGAGCCTCGACTCTTTCGATTCCAACATTACCGTCGCCCAAACCGGGGACATCGCTCCCGCAGGAGTGGAAAACAACCAGGTATTGGGCGAGGGCATCCAACCGGTTTCTCGACTCATCATAATAGAGGACGCAGACCATTTAGGGATGACTCGCCAGCCATATTTGCGCAGAATGATGGAATCATCCTCTGCCACTTCTAGATTTATCTTCACCGCTCGTTCGCCATCAAGAATTATCGATGCTCTGCGATCGAGAACACAACAAATTAGAATTCCACTCTGCGACCGTGAGATAATCACCGCTAGATTAGAGGAAATCTCGAGCGCCGAAAAACTCAATCCGGTCAGAGGGATTCTTGGAGATATAGCCCATGTTGGGAACGGAAATCTTCGCCATGCAATATTTTTACAAGAATTATTGGCTAGAAGAGGACAATTAGATAATCGAAAAAACCTCCAAGAATTAATCGCATCGACAACCCTCGTCGGAGTGCAACACGTTCTCGAAGAGGCCATCCGGGGAAGAGTCCACGATTGGCGTTGGGAAAAGAAAGCTGGGAGAAATAAGCGAATGCTCAAAGGAGCCCTTGGAGCATTGGATGATATGATGAATGAACATGCGCTTGAAGCCGACGATGTAGTGAACCATATGCACAAATTATTAACAACGGGCCGCCTCTTATTGGAAGAAAACATGCTGTGTGACCTCTTGGTAGCACTCGCTGATTGCGATGTGAGATTACAGAGGTCGATGCACGGGCGCATCCAATTGGAAGAATTTCTCCACCAAGTAAAAGAGATCGCTACAATTTGAGACTGAGAATCGCTAGGATTTGTATCAAAGTCTCAACCGTCGCGTGAACATTAGATATGCTGGAGAATGTACAGTTCACGCTTGGTTCGAATCCTGCCAGGTCCTAA
>LWDU01042193.1_pt1 | contig 16550 bp, 11 predicted proteins | sample 727161 | NCBI WGS metagenome assembly LWDU01 (sample SAMN04566230, study PRJNA314399) | hydrothermal vent metagenome | isolation source: deep sea hydrothermal plume seawater | place: Mexico: Gulf of California, Guaymas Basin | collected 2004-07-11
GGTGAAAATATTATTTCTGATGACGCAAGGTCTAATGAAGATAATGATTCTGTACCAGAGTTATTTACTGAAACAGCACAGCTCGCACTTGAGCCGATTGTAGATCAAAGGTTTGTCGAAACTGAAGATCCAGTATTTGTAGATCATGATGATAGTAATGATGAAGTAGAGATTGTTTTAGACACGCTTTCTGAAGATTTAACTCTGGAAAATACTATTGCCGAAGGAATCGAGAGCGATAATGAATCATTTGAAGAAAGTATTAATATTAGCGATCTTAACGATACAACGATTATTGAAGGCCTAAGTACAGAAAACGCGTCTGCTCCGTTCGATGATACTTTTAACGGTGTATTAGTTGATGAAGAGGATCCGGACACAGATGTTTATGAAGAAACCCTACCAGGTGTTGCTGCGGAACAACTTGTAAAAGATTTGGGTGGAGGTCAGTTTCAACCCACACCCGTAGCAGCAAAGACGATGTTTTCTGCAGGAAGAACTAATAATAATCAAAGTCCTTTTAAATGGGGTGCTTTTATTGTTTTGTCATTATTGGCATCAGGATCATTTGCTATTTTTTATTATTTTACAATCACTCCTGTTTCCAGAAGTTTACCTTCACCATTAATTACTCGTGGTATTGAGTCTAGCGATGTTGAAGTTGTGACATTAACACCTCAGGCGGTAGAAACTGAAGTTGTTTCTGGAGCAATTATTAGCATTGCTGTTGAAGAATCACCAATTGAATCTGTCGGAGAAACAAATGCAGTACAGCCAGTATTAGAAGACACACAGACGAAAAGAATAGTTGCTGATCTGGATGTGGCTGAAAAAATAGATATAAAGCAATTAATCGCTGATGAAATTAAAGCTTATGAAAATAGAACTAAAGAAAATGCTTTAATAGATGCAAAACAAACGGATATAAAAACACAAGAAGAAATTGAAAAAGTTAATGAAACTATTGTTGATAAACCAGTAGTTGAAAATAAAAAAGCGATTGCTAAAAAAATGCCTGAGCAGATAGCAGAGCAAGCTCCAGAAAGTATTCAGTTTAATGCATCATTAATTAGTATTAGTAAAAGTAAGAAATTAGAGCAAGTAAATACAGTAGTGAAGCAAGCATTTAAAGCGTATCAAGATGGTCGTTATGATGCTGCGAAATCAATTTATGAAAGTGTTTTGATAAGCGACCCTGACAATCGTGATGTGCATCTTGGCCTCGCTGCTATTGCGATTAGTAATCAGGATAGAAAGAACGCGTATACACATTATGTTCATTTACTGGAATTAAACCCTGCTGATAGCTTAGCGATGAATGGTTTAATTAGTTTGTCGAATAGTGCCGATCCGGTAAAAGATGAAAGTGCGATTAAATTGTTAATACAGCGAGAGGGTGATGTCCCTTATTTATATTTTTCATTAGGTAACATCTATGCGAAACAGCAAAGGTGGCCTAATGCGCAACAAGCATTTTTTGATGCTTATCGATTAGATAATACAAATTCTGATTATGTATTGAATTTAGCTATTAGTCTTGATCAAATAGGACAATACGATTCGGCGTTAGGCTTTTATGAAACCGCAATTAATCTATCACAGAATTCATCAACAACATTTGATCCAAATCCTATCAACAATCGCATTTTAGCGTTATCTAAGTTAATTGAATCTAAGTTGTGAAGGCGGCACAAAAAAAACATTTTAGACTAGGTGAAATCCTTGTTAAGAAGGGTGTCACTACACACGATCAAATTAATATTGCTTTAACAGAGCAAAAGCGCAGTAAAGAACATTTAGGAAAAATTCTCGTTCGTTTAGGATTCGCAACAGAGTCTATTATTCGCGATGTTATTGGCGGTGTTATTGGTCAAGAAAGTATTGATCTTAATACAGCAGTTGCCGATGGCGATGCTGTTCAGATGATTCCAAAAGATATGGCAAGACGCTTACACGTACTTCCTGTTACTTTCGATGCTCAGCGGCGAATATTAACGTTGGCAATGGCAGATACATTTAATGTTGTTGCGCTTGATCAAATCAATACACACCTTGGTGGTAATGCCGAAGTTATTCCAGTGCTTGCTAGTGAAGCAGAAATTGAAAAGGCAATCGATCAGTTTTACGGTTTTGAACTTTCTGTTGATGGTATTTTGCATGAAATTGAAACTGGCGAAATTGACTATCAAAGTCTAGATGCTGAATCAGATGAATATAGTCAGCCAGTTGTTCGTTTAGTTAATGCTCTACTTGCCGATGCGGTTAAACGCAATGCCTCAGATATTCACTTTGAACCTGAAGATGGTTTTCTTCGCTTTCGATATCGTATCGATGGTGTATTAAGACAAGTTCGTAGTCTGCATAAAAATTATTGGTCAGCTATTGCTGTACGAGTAAAAGTAATGTCGGGGATGGATATTGCCGAAACTAGAGCGCCACAAGATGGGCGTATCTCTCTATCTCTATCAGGTCGACCAATTGATTTTCGTGTTTCAACATTGCCGACAGTACATGGTGAAAATATTGTATTACGAGTATTAGACAGACAAAAGGGTATCGTTTCTTTTGATCAACTCGGTTTAAAAGAAGAAGCACAAGATACACTTAAACTAATGGTTGCCAGACCAGAAGGTATTATTCTTGTGACTGGTCCAACGGGTAGTGGAAAGACAACCACGCTTTATTCTATTCTGAATTATCTTAATACTGAGTCAGTAAATATTATGACTCTGGAAGATCCTGTTGAGTATCCGACCACAATGATTAGACAGACTTCTGCTAATGAAACGTCGCGTCTCGATTTTGCTAGTGGTATACGTTCTTTGATGCGTCAAGACCCGGATATTATTCTTGTTGGTGAAGTACGAGATGAGGATACCGCCAGCATGGCATTTCGAGCAGCAATGACAGGCCATCAAGTTTTTTCAACTTTGCATACCAATTCAGCATTAGGTTCTATTCCCAGACTAATTGATATTGGTGTTAAGCCGGATATTATTGCGGGCAATATTATCGGTATTATCGCGCAAAGATTGATCCGAAGTTTATGTAAAGTTTGTAAAGAACCATATGCTTTAAGTGAACTAGAACGTGGTCTACTTGGTTTGAAATCAACAGACAAACAAAAAGAAATTTACCGCGCTAATGTTTGTTCTGTATGTGAGAACCAAGGTTACAAAGGAAGGATAGCATTGCAGGAAGTTTTACATTTTGATTCAGATATCGATGAATTAATTGCACGTAAAGGAACGCAACGAGATTTATTACGTATGGCTTTATCAAAAGGTTTTAAAACTTTAGCGGATGTAGGTGCAGGGCATGTATTAGATGGGTCTACCAGTTTGGAAGAGATGTCCCGAGTTGTTGATTTAACCGGCAGATTAAAATCGAACTAGTTTATGCAAGCTTATCAATATAAAGCGATTGATGAACGTGGCCGAATAAATGTTGGTCAGGTAGATGCCGCTAATGTTGCGGATCTGGAAATGCGTCTCACTAAGCTGAAACTTGATCTAATAAATTATAAAGAAGTTAGATCTAAAGGGCATACAGTTACAGGTAGTGGGATTAAGCGTCGAGATCTTATTACATTCTGCTTTCATTTTGAACAGACTTCACGTGCGGGTGTTCCTATTCTGGATAGTTTACAGGATCTAAGAGATAGTAGCGATAACCCCAGAATGGCCGAAGTAACAAATGCGATGATCGAAGCCATCGAAGGTGGTAAAACTTTATCAGAGGCGATGGCTGATTTTGAAGGAGTATTTGGGAAAATATTTACCAATCTGGTTAGAGCGGGTGAACTATCAGGTGAGATAAGTAAAGTATTTGAAGAGCTTGGTGCCAGTCTCAAATGGCAAGATGAACAAGCGGCACTAACTAAAAAACTAATTACCTATCCAGCTTTTGTCGGCACAGTTGTTGGCGGCGTTGTTTTCTTTTTAATGACCTATTTAGTTCCAGAATTATTACGCTTTATTAAAACAATGGGGCAGGAACTCCCAATGCATACCAAGGCACTTATTTTCGTATCAAATATTTTTGTAAATTATTGGTACATATTATTATTTCTACCAATTATTATTGTTATAACGATAAAAGTCGGAATTAAAATTAGTCCTGCATTTCATTTAAAATATGATGATTTAAAACTAAAAATTCCGATAGTTGGCCCGATACTAAAAAAGATTATATTAACTCGGCTTTGCAGTTTTTTTGCCATTATGTACTCATCAGGTATTACAATTATTGATTGTATTAGAACTGGTGAAGAGATTGCCGGTAATAAATCTGTTGAGCGTGCGATGCATCAAGTAGGGCAGTCCATTACTGATGGCACGACCTTAAGTGACAGTTTTGAAGCGGCCGGTTTGTTTCCTCCTCTGGTACTGCGAATGATTCGAGTTGGTGAAAATACTGGTGCATTAGAAGATGCTTTAGCGAACATTAGTTATTTCTATACACGAGATGTCAAAGAATCTATTGAAAGACTTCAATCAATGATCGAGCCAGCAATGACTATTGTATTAGGCTCTATTATTGCCTGGGTTATGTTTTCGGTTTTAGGACCTATTTATGATCTCATTACAAAAGTCAAAATCTGAGTTTTTTAATAGACGCGCACTATTTATTAGTGCTGAAAAAATGTCTATATACCATTGGGAAAAAGGCCAATTAGCTAGCTCATATATATTCGATACGGATGATGCGGGTCGTAATAATTTTATACGCTATTTGCAAGAAACAGAAAATTCACCTGTTACTATTTTGCTTGATGTTATTGAAGAAGAATTTCGTCAGGATACTATTCCCCATGTTTTTGGAGCAGATAGACTATCTCTTATCAAAAGAAAGCAAGGCCGTTTATTTCGTGATTCCAATTATGTTCATGTACGCAGTCAAGGTCGTGAAGAAGAAGGACGTCGTGATGATCGTTTGTTATTCGTAGCGTTAACTAAAAATGATATTATTAAGCCTTGGGTAGAGTTACTGGAAAAATATAAAGTACCTTTGAAAGGCATACTTTCGGTACCATTATTATTAGAGTCATATATTAAAAGCTTACCCGATATTTCAGAACATGCTTTGCTTGTAACTATGCAAAGTATTAGCGGATTAAGGCAGACATTTTTTCAAAATAATGAATTAAAGATTAGTCGTCTTTCAAAATTACCGCGTTATGGTACACAGTCGTATGCACCAAGGATTGACTCTGAAGTAGAAAAAATTCAGCGTTATTTGGATAGTCTACGTTTGATCCCGCATGATGCTTCTCTTGATATTTACATTGTGGCAGATAAAGCTACGTTGAAAGAGTTAAAAGAAAGAAACACATCAATGCAAATGGTGCGTCATCATTATTTCGATGTTGACCAGTTATTTGGATCTAGTGGGATAGAAAAAAATCAAGAAATTCCTTTCTGCGATCAATTGCTTATACATCATTTATTGGGAAAAATGCCAAAAAATTGTTATGCCTCTTCTCGAGAGATGCGTTATTCGAAGATGCGTAATATGCGACATGCTTTAAATATTGCCAGCGCAGCATTACTCGTTTTCGGGTTTATATTCAGTGCTTTTTATTTTATGGGAGGACTAACTTATAAACAGGAGAGTGAGGCATCAAAGAATAAAGCAGACTTTTATCAAGTGCGATATGAGTTAGCCAGAGGGCGTTTACCTAAAACGCCTGTCGAACCCGCGCAGATTAAGGTAGCAGTTGATGCCGTTGTTACTTTGAATGAATATAAATCGACACCGTATGAAATGTTAAGTTTTATAGGTAAAGGACTAGAGAAGTTTCCAAGCATTAAACTTGATGATTTAGACTGGAGTGCCAGTTTGGATCCGAATAAAGGGACTGCATCTTCATCAGAAGATGATAATAACCCTTTGTTGAACAACCTTCTTGATGAAGATAATGAAACTAAATATTATCAAATTTCTAACCTTAAAGCGCATATAGAACCATTTAATGGTAATTATCGTGAAGCAATAGCTATAGTTAATAAATTTGCGGAAGCACTACGTAGTTTTGATTCTAGTTATTCAATTAGTATTGAATCATTCCCACTTGATATAAGTTCAACTGCAACATTGGAAGGTAATGCCAAGACTTCAGGTAGAGAAGCCTTATTTTCGCTACGTGCAGTAATAGGAGTGAATTAATGGAAGAAAAGAGTAGTGATGTAGATTGGACGATCCTTAAAAAGCCACTGAATATTTTTGGTGTCTGCTTTGCGATAATAAGCATTTTAATTAGTGGAAGCTATTATTTTAATAGCAAGCTAAACAAGGAATATAAAAGCAACAAAAGTATCTTCCAATCTATCAGTCGACGCTATCTTGATGTTGATCAGGAAGAAAAGTTATTACGCGATTATTATCCAAAATTTATATCATTGTATGATAAAGGAATAATTGGGCGTGAAAAAAGATTGAATTGGTTAGAGGCACTACGCCAAGCGGGCGAAAAAATTAAGATACCTTCTTTAAATTATTCAATAAGTTCTCAAGAAGAACATATTCCTGAATACAATATTAATTACAGCGGCTATACATTATACCGTAGCAGTATGGAGTTAAATCTGGGGTTATTGCACGAAGGAGATTTATTTAAATTAATAAATTATATAAATAAAACTGCTGATGGAATCTATACCATATCCGAATGTAAATTTAGAATGAAAGGCAATAAAATCAAATTTGAAAAGAATGCAGATAATATTTCTGTATCCTGTTCATTAAACTGGATAACCATCGATCTTGCTAATGGCGAGGGAATTAAAATCGGATGAAAATTTCTTATTTATTCAGGTTATTAATATTATTAAACAGCTTTATTTTTGTCAGCCTTGTCTATGCGGATAACTTGGGCAGGATATTCACCACGGCAGATGAAAGAAAAGAGTTGGAAAAAATAAGGCATACAATAATAAAGCCGAAGAAAGTTGAAGTTGAAATAGTAAAAATTGAAGAAATTATCGAACCTATCGTCGTAGAAAAAGAAATCATCGTGCGTGATGCGATTATATTAAAAGGCCTGGTGCATCGTAGTGATGGAAAAAATACAGCATGGATTAATGATGGGAATACCTTTGAGGGTGACTTGGAGTCACAATATATTCAAGTCCCTGATGATAAAATCAAGTCTGACCAAGTGACCATCATCATGCCTGATGATAGCACCAAAGTTGAATTAAAAGTTGGTGATGTTTTTATACCAAAGCCAATAGAAAGAGATATCGTTGAAACAGTTGACCCTGTAGACGATAGATAGTCTTGAGAAGGTGTATGGCCTTACAGTTATCAATAAATAAAAAATCACAGCAAGGTGCGGCATTATTGTTATTTATGTTAGCTCTTGTCTTGGCTTCATCTTATTCCTTACTTAGTAAATTAAATTCGGCTTCAAAAGTACATGCTAGACAACAGGTAACTAGTCGTGCATTAGCGGAAGCAAAAGCTGCACTAATTAGTTATGCCATCACATATCCTGATCGAGTAAATTCAAATTTTGGTCCTGGATATTTACCTTGTCCTGATATAAATAAAAATGGAAGTGCAGGTGGAAGTTGTTCATCTGGTGGTAATACAACTACAGGACGGTTTCCCTGGATTACGCTTAAAATGAATGATCTTAAAGATAGTAGCGGTCAGAGTCTATGGTATGTTTTATCAGATAATTTTAAATATAATCCTAAACTTGAGCCATTAAATAGTGAAACAGAAGGGCAGCTTAATATAGACGTAGATGCAGATGGCGACATAGATGCTAGTGATATCAGTGATGTAGTTGCTATCATAATTGCACCCGGTGCACCAATAAATAACCAGAGTAGAGATCCCACTGAAACGGTTGTTGCTACAGAAATCGCTAATTACCTTGAAACTGACAACGCTGATTTTGATACAAACTTTGTGTTACCGGATACTGTTAATGTTAATGACAGGTTAGTTTTTATTACTCGCGAAGAATTGATGAAACAGGTTGAAAAACGTGTGCTGGGCGAAGTTAAGAAAATTCTGTCAGATTATAAAACAGCCCAAGGGGCTTATCCCTGGTTGTCAAAGTTTGCTGATCCAGGCGCGGATAGAAGAAGATTAACAGGCACTGCAAGTAATGGCAGTAACTCCACTACCTTAGTTGATACTTCAAATGATTTTGTTGAATGGGGAGTGACATCCGGTGATGTGGTAAGGAATACTACCGATGGTTCTATAGGATTTGTCAGTAGTCGTGACAGTAGTAGCCAGTTAACGATAACCGGTATGTCACTTGGAACAGAGAATGAATTTGTTGAAGATGATGTCTACCATATTAAGGTGATGGATATTCCCACTGTCTTTTCAGGAACAGCAACTTCGGGAAGTAATGGGCTTGTACTTGAAGACGATACAAAAGATTTTGATGATATAAAAATAACCGCAGGTAATATTATTGAGAACGTGACGGACGGCTCCAGCGGCATGATCGTCTCGGTTGATGATGATGAGATTACCATTGCATCGCTAAATGGTGGCACAGAAAACGATATAGATGATAATGACGTTTACCGGATACGTACAAATTCTGGAACAGTGACATCAGCTAGTACAACAACACTAACAGATACGCAGAAAGATTTCGTTATCGCGGGTATTGTAGTTGGTGATCTTGTTTACAACATAACTGATGATTCGTATGGAACTGTTACGGCAGTTGCTGCCACAAACTTAACAGTTGCGCTCAAGTTTGGCAGTGAAAATGATTTTGATGTTGGAGACATTTACAGCATATCCAGATTTAACCCGTCATTAACAACAAGGAAGGGGCACCTTGCTTTTCATGAATCGGGAGAACTTTTTCAAAGTAGTTTTGGTGTAGATTGGTCTACGACAGGTGCAACATCTTTAACTATTGCCGGGGCGGGAAATAATACGGATTACTATACGGGTTTGGCATCTTCCGTCGCAACATCAGTTGGTACGGTTTCAGCTTCCATTAATGTTGCGGCCAGTGATGGTGATTGCATATGGTCACATCAAGATATTGCCGAATGTTATGGTGAATATACCGATACAGTGTTTTTCAGTGGTACAGCAACAGCGGGCACAAACAGTTCAACTCTCATTGACATCAGTGCTGATTTTCTGGCAGTCGGAGTAAAAAGTGGGGATAAGATTGTGAATTCATCTAGTGGTGGTGGATTTGAACTTGCATTCACTAATGGCTTAAGCTCAAGTACGGAGGGTATAGAGTCAGAAGAAGATGATGTCGAGCAACAAGGAAGTACTGGTGAAATCGATGAAGATGATCTAACTGTAATTGTGGAATCTGGTTCATGGAAAGACGGTACCGCTGCGGGCAAATTCATATTTGATTCATATGAGGGTACTTTCCAGGCAGGCGTAGTAGAAGGATCAGATTCTGGTGGGACTGCTACCATTACAGGCGATGCAACTGCGATTGCCACCACCGAAGGTATAGTTAAAAGTGTAACCACTGCAACAACACTTGTATACGAGGATATAAATGGATTTACTGGCTTGGAATTGGTTGACGGTGACGACTATCGAATTCATATTTCAAGCTCAATTACTAGTGGTACAGTAAAAGATGGCTGCTGGGTTAGTTCGGGCTCATGTGATAGAGATGATTTCTGGATTGAAGGTTATGTAGATTGGACATTTTCTGAAGCAGGCGACGTTATTAAAAACACTGCCTCAGGCGGTATCGGAACAATACTTGAAGTTTATAATTGGCCTGGTGGCGGAGATGATGGTATGTGGATACGTGTAAGCAAACTGGAAGGCGGAACCAATGATTACTTTAACGATGATGATGCCTACACGATCTATCATAATTACGTAGACGAAAGGAAATATAGCTATCGTCTGCGCTATAGCGGTTTTAGCGAGGCAAAAACCAGTGGAGAAATCCGTACCAGGGATGTGTGTGTAGGATACGATATTAGCGCGGTAGATGATTGTGATGACACTGATCCAAGTAACGTGGCGCTTGATTATGTTGAAACAGGCGCCACAGGAGTTGCAACTGCCGACACAGATACAAACGGATTAACTTTGGAAGATACCACGATAAATTTTCTTCAACATAAAATCAAACCCGGCTATGTGGCACTGAATACGACAGATGGATCTAGTGGAATAATTAGTAGCGTTACTTCAACCCGAATTACGGTAACTTCACTGACAGGGGGAACCAATAATATTTTTGTAGTAAGTGACGATTATAAGATCACGATGCCTTGGGTTAAAATATCCGATACAGACGAAGACAATAATCAGGCAGGATTTGCATATTTATCAATTCCTACCAGCGGTGCAACAGGGAATATAAAAGTAGTTGGTATGGATTATTATTTGCGCGAAGACGATGCTGAAATATCAGGCTGGTTTATAGCAAACAACTGGCATCAGTTAACTTACGTCGCTTTTAGTGCCGGTGATGCTCCCGGTGGTGGCGCAGTCTGCGTTGAAGGCACGAACTGCTTAACTATAAATGACGTTCAATCAGCAACACCAAATAACGCTCAATCAACAGCTACAAATGATAATATACGTGCCCTGGCGATTGTTGCCGGAAAAGAAACCAACAAAATACTAGACAGTGATTGTGCTACACCGGTAAATACAATGCAAGACAGGGCGAATGGCACTATAAATGAATATTTTGAATCAAATAACTGTGGACAAGCAGACGATCTATTTCAAGTACAAATAAAGGCAAGTAATTTTAATGATCAGGCTATCGTTATCGATTTTATCGTTCCTCCATAATTATAAGGTGATCACTTGAATATTCGGGTACAGACAGGTTTCACTTTAATCGAACTCTCCGTCGTTCTTTTTATTATTAGTTTATTGATGGTTGGCTTACTTGGGCCGGTTGCAACACAGATAGAATCAAGAGAACGGCAACAAACTATCGATACCATGAATGATGTTATGGAATCATTACAAGGTTTTGCCATAATCAATGGACGTCTGCCTTGTCCGGATACCAGTGGTGATGGTCTCTCTAATCCAGTGACCTCCGGAACATGTACAACTGCAAATGGTGATGGCTGGTTACCATGGCAAACCTTGGGTATCAATATTCAAGGTGATGTCTGGGGCAATAGATTCAAATACCATGTCACTACCCCTGGCTTTACGACCATAGATGACGGTATTTGCGCTACTACTGATAGTAATCTGGATTTGTGTCAGAGTGGAGGGCTTACTATATTGACTCGAGGAGACGATACCAGTACCGGTGTAACAGTTGAGTCCAAGTTTCAATACAATGCAGCGACGATAGTCCCGGCTGTGGTTATCTCACATGGTCGCAATACTTTGGGTGCGACAACGATTCTGGGTGCTACATTGACAGCAACGACAGCAGGAACAGATGAAGTTGAAAATGATGATGCTAATACGGATCAAATATTTTATTCGCGAACGTTTTCTAATGGTGGCACGAGTTGTACCGATGATACAGATGAAACCAAGTTGCTATGTCAATTCGATGATATCGTAATGTGGATTTCTCCGAACATATTCATGAATAGAATGGTAAAGGCAGAACGATTGCCCTGATTTATTTAAATAATTTAGTTTTTAATTTAAAACAGACTTTTCCATTTTCATTAATAGCCAGTATTAAATCATAGCCGAATAATACAGCATGTTTATTCGCCTGATATAAACCTATACCTAATCCATTATCGGATTTAATCGCATTAGAAAATAGTTCTTTAGAAATGTGTTCGGGGATCATGCTGCCAGAATCACAAACCGTAATACTTGTTACATCTTCGGTGCATGCTAGTGTAATGATAACTTCAATATCAGGTTCGTTTTTTTGTTTGGTCTGAATATTTTCCAGTAAATTATCAATAACACTATCAAATAATTCCAAAGGTATTTTCGGGTTACTATGAATTTCACTTTGAAATAAGATATTTTGATATGTATTTCTTTTATGTAGTCCTTCCCACCAATCTTTAATATTAATTATTTCTATATATTGACTTTCTGGTGTCTGTAGTTTGTCTAATGCCAGTTGCAATCGATGGGTCAAGTGTGGCAGTTGTTTCTTTAAAATCTGTTTTGATGCTTCAACATTAGAATCATCGGTGTCATTAGTAATAATACTGGTTATGGCCTTGAATGATTGTAGAAGGTTTTTAATATCGTGAGTTATTCGTGATCCAGTTTCATAAATTGCTTTAAGGTGGGCTTGTTGTGTTAGCGTTTTTTGTCGAATTTTAGCGATGTAAAAATTCTCAATCAAGTGGATTAGTAAATTACAATGTACATGTAAGGCGCCGCCCATATTATTATTTGTGTAAATATCAATATTCAGATTGCCAGCAACAAACGATGTTTTATGTTTTGTATTTTGACCACTTTTGCCCTCTGAATTTTTGCTAATCCATTCAATTCCTTTGATCCAGGTTAACGTCAATAATTCATCAATAGCAATTTTTAAAAATTCTTCTGCATCATCATCTTTTTGTGAAAGACGAGACAATTCATTTAACCATTGTTCAAGTGGCGTACCTATATTGAGCATATAGCCAGACCATAATTGAGTAACACCGTCGAAACGTGATTGCGATGTAATTAACCAGCTGATACAAATAATAAAACCACCAATAGCAACTGAAGTCTGTGCAAGTGCTGCAAAATATGATGCATCATTGATAAACATGTTTAATAGGCTACCAAGTGCAACAAGACTTGTTAGCATTGAAGTTGTTATTGCGTGTATAAAATCCACCATTTGTATATGGTGGTCAGAATTCTCGATCGGAAAGAAAAATATCAGCAGCGGAAGTATAGTCAGTAGTATGTAAAAAATTTGTTTATATTCGATATTAATATCTGCCAGTTCCGGCACACATGCGAATAGCAGTTCTAGCACTAAAAAGCCTAATGCCAGGGTATAAATTGTTCTTTCATTTCTATCTAAGGTTACACGACCACTGATAAAACCAATTAACAAAATTAACCAGGCAAAGAGTAGCCAAAGGTTTAACCAGATAGTTAACGTGAAAGTGAATAAGATGAAAAGGATTGTGTTTTCCAGGTTAAGCTTTTTATCACCGCGCCAAACAGGTTGCCATAATAAGAAAAGCCCAAGGTGACTTAACATTAAAGAACGGGATATGATGCTGCCAAAATCTACCCATATAGCTAAGTGCAGCATTTCCAGCATCATAATAAGAATTATTAGTTCTCTTTTACGAGTAATTTTATTTACAAATGTGGACATAAATAATCTTAAGCTGTTATTTTTTGCTATATTAACTGAGTTGTATGTACTTAGTCTGAATTAATTAGAATAATATTATGAATCATAATCTATTACTGACAATTGCCAAGTATTCAGTTTGGGAAGCAGTGCGGGATAAATTTCTATTTTTTATCCTTATGGGAGGAGTACTATTTTTTTGTATCTCGTTATTTATTGGTGAGCTGGCAATTACCGAAGCCACTGAAATACAAGCTGCTCTCCTCGCTTCGGCTTTACGCTTGTTTTCTGTATTTACCATGAGCTTATTTGTCATTACTAGTATGGTGCGTGAATTTAACGATAAAGGATTTGAGTTAATTCTCTCTCATCCAGTGCCACGTTCATCCTATTATTTTGGTAAATTTTCCGGCTTTTCTGTTGTTGCGATAATAATTTCTTCCATGAGCGTTTGCTGTCTATTTTTATATGCTCCCGCAATTCCAGTGTTGTTTTGGTCATTTTCATTATTTTGTGAATTATTAATTATAATTGCACTAAGCTTACTTGCCTTATTTTCATTCAACAGCATAACCATTTCATTTAGTGTGGTGATGGCATTTTATTTATTAGCACGTTCTATAGAAGTCATTCAATTGATTAGTGATTCTCCTATTTTGGAATCATCATCAATGAGTCATGAGTTTATAAATAGCTTATTAGATTTGATTGCTTATGTTATTCCCGACCTTTATAAATTTACCAAAACGGATTGGCTTGTATATTCAACCAATATTAATGATAGTGTATTCATCATTATTGGTCAGACTGCTGTATACGTTGTTCTCTTGTCATGTGTTGCGTTATTTGATTTGTATAGAAAAGAGTTATAAATAAATCGATGAAGCTATTTGTAAAGCAAACCAGAGATCTTTCCTTTGTACCTAATAATATCTGGATTGTATTAATATTAAGTTTATTCTTACAATGCTTATGGCATTTCTCATTTTCGCGCCTGGAAGTGAAACGTTATAACTTAACGATACCGCCGACATCTACTCATATCAGACTTATGAGTCTTGATGACCCTGTCTCTGCAGCAAAATTAACCATGCTATGGTTACAAGCATTTGATAATCAGCCTGGCGTTAGTATTCCTTTGAAAGAATTGAATTACGATAGAGTAGTTGAATGGCTGGATATAATTATAGAACTTGATAGCAAAATCCAGTACCCATTATTGGCAGCAATTCGCTTTTATGCGGAAGTACAGGATGTTGAAAAACAACGCATGATGATTCGTTATGTTAGTGATAAATTTATTGAAAGTCCGAATGAACGCTGGTCGTTTATGGCTCACGCAGTTTATGTGGCTAAGCATAGGATAAAAGACTTAAAACTAGCGCTCGAGTGTGCCGAGCTAATTAGGCAGCATGCGAAAGGAGATAATGTTCCTTATTGGGCTAAACAAATGGAGATATTTATATTAGAAGATATGAATGAGCTTGAGAGTGCAATGGTTATACTTGGTGGATTAATTGAAAGTGGAGAGCTTAAAGATTCACATCAAAGAAAATTCCTTGGCCAAAAACTAGAGGAAATTAAACTACGTCAAAATGAGGCTAACTAGAGCAGCTTAAGTCTGCTTCTGTATATATTGTATTTCTATTATTTTCCTTATCATTACTTTATAATAATTATCTGTTTTATCTAGTTCGTAAACATCTCTAAATAAACGCGCTGCATTTTTATATTTTTTAGAATTATATAGTTCAATTGCGTGTGAGTGTAGTTGCAGTTTTTCTTTTAGTCTATTATCCACTTCATTCTCAAAACCTAATGGTTGATATAGTCGGGTTAACTGTTTTTTCCCACGAACTTGTACTTGATCAAGTTCCCTGCAACAAATTCCTGTGAGTTTTTTATATGTGTGTTCACTAATAATAATAGGGACTCGATAGGTTCGGGTGAGAGATTCAATTCGAGAAGCCAGATTGACAGCATCACCTATGGCTGTGTAGGTCATGCGATATTTCGAACCCATAATACCTACATTGGCTCTACCTGTATTGATGCCAGTACCCATAATTGGTCCGGGCCAGCCGCGGGCAATAAAGGTCTGGGCGAGTTCTTTTATAGTAAGATCCATCTCGAGTGCCGCTTCAACCGAACGTTGGGCATGTGCTTCCTGTAATGTTGGCGCATTCCAGAAAGCCATAATCGCATCACCAATATACTTATCAATTGTTCCTTCATACTTAAATAAGATCTCAGTCATAACATTGAAATATTCATTGAGTAACTTGTTTAACTGTTTGGGGTTAAGTTGCTCGGAAATACTGGTAAAACTTTGTAAGTCACAAAAGAATACAGTTAATGTTCTAGATTCACCTTCTAGAGAAATTTCTTTTGGGGAAAGGCTTAGTTCATTAACTAAGTGGGGAGGAATGTAATGGCCAAACATTTCCATTAGTTTTTGTTTAGATTGAATTTCAACAAAATAACTAATCAATATATTGACCATATAAATGATAAATATAGTTAGAAAGCAATATTCAATAGGTATTAAAGCAACGTTTGAACTGTAATAAGCAATAACACCAGTAATTAATAACATTACAAAAGTAAGAATGAATGCCTTCAACGGTGGTAATAATGGAAGAGCAATCGTAAGTACTAAACCTGATATCAGTAACAGGATGAATTCTTTGGTGAGAATTATATTGTGCAGTTGAATAGTTTGCTATTGATGCTTAATACTGGATTTTGAGTGAGACTGAGTTCAATAAGGCCGATGGCGCTTGAAAGAAACATCATAAACACGCTAAAGGTGATAGCGATTTTAATCGAATTAGTTTTTGATATGGTGGGTAGAGATATCAATGAAGATCCTTAAAATATCTGTATTTAATTGTAGTTATATTTTAGATAGCTTGGGTTTTAGTCTTTATTTTACTCTAGTAAAAGTAATCTTTGCCAACTTAATTAATTGCATATTAATGATTTAATTAGAAGGTACAAAATGTTGAAATCTCGACAACTTTGTTGGGAGCTCATCATTTTATATTGAAAAACACAGTTAATATAACAATATTCATTATAAAATCAATTGCTTACATGTCTGGCGCGATTCCTGCTCTGTAATATACATGAATGTAATTCTTACACAGAGGAAGAGAAAATGAGAATCAATAAGCAAAAGGGTTTTACTTTAGTAGAAATAGCTATCGTCTTGGTAATCATCGGATTGTTACTGGGCGGTATTCTTAAAGGACAAGAGTTAATCAGCAGCGCACGTGTTCGTAACTTAGCTGATCAGAACTCAGGC
>LWDU01037823.1_pt2 | contig 16547 bp, 8 predicted proteins | sample 727161 | NCBI WGS metagenome assembly LWDU01 (sample SAMN04566230, study PRJNA314399) | hydrothermal vent metagenome | isolation source: deep sea hydrothermal plume seawater | place: Mexico: Gulf of California, Guaymas Basin | collected 2004-07-11
GTCCACGGTGGCGAGGGTCATCGCGTTGGGCTCCGTGACCTCGCCCGCGCGGGCGTCCTCGAACCAGCGGAGGAACTGCGCGATGGGCTCGGGCGCGAGGTCCTCGCGGTCGAGCGCGTCCTTCTCGTAGGACTGGCGGAGGTCGGCGATGGCGTCGGGCATGGAACGGGGATGGGGGGGGCCGGGTCGAACGGGCGCACCGATCTGCGGATCCATGCCGAGCCCTTCCCCCTCGCCCGCCCCGACGTCGCTCCAGCACCGCCTCCACGCGGCCCGCTACCACCGGACGCGGTGGGCGTGGCTCGCGCCCGCCGGGCTGGCGGCGGTCGGCTTCGGGGCCTCCCTCGTGGGGGAGGCCACGATGCGGAAGGAGCGCGGCGCGTGGTCAACGCCGGGCTGTGCCTCTTCGGCGAGGCCGTCAAGCACGGCACCCTCGCGGAGGCCACGCGCGCCGACGGGTAGCGCCAGCGCGCGGCTAGAGCGCGGCGCGGATCCGCTCCGCGGCCTCCAGCCCGGACTCCAGCGCGAGGTGCACGCGGCCCTTCCCGGCCACGGCATCGCCCGCGAAGAACAGGCCCTCGGATGCAGCCTCGTGGAGGGCTTCGGCGTCCGCCCCCTCGTTCGGGAGCGCGTAGCGCCAGCGCTGCGAGTCCGTCCACGCCGGTTTCGGTAAGCGCGTGTCCAGCAACGCCTCCATCTCGCGCGTCGCCTCGCGGACGACCGACGCGCGCTCGTCGTCGTAGTGCGCCTCCGTCCAGTCCGGCGCCATCTGCGCGAGGAGGAGCGTGCCGCCCTCCGGTGCCCGCCCCGGCTTGTCGCTCTCCACCGCCAGCCACGCCACGGGGTGCCCGCCGCCGGTGCCGCCGTGCTCGTCGGCGTTGACGAGGGCGTAGGGCTCCGGCCGCGCGACGGGCGCGGTGAACGCGAGGACGACGGTGAACTGCGCGCGGTAGTCCGCCGGGCGGAGCGCGCCTACGAGCCGCTGGCGGAGGCGGTCGGAGAGCGTGCTCGCGCGGAGGAGGTCGGCGGTCTGCGGTGCCGGGGGCGTGAGCAGGACCGCGTCGAACGTGCCGAGGTCGTCCCCGGCGTCGCTCTCCAGACGCCAGCCGCTCCCCTCGCGGTGCAGCGCGCCGACGCGCGTTTGCCGCCGGATCTCGGCCTCGCCCGCCGCCTCCGCCAGCCGGCGGCCCAGGTCCGCGATCCCGTCGCGGTAGGTGAGGTGCGGGCTGGGGTCGTCCTTCGCGCGGTCCGGGCGCAGCGTGCCGTCGTCGTCGAACGGCCAGACGCGGCCGTCGAAGTCCACGAGGCCGGTCGTGTCCAGATCGTCCGTCAGCAGGCGGTAGGCGCGGGAGCCCTCCGGGGCGGAGACGTACTGCGCGCCGTGGTCGTAGCGCCAGCGGAACGGTTCGCCGGCGCCGTCCTCGGCATCGCGCCAGCGCGTGGCGGCGCGGCCCGCGAGGCCGCGGCTCTTCTCGAAGACGGTGACGCGGAGGGAGTCGGAGCGGAGCGCGAAGGCGGCGGCAAGCCCGGCCGCCCCCGCGCCGACGATGGCGAGGTGGGGCATGGGCCGTGGAAGGGCCTGCGCCGGTCCGGGTTCCGCGCTACTCCGAGGCGACGCCCGGCACGAGCACGATCCGCCCGGACGCCTCGCGGCGCGGGGTCCGGTTGCGCACGATCATCGTGGACTTCGCCTCCCGCTCGGGGTCCAGCGCGTTGGCGACGGCCTCCAGCAGCGTGTCCCGCGTGAACGGTTTGGAGAAGTAGCCGTCGAACCCACCGGCGAGGAACCGCTCGCGGTCGCCGGGCAGCGCGTACGCGGTAAACGCGATGATGGGGCGCGCGTCGTACGGCGCGTGCTCGCGGAGGTGGCGCATGACGTCTTCGCCGGTGTCCATCGTGCCGAGGTTGATGTCCAGCAGGAGCACGTCGTAGGCGTCGTCCGAGCGGGCGGCGTCGAGCGCCAGCGCCTCGGCCTCGGAGGGGCCCGCGGCGGTGTCCACGCGGTAGGCGGACTCCAGCATCCGCGCGGCCATGGACCGAGTCATCTCGTTGTCATCCACGACGAGGACGCGCGAGCGGCGGGGCTCGGCGGGGAGCGGGACGGCGTCGGCGCGGGGGAAGGTGACGGTGAACGTGCTCCCCTCCCCCTTGACGCTGGCGACGGCGATGGTGCCCTCCATCCGCTCGGCGAGCTGGCGGGAGATGGCGAGCCCGAGGCCGGAGCCCTCGTGCGAGCGCCCAGCGCCCGCCGACTCCTGCTTGAACTCCTCGAACAGGTGCGGCAGGAACTCCGCGTCGATCCCGACGCCGGTGTCCTTCACCTCCAGCACGACGCGCTGCGCGTCCGAGCGGACGCCGACCGTGACCGAGCCCTCGTCGGTGAACTTGATGGCGTTGCCGACGAGGTTGGTCAGGATGCGGTGGAGCGCACCCGGGTCCACCTCGGACCGTGCGTACGGGTCCTCCACGTCTGCGGCGAGCGCGATGCCCTTCTCGTCCGCCAGCGGGGCGAGCAGACCCACGGCCTCCTCCACCGCCTCCCCGATGCGGACCGGCTCCGAGGTCAGCTCCATGCGGCCGGCGTCCAGCCGCGCGAGGTCCAGCACGGAGTTGAGCGTGTCCAGCAGCCGCCGCCCGCTGCGGAGGATGAGGTCCACGAACTCCTTCTGCTCGGGGTCCGTGACCTCATCCGATAGGATGTCCGCGAAGCCGAGGATGCCCGTGAGCGGGGTGCGGATCTCGTGGCTCATGTTCGCGAGGAACGTGCTCTTGAGCTGGGCCACCTCCTCGGCCTGCTCCTTCGCGCGGACGAGCACGGCCTCGGCGCGCTTGCGGTCGGTGATCTCGCGGAAAGTGGCCACGAGGCCGCCCACGGCGGGGTCGTCGTAGAGCGGCGTCGCGATGGCCTCGGCGAAGAGGTGGTGGCCGTCCACGTGGCGCAGCCGGAACTCGGCGCCGGTCGTGGGCGCCTCGGCGTCGCAGAAGGTGGCGAGCGCGCGGTCCACGTCCTCGGGGTGGAGGAGGTCGAGGATGGAAGCGCCTCTGGCGCCCTCGGGGTCCACGCCGGTGGCGCTGCGAAGCGAGGGGCTGGCGTAGGTGATGCGGCCGTCGCGGTCCAGCACGCAGATCACGTCCGAGGCGTAGGCGTGTTGCACGAGGGCGCGGAAGCGGGCCTCGCGGGCCTCGGCCTCGGTGCGGACGCGGTGCTCCGCCGAGATGTCCTCCACGACGCCCTCGATGCCGATCACCTCACCGCTGGCGCCGCGCCGCGCGCGGGCGTGGATGCGGAGGCGGAGCGGGCGGCCCTGCGCGTCGCGCGCATCCACCTCCACGACCTTCGACCCCTCGTCCCGGATGCCCTCGAGGAGGCCCTCGCGGTCCGAGGGATCCCCGTAGAAATCGAGAGAGCGGAGGCCGCTGGCGCGAAGCGCCTCGGTGAGGTGGGAGAGCCGCGCGCGCTGCTCTGCGAGGGCGCCTTCTGTGGTGGCCTTGTGGAAGCGCCCCAGCCACGCGCTGAGAAGGGCGGCGGCGGTCAGGTTGACCGCCGTGAACGCCTGGGCCCCGCTCGGCTCCAGCCCGCCCTGCAGCCACAGCACCCCGACGCCCACGGCCGCCAGCGCGGCGGAGACGGCGGCGTGCCAACGTCCCCCCACGAGCGCGGCCGCGACCGGCACCACGCCCAGCCAGACCAGATCAGGGGCCTCCAGCCCGAAGCCCGCCCACACGTTGGCGATCAGCCCCACCACCGCCGTCGGGAAGAGCCCCCACGCCGCTTGCTCCCGTCCCCACCACCCCAGGCGAAAGCCGGCGAGCGAGCCCGCCGTCAGGGCGGCCGCCAGCGCCACGAGGAGAGTGCTCCCCGTCTGCCCGGTGGAAGCAATGTACGCCCCGCCCACGGCGTAGCCGAGCAGCAACAGCACGCCCGCCCCTACGAGGAAGCGTGCGCGGTGACGCTCGTGCCCGGTGAGGGCGGCCGGCAGGGCGGCGTCGAGCCAGGAGCGGGGGGAAGTTGAAGCGGGAGAGGTCACGAATCGTAGCGCGCACCCCGCTGGCGGGGCGGCAAGTGGGACTCCCCGCCTTCAGGCACATATCGTTCCATCCTCACGAAGCCCCGCCCACCGCCCCCGCGTAGCTTCGGCCGCCCGGCATCGAAGCGCTTCCGACAGGACTCCCACAGGCGCGCCGCCGCGGCTCCCCCGCCCCACACCGGGGCGGGCGCCCTGACTCCCATGAAGCTCCCCTTCGCGCTGGCCCGCCGGTTCGTAGCCGGCGAGTCCCTCGACGCCGCCCTCCCCGCTACTTCACGCTGGACCTCCTCGGCGAAGACGTGCCCCACCGCGCCCGTGCCGAGGCCTTCGCCGACGAGTACTGCGCGCTCGTCGAGCGGCTGGCGGTCTACCGCGACGGCCGCGGCGCGCCGCCCGAGGCCGTCGGGATCTCCATCAAGCTGTCCATGATCGGGCAGGTGATCGACGCGGAGCTGTGCGAGGCGAACCTCCGGACGCTCCTGGACCGCGCCCGCGAGGCCGACCTCTTCGTGCGCCTGGACATGGAGGGGTCGGGGCTGACGCAGTCCACGCTGGACTTCTTCGAGCGCGTCTACCCGGACTACCCGGACCACGTGGGGCCGGTGCTCCAGGCGTACCTCACGCGCACCGGCGGCGACGTCGCGCGGATGGCGGAGCTGAACGCCCGCGTGCGGCTCTGCAAGGGCGCGTACAAGGAGCCCGCGGAGCTCGCGCTGCAGAGGATGCCGGACATCCGCGAGGCGTACATGGGCTACGCGAAGACGCTGCTGACGGAGGCCCGCTACCCCGGCATCGCCACGCACGATGACGAGTTGATCGAGGCCACGAAGGCCGTCGTGGTGCAGGAGGGCGTCTCGCGAGACCGCTTCGAGTTCCAGATGCTCTACGGCCTGCGCGATGAGACGCAGAAGGACCTCGTGCGTCAGGGATACCGGATGCGGACGTACGTGCCCTACGGCACGGAGTGGGGGCCGTACTTCACGCGCCGCCTCCGGGAGCGGAAGGAGAACGTGTTCTTCGTGCTGAAGGCGCTCGTGCGCGGGTGAGGCGGGCGGTCCCGCCCCGCCTCCTACTTTGGGGCGGTCCTCGCCTCCGCCCGTGAAGTTCGTCGCCATCGCCGCTCTTGTGGGGCTCCTCGCCGGAGCGAGCCCGCGCCGTTCTCCACGGATGCGCCGGGCGCCTCCACGCGCACCGCCAGCGCGCACTCCGCTCCGCGCGCGCTGGACGGCTCGGAGGTGGTGATGCCCGTGGTGGGCGTGAACCCGGAGGACCTCTACGACTCCTACCGGACGGCGCGCTCCGGGGGCCGGACGCACCTCGCGCTGGACCTCTTCGCGCCGCGCGGGACGCCCGTGGTGGCCATCACGGACGGGACACTGGAGAGCGTGGGCACGAACGGGCTGGGCGGCAACGCGCTCTGGCTCCGCAGCGAGACGGGCCGCTACGCGTTCTACTACGCGCACCTGGACGCCTTCGCCGACGGCCTCCGCGCGGGCCAGTCCGTCGCCCGCGGCGACACGCTCGGCACCGTCGGCACGACGGGCAACGCGCGCGGCACGCCGCCGCACCTCCACCTGCAGATGGTGCTCCGCGCGGGCGGGCGCGAGACGCCGCTCAACCCGTACGGCCTCCTCCGCTTCCTGGACGTGCGCCAGCGGATCTCGGACCGGGCGCGCGCCCCCTACGCGGCGCCGGACTCCTCGCGCACCGCCACCGCCAGCGGGGCGGAGTAACCGCTCGCCCGCTGGCGGGTCGGATCGGGCGGACCGAGCCCCGCGCCTAACCCGCGGAAGGACGAGCGGCCACCCGAGCGATTCGGGGTGTTAGGTTCTTCGCACCCCGCCAGGGGTGGCGCCCCGATCCGAGGGGTGCGCCGGGCCTCACCACCACCCTCCGCCCCCCGTGCGTCTCCTCTTCGCCGCGGCCCTCGCCGCGCTCGCCCTCCCCGTCTCCGCCACGCCGCCCGCCCCGCTGACGCCGCCCGCCAGCGCGGACACGACCGAGGTCCCCGCCCAGCTCACGCGCGAGGCGCGGAGCTTTAGCCTGAACCGCCTGCTCATCCCCGTCGAAGGCATCGCCCCGGACGACCTCAAGGACTCGTTCACGTCGCCGCGCTCCGGCGGGCGCGTGCACCGCTCCATCGACATCATGGCGCCGCGCGGGACGCCCGTGCTGGCCGTCGCGGACGGGGAGATCGTGCGCCGCACGCGCAACCGTCTGGGCGGCATCACGCTCTACCTCCGCAGCGCGGACGGCTCGCACGATTTCTACTACGCGCACCTCTCGCGTTACGCCGACGGCATGAGCGTCGGCACGGAGGTGCGGCAGGGCGACGTGATCGGCTACGTCGGCACGACGGGCAACGCGCGCGCGCCGCACCTCCACTTCCAGGTGCTCCGGCGGGACGGATCGCGTGGGCGGGGCAGCCCCGTCAACCCGTATCCTCTGCTACGGCGGAGCGAGCTCCACACCGACCGCGAGACGGTCCGGGGTTGAGACTCGCGCCGGGCCGCCGATACCCGAGATCCCTCACTCGCGTCCAGGCCCATGCGCTCCCTCCCGATCCTCTCGCTCGCCGCGCTGGCGGTGGTCCTCACGGCCTGCGCGGCCCCCTCCGCCGGAACGGCCGCCAGCGGGTGGGCCATGGCGCCCCGCTCCGACCGCGGCAGTGACCGCGCGACGGAGCGGCCGGCCGAGCGGCCCCGGACGGGCGCCGTCCGCATCGTGGCGGAGCGCCCGGAGCGGCCCGGCGCCGCTACCCCGCGCCCGAGCGGTGCCGCCCCCGGCCTCGCGGCCGGCCTCATGATCCCGGTGGAGGGCATCGAGGTGAGCCAGCTCCGCGACTCGTTCCACGCCCCGCGGTCCGGCGGCCGCACGCACAACGCCATCGACATCGCGGCGCCCACCGGAACGCCCGTCGTGGCCGTCGTGGACGGACGGATCTCGCGGAAGCACTGGAACAGCCTCGGCGGGCGCACGCTCTACCTCACGAGCGCAGACGGCACGCACGACTTCTACTACGCGCACCTGGACGCCTACGCGGACGATGTCGAGATCGGCACCGAGGTCCGCCGCGGCGACGTGCTGGGCACGGTGGGCAGCACAGGCAACGCGCAGGGCCCGCACCTCCACTTCCAGGTGCTCCGCAAGACCGGCTCCGGCCGCGGCACGCCCGTCAACCCGTACGACGTGCTGACGCGGAGCCCGCTCTACGCCGGCCGCTGATCCCGTGATCGCGGGAGGTCCGCCCTCGCCCCGCTGGCGGTAGCCTCGGCCATGCCCTCCGTCGCCACCGCGCCGCTCGTCCGCGGCCCCTCGGTCCCCTCGGCCGTCGGGCTGGTGCTCGCCAACCTCGTGCCCCTCGTGGGCGTGATCTGGTTCGGGTGGGACCTGTTCGGGATCATGTGGCTCTACTGGGCCGAGAACGGCGTGATCGGCGCGTTCGCGCTGCTGCGGATGCTGACCGCGGGCGAGCCCATCCGCTGGTGGACGGCCCTCGCGCGGGTGGTCCCCGGCGGGTTCTTCGTGGTCCACTTCGGGATGTTCTGGTTCGTGCACGGCGTGTTCGTGTACAGCCTGTTCGGCGGTGGGCGCGAGTTGGAGGGCGCCGGGCTGGCGGCGGCGTTCGAGGGCGTCCCGTGGGAAGGACTCGTGCCGCTCGTGCTGAGCCACGGCGCCTCGTTCGCGATGAACTACCTCGCCGGCGGCGAGTGGCGCGCGACGAACACGATGGCGGAGATGTTCAAGCCGTACGGCCGCGTGGTGGTGCTCCATATCGTGATCATCGCCGGCGGCTTCCTGCTCCTCGCGGCGGACGGCGCGATCTGGGCGATGGCGCTCTTCGTGCTCCTCAAGACCGGGCTCGACCTCGGCATCCACCTGAAGGGGCACGAGATGCGCCGCCAGGAGGCCCGCCAGTCGGAAGAAGAGGCGCCGGAGGAGGGCGGCTGACAGGGCCTTGTCGCAGCCCCGGGCGTTAGCTTCGCGGCCTGAAAAACACGGACCCATTCGTGCCCGAGCCGGGCTTCCACGTCGTCACCGCGCCGCGCCTCGAACCGCTGTTCGACGCGCTGGCGGACACCCTCGCGCGGGACCCGCTCCCGCCGACGGAGACCGAGACCGTGCTCGTGGCGCAGAACGTGGGCCTGCGGGCGTGGCTCACCAAAGCCCTCGCGGACCGGCTGGGCTGCGCCGCCGCGCTGGACCTCGGCACGCCCGTCACGTTCGCCTCGGACCTCGCGCAGGCGCTGGTCCAGCACGCGAGCCCCGGTGACGGCGAGCGGCACCCGTTCGACGGTGGCCCCCTCGCGTGGCGGCTCGCGCCGGTCCTCGGCTCGCTCCCGGACGATCCCGCGTTCGCCCCGCTGGCGGCGTACCTCAGCAAGACCGGCGGGCAGGTGATGCCCCTCGCGAAGCGGGTCGCGGCGCTGTTCGACGACTACCAGGTCTACCGCCCGGACGTGCTGGCGGCGTGGGCGCGGGGCGAGGACCCGCTCCCGGAATTCGCGCACGGCGCGTGGCAGCGCGCGCTCTGGCGCCGCCTCGTGGAGGATGGCCGCCCCACGCTGGACCGCGCCTCGGGCCTCCTCGCCCTCGCCCGCACCCTCCGCCAGCCGGACGAACGGACTCTCGCGCAGCTTCCGCCACGGATCGCCGTCTTCGGCGCGCTGCTCTTCCCGCCGCTCTACCTCCGCATCCTCCGCGAGGCCGCGGCGCACGTCCCGGTGACGCTCTACGCCGTCACGCCCGGCGACGCCTCGCGCGAGACGCACGCGCACCCGCTCCTCCGCGCCCTCGCCGGCCGCTCCCGGCACTATTGGACCGTCCTCGCCGACCTCGGCGGCGGCGCCCGCCAGCCGCTGGCGGTGGAGACCGGCGGGGCCACGGCCCTCCACCAGCTTCAAGCCGCGCTCGCAGCGGACACGCCGCCCGCCGCCCCCCTCCCGCTGGACCCGGAGGATGGCTCCATCCGCGTCCACGACTGCCACTCGCCCACGCGCGAACTGGAGGCCCTCCGTGACTGCCTGCTGGACGCGTTCGCCCAGATCCCGGACCTCCGCCCGGCCGACGTGCTCGTGATCGCGCCGGACCTGGATACGTACGCGCCGCTCGTGGACGCCGTCTTCGGCGCCGAGGACGCCGCGCCGGAGCTCCGGATTCCCTACCACGTCGCCGAGCACCCGCACGCGCCGGCCCGTCGCGTGGTGGAGGCGTTCGTCCGCGCGCTCCGGCTGCACGAGGGCCGCGTGACCGCGAGCGACCTGCTGGACCTGCTCGGGACGCCGGTCGTCCGCCGCGCCGCGAACATCTCCGAGGAAGAGCTGCCGCGGCTCCGCGCGTGGATCCGCGAGGCCGGCGTCTGCTGGGGCCTCACCGCCGAGAAGAAGGGCACGTTCGGCCTCCCCGAGGACGACCTGCACACGTGGCGCTTCGGGCTGGACCGGCTGCTCCTCGGCGTGATGACGGGCGACCCCGCCCCGCTGGCGGACGCCACGAGCGAGACCGCCAGCCGCGCGGGGCTCGTCCTCGGGCACCTCCCGTGCGACGTGGCCGGGCTCGGCGGCGCGGACCTCCTCGGGCGCTTCTGCGAGTGGGCCGAGGCGCTCTTCTCCGCGCTCGACGCGCTGGACCGCCCCGCTCGCCTGGACGAGTGGCCCGCCCGCATCGTGCAGTTCCTGGACGGCGCCTTCCGCGCCGAGACCGAGGACGAGATCACCGCCATCGTCCACCTCCGCCAGCAGGCGCAGGAGCTGGCCCGCCTCCACGGGCTGGCGGGCTCCCCGGACGAGCCCGTGACCTTCCGCACCGTCCGCTCCCACCTGGACGGCGCGGCGGAGCAGATCGAGACGCGCGAGCCGTACCTCACCGGTCGTGTGACCGTCGCCCGGCCCGTCGCGCTCCGGCACGCGCCGCACCGGGTCGTGGCCTTCCTCGGCCTCAACGACGGCGTCTACCCCGCCCCGGACCTCGCGCCGGACTTCGATCTGGTGGCCCACGCCCCGCGCCCCGGCGACGCCGACCCGCGGCGCGACCGGCTGATCCTGAGCTACGTCGGCCGCAGCCAGAAGGACAACGCCGAGCGCGCCGCGAGCGTCTGCCTGGACGCCTTCCGCGACGCCGCCCGCCGCCACTGGGGCGCCGACGCCGACCGCCAGCTCGTCGTGGAGCACCGGCTGCAGCCGTTCGCCGCGGACTACTTCTCGGGCGGTGGCGGGCCGCTCGCGAGCTACGCCGCCCAGCACCGCGTGGGCGCCGCGGACCCGCCCGGCGCCTTTTTCGCGACGCCGCTCCCCGATCCCGAGGACGAGGTGGAGACGATCTCGCTCGCCGCCCTCGCGGACGCGTGGACCAACCCCAGCCGGTTCGTCGTCCGCCGCCGCCTCCGCGCCTCCCTGGATCTGGACGACGACGCGCTCCGCGACGACGAGCCCATCGAGCTCAACGCGCTGGAGCAGTACCACGTCCGCGAGGCCGCCCTCACCGGCATGATCGACGGCCTCACGCCCGACGCGCTGGCGGAGCGCCTCAGGCGAAGCGGGCAGATCCCCGGCGGCGCGCCCGGCGCGTCCGTCCTCGCGCGGGCCTGCAAGGAAGCGCTGCCCATCGCGCAGGAAGTCAAGGCGTGGGGCGCGACGGACCCGCTGGCGGTCGCGTTGGAGGTGGAGGGCGTCCGCCTCGTGGGCACGCTGGAGCGGACGACGGTCCGCGGCGCGCTCCGCTACCGCGCCGGGAAGGTCCGCGAGAAGCACCTCATCGCGGCGTGGATCGACCACCTCGCGCTGTGCGCCCAGCGACCGGGCGTCACCTGTACCGTCGGCGCGGACGGCACCTCCAGGCATTTCGAGGCCGTCCCGAAAGACGACGCGGTCGCCTGGCTGGCGGCGCTCGTCAAAGGCTACAAGCGGGCGCGGCGCGGGCGGCTCCCGCTTTACGAAAAGGCCTCGCACGCCTACGCGAAGAAGATGAGCGCGAAGCAGCTCGCGCACTTCGCGGACGTGACCGCGGGCCGCGCGACGGCCGAGGCGTTCCGCCCCAACGACAGCGCCATGCGCGAGGCTCGCAAGGGCTTCTCCGACGCCTGGAACGACTTCACGGACGACGCCGACGCCTACGTCCAACTCGCCACGCGCGGCCTGGAGGACCCCTTCGTGCCCGAGGACCACTTCGCGCGCTGGGCCCTCGGGCTCTGGGCACCGCTCCTGACCCACGTCCGCGTGATGGACCTCTTCAGCCAGCCCCCGCCCGAGAGCGACGGACCGCCGCCCCCCGCCCCGCTGGCGGAGCCGTCCAGCGAGCCGAACGCCTCGCCCACCACAACCGCCAGCGCGAACGCGACACCCGAAACCCCCGCCCCCTTCGACTACGCGACCACGCCCGTCCTCGCGGGCCGCACGCTCGTCGAGGCCAGCGCCGGGACCGGCAAGACGTTCGCCATCGCCGGGCTCGTGCTCCGCCTCGTGCTGGACCCCGAGGCCGGCGTCGATCCTGAGAACCCCGAGGCCGAGGCGCCCGACTGGCTGGCCGGCGCAGACGACCTGCCCGACCTCCGGCGCCTGCTCGTCGTCACGTTCACGAACGCGGCCACGGAGGAGCTCAAGACCCGCATCCGGGCCGCGCTCCGCACCGCGCTGGGCGTCGCGCGAGGCGAGACCGAGCCCGACGACCTCACGCGCCCGCTCGCCAGCCTCCTCCGCCAGCCGCGCGCGGAGGCGCGGCTTCTCGCCGCACTGGACCGCGTGGACGAGGCCGGCATCTTCACCATCCACGGCTTCTGCAAGCGGATCCTAGAGCAGGCCGCCTTCGAGAGCGCCACGCCGTTCGAGATGGATTTCGTGGAGGACGCCGACAGCGACGCCCTCCGCGCCCGCGCCGCCGCCGACGCCTGGGCCCGCCTCGTCCACGGCGACGCGACGCTCGCCGCCGTCGCGTTGGAGAAGGGGCGCGCGCCGTCCACCCTGGTGCAGCACCACAAGGCCATCGCGGACTTCCCGCGCGTGATCCTGCGCCCGGAGCGGCCCTCGTTCGAGGACGCCCGCGCCGCGCTGGCGGACGCCGCCGACGCGCTCCGCCAGTCGTGGGACGCCGAGGCCGCGCGCGACGTGCTCGCACCGGTCGGCTGGAACAAGAACGCGCCGCTGGACGGCCCCGAGGGCGACGCGATCCTGGACCGCGTGACTGCCTTCGCCGAGGGACGCGACCCCGACGGGATCTCCGCCGTTCGCGTCTGCACCCCGGCCGCGATCAAGAAAGTCGGCGCGAAGCGGAGCAAGGACCAGAAAGCCACGCTGGAAGCCGCGACGCAATGGGCCGGCTTCCTCGCCTGCGAGGCCGTCGTCACCGCCGCGGACGCGCTGGACACCGCGTTCGTCCGCACGTTCACGCGCGAGGTCGGCGCCCGCGTCGAGGCCATCAAAGAGCACCGCGGCCAGCTCACCTTCAGCGACCTCATCGCCCGTCTCCACGACGCGCTGGCGGACGATGCCACCGGGCCGCTCCTGGCGCAGAGCATCCGGCGGCTGTTCTCCGTCGCCCTCATCGACGAGTTCCAGGACACCGACCCGCAGCAGTACGCCATCTTCCGCCGCGCCTTCGAGGGCCGCCCGCTCTACTTCGTCGGCGATCCGAAGCAAGCCATCTACGCCTTCCGGGGCGCGGACGTGCACGCCTATCTCGGCGCGCAGCGCGAGTCCACGCGGCGCTTCACGCTCGGGACCAACTGGCGGAGCACGGCGGGGCTCGTGGAGGCCGTCAACCGCGTGTTCGAGCAGGCCGAGCGCCCGTTCCTCTTCGAGGGCATCCCGTTCCGGCGCGTGAACTCGTCCCCGGCGAAGCAGGAACCGGCGCTGCGCGATGGCGACCTCCCGCCCCTCGTCTGGTGGCCCACGCCCATGCGCGAGGGGCGCCCGCTCGGCAAGACCGCCGCGAGCGAGAGCATCCCGCCAGCCGTCGCGGCGGAGATCTCGCGGTTGATCCGCGAGGCCCGGATGCGCGAGGACGAGGGCGAGCGCCCCGTTACGCCCGCCGACATCGCCGTCCTCGTCCCGACCCGCTACGAGGCCGCCGACGTGCTCCAGGCGCTCCAGGCCCTCGGCATCCCCGCCGTCGTCTCCCGCGCCGACGACGTCCGCCAGTCGGCCGAGATCGCGGAGGTGGAACTCCTGCTCCGCGCGGTCCTCCACCCGGACGACGAGCGCGCCCTCCGCGCCGCCCTCGCGACGACGCTATGGGGCTGGTCCGCCGCCGAGATCGCCGCTCTGGACGACGACACCGCCGAGGCCGAGCGCATCCATGGGCTCGTCCGCTCGTGGAACCGGATGTGGCGCACGCGCGGCGTCCTCCACGTGCTCACGGACTTCCAGCACACGCAGGGCGTCCTCGCGCGCGTCCTCGCCACGCCCGACGGCGAGCGCCGCGCCACCAACCTCCGGCACGTCCGCGAGCTGCTCCACGAGATCGAAGGCGGCGGCGACCGCTCGCCCGAAGACCTGCTGCACTGGCTCCGCCACCGCGAGGATCAGGCGCTCCCCTCGCGCGAGATGAAGGAACTCCGGCTGGAGCGCGACGCCGAGGCCGTCACCATCACGACGCACCACAACGCGAAGGGGCTGGAGTACGAGATCGTCTTCCTGCCCTACCTCTGGTCGCTGAGCGAGCGCGACTACACGATGCAGGCCACCACGCTCGCGCGGACCGACGAGGGCGTGGTCTACGACCTCGGCTCGCCGATGCAGCCCGAGACCGAGCGCCTGCGGCAGGTGGACAACCTCGCCGAGCACGTCCGCAAGGCGTACGTCGCGCTGACGCGGGCGCGCGAGCGGTGCTACGTCATCTGGGGACAGGTGCTGGCGCGACGGAAGCGGCTGGACGCGATGAGCGGGCTGGGCTACCTCCTCGCCGGCCACGCCGCCCCGCTGGACGGTTCCGACGCCGACGCCCTTGCCGACCACGTGGAGCTCGCCCGCCGCGCCGCCGCCGTGGAGGACCCGCTGGCGGTGGTCCGCGCGATGGACCCGGACGGGGAAGTCATGGGCGTCCGCGACCCCGACGCCGTCGCCGCGCCCTACGCCCCGGAACAGAACACGGGCGGTGACCTCGCGGACCATCCTCTCGCCGACGACGCCCGCCAGCGCGCCCGCGACCAGTGGCGCCGCGCCTCCTTCAGCGGCTGGACCCGCTACAGCTCCGAGCCCCACGACTCCGCCGGCCTCGCCGCCTCCGACGAGGCCGACGCCGACACCCGCGACGAGGCCCCGCCCGCCGGCCTCCACGCCTTCGCCGCCGGGACGGGGCCGGGCACCTGCCTCCACCAGATCCTCCAGCACGTCCACTGGGACGACCCCGCCGACGAGACGGCCCGCCAGCGGACGGCCACACACAACCGCGAGACCGTCGAGCGCCTGCTCCAGGCGCACGGGCTGGACCAGCCGGGCCGCCCCCACCGCGCCCCGATCCGTCCCGCCGAGGAGGTGCTAGCGCTCCTGGAGCGCGTAGCCACGGCGCCGCTGTTCGCCTCGCCGGACGGCGCTCCCCGCCGCATGGCCGACGCCGACCACCGCACGGCCGAGTGGAGCTTCGCCTTTCCCCTCGGGCGCGTCGCCCCCGCCGCGCTGGCGGACGCGTTCCGCGAGCACGGGACCAATCCCTTCGGCGCCGAGTACGCCCGCGCTCTCGCGCGCCTCTCGCGCGACGCCGTGGACGGCCTGATGGTCGGCGAGATCGACGTGGTGGCGCGCGTGGACGACCGGTGGTGGGTGGCGGACTGGAAGTTCAACCGGCTCGGATCGGACGCGAGCGCCTACACGCCAGACGCGCTCCAGAGCACGATGCTCGGCCACCACTACGGCCTCCAACTCCACCTCTACACCCTCGGGCTGCACCGCTTCCTTCGCTCCCGCCTCGGCACCGCGTACGACTACGAGACGCACATCGGCGGCGCGACGTATGTGTTTTTGAGAGGGATGGAGGGAGACGCGATCGGGGATGAGGGACACGCTTCCCACGCGCTGGAGAAAGCCACTGGCGGGCCTGAGGAGACCGCCCCCCAGGCGAGTGGGGAGGCAGATCGCGAGGCTGCTCCTCCCGCACCCCGCATCCCCCATCCCTCCCTTTTCACGCACAGACCGTCGGCTGCCCTCATCCTCGCGCTGGACCGCCTCCTCTCGCCCGATGCGTAGGCTCCCCCGCACCGTCACGGACGCGCTCGACGCCATCGCGGAAGCGGAGGCCGCCGAGGCCGTGGACCTCGCGCTGGCCCGCCTCCTCGCCGGGCTGGACGTGGAGCACGCCCGACGCGAAGGGCTGCCCGTGGACCCGGACCGCGCCCGCGCGGTCGCCCTCACCGGGGCCCTCGTCTCGCGCGCCCGCCGCGACGGACACGCGGCCGTCGCCCTCGCGGACCACGCCGGGCAGCCGTTCCCCGAGGACGAGCACGCCCGCTCCGCCTTCCGCGGCCTCCCCCCGCTCCCCGACGCCGCCAGTTGGCGGCGCTTTCTGGAGGCGAGCCCCGTCGCGGGAGACGCCGCCTCCGCCGCTCCGCTCGTCATCGAGCCGCGGCCGGACACGGAGGGCGGCGACCGGCTGGCGTTCCGCCGCTTCGTGGACGCCGAGCGCCGCGTGGCCCGCGCCGTCTCCGCCCGACTGCATGTCCTGAGCGAAGCCGAAGGAACGGTCGAACCCGGCGAGACCGGAGACTCCGCTCGCAAGGCGTTCGCGGCGCTGTTCTCCCCACGCGAGGACGGAGCGCTCGACCGACAGGCGCTCGCCGCCGCCGCGGCGCTCCGCCAGCGCGCGCTCTTCGTGGCCGGCGGCCCGGGGACGGGCAAGACGTACACCGCCGCTCGCCTTCTCGCGCTCGTCCTCGCGGACCGCCCCGAGACGCGCGTCGCGCTGGCGGCACCGACGGGCAAGGCCGCCCAACGGCTCACCGAGAGCATCCAGCGAGCGCTCGGCGGACTGCCGGACGCCCTCGCCGAGCCGCTCCGCTCCTCTGAAGCCGTCACGCTGCACCGGCTCCTCGGCGCGCACCCGGAGCGCGCGGGCTTCCGCCACGACGCCCGCCGCCCGCTCCCGCACGACCTCGTGCTCGTGGACGAGGGCTCGATGATCGACCTCCCGATGTTCGACGCGCTCCTGGCCGCGCTCCGCCCCGAGGCCCGGCTCGTCGTCCTCGGGGACCCGGACCAGCTGGCGCCCGTAGAGGCCGGGACGCCCTTCGCCGACCTCTGTGCCGCGGGCGAGGGAGGCGCAACGCCCGACCTCGCCGCCTTCTGCGCGGACCTCGGCCTCGCGAACGTGCCCGCCAGCCCGGACGCCACGCCGCTCTCCGCCTCCGTCGTGCGCCTGACCGAGAGCCGCCGCTTCGGCCCAGACTCCGACGTGGGCGCCCTCTCCGAGGCCATCCGCCAGTCGGACGGGGCCGCCGCGCTGGCGGTGCTCACCGACGAGGCCCGGCGCGACGTCGCGCTGACGGAGGACGTGCGCGAGGCGGTCGCGTGGGCCGTCGGCTACGCGCGAGACGTG
>LWDU01033663.1_pt1 | contig 16544 bp, 14 predicted proteins | sample 727161 | NCBI WGS metagenome assembly LWDU01 (sample SAMN04566230, study PRJNA314399) | hydrothermal vent metagenome | isolation source: deep sea hydrothermal plume seawater | place: Mexico: Gulf of California, Guaymas Basin | collected 2004-07-11
TCCCGCAACAACATTTCCATAATAATCTAAAAAATCCCCCCTAACAGGTGGTAGTCTCCATTCTCTTAGTCGGTTCTTATCTGATAATGTTACATATTTTTTATTTTCATTAATTTGTAGTGAGAATAATTTGGTTATTATTCCCAAAAATACAATAACTTTTGCGGTAGAAATAATGAACATTCTTCTGTTAATTTTTTGTATTTTTGTAATGCTAAAATTTTCATTAAACATTTGGTATTCCAATTATTTTTTTTTGATAAGTCTCAAATAAATAATAAAATATTGGGTATAACAAAAAAGTAAAAAATATATTTATCAGTAAATCAAAATATTCTATTGAAAGTAAAAAAAATAAAGTTGATAAAATATATATAAAAGAATTCACAACTAAAATTGTCAATAAAAAATATATCCAATCTTTCAATAAACTCGGGCTTAAAGTTATAGTTCTAAGATAAGCTGCAGAAACACATATTAATAAATATCCCAAACTACTTAATCCTATTGGTATATTGGTTACAACATCATTAATTATTCCTGCTAAAAAAATTAATCCATAACCTAAGTTAATATTTTTTTTCAAACTACAATAAAATATTAAGATATATACAAAATTAAATGAAAAATATTTTGAATCTAAATAATTTAAATCAAATTCATTTAAAACAGAAATAAAAAGTAATATTATTGGTACGTTCGATAATATTATTTTAATTAAACTTTGTTTGCTTATTCCAGTCATTTAATTTTTTTTTATTTTTATTCCCTTATTTAAAACACAAGCTCTATATTCGGGTGTTCCAACTTTATAAAGTTTATTAAAGATTCTTTTTTTACATTTTGATCCATACTTTAGGTTTAATTCTTTAAAAATTTTTTCTTCTTCGATCTTTAATCTAATATCTTCCTCCGCTTTTATTGATTCTTCAGCTTTTATTCTTGCTTTCTCCGCTTTTATTACTTCTTCATCTTTTATTCTTGCTTTCTCCGCCTTTATTGCTTCTTCAATTTTTATTCTTGCTTCCTCAGCTTTTATTTTTGCTTTTTTTTCTGCCTTTAATTTAGCTTCTGCCGCAGCTTTTATTCTGGCTTTCTCATATGATAAAATTTTTACAAAGCTTAATTGTGTAAAATCAGAAAAAAGACTAACTCTTTTTTTCTCATTTAAATTTTTAATTTTTCCTATTGGAATACCTGCTTTAAATATACCTCCAGAACCTGAAGTATAAACAACAGCATCATCTTCAATAATATTATCATTTTTAAAATATTCTATAATCGCATCGTCTTTTCCTGTGCCTGATAATATAGATTGAATTCCCTGAGGTTCTATGGAAACTGGAATTTTGCTATTTAAATCTGATAACAATAAAACTCTTGATGTTAAAAAATTAACTTCAATAACTTTTCCAACTAAATATTGATCTTCTAAAACTGTCATACCCAATTTAATATTATGTTTGCTTCCTTTATTTGCAATAACTGATCTTGAAAATGGACTTTGTTTATCAATTAATATTTTTGCAATTATTTCATCTGATATGATTAAGTAATCATCAATTATACTTTTTAATCTATTATTTTCTAAAGTAATAAATTCATTTAATAAATTTTTTGATTTTAAAGCTTCTAATTCTGATTTAATTTTTTTATATTCATTATAAAATATAAAATGATCATTTGTTGTAACGTAAGTTTTTTTAAAAAAATTTTCTGGTACAGAGACAATAAAAGAAGATCTATAAACCACTTCTTTAACTCCAATTTTAATATAATCAAGACCTTTAAAGTTAAAGCTTCCTAAAATTAGAAGTATTAGTGAAAATAACATTAATACTAATAGTGAAAATGTTTGTTGTGCTCCTTTTTGTAAAAAAGCTGAACGAATTGCTATTATAAAATCTTCCCTATCTGTAATCATTTTTTTTAATATTCAGATAGCATAGTAGAAAATATTTCCTCTTGTTCTAAAGCTTTTCCTGTTCCAATTGCAACACAAGCTATTGGATCTTCGGCTATGTACACTGGCAAACCTGTTTCTTTAGAAAATCTTTTATCAATATTTTTTAATAATGCTCCACCACCTGTCAATGTTAAGCCCATATCTACTAAGTCGGCTGATAATTCTGGAGGTGTGTTTTCTAATGCATCTTTTATTCCATTAACAATTTCTATTAAAACTCCATTTAATGCTTCTGCTGTATCTTCTTCAGTAATATTAACTTCTTTAGGTGTTCCTGATCTTAAATCCCTTCCTTTAACTGGAAAAGTATTATTATTTGAAGGGATTGCAGTTCCAATTTCTTTTTTAATTTTTTCAGCAGTACTATCCCCAATCATAAGATTATATTCTCTTCTCATGTAACTGATTAATGCTAAATCCATTGCGTCGCCTGCCCTCCTTAATGATTTAGAATAAACAAGACCCCCTAAACACATAATTGCAATTTCTGTTGTACCACCACCTATATCAACAACCATAGATCCAGTTGCTTCTGAAATAGGTAGTCCTGCTCCAATTGCTGCTGCAATGGGTTCTTCAATTAATTGAACACGCCTTGCACCTGCCGCAAGTGCACTATCTTGAATTGCTTTTCTCTCTACTGGTGTTGAGCCTGTTGGTACACAAATTAAAACCCTAGGACTTGCAAAAGTTCTATTTTTATGGACCTTTTTTATAAAGTGTTTAATCATTTCCTCTGTAACAATAAAATCTGCAATAACACCATCTCTTAAAGGTCTTATCGCCTGAATATTTCCTGGTGTTCTTCCAAGCATTGTTTTTGCTTCATCTCCAACAGCTAAAATAGTTTTTTTCCCTTTATTTTCAATAATTGCAACAACAGATGGTTCATTAAGTACAACACCTTGCTCTTTTAACACTACAAGTGTATTTGCTGTGCCAAGGTCAATTGCCATATCTTGACTCCAAATATTTGTTAAATTTTTAAACCATTTAGCCATCTTATATACCTTTCACTTTCTGTGTTTCGTGCTCTATTAGAGCAGTTTTATTTCTTTTAATAATCATTTTATTTAAAGCACTTAAATAAGCATTTGCTGATGCAACTAATGTATCAGTATCTGATGCTTGTCCCACTGTAGTTTTTCCATTTTCTTCAATTCGGACACTTACAGTAGCCTGCGCATCTGTTCCTTCTGTGACTGCATGTACTTGGTACAACTGAAGCTTAACATCATGTGGATATAAAACTTTTATACACTTAAATATAGCATCTACTGGTCCATCACCTGTTTCTGTAGTTTGTTTAACTTCTCCATAAACATCTAAAATCATTTCAGCTTTTTGCGGTTCACCTGTTCCAGCAAAAACTTTTAACGATTTTAGATTAATAACATTTTTATCTTGCACTAAACTATCATCTACTAAAGCTGCGATATCATCATCATAAACATGTTTTTTTTTATCAGCTAAAATTTTAAATTTACCAAAAGCAGTTTGAATAACATCATCTGTAACATCGGCATAACCAAGATCATTTAATTTATCTTTAAAAGCGTGTCTTCCTGAATGTTTTCCCATTACTAAAGATGTTTTTTTAACACCAACACTCTCTGGTGTCATAATCTCATAAGTATTTCTATTTTTAAGCATACCATCTTGATGAATACCTGCTTCATGTGCAAATGCATTTTTTCCAACAATTGCTTTATTAAATTGAACTGGAAAAGTTGCATTTGATACAACTTTTGAAGCTTTGCTTAATAATTCTGTTTTAATATCAGTTGTATAAGGCATTAAGTCATTTCTAGTTTTTATTGCCATTACAATTTCTTCAAGAGCAGCATTTCCCGCTCTTTCGCCAATTCCATTAATAGTACATTCTACTTGTCTTGCGCCTGCTGTTACTCCTGCTAGAGAATTTGCTACTGCCAAACCTAAATCATTATGACAATGAACAGATAAAATAGCTTTATCTATATTGGGCACTTTATTTTTTAGTGTTGTTATAATTTTAGTAAATTCTGAAGGAACTGTATAGCCAACAGTATCTGGAATATTTATTGTTTTTGCACCACAGCTAATTGCAAGCTCAACTGATTTACACATGTAGTCCATATCAGTTCTTGTTCCATCTTCACACGACCATTCTACATCATCAGTTAAATTTCTTGCATAAGTAACACTTTCTTTTATTGCATCCAAAACTTGTTCTGGTGATTTATTCAACTTATGCTTCATATGAAGAGGGCTTGTTGAAATAAAAGTATGAATTCTAAATCTTGGTGCTGCTTTTAATGCTTCATAGCAAGCATCAATATCTTTTTTACTTGCCCTTGATAAACCGGCTGGTATTGAATTTTTTAAAATTTTACTTATCGCTGTCACAGCTTCAAAATCTCCTGGTGATGCAATAGGAAATCCAGCCTCAATTATATCAATTCCTAATTCATCAAAAATTCTTGAAATTTGAATTTTTTCCTCAAGACTCATTGATGCTCCAGGTGATTGTTCACCATCTCTCATCGTAGTGTCAAATATAAAAACTTTATCTTTATCACTCATAACCAGTAATTTTTGAAAATCTATAATACAATCTATAATAGAGAATGCAAAATATTTTGTTAAATTTATATTACAATTAGACTGTGTTAGGTTCTTTCTAGTTATTAGTTATAAATAGACTCAATTTTAGGCATTAGGTGTAAAAGCTCTTTTGTATATTGATGTGTGGGTTTTAAAAATAGTTCCTCAGTACTTGAAACCTCACATAATTTACCATTACGTAATACACCTATTCGATCACACATTTGACGAACAACTGGTAAATCATGACTTATAAATAGTATTGTTAAATTAAGTTGTTCTTGAAGATCTTTCAGTAAATTTAATATTTGCGCCTGAATGCTTACATCTAATGCTGAAGTTGGCTCATCACAAACAAGAAGTCTAGGTTGTGTAGCAAGAGCTCTCGCTATTGATATTCTTTGTCTTTGTCCTCCTGAAAATTCGTGAGGATATCTTGTGGCTGATCTTTTAGATAGCTCAACCGACTCTAATAAATCATTTATATAATCGTCTAAATCTTTATTGGTAATTGAAGAATTATGAAGTTTAATTGGTTCTGCAATAATATCTTTAACTTTTAATCTTCCATTAAGTGAAGAATATGGGTCTTGAAAAATCATTTGTATTTGTTTTCTAAAATTCATCATTTCTTTATTTTTTTTTATTTTAGTAATACAGACATTGTCAAAAAATATTTCTCCTGATGTTGGCTTAAACAAATTAACAATCATTTTTGCAATTGTTGATTTTCCACTACCACTCTCTCCTACTAAACCAAATGACTCCCCTTCTTTTATATCAAATGACACATCATCAACAGCCATTACTGTATTTTTTGATGTTTCTGTAAAAATGCCATCATGAAAAGTTTTTTTTAAATTTTTTATTTTAATTAAATCCTGAAAAATAATTTCTTTTTTATTCCATCTATTTAAAATTTTAATATTTGTTTCATCTTTAATTTTGTTTTTTTTTTCAATTATTATAAATCTTGAAATTTTTTTATTAGTTGGTGGTACTGAGCTAATAAGGCTTTTAGTATAAATTTCCTTTGGATTTGTTAATATTTCTTTTGTGTCTCCAATTTCAATTAAATCTCCATTTTTCATCACTGCAACCCTATCAGCAGTTTCAGCAATTACTCCCATATCATGTGTGATTAATATTACTGCTAAGTTTCTTTCTTTAGTTAAATCTTTAATTAATTCAAGAATCTGAGATTGTATCGAAACATCTAAAGCAGTTGTTGGTTCATCTGCAATAAGCAATTCTGGTTCACAACAAAGTGCTAGAGAAATTACAACTCTTTGTCTCATACCACCAGAAAACTGATGGGGATAATTATCAAATCTATTCCCAGCATCTTTAATACCAACTTCTTTTAGTAAGTTTATAGCTCTGTGCTTAGATTCATCGAAATTTAACTTTAGATGTGTTTGAATAGTTTCTACAAGCTGTTCACCAATAGTTAACAAAGGATTTAACGAGGTTTGTGGGTCTTGAAAGATTAATCCAATTTTTTTTCCTCTATACTTTAATATATCCTCTGGTTTTTCATGAATATTTATTCCATCTAAAATTACCGTTCCATTTGAAATTTTTCCTGGCTCATCAATAAGATTTATTATTGCATTACCTAAAGTACTTTTTCCTGATCCTGACTCCCCAACTAAACCAAGTATTTCGCCTTTTTTAATATCAATATTAATATTCTTAACAGCATAAATGGTCTCTTTTCTCATTCCATAGTTAACGCTTAAATTGTCAATTTTTAAAAAACTCATTAATTTAATTTTGGATTTAGAGTATCTCTCATCCAATCTCCTAAAAGGTTAATTGAAAATGCTAAAATAACTAAAAAAATTGCTGGAAAAAAAGTTATCCACCATTCACCTGAAAACAAGAAATCATTTCCAATTCTTATTAATGTTCCTAAGGAAGGTGTTGTTGGCGGAACACCCACTCCTAAGAAACTTAAAGTTGACTCAGCTATTATTGCAAGTGCAAGTCCAATAGTTCCAATTACAAGAATGGGTCTTAATACATTTGGTAAAATATGCTTAAACATTATTTTAATATTCGAAATCCCAATAATTGTTGAAGCAGAAACATAGTCTTTATTTTTTTCTACCAATGTTGCTGCTCGTGAAACTCTTGCAAATTGAGGCCATTCAGAAATTCCTATAGCAAAAATTAATACATAAATTGCCATTTCGTTATGTAGCTCTTTTGAAATAAGACCTCTTGCAATACCATCAACCAATAGAGCCATTAAAATACTTGGCACAGTTAACTGTACATCCGTTATTCTCATAACTATCATTTCATATTTTCCACCAAAATATCCTGCAGTTAAACCTAAAGCAACTCCCAATATTAAACTAAATAAAATAGCAGAGAAACCAACTATTAAAGAAATTCGAGAACCATATAATATTGTCGACAGCATGTCTCTACCTTGCCCATCTGTTCCTAATAAAAATTTAGACATTCCACCTTTTGACCAAGAAGGCGGTGTAAATGCTTCCATTAAAGACAGACTTGATGGATCAAATGGATTAAAAGGCGCAACAAATTCTACAAAAAATGAACAAAAGAAAATGATTACTAATATTACTGTTGATATAATTGCAGTTGGCGACTTTATAAAACTAAAATATATATCACTATCTCTAATTTTATCTATTAATGATAAATTCTGATTATCCATTAACGTTTCCTGATTTAACTCTAATTCGTGGGTCTATAAAATAATAAAGAATATCAACAATAAAATTTATCATTACAAATATAAATGCAATAAAAACTAAGTAAGCAGACATGATTGGTATATCTACAAACTTAACTGCCTGAATAAAAAGAAATCCCATACCGGGCCATTGAAAAACTGTTTCAGTTATTATTGAAAAAGCTACAAGAGTTCCAATATTAATACCTGCTATTGTAATTACAGGTATCAAACCATTTTTTAAGGCATGCTTGTATTGAATGCTTTTTTCACTTATCCCTCTTGCTCTTGCAAATTTAATATAATCTGTTTGTAGTATTTCCATCATCTCTGCTCTTACAAGTCGTATGATATAAGTCATTTGAAAAAGGCTAAGAGTGACGGATGGTAAAATTATTGCCTTAAGACCTGAGACTGTTAAAAGACCAGTTGTCCAAAAACCAAGGTCAATTACTTCACCCCTACCAAAAGAAGGTAAAACTCCTAAAATTACTGCAAAAAGATATATAAAAAGTATACCTATAACAAAAGTTGGAAGAGAAACCCCAAGTAAGGAAACTGCTAAGATAACATCACTTAAAAAACTCTTTCGATTTATTCCAGTATAAACGCCAAAAAATGTGCCAGAAACCAATGCAATAAAAGCAGAAACAAAAACTAGCTCTAAAGTTGCGGGCAATCTTTCTGATATTAGCTCAGATACTGGTCTTTTTAACTGATAAGAAATTCCAAAATTTCCTTTTGATGCGTTTCCAACAAACCTCGTAAACTGAATAGGTATCGGATCATTTAATCCTAATGCATCTCTTATTTCACCTCGTTCTTGATCTGAAGTTTCCTCGCCTACCATATTATTAACTGGATCTCCTACAAAAGTAAAAAGTGAGAAAGAAACAAAGGCTACAACTAGCATAACCAATATTGATTGAAACAATCGTTTAAAAAAATACTTTATCAAAATATGAAATGTTAATTATGAGTATAAGCCCTTTTATCTTAAAAAAGGGCTTATATATTTAATTTTACTAATCTTTGCTCGAAAATCTGAACAAAGGTTCGTTATTAGGTCTGATTGGGACATTTACACTTTTTTTTGATGCCCAAGAAATTACCTGGTGATGCAAAGGAAGATAAGAAATGTCATCTTTTACAATTTTCCAAGCTTCTGCAATTGCAGCATTTCTCTTAGTCAAATCAACTTCACCTTCCATAACTTTAATTAACTCATCAACTCTAGCATTGCTAAAATTAACTTTATTCCAACTTGCTCCAGAGTCATATAGGTAATGAAATACATAATGACTATCTAAAGTAGGTACACCCCATCCAAGCATATAAAAATCACCTTTATCCTCTTTTAACTCTTTAAAGTGTTTGCTTTTAGTTTGAGAGTTTAAAGAAACGTTAACACCGATTTTACCAAACATTCCAACAACAGCAGTACAGATTGCTTCATCATTTACATATCTGTCGTTTGGACATCTCAGCTCAACATCAAAACCGTCAGGATAACCAGCATCCACCAAAAGCTGTTTTGCTGCTTCTGGATCGTATGGTAATCTTTTATCAAGTGCCTTTGTGTAGCCAGTTACACCAGGGAATGTAATTATTCCAGCTGGTTCACTGTCGCCTCTCATTACTTTTTTTTTGATCGCTTCTATATCAATTGCTTGATAAAGTGCTTGTCTAACTTCCTTTTTTTTAAAAGGATTGTCACCTGTATTACCAGATCTAAGTTGATCAGCTGCTTGGTCCATTCCAAGAAAAATTGTACGCATCTGTGGAGTACTTTCAACCTTGTAACTTGCTGAACCTCCAATACGTTCTAAGTCTTGCACTGGTGCATCAGTTACAATATCAATTTCTCCAGATAACAATGCCGCAACTCTAGTTGCTGCGTTAGCTATAGGAAGCAACTCAATTGAATCTAAATTATGCTCAACATCTCCCCACCATATTCTACTTTTTTTGAATATAGTTTTGGTATTAGGTTCTCTTAAAGTTATTTTAAACGGACCTGTTCCCATTGTATTAGTCGATGCATAAGTTTCTTGTGACGCATTCCAATTTTGTGGTGCAGTTGAAAAGTTTTTAGTTGCCCACGCTTTTGACATTACAAATATATTAGATAATTGATTCAAAAGAATTGGATTTGGTTCTTTCGTTTTGATTTGAATTGTATATTTATCAATTGCTTTAACTGATGAAATAGAACTAATATATTCTTTAAAGTCAGATGTAGGTTGTTGGGCTCTTATAATACTGAATTCAACATCTTCAGATGTCATTGGTGTACCATCATGAAATTTTACATCTTCTCTTAAAAAGAAATACCAAGTTGTTGGATCTACAGCTTTCCACTTAGTGGCAAGTTGAGGCCCGATTGACATATCAAGCCCTCTAGTTACAAGAGCTTCATAAACTTGTCTTGATACCATTGTAGTTGGTCCTTCATTTTGAGCATGAGGATCTAGTGTTAAACTATCACCTTTCATTGACCATTTAATGGTATTTGCAGCCCAAGCCGAAGAAAAACTGAATACTAAAAACAAAGTTAATAGTATTTTTAATAAGCCTTTATTTTTCATTATTTCCCCTTCCTAATTATTATTTAGAAAAGTATAGGTGAAATAATTTTAATTTTATAGTGATATTTTGTTAATAAAGATTAACTTTTATCACTATCTATAAGTTTATTTTTGCCAATCCAAGGCATCATATCTCTTAATTTAGCTCCAACTTTCTCAATAGAGTGATCCGATAAATCTTTTCTTGTTTTTAAAAAATTTTTCTGGCCATTCTTACATTCTTCCATCCACTGCTTTGTAAATTTTCCAGATTGAATATCAGCTAATACTTCTTTCATTCTTTGTTTTGTTTCATCTTTTTTGATTATTCTTGGACCAGAAACATACTCACCATACTCAGCTGTATTTGAAATTGAATAATTCATATTTGCAATTCCACCTTCATAAATTAAATCAACAATTAATTTAACCTCATGAAGACATTCAAAGTAAGCCATCTCTGGCTCGTAACCTGCTTCTACTAAAGTTTCGTATCCATTTTTAATCAGCTCAACTACACCACCACAAAGAACAGTTTGTTCACCAAATAAATCTGTTTCACATTCGTCTTTAAAAGTTGTTTCAATAATTCCTGATTTTCCCCCGCCTATTGCTGACGCGTAAGATAACGCAAGATCTCTTGCTTTACCTGTTCCATCTTGATGAACAGCCATAAGGCAAGGCACTCCTCCTCCTTTTTCATATTCACTTCTAACTAAATGTCCAGGACCTTTAGGTGCAACCATAAATACATCAAGATCTTTTCTTGCATCAATAAGTTTATAATGAATGTTTAAACCATGAGCAAAAGCTAAACTTGTTCCTTCTTTGATTCTTTGTTCTATATGATTTTTATAAATTGTTGCTTGTAATTCATCTGGTGTAAGTATCATTGCAACTTCTGCCCATTCTGCGGCATCAGATAAGTTCATCACTTTTAAACCTTTAGATTCTGCTTTTGCTTTACTTTGAGATCCATCTCTAAGAGCAACTACTACTTCTTTAACTCCACTATCTTTTAAATTTAATGCATGTGCGTGACCCTGACTTCCATAACCAAAAATTGCTATTTTTTTATTTTTAATTAAATCTACGTCAGCATCTTTTTCATAAAACATTTTCATTTTTTGTCCTTTTGTAATTAGTTAAATATTTCTGCGCCTCTTGTCATTGCAACCGCACCAGTTCTTGAGACACTAACAAGACCAAGTGGTTTTAAATTTTTTATCACACTATCTATTTCTCTTCGTAATGCTGTAATTTGAATTACAACGGATTTATTTGTTTTATCTAATATAACTGGATTATGTTTTTTACAAGCATTTAAAGCTTTCTTAATTTTTGCTGAATTTCCCACAACTTTTAACAAGGCCATTTCTTTAAATATTATTTTTTTATCTTCTCTTTTAAAATTTGCTACTTTATGGACTGGGACTAATTTTTTTAACTGTAAAGTAATTTGTTCAATCACTTGTGGCGTTCCTGTAGTAACAATCGTAACTCTTGAAAGGTTTTTTTTGTGATCAATTTCTGCAACGGCCAAAGACTCAATATTATATCCTCTTCCAGAAAAGAGACCAACAACTCTAGCTAACACCCCAGCTTCATTGTCTACCCATACAACAAAAATGTGAGTATCTAATTTGCCAACTTTGCTTGGTGTGCTATAAGCTGATCTAGATTTTACCATTTTAAACTAACGCTTTCCCTTTGTCTGTAATCTTATTTTCTTTTTGATCTTTAGGGCCTAATAACATTTTGTTATGAGGTTTTCCTGATGGTATCATTGGAAAGCAATTTTCTTCCTGATCAACCAAACAATCAAAAATAACAGGTTTATCTACATTAATCATCTCTTCAATTTTTTTATCTAACTCATTAGGTGATTTAGCTCTAATTCCAATACATCCGTATGCTTCCGCAAGTTTAACAAAGTCAGGTAGCGCGGAAGAATAACTTTCTGAATAATTTTTTTCATGAAGTAATTCTTGCCATTGCCTAACCATTCCCATGTATTGATTATTCAAAATAAATATCTTTATAGGCAAGTTGTACTGAACTGCAGTAGACATCTCTTGAATAGTCATTAAAACTGATGCTTCACCAGCTATATCAACTACTAATTTTTTAGGATGTGCAACCTGAACCCCAACAGCAGCTGGTAAGCCATACCCCATAGTTCCAAGTCCTCCTGATGTCATCCATCTATTTGGTTTGTTAAATTTATAATGTTGAGCAGCCCACATCTGATGTTGTCCGACTTCAGTTGTTATGTATGTATCTTGATTTTTAGTTAACTCATAAAGTCTTTGTACTGCATGCTGTGGTTTAATAATTGTATCACTATTAATAAAATTCAAAGATTGTTTTGTTCTCCATTTTTGAATTTGTTTCCACCATTTTGAAATTTTTTGTTTATTTGATTTTTCTAAATTTAAATTCTTCTTTTTTAAAGTTTTAGAAGTAGCACTAATTACTTCAGCAACATCTCCTACAATCGATAAATCAACTTTTACAATTTTATTAATAGATGAAGGATCAATATCAATATGAACTTTTTTTGATTTTGGAGAAAACTCATCAATTTTTCCGGTAATACGATCATCAAATCTTGCACCAATATTAATTAGTAAATCACAATCATGCATTGCATTATTTGCTTCATATGTTCCATGCATTCCCAGCATTCCTAAAAACTGATTATCATCACCAGGGTAAGCTCCTAATCCTTGAAGGGTAGATGTAATTGGAAAGCCTGTTAAAGCAACAAGCTCTCTTAATAACTCGCTAGCTTTTGGACCTGAATTAATTACTCCTCCTCCTGTATAAAAAACTGGTTTTGAAGCTTTTCTCATTAATTCAATTAATTGATCAATTGCTTTTTGATCAAATTTATTAAGAGTTTTCCCATTTAATTTTTTTTCTTTTTTTGGTTTAAAATATTTTGCTTTTGCAAACTGAACATCTTTGGGAATATCAACTAAAACTGGACCAGGTCTTCCTGTTGTTGCAACTTCAAAAGCTTCATGCATTATTCTTGGAAGATCATTAATATCTTTAACTAGCCAGTTATGCTTTGTACATGGCCTAGTAATTCCTGTTGTGTCACATTCTTGAAAAGCGTCCGTTCCAATTAAGTGAGTTGGTACTTGTCCAGAGATACAAACTAGTGGGACGGAATCCATATAGGCATCTGTTAGTGCTGTTACAACATTGGTTGCACCTGGTCCTGATGTAACCAACACAACACCTGGCTTACCAGAAGATCTTGCATAACCTTCTGCTGCATGACCCGCGCCTTGTTCATGTCTAACTAAAATATGTTTTATCGTTGGGTGATTTTTTAACTCATCATATATAGGAAGTACCGCACCACCAGGATAACCAAAGATATATTCTACCTTTTGATCCTCTAGACTCTTAAATACAATTTCTGCTCCAGAATATAAATTACCCATTTGGACAATCTATCGGACTTTATATTAATTGGTCAAGTTTAAGAGTGATTTATTTATTTTTTTATCCAGCTGGGAATTTTATTTGGGCTAATTTTATTCCAAGATAACATCCTGCTTCTTGCCCAAGTAGCCTGTCTTTTGGCATATTGTCTTGTTCTTATTGATATTAATTTCCGCACTTCATATAGAGTCATTTGTTTTTTTAGGTATTGTCTTAATTCATTCACGCCTATTACCTTATTGACGCTAAAGTCTTTTTTTATTTTTTTTGTACTAAGTTTTTTAACTTCTTCAATAGCACCTTTTTGGAGCATTTTTACTGTTCTGAGTGATATTCTCTTAATTAATTCCTCTCTGTTAAAATCAATATATAGTTTGAGAAATTCATTTTCATTAAATACTGGCTTGGTTTTGTTTAACCAATCATACATGGAAACTTTTGTGTATAACTTAATTTCAAAGGCTCTGATTGATCTTTGTGTGTCATTTGAATCAAATTTACCTTTAACTTTTTTATCTAATTTTAAAAGTTTTTTATAAAATTTTTTTTGTCCTTCTTTTTTTTGTATAAATCTAACTTTATTTCTAAGTTTAAGAGGAATATTTGGAATTTTAACTAATCCATTAATTATAGATTGAAAATATAATCCTGTTCCACCGACTAAGATAGGAGTTTTTTTTCTTTTTCTTATTTCTTTTATTTTTTTAATAGCAAGCTTTAACCATTGACCAGTAGAGAAGCTTTTATTTACATCAACCACTCCATACAAATGATGTTTAATATTTTTTTGTTCTTCTTTATTAGGTCTAGCAGTTAAAATTTTTAACTGTTTGTAGACCTGCATACTATCTGCGTTAATAATTTCTCCATTAATCTTATTGGCAATTTTAACAGCAAAATTAGATTTACCTGAAGCTGTAGGACCTGAAATTAAAATAATCTTGGACCGAATGTCCATTTTCAATCTAACTTAACACCAATGTATCTTCTTTGGTTTTGGTTGTTATAGATTGCAATCAAAATTGTTTTTTGATTAGATTTAAGTGCATCTTCAACTATTTTTTCTAAATCTTTTACAGATTTAATTTTTTTCTTTTGAGCTTCAACAATTATGTCATTAACATTTAAATAATTAATAGGACTATCTTTACCAATGTTCATTATAACTAAACCTGTTGTTTGGTTGGGTAGTTTTCTTGCTTCAATATCTTTTTTTGTTAATACTCTTGCTGTAATTTTTAAAGATTTTATTTCCAATATATCTATTTCTGCTTCTTTTTTTTCTTCTTTAAAATCTTCTGAAGTTTCTAGTCTTCCTAATTTAATTCTTTTAAAAATTTCTTTTTTATTTCTCCACACCTTAACTTCTACTGTTTTACCAACTTCAGTTTGAGCAACAATTTTTGGTAGTTCTTTCATTTCTTTAATTTTAGTACCATCAAATTCTAGTATTATGTCACCCGCTTTAATTCCTGCTTTTTCAGAAGGACTTTTCTCTGCAACACTCGCAATTAGCGCTCCTCTTGGTTCGTCTAATTTTTCAAGGTCAGCTATTTCTTTTGTTACTACTTGAATTCTAACTCCAAGCCATCCTCTTTTTGTTTCTCCAAATTCCACAAGTTGATCTATAACTTTTTTTGCACTATTTGATGGAATTGAAAAACCTATTCCTATTGATCCAGACTGTCCTAAAATTGCTGTATTAATTCCTATAACATTACCATTCATGTCAAAAAGTGGTCCTCCTGAATTTCCTTGATTTATAGACGCATCTGTTTGAATGTAATCTTCATATCTTGAAAGACCTATTGATCTATTTCTTGCTGAAATAATTCCTGATGTAACTGTACCTCCTAAACCAAAGGGATTTCCAATTGCAATAACCCAATCTCCAATTCTTGCCTTATCAGAATCTCCAAATTTAACTGGTATAAATTTTTCTTTTGATTCTATTTGAAGAACAGCAATATCTGATAATGGATCTGCACCAATAATTTTAGCTTTATATTCTTTGTCCCCATCAACTCTAATTACAATGTCCTCTGAATCCTGAATAACATGGTTATTAGTTATCACAATTCCTGTTTCATTTATTATGAATCCTGAACCTAAAGCACTTGATTTTCTTTTTTGAGGTGTTCCAAACTCTTTAAACATATCTTCAAATGGAGACCCTGGAGGAAATTGAAAGCCTTTAAAGGGGTTGGCATTTGTAACGATTGTTGTAGTTGTAGAAATATTTACAACGGACGGCATTAATTTTTCAGCTAAATCGGCAAAAGATTCTGGCACATCTTTTGCAAAAACTTGTGAGGCTAAACTAATTGTAAAAAATACTATTAGTAATTCTTTAATTTTTTTCATACTAATTTTTTATATACCAAATAATAATAAATCCGAGAACCGCAAATATTAATCCGCCTGATCTTAGTTGAGAATCTTTAATCATTTCCATTTTTTTTAACATATTTTTCATTTTTGATGGAAATAAGGCGTATAAGATTCCTTCTATAAAAAGAAAAAGACCAAAAGCTATGATTAGCTCTCTCATGGTTTTAGATTTATTGTTTCGGTTTTATGTTGCCAAAAAATTTAAAGAACTCACTATCAGGTGATAAGATTACAGAAGTATCTCCACCTATTAAAGCAGTTTCGTAAGCTTGCATCGCTCTATAGAAAGCAAAAAACTCAGGGTCTCTACCAAATGCTTCTGCAAAAATTGCATTTCTTTCTCCGTCTCCTTCACCCTTCATGATTTCAGCATCTTTATTTGCATTGGCTAATAACACTGAAACATCTTTGTCGGCTGTTGATGTTATTGTAACTGCCATCTCAGCACCTCTAGCTCTAAATTCTTTAGCTTCACTGTTCGCTTGAGGTAAGTCTGCTCTTTTAATTCTTACATCTATTATTTTAATTCCAAAGTTTTCAGCTTCAATATTTACACCTTCTTGAATTAAAGACATTTGCCTGCTTCTGTCTTTTGAAAGTAATGTTTGTAATTCTTGTTGACCCAATACATTTCTAAGTCTTGAGTTAATAATTGTTGCCAATCTTGATCTTGCAACTCTCTCATTACCAACAGAAATATAAAATTTTAAAGGATCCACAATTTGAAATCTTGCAAAAGCATCGACAATTAGTCTTTTTTGATCTGATGCAATCACTTCTTCTGGTGGTGTATCAAGATTTAAAATTCTTTTATCTAAAAAAACAACATTTTGTATAAAAGGAATTTTAAAGTTTAAACCAGGTT
>LWDU01036416.1_pt1 | contig 16541 bp, 13 predicted proteins | sample 727161 | NCBI WGS metagenome assembly LWDU01 (sample SAMN04566230, study PRJNA314399) | hydrothermal vent metagenome | isolation source: deep sea hydrothermal plume seawater | place: Mexico: Gulf of California, Guaymas Basin | collected 2004-07-11
GTGACGCTCTCGAAAGATACGGGCACCTGGCAGGCGAGTACTACGCGGCGGCTCAGGGCGGAGTGTTTTCCAATCGGCAGATGGAGGACGTTGTTCATGAGTTGAAGTCCAAAGGCATCACCGGAGCCGTTCAGTCTTCATGGGGGCCGACGGTCTGCATACCAGCGGAGTCAGATCAGGCTGCCCTGAAAATCCGGCAGGCGGCGCAGGAAAGCGACCACGGGTCGACCATTACGACAGAAATTGTCCGCGGTCTGAACATCGGCGCAACCGTTCGCACGACGGCGCCGGAGCATGGTCACCGGTCGTTCGGATAAAACTTTGCCAGGCGATCCGGCGATACTCCCATGTGTGCCAGAGTAACAATGAACCAGTTGCGCAGTGTCTGCCTGAGAACGCCACGTTGCTGCCAGCGCCGTGCAGAGACGTCGATATGGCTATCGAGCACGACGATTCGGCCAGCGCGCCGGAGCTGCTTCATCATCATCAGATCTTCCAGAAAACAGACGTCCGGAAACCCGTTGTGCTCACGGAAGACCGACGTTCGCACAAAGATGCCCTGATCGCCGTAAGCCCACTTCAGTAACCGCGCACGCCACAGATTTCCCGCCTCAAGTGATCGATAACGAAACCCTGGCCGGTCGATCCTCTGGCGGAAGCACCCGGCGATGGTCTCCGGTGATGAGCTGAGTCGGTTGCGGAGATCAGAAATCGAGTCCGGCGACAATCTGCAGTCAGCGTGCAGAAACAACAACACATCACCTACGGCATTTTGCGCACCCAGATTCTGCTGTGCGGCTCGACCTGATCGGTCTGACGTCACCACCACGGCATTGCCAGCGGCAATCTGCGTCGTCTGGTCTGTGCTTCCGCCGTCGACAACAATGATTTCGTCGGCCCCAGCCTGCGTGGCACCGGCGATGGCCGAGGCGATCGTTTGCTGTTCATTCAGCGTGGGGATGATGACAGAAACCTTCAGCACGTGGGCGTCCCCGACACAATTCTGAGTTTACTGTTCTGACCACTGCTGCTGCAGTTCAGTCAGTTCGTGCATCAGGTCTTCCCAGAGCGGATGAAGCCGTTCCGAATCTTCGACTTTTTTATCCTGATCGTCCACAACGTAGAAAACGTCCACGACCTGATCGACGTTCGTCGCAATTCTGGTCAGGTCAACGGACAGGCCGTGATTGTAGATTGTGAGGGCCAGTGTGTGCAGCAGGCCAGGGCTGTCCATGGCAAAGATATCAATGACAGTGTGTGTTTCAGAACAGTCGTTGTCGATGGAAACCTGCGGCGGAACCGGCTGGATCACCTTCTTTTTGTTGAGCCGAAACAGGCCGCTGCGGCGAAAAATATGATCGACCGTCAGCTTTTCTGTCAGAACATCGGCGAGAGCATTGCAGACGTCCTGAATGCGGTCTTCAGCAACGTTGCCGACAAAGTCGTTGTCGGTGACCAGAAAGGAACCGATCATCGTCGAATCGGCGGTGGTACATGAATGAGCCGTGTGAATGTCCATTCTTAGACCGGAAAGGACGCCCGATACTTTATGGAAACTGCCTGGTTCGTACTGGCTGCTGGCAAAGATGCGATAGGTGACGGTGTCCGTATCCGCGTCGTACTCTCCTTCGATCCTGACGTCGGTCGTACCGAGCTGCTGGATGACATCGAGGTCACGGGCGATCCGGGCCGGGTCTTCGGTCATCAGATAAAATGGTGGCAACACGTCAAGCTGGCGATCGACCCACTCCGGCCAGTCTTCCTTCCCGTCGGACGCAAGTGGAACGATGGACGATCGAACATGCTCCCGCACAAGCTGCAGACGCTCCTGTTCAAGGTGGTTAATGGGGCGACCGCTGAGGATCCGCATGGTGCGGTTGTAGAGATCCGCCAGCAGGTCACCTTTCCAGTCAGTCCAGACATCGGGACCCACAGCTTTGATGTCCGCCACCGACAGGACGTACAGCATTCGCAGTAATTCCGGTGCGCCGACCAGTCGAGCGAAATCCATCAGCAGTGCCTGGTCGGTGATGTCGCGACGCAGCGCGAGATCCGGCATAATCAGATGTTGCCGTACCAGAAACATCATCATCCGTTTTTTGTTTTCCGGCGTCTGCAGCCGAACGGCGACTTCGTCCGCAATCTGTTCGCCGACCACGCTGTGGTCACCTTCGCGTCCCTTGGCGATGTCGTGAAGAATCAGCGATATGTGCAGCGTAGCTTTGTGCCGGAGACTGTTGTAGGCCGAACCGACAGGAGTCTCGTCGTCCGCAAAAGACACAACTTCATCGATGGTCTTAAGCGTATGTTCGTCCACCGTGAAGCTGTGGTATTGGTTGAATTGCATCAGGCACCGAATCTCAGACATCGCCGGCACAAGCCAATCCAGCACTCTGGTTTCGTACATAGCCCGCAACGTCAGCGGCAGACCGTTGGCGGAACGCAGTACGGCGCGAAAGAGGCTACACGATTTTCGACTGGGCTCGGACGGCAGGTGGGACGCAGCTTTGCCGATGATTCGGCGCAGATCGGCTGACAGCACAACCTCATATTTTGCTGCGGCCGCAAACGCCAGCATCGCCGCTTCCGGGTCCGACGTCAGAGTTTCGCCAAAGTTGTCCGGTGCGGTCAGCACACCTTCCTGAATGACGAACCCATCCGAGTCTCGTTGTGGCAAAATTGCGTTTTTCAGGCGAGCGAAAAGACTGGGGCGCTGAGCCGTTTCTGTGACGCGGCGAGCAATTTCGGCCACTCGCGATGTATGGCGGAAATACTCCTGCATGAAGTTTTCGACGGATCTGCGATGATCATCCTGCGTTTCGCCCCGGCTGGCTGCGATTTCCAGCTGCAGATCGCGCGTCAGCACGTCCTGTTTCAATCCGGCTCGACAGTGAAGGTCCAGCCGCAGCGACGTCAGAAACCTGTCCGCGCTGTTCAGCGACGCCAGTTCCTGAGTACCGACCGCGTTGTGTTCAAGAAGTGACGACGGATGCGAATCTCCGAACTGTGCGAACGTCACCCAGTTGATCAGATGCAGATCGCGCAACCCTCCCGGAGAACGCTTCACATCCGGCTCAAGCTGGTTGACAGAATCGCCGCGGGCCATCCATTCTTCACGTCGGGATACGACGCACGCATCGACAAAGCGATCCGCGGGATTCTGAAAAACCTTCGTTTCAACAAGAGTACTCAGTGAGGCGAACACATTCTGATTACCCAGCAGATGCCTCATGTCAATCAGCGATGTGGCGAACGAAATGTCTTCGTTGGCAAAGCTGACGACGTCGTCTGGTGTCCGGATACTGTGTCCAAGCTGAAATCCCGTGTCCCAGCAGTCGCGCACGAACGCCGTAAGAACGGGGGTTAACTCCAGAATTGCACGTGAATCGGCAACCAGCAGCAGATCGATATCAGAATACGGTGACGGCCGACGTCGACCATTTCCGCCGACGCAGATGATCGAAAAATCAGCGTCCACAGAGACACCGGCAGCCTGCAGGTGATGCCCCACCATTTGCCGCAGAAGGTCGTCCAACTGATCGGAATACCAGTTGCAGATTTCGATTCCGTTCTCACCCGACGCATGCCGTCGAGCAACCTCTTTGCGCAACGTGACCACCAACTCACGACGTTCCTGGATACTGGATACGTCAAAGGACACAGAATCAATCGCCACGGGTAATCAGCCAAAATGCGGGGAATAAAACGAACAACGAGGGCAGAACACGTCTGCCGCACGAAGGATACCCTGGACGATGGCTGGAACGAAACGACCAATTCCGGAACGGAAGTGGTTTCCGATCCTTGGGTGAACACGTTTTGGAATCGTTCAGATCGCTTCTGTCCCGGATTCACCCGTCCGAATGCGAACAATCTGCTCAAGCGAAGAAACGAAGATCTTGCCGTCCCCAACCTGCCCCGTGCGGGCGGATTCACAGATGGCGTTCACGGCGACTTCCACCTGATCTTCCGCCACAACGACGTCCATTTTCACCTTCGGCATGAAGTCCACGGTGTACTCTGCGCCACGGTACGTTTCTTTGTGACCTCGTTGACGACCAAAGCCGCGAACCTCCGAAACTGTCATACCCTGCACGCCAGCTTCGGTCAGTGCCGTCTTCACATCCTCCAGTTTGTAGTGCCGGATGATCGCCTCTAGTTTTTTCATTTTTGTCTTTCCGATGATCAGAATCTGTCCACAAGTCGCCCCTGTTTGGCCGCATTTTTCAATGCGCGAACAATAACCATGGCAACTAACGTGCCAGACCGAAATCGCTATGTTTTGAGGCTGTCAGACGCCAGAATCGCCCGGATCACCGGCAGCCTGCCCATAAGTTGTGCATCCGCTCGGATCCAGACACTATTGCGCAGGCGAATCTGCCGCACGTGACGTACATCTGAAAATACGCTGTTTGTTCGCTTCCTCCGTCGCTGTGCCATGCATTTTGTGATCATTACCTTTGTCGGCTGTCTGTTGGGGCGAATTGCTGCCGGTTGGTCGGCAGTGATGCTGGTCGACATGAACTCCGGCGGCCTGCTGAAATGTCCCGGATGCGGTTCGCCAGTGTCACGCCAGCGACGTTGGTCTAGCTGCCTGCCGATCCGCTGCGACTGCAAGGCGAGTCCCGTGATGTGGCACATTGCGGCGACACTGGGACTTGGTGGATTGTTTCTGGGTTTTTCATGGCTGGTTCTGCAGGCCACCTGCCAGTCCGTCCATGAGGTTCGACCGGATGTTCCATTGTTGTATCTGCGCCTGCCGTTTCACCTGACTTTGATCTTTCCCGACGAAGTCATCTATTCAGGAATCGTTATTGCCCTCGTGGCGTCCGTCACAAGCGGTGACCTGCAGATGATGCATCTGTGGGTGAACTGGGATGACGCTGTTCCCGGACTTCGAGGTCCCTTGATCCCCGACTGGATCAAAGGCTACCACCGCTTGCATGGTCTGGCGTGGAGCACCGCCGGTTTGCTGACTGGTGCATCGCTGACCTGGCTGGTGCGGTGGGTGTCTCATCGGATTCTGGGTTATCCAGCCCTGGGGTTCGGTGATGTTACATTGATGGCCATGGTGGGCGCGTTCATCGGGTGGCAGGCGACGTTGTGTGTTCTTGCGATATCGCCGCTCGCCGGGATCATCATTGGAATGCTGGTCAGGCTGCTCACCGGACGCAACTTTGTCGCTTTCGGGCCGTATCTTGCGTCGTCCGCTGTGCTGGTCATGGCCGCATGGCGCTGGCTGTGGGCAGACCTCCTGACGGTCCGCGACATTTTTAGTCATTGGCCGTCAGTCGTTGGCCTGATCGCGTTTTCTTTTGCCGTGTTGTGTGGGCTGCTGTTTCTGCTGCGGATCTTTCGGGCACTGCCGACAGAACGGTTAGGAGACCGGCGCCCAGCGTGCCTGATGCTGCTCAGATCATGTCCAGCTTGCGATGACGGCGCGCGGGCGGCTTGGCGCATTCGGCGCAGATGCCGTTGCCTTCGAGACGATGGCCGACCATGCGGAACCCCAACTCCATGGCAACCTTCTCCAGGATTGCTGAGATCTCTTCGTTGCGAAATTCAATCAGCTTGTTGCATTTTTCGCAGATGAAATGATCGTGTTGAGGATAGCCGTAGTCATGCTCGTAGACCTCACGATCGTTGGTCCGGGCAACTCTTCTGATCAGGCCGGCTTCTTCGAGCGAGCTGACGGTTCGGTAAACGGTGGCTCGACTGACACGTCGTCCATCGACGGGCTTGTCCAGTCGCGCCACGATTTCATCGACGTCAAAGTGTTCGTGGTCGGAAAAGATCTCACGAACGATGATGTCACGTTCCTGCGTCAGTCGCATTTTTCGAGTGGACAGGAACTCGGTGAATTTCTCAACCGGAGAAACGGCGACTTCTTTAGGGGCAAAATCACTCACGTGTAACCTCAGGATAGCGGACGACAGGATGCCGGATTCGGCCATGTGTCAGGCGGGACAGATCAGTTGACCAAAAAAATAACCGAAAAACTTCTTCGGGCTTCTGCGTATGGGGGTGACGATCCCCCCTATTTCAACGGCACGACGCTGTTTGCGAAAGGGGGAGATGACGGTTTTCAGCCTCGGGGACCGGATTACTGCGATTGGTTGTCGTTTTCGATCGCGTTCCGCATGCGTCTCATGGCTTCATCAAGCAGATCGTCGGAATCGTACGTCCCGCGATCGACGGCCTCTTGGATGGTTCGCAGTTTTTCGGCCCGCAGTGCGGCTTCTTCTTCTGGCGAGATGGCGTCGGCCTCCGGGCTGTCGGCGGCATCGCCCTCGTCGGCATTCGACGGCTCAGCAGCGCTAAGCAATTCGCTGAGAGAGTTCAGGCGATTTGGGGAGGAAGGCGACATCGGCCCTGTCAATTCTGGTATTTGTGGAAACACGAGATCCTTCGCGAGTCGTAATCGTACGACTGCCATGGCAACTCGTCCACTTGAAAGCACGGAAAACCACGTCGGCCATTATGCTTGTCGACGTAAACAGCCGTCTAGTCAGACTTTGCGGGCAGTTGAGTCGTTTTTTCCGGAGTGTCGTTCGCGTCCGCTTCCTCCGGTGCCGACAAATCTTCGCCGAATACTGCAAGGATGCCAGCGGGGATCTCAAATCGCTCAGGTTTCCTTTCCACCTTGCGATTGATCTTACCTGCCAGTTTTTCACTTTCCTTCCTGACGCGATGTTCAATGATGTTCTGGATCGATTCGCCGAACAGCCGAACTCCGCCGCCTTTGGCATGGCTGATTCTCCGCAGTCGAAATCCTGTCAAACGAACATTCGCCGTTTCCACCTGGGGCAGCACTCGCAGCTTTCCGCCTTCATCTGTCTTCACCAGCTGATTGCGAAACTGCACGTCCGCGACAAACGTCAGGTCCGCTTCGGCCACCGCTGAGATGCTGTACAGTTTGAGGCCCAGATTCCACTGCTGTTGCTGAGCGGTAATGTTCAGCCGCGTTGATGCGCGAACTCGATAACGCGGCACGCCTTTGCTCTTTCGAGGCAGCAGCGAAATCTGCAGTTGAAAGAAGTCTTTCGGATTTACGAGAACGGCCGTGACTCGACGCCACGTTCCGTGCCTGGCGTCTTTCCAGCGTCGAGACGTGTGGACTTTCAGGCCGTCCAGGGTCACGTTCAGCCCGGACTGCACCCGTTTCGTTTTGCCCCAGTCGTCATCGTCCTCAAACGATTCCGGCAACAGCAGTATTGCCATGCCCTTCAACAATTGAATCGCAGGCGGCGGCAGCAGCGTTTCTTCGACCGGCCCAACAGGAATATCCTGAGCGCTACTGACCGCAAAGCCAATCGTTGTCACGGCCACCACAGGAAACAAAAGCAGTCTGCAGATCATGGTTGTTCCTTCAACCCAATGGCCAGTTACAGCATTTTACTTTTTGTCGTAGCGGAAGCCGCCAAGGCCTTCGACCTGTCACCGCCGAAATTCTCGGCGAAGTCCGCTACAGAACGACCGCGTGATTTTGAAAACTGCTGTAGCGATTGGCTGACAGCGAACAGCCAAAGCTACTTCGAATACGGTCCCGAGCCGACGAGTTCCTGATCCACGAATCCCTTCTCCACGCAGGCACGAACGGCATCCGCCGCGGCCAGAATATTCTGCTCCGAAATATCAAGGTGTGTCGCCGCCCGCATTCGTTGACCTCCCATCGGCCCCATGCGAACGCCGCGTTCCTTTAATGCCGCAGCCAGTTGTACTGCCGTACCGAGTTCAGCAGCAATCTGAAAGAAGACAAGGTTCGATTCCGTCGCTTCCGGACAGGCGTCAATGCCATCAATCCCAGCCAGCTTTGTCGCCAGCAATGTTGCATTATCGTGATCCTGCCGCAGTCGGTCCACATTGTTTTTCAGTGCGTAAATTGCTGCGGCCGCGACAATCCCGGACTGCCGCAGCGCGCCGCCCAGCATTTTTCTGAAACGACGAGCCAGACGCATGTCCTCGGCCGTTCCCACCAGAACGGATCCCATCGGACAGCCCAGTCCCTTGCTGAAACAAATGGAAATGGTGTCGAAGCAGGCCGCCATTTCTGCCGCCGAGTAGCCTGCTGCGACGACAGCGTTGAAGAACCGAGCCCCGTCCAGGTGCATTCTTAAGTCGTTGTCAGAAGCCCAGCTGGCAACCTGCCGCATCTGTTCCAGCGGATAGACGAAGCCACCCGCAATATTCGTCGTGTTTTCCAGACACACCAGTCGAGTTCGACAGAAATGCTGATCGACAACCCGAGGCTGTCCGACCAGATCCTCGAGACTCAACATTCCCTTCGCCGCGCGAATCTGACGAACAGTGACGCCGCTGAGTACGGCCGGACCACCGGCTTCGAAGATGCCGATGTGGCCGGTGTCGTTGATCAGCAGCTCGTCGCCCGGCACACAGTTGACTCGGACTCCCATCTGGTTCGACTGCGTTCCCGAGCACGCGAAGACGGCCGCCTCTTTACCGAGCATGTCCGCAACCATGGTCTCCAGACGATTAACGGTCGGATCTTCACCCATCATGTCGTCACCAACTTCGGCGTCGAACATGGCCTGTTTCATCGCCGGTGTCGGCTTCGTGACGGTATCACTGCGCAGGTCAATCATGTTTTTCTGTACGTCCGGCCATGAGGTAAACGGCAACGGGCACATCAACAAACCGAGAAAGACGCTGATCCCGCTGAGAATTTCCAGTCAAGGACTGTACTTTGAGAATTCACACGCTTCAATCATCTGCAGATCAGCTTGAAGCAGAAATCAACAGAGCGAACCAGGATTCCGTAGAACAAAACCCGGATTGATGACCGCCATACCTCTTAATATCACCTGCATCGACTGCCGACAGGGCGGGGCCGAAGAACTATTCCGCGAACTTCGAGACAAACTCAGCCCGCGCGGTGACGTTGTTTCCGAAGCCGGGCGTCAACGTACCATCGAACTGTTCGGAGAACCTCTCAGTCCCCGTGAAGTCGTGCAGCGAATCTGTGAGGACGTGAGAACCCAGGGCGTTGACGCGGTCCTCGACTACACCGCTCGGTTGGACAAGAAGCAACTGACACCGGAAACGATCCGTGTGCAGCCTGAAGAATTCGAAGCCGCCACCAAAGCCGTTTCACCTGAGTTCCTGCAGACCGTGCGACAGATTCGAGACAACGTTGCGGAGTTCCAGTCGGCAGTGTTGCCGACCGATGCAGTTGTCAAACGCACCCTGAATGGTGGAACGGTCGAACTTCGACAGCGTCACCTGCCGATGAAACGAGTCGGCATCTGCGTGCCGGGCGGAGCTGCAGCGTATCCATCAACTGTGCTGATGACGGCTGTGCCCGCGAAAACTGCCGGCGTGCCGGAAATCGCCATCGTCGTGCCGCCGACTGAATTTGGTGGATACAACAACGACATGTTGGCCACCTGTCACGAAATCGGCGTCACCGAAGTCTATCGCGTCGGCGGTGCTCAGGCCGTGGCGGCGCTGGCCTATGGCGTGGATGGCATCAATCGAGTTGACAAAATCGTTGGTCCCGGGAACCTGTTCGTGGCATTGGCCAAGCAGCACGTCTTCGGCGACGTTGATATCGACAGCATCGCCGGACCCAGCGAAGTCATCGTTCTGGCCGACGAAACCGCCAGGGCCGAATTCATCGCGGCCGATCTTATTTCCCAGGCCGAACACAGTCCTGGTTCCGGCGTGCTGATTACATGGCACGAACCGCTGATCGCCGAAGTTCAGACAGCGTTGGAACGACAGCTCGCTCAACTGCAGCGAGGCGATCTGGCGCGACAATGTCTGGCCGACTATGGAGCCCTGATTCTGGCTCGCAACGAAACCGAAGCTGCAGAGCTAACTGACATGCTGGCTCCTGAGCATCTGCACATTTCGATGGACGATCCGGAATCGATGCTGTCGCGAATTCAGAATGCCGGCGCGATTTTCATGGGACACTACACTCCCGTTGCCATCGGCGATTACGTCGCCGGACCGTCCCATGTTCTGCCCACCGGCGGAACGGCAAGATTTGCCAACGGGCTGGCATCAACGGACTTCATGAAACGCAGCTCAGTCATTTGCTACGACCGGCAGTCGCTGGCCGCTGACTCTGATCGAGTGCGTCTGATGGCCGAAAAAGAGGGGCTCACCGCGCACAGCGCCAGTGTGGATATTCGTCTGCGTGACTCGTGAGTATTCTTCGTGGTCACTCACAGGTCAGACTTCGCCCGAGCGATGGCAGTAGATCGAACATCACAAACAGAAGGAAACAGATCAGATGATCACGGCAACGGAACAAGCCTGCGACGGACAGCGAAACGACGATGGCTCTGTGTTTCCTCTTCTAATCGTGTGCGAACCCACCACAGCAACTCTGGAAGATGCGGCAGCGTGGGCCGCTGAACGCAGTGACGAGCTGGGTGCGAAGGCTGCTGAACACGGAGCGATCCTGTTCCGTGATTTTCCGCTGGTCACTGATCAGGACTTCGATCGCTTTATTACGGCATTCGGTTTTCCGAATTTCACGTACGAAGACTCGCTGTCGAATGCCGTGCGCACCAATCGAACGGAGCGAGTCTTCACGGCTAACGAAGCACCGGCGGATGTGAATATCTGTCTGCACCATGAAATGGCACAGACGCCCATTTATCCGTCGAAGCTGTTTTTCTTCTGTGAGAAGCCGGCGGAGCAGGGCGGTGCGACTCCGCTGTGTCGCAGCGATGTTCTGTTTGACCGTATGACGAATGAAATGCCGCAGTTTGCAGCGGACTGTGCAGAAAAGGGATTGCTGTATTCACACGTCATGCCGGCCGTTGATGACGCGGCATCCGGCATGGGCCGCAGCTGGCAAAGCACCTGGAAAGCCACGACTCCCCAGGAGGCGGAAACTCGCATGGCCGCACTTGGTTATTCGTGGGAATGGCTGAACGATGGCTGCCTGAAAGTTACCACTCCTCAGTTGCAGGCTGTGAAACAACTCGACAACGGCAGGACGGCCTTCTTCAACCAGTTGATTGCCGCTTTCCATGGTTGGAAGGATGCACGCAACGACCCTGGGAAGTCGATCACGTTTGGCGATGGTTCACCGCTGGACCCGGCGACCATGGATCGCGTTATCGAAATGGCCGAAGAGATTACCTTCAACGTACCGTGGCAGGCCGGCGATGTGGCTCTGGTCGACAACTACGTCGCCATGCACGGGCGACGAACGTTTCAGGGGACTCGCAAGGTATTGGCGTCACTTGTGGCGTCGTGACCAACGGAACAGCGTCAGGTGTTTTGCTTGGCCTGTGTTTTGGTAACCCGACGTGTGATCGACGCAATCTGCCTTCTCGCTTACGTGCATTGGGACGACGGCCGGGTGGATTGGCTGATTGGGGGTAGGCGGGAAGAGCATTCGATTTCGACGTGACGCTCCGCGGTACGCCAGACCTGTCCTGGCGCCCATCCCCAACATCGTCAGACAGGTCCTGACCTACAAACTGACGGAAAAAAACGGTCGAACCGCAGTGACTGAATCAGGGGACTCACGTCCCCCGCTCGCCTAAACACGGGCGAGCCGAGCACGTCAGTGCCGGGATGGTGTTTCCCTGCGGTGCTCCGGAGATTCCCGCCGCCGCACTGACTGTGTCGTGGCTGCGGTTATGGCAATTGCCGGTCGCTCGAACAACGCCAGCGCACATCGCGCATTCGTTTGGTGCAGTGATCGAAGTGCCCAACCGTCGACCGGGTGTTCGATCATCCATTTGGTGCGAAACAAATGCGAGTACACCCAGATGCGCTGCACGCTGGCATCCACGGTTCGCAGCGGCAGACCGTTCTGGTACAGATCACGACGGACGGTGGGTGGCCCGGAAACGGTGTGATGCGACTGGCTGACGTATCGGCGAAACCAAAGTTCGTCAAAGTGATTCGACCCGGACCAGAAGTCCATGGATTGAGCAAGAAACGCGTCCGACTTCTGCCAGTTGCGGCTGATGTGATGAGAAACGTGGTCGTACCCGATCCCGGCAACCTGCGGCGACGTTAAGAGTCCCACGGCTGCACAACATGCTGCCGCCGCGCTGAAGACCTGTGCGGAACGCTGACCAACGGAACGGCGTAAAATAAATGCAATCAACGGCAGGTGAATCCATGCACCGGTCAGCATATAGCGAGGCCACATCGCGCTTTGAGAAGCGACAGAAAAAACCTGAGTGGCAGCGAATCCTGACAGCATGACGCCTACGGCAACAATGCCGGCGTTCGTGTTTGCACGATTCTCACTGGCCTGACGCAGACTGCGCCAGAGAAATAGAACACAGCCCAGATACAGTGCGATATGCAGTGGCAGAGTCGTCATGAAGGCAGAAAACGTAACGTGCGAAAAGATCAACGACGACGTTTGAGCGAAATACGCGGGGAAGTTTTCAATCTCAACAAGTGGATAGGGTGCTTCGACCTGCATATAGAACAGTGCAGCCACGCAAGGCAATGCAGGCTGGCGAAGAATGTCAGCGCCGCATAGGGCAGACACTGAAATCCCAGCTCGATCCAGATCGGGTTTAGAGCCATTGCGACCAGCAGCAGTGACTGCGACGTCACGTCCTGGATCAGTCGCCGCAACACGCGGCTCCAGACAAACACGGTCGCGACCGAAAAGATTATGCTGGGTAGTCGCAGCAGCCAGTCCGGTGACGAACTATCGGCGATGGAACCAATGATCAGCCGCATGAGAGGCGGGTGTGACGAACCAGGCTCACACAGTGATGCCGCAAACCCCAGATCGATGGCGTGAACGAACAGCAGTTCGTCGCCCAGCAGTCCCGTCGTAAGGGCTCGCAACAGCAACACAGCCGCGACGGCTGTCATCGTCGCCACGGTGACGACTTCGCTGAAACGATTCGGGCCGGGGCCGGACGTCGTCTTACGGGCGTTTTCTGAGTGCGTTATGGAAGACGCTGCAGCCATTGGCCTGATTATTACGGGGAAGAAGAGCAGGGAACGTGTCGCCGCAACCGTAGCACGCGTGATCTGCAGATCCGGACCGATTGCAGCGGCGAGCAATGCCCCGTGGACAAGACAATCTGCAACGTAGGAACGTGACAGTCGTGTCAGTTATGCAGACACAGCCGGAACGCGGGATCATAGATTTCCGCAGGAAATCACGTGGGCCTGGCTCACGGCGTTGTCTTGACAGGCGGCAGCGACCGTAACAATGCCATCGTGGCCCAACTGCTGGCGGCAACCGATATGAATTGGTCTTCGCCATGTGGGAAGCCGGTTTCATAGTACGGCTGAAATCCGTCGGCTCGTGTGACCACGTGCCATGTTCCATCATCAAGCTGCTTATCGAGCAGGAATCGGACTCCGGATTTCATGGCCGGATGATCCGTTTCCAGTTGGCCCGCCTTCAGCAGCGAGGCCATCACCGAGCTCGTGGCGTAGACATCGCTGTCCATCTCCATGGTCTGGGACCAGCCGCCATCCGGCTTCTGTTGCTTCAACAACTCCTCAACGGCAGTCGTCGCATCAGCATCTTCGGCCTGCACGATTCTGAGAGATTTTAAACGAAAAACTGCGTCCTCAGTGTCAGCAGGCTGTGTGGTCAACAGCCACTTCGCCGTCGCACTGAAACGAGTCTCTTTCGATTCGTCCTGAGCTTCAGGTGTGAACCCCTGTAACCCCCGCAGAGCAACGTAAGTCGTCGTAAACTCGTTGCCGTCGGAGGGAGGACGAGTTCCCTTTTGGCTCCAGTGGTCTTTGTCGCTTTGACGTTTCAGCAGGTAATCGGCGACCGCGTCTGTGGTAGCATCGTGAGCCAGTCCGCCGACCTGCAGTGCCCACAATGCGTAGCCGGCGGTCAGCACCTGTCCGCCCTGGCCTTTGCCGTCCAGGTATCGGGCCAGGATGTGTTTCAGTTGCGAGGAAAGATTGGCTTCATCGACTGAAAAACCACGTTGCTTTGCTTCTGTCAGCGCCAATACCGGCACCGCGTGATTGTGACACGTGAAGCACTTGTTCTCTGTGCTGGATCCGGCTGAAGCCTTTTCCAGCCAGGGAATCGCCTGTTCGATGGCCGAACGGATTTGCCCCTCGGTGATTTCTGCCGCTGGTAACGAGGTCGACAGACACACGGCAGCACACAATAGAATCACGTATCGCATCGAATGCCATTCCTTCATCGTGGTGGACAACTGATCGAATGACATAAAAGTCTAACCTGATACGATGTTATATTCACTACTCAAAGCGGATTTCGGATTGCCATGACGATCAATATTGGATTACTCGGAGCGGGCTGGTTCGGTCGGGAAGCTCATCTGAAGAACCTGCTGCGTCTGCCGGACGTGGAAGTTGTTGCCGTTAGTAGTCGCAGTGCTGAAAGCCGCGCCGCTGCCACAGAACTCACTGGCGATCAGCTACAGACGTTCGAAGACTGGCGCGATGTGCTGCAGGTCGACGCGTTGGATGCGGTGATCGTGGCCCTGACGAACGACCAGCATCACGAAGCTGCTGTGGCGGCATTTGCCGCGGGCAAACATGTGCTGTGCGAAAAGCCGCTGGGACTGACGATCGCCGAATGCGACGAAATTATTGCTGCATCGCAGGCTGCTGGAAAAGTACTGCAGATCGGGCACGAGATGCGGCATCAGGGACTCTACCAGCGGATGAAGTCGATGGTGGAAGGCGGCGATGTCGGTGATCCTCGTATTATGTGGTGTCGTGAATATCGTGGTCCGATGCGTCCTGGCTGGCGGTCGAGCGAAGAGATTACCGGTGGCATGCTGCTGGAAAAGAACTGCCATCACTTCGATCTGTTCAACTGGATGCTGGACACGCCGCCGGTTCGAGTCTCCGCCTTTGGGGGCACAGACGTGCTGACGGATCGTGAGCTGCTGGATAATGCTCAGGTGCTGGTGGAATACGAAGGTGGCCGCCGCGCGGTTCTGGAAATCTGCCTGTTTGCACCGACTGGTGGCGATTGCGAAATCGGCATCGTCGGCAGCGGTGGCCGTATCGATACGAAGAACCAGGCCATTCACCTGGAATACCACCGTTTTGATCCGGCCGAACACATCTCAGAACAAGTCCCGGATCCGGACGACGAAGCGGGCTTCAAAGATGCGTCCGGGCGAGTCGACCGTGGCATCAAAGCCGAGCTGGCTCATTTTCTGAATTGCTGCCGCACAGGAGCAAAGCCGCTCAACGATGGCGAATCAGCACGAATGAACGTGGCCGTGTGTCTGGCTGCCCAGGAATCCATTCGTCGCGGCGGAGTGGTGACAATCGCCGAGGTGATGAACGGCACGGCGTAGCGCACCGGCGAAGCAGGAGCTGCGGCTTTGCGGCAAACCCGCGCCCCACGTGGCATCTTGAAATATCCAATGTCGAACAAAGAATGTCCATGGGTGAAGTTTCGGATTCCGCCACCTGGACTTTGGTCGTTCCTTGTTCGAAATTGGCCATTCTGTCTTTTCTTGCCAGCGCGGTGGGGTGGCCGGTGGTTGGAGCGAGGAACGAGTGAAAACCCGGGGCTTCCTTCGCAAGCTCGGTCCAGCCGCCGGCCACCCATGTGCTCAGCACGTGTACCACAACAAAAAGACCATGCGGGACACCACACGAAATTCCGCTACACGCTGCTAATCCGTAACCGCTCAGTCTAGACTGTCCGCTGACCAGGAATATTGTCCGACCCAACACGCTGAGACTTTTCCTTATGAGCAGCGATTCTGCAAAGAACGATCCGTCCCTTTCCCCGGAAGCTGACGGCCAGGAACTCAAATGGAACCAGGGCATCAGCAGTTATCAGTGGCTGGTACTGGTGGTTGCTTCGCTGGGCTGGGTGTTCGACATTTTCGAAGGCCAGGTGTTTGTCGCCAGCATGCGCGACGCGATGCCGCAGTTGTTGGGAGTTTCGTCGAATAACTACGCCCTGGCCTCGTTTCTGCTGGGCGGAGCCTTTGGCGGCATCTTGTTTGGCATGCTGAGCGATAAAATTGGCCGGTCGAAGACGATGATCTACACCATCCTCTTCTATTCCGTCTTCACCTGCATCACCGCGTTTGCGAATGCTCCATGGCAGATGGTGCTGTTGAGATTTCTGGTTGCGATGGGAGTCGGCGGGGAATGGGCGGTGGCCAGTGCGATGGTCGCGGAGGTCATGCCGAAACGTTCGCGACCGGTGATGAGTTCCATATTTCATGCGTCCAGCGTGTTTGGCACGCTGATGGCCGTCGCCGTTGGTTATTTCATCATCAGTCAAAAACCCTGGGGCGATGACACGTGGCGGCTGGGTTTTCTGATTGGAATTGTCCCCGCGCTGCTGGTGGTGGTGATTCGCTGGAAGATGAAAGAGCCCGAACAATGGCGTCAGGCCAAGGAGCGTGAAAAGCAGGATCCATCGCAGGTGACCGGTTCCATTCCTGACCTGTTCAATTCGCAGAATATTCGTAATACCTTTGTCGGTGTTGCTCTGGCGACCATTGGATTGGTGACGTTCTGGGGCAGTCACATCTACGGCAAAAACGCGTTGTTGAGGTCTGCTCAGAACGAAGCCCTGGTGGTGGAAGGCGTTGCTT
>LWDU01000204.1_pt1 | contig 16538 bp, 14 predicted proteins | sample 727161 | NCBI WGS metagenome assembly LWDU01 (sample SAMN04566230, study PRJNA314399) | hydrothermal vent metagenome | isolation source: deep sea hydrothermal plume seawater | place: Mexico: Gulf of California, Guaymas Basin | collected 2004-07-11
CCTCGGGGGCCTCGGGCCGCCAGTGCGGGTCGTAGCCTTCAAAGCCCAGGGCCTCGGCATCCGCGCCGCGACCACAGCCGTAGTCGAGGCCGCGCCCCGTAGCTCCAATGCGCAGGTAGTCCAGGCAGTATCGGAGGATGTACCGGGCGGGGGTGGAGGGGACCTTGCGGGAGAGGGCGGTGGTGGCGCCTGCGATCATGTTCGTGTTCCTCGTTCCGGGCTGAGCCCGTTGGTTGAGTGCGGAGCCTAAACCGGACACCTGGGGGGAGTCAACTACTCGCTTGCGATTGTCGATTCTGAATCCTTATCGTCAAAGAAACCACCTCCTGCTGCTGCTCCCACTCTAGATGCCTGCGGCTCCACATTTGCTCGTACGTCCAAGCCCGGCGCTGGCGACTTTGACACTCCCAAACGCGCCGAGGTGCGCTGATGGGGCTGGCAAACACCGTCACGTCCACCGCAGGAATTGGTGCACGCCAGACGGCTGGATGATCCAGCGGATCGAAGGGAGGCAGCACCTGCATGTCGTATCGGTGCGAGCCGCAACGGGGCCAACGCTTCATGGCGCAGCCTCCAGGACTTGCAGTGCCAGCCACGCATCCCAGGCGCTCTCCTGCCACTCCCATCGGGGTGCAGGTGTCTCCCACCATCCGTCACTCCGCCAGACACCTCGACCCGCTGCCAAATCCTGAAACGCACGAACGCCGGCGGGGATGGACCAGATGCCATCCATATCATCGGAGAGGTAGACCCAGTGCCCCCCGTTGACTTGGAAAAACGCCGCGTGATCACGGGCGTTGGGGCCAACTTTCTTGCAGACGGCGCCAACCACAGCCGTGACACTCTCCTGCCAGCGCCACTGGGGATCGGCAGAAGTCCTGGTCCACTTAAACTCCACGGAGTGATACAGCTTCAGACGCGAACGGAACGGTGCAGGCTGCCACGCCTGCAAGCCGGGCACCTGACGGGCATCTGCCCGCCCCGCCCCGGCAAACCACAGTCCAGCCGCCTCACCAGCTTTCATCACGCCACCTCGGCGGCGGTGAGGGTGAGCGACGCCTTGTATGCCGTGTCGCGGGCCACCACGGCGCCGTAGCAAGCCTTCTGGCTCTTCTCGTGTCCTGCGACCACGCCTGCGTAGTCACAGACCCATAGGGCGTGTAGAGCCTCGCCGGCACCCTCGTCGGCCATGTCCCGGCAAGCGTTCATGCTGCGCGTGGCCCAATCGACCTGCTTCTGGGCCTCCGCCAGCGCCTCGATGCCCTTCATGGCCGCCTGGAGCAGCTTCATGTGCTCAGCGCGTTGCCACGGGGCGCTGTTGGTCACGTGACTAGAAGCGTTCCCCAGCTTGCGGGTGGCAGTGGTGAGCGCGTCCGTCACGAGCGTGTGGCTCTTACGGGTCGCGGGGGTGAGGAGATCCCGGATCTCCTTGGAGTAGCTCTTCGCACCAGCGACGATGTCCTCGGCTGCTGCGCGGTCCTCCCAGGCAGCAAGCCGCTCCTCAGAGAGGATCTTGATGGTCTCGTTGTCGGAGTAATAGGTCCACTTCGGTGCACCCTTCTTGGTCTTGTAGCGGATCAAGTGGGGCCGCACGACAGCCCACTGCCAGCCCTCCGCGAAAGCACGCTTGGCAACCTCGACGGTGCGGGCGTGCCATGCAGCAGGATCGAGCATGGCCCAGCTTCGGCCCTTCGGGATGAGGTAACCGACGAGGCCCCCGGGGTACGCATCGCAGTCCCACCAGAGCCCACCGAACGTGCCGTTCAACTCGATGACGGGGGTTCCTTCGCTGGGCTTGTCACCCAGGATCGCATGGGACGGGCGGTCCTTCCAGTCTTCCCAGGTCTGCTCGGCACGAGCCTGCTGGGCGCTCTCGCGGCTAGCCATCTCACGGCCCCAGGGCTGCTGGAACCACGCGAGCCGCGTGGCAACGATGATGCCGCCCGGCGTGTGGATTTTGGTGGGGTTGCTCTTGCGAGCGCTGTGGAGGCAGATGCTCATGGTGTCTCTCTTTCCGGCTCCAGCCGTTGGTTGAGGACCGAAGCTACATGGCCACCTGTCCGGTTGCAACCCCGTAAGTATCTTTTCTGCCCAGGTTGACGCTGACAGATGTCCGTTTTAGGCTCCGTAGCGAATCACATCCCCGGTTGGGGAGAAAAGGAAGCTGAAAATGACGAATCGACAAGTGATCGCAGCGTGGCGCCAGGGCAAGCCCGGCTCCGCCGGAAGCCTTCGCACGGACGGCTCCACCCTGTGGAGCTACAACCTGATCATCGGGAAGACCAAGGAAGGCGGGAAGGTCGCCCTTGACTATCGGACCGCCAGTGGGCACTTCCGGTCCAGCACCACCTCCACGCACGTGGGCCGGGCTGCTGAAGTGGCGGATCGACTGGAGGTGCCCGCGTAGGCTAACTCGTCGGGCCGCCCTGGCCTTGGAACGCGGCCCGAGGGAAGGCCAATCTCAGTGCGATAGTCGTCAGGACCCAGTGTCCCGCTAGAAGGGCGCTGCCGCCCAGGACAAGCAGGTGCCAGTTCTCCTGCATCCACTCATTGACGCCTTCCTTCGCACGCACCTTGCACTCCTCAGTGGCCTCCTCGATGGCCCGCTGTACCTCGGGGTCGCGCAGCATGGGAGCCGCAGCAGCCGAGGCACCGACTCCCAAGAGACCACCGAGAGTGCGCGCCAGATCCGAGGCCGCCGAGTTGCCGTAAGTGGCCGGGGCTTGGAGGGCGCCGAAGAAGGCTTCGTCGTTGAGATGATCAGACATGGCCGGGAGTCTACAACGCGCTAGCTCAGAAACCGAGAGCGGGATCTATCCGGGCGATGAATAGGTCGTCGATAAGCGTGTGCCCGGCGCCAGGATCGTCCCAACGGTCCTCGTCCGGCCAGTAGGCGGGCTCACCGCACACCCCCTGAAAGTGTGCCTGCACGGCCCCGTTGTTAAACAGCATCCAGTTCGGCTTTTCACGGAAAAGTGCTTCAGCGGCTGCCAGGAATTTGCTCTCCGCGCGTCTTATCTGGCAGCGGACACGCTTGATCACCATCTCGGGACCATCCGGCATCGAAGCGGCGAAGCTGCGCCAGGGCTCCCGATGGCGCAGGTTATTGCACGTCGAGCAGGCCGTGACGAGATTCGTCCAGGCGTTGCTGCTAGGTCGGGGGCGCAGGTGGTCTAGGGTGAGGAAGGCGCCCGACAGCAGGATATGGGCGATCTCACGGCGGCAGTAGACGCAAGACAGGTCGTCCCGCAGATAGATCGCCCACCGGCGCTTGGGACGAATCCAGCCGCCGCCGGTGTAGCTCACGCTACTTCCACTTGGGGGTGAGAATGGCTTCTCCGACGAAAGCCACATCAGGGAAGGCGGGGATGGTGCGACACATGGCGTCGGTGAGGTCCCGCTGTACCTGCTTCGCCATGGAGATTGGCACCTCCCAGGTCATCGCGTCATGGCAGTGGTTGACGAGGCCCGTGAAGGGGCCACCGAAGCCCGCAGGGTACTTGGCCCGCATCTCAGCGGTGGCCAGGGCGATGATGCCGGCACCGCTGCTCTGAATGGGACGGTTGACGATGAGCGAGAGGTCGTCGGAGCCGTCGAGGCAGTCGAAGCGACGGCCCGTCACAGGCTCCTGGATGTAGCCGACGGTCTTGAGGGTGTGGATCTCCCGCTGCCAGCCTAGCGGGAACTCAGGGCAGTTCTTCAGGAGGTTGGTCTGCATCATGCGGACCTCGCGCAGAGTGAGGTCGCGGTAGATGAGGTTGCCCTTACGGTCCTCTGCGCCAGTGATTATGTCGTGCACGGTGGGGACTTTGGCGCCGTAGACAGAGGCGTAGAGCACGCCCTTGCCGAGGTCACGCGCCTTGTCGAACTCGGAGCCGTCCGCGAAAGTCTTGAAGTATCTGTCCGATTTCGTCGGCGGAGCCCCCTGCATCTGCCAGATTCGGTCACCCCAGATGGCGTGCATGGTGATCTGGTGGGGATCCCATCCCTTGTCGAACGCCTCCAAGTACCGGGCGGCGCCCCACCGTGAAGCTGCGATGCGAAGCTCAATCTGGTCGGCGTCGGCGTAGACGAATGTGTGCCCCTCGCGCGGCTTCCAGTGGCGTAGATCGACATGACGCGAGGCCCAGGCGTTGAACTCGCCGGGGTGGTGGAGCATCTCCCCCTGGACAAACTGCAGCCACTCCAGGCTCGACGGCACGAACATGGCCCGTAGCCAGCGGATGATGTTCTGGAGGTTGGGCGACGACGAGATGCGCCCAGTGACGGCCATGTGTGCCTTCCAGTCGGCATGTACGCGTCCATTCCAGCGGAGCTTGGAGCGTCCCGGCGGGGCGTAGTGCGCCTGACGGAGAGCGTCGAGGTCAAGCGCCTCTAGGTCGTCGCTCTCGTCGTCAAGGTCGGCCCAGTTGTACGCCTCGGCACGCTCAACATCCTCGATGATCGCGTCGTTGCCGGACCATGCACGCCCCCACTGCAGCGAAGGACGCTGGCGGCCCTCCTCGGGGTTCCGTAGGCCCAATGGTATGAGGTACGTCGTGACGATCTTGTGTGCCTTGCGGTAGGCACGAAGGTCGATCAGCCAGTGGCGAACCTCGTCCGGGATGGGGCGAGACAGCAGCTTGCGCACGGCGCCATCACCCACCGACAGGACTCCCGTTGTTGCGGTGACGTCCTCCCAATCCAGTTTCCAGTGCTCCGACAAGAGCTTGCGCACCTGCATGGGCGACGCCGGGTTGAACGCCGTAGGCTTCTTCTTCGTGCCGCCCCACCTCTCAGTGCCTGAGATGCGGTGGGCGATCTCCTGAAGGCGCGTCTTGGTGCCCTCCATCTTGGCAGCGTGTTCGGTGAAGAAGTTCACCCGCATCTGCTGGTTCGGGAGCATGCCAATCAGGTGCATGTCCCGTCCGGCGTCTTGGATGCTGTGGTCGAGCGCCAGGAGGCCCGTCAGCCCCTCGTGGAGGATGGGGCTGTTGTTCTGTTTGAGAGCTTGTAGGTCCCCAGGAGTCTGTGGTGTGGCGATGCCCGGGGCGTATTGCACCCGCGTCCCATCGACTCTCGCGATCTCCAGCACTGGGATGCCACGTGCGTCCGAGGTCCACGTCCAGTTGGAGCCTCGCCGGGGCCGCCCGTCGCCCTCTTTGACCTCCTTGAGTAGTCGCGAGTCGTTGCCGTCCTGGGCAAAGCCTCCCAAGCCCTTGCCTATGACGTCGGTGTAGAGCGGGGTAGCGATCTCGGCAGTGACCGACGAGTCGTAGGCGCCGTAGGTCCACAACTCCAGGTCCGTGCGAGCGTTGACGCCGGGGTCGCCACTCTTCCAGTCGTGAATCAGGCTGTAAGTGCTGCCAAGGAATCCCAGAGAGTGCGGAAGCTCGCCGGCGATCAGGCGATGCGCGAGGATGTTGTCGGCGCCGCTGCGTATCTGTACACCGAGAAACGCCTCGGTCACTAGGGCGTCATAGTAGCCGCCGTTGTGGCTGAACTTGATCGCTTGGCCCGTGAACCAAGCTCGCAGCATGTCCTTCAGGATGTCGTGCTCTCCGATGGAGTACGGCGGGGCTACACGCTCGACGGACCGGAAGGCGATGACGATGACTTCCTTGGGCGTGCCGATCTGGATGCACCGCACCACGCAGTCCAGCGTCTCTAGCAGGTCAGTCTCGTAGTCAAAGGCCCGAGACTCTCGCCCCGTGGCCAACCAGCCGCCGGCGTAGCCCGGGGAACCCTCTAGGTCAGGTCGAGGGCCAACCCAGGTCAGCCCCAGATAGTCCCGCACACGGGACAAAGTGGGGTTGAACTCCATCTTGGGCGGCTGCCACACCCAGGTGCCGTCGAAGAGCTTCAGGGCACGCTGGTGGTCGTTGTGGAAGGCTCCTCGCCAGCGAGCGGCTCGCATGACGAAGCCCGGCGCCACGGTCGGCAGGACCTTGACGTGCTGCTTGTCCTTGTACTCTTCAGGCCAGTTCTCGGGGTTACGCTCTAGTGGGCGGACTAAGCAGGGGTACTTGTAGCCGTTGGGGTCGGTAGCCTCGGACCAGAGCATGTGCACGGGCATGCCTCGCACGCCCAAGATGCCCTTACGGTGTGACGAATCTAGGCCCTGCAAGCTGGCCTTGCCGAGCGCGATGATGTTGGTGATGCCAGTGTCCTTCAACTCCTTCATCAGGCGCGGACGGCAGCACTCCAAAGGCGTCGGGACCAACATCTTGAGGTCCGCTGGAGCCATCCCTTGCTTGCGCCGCTCTCGATTCATCTCTCGGATGCGGTCGTTGTCCTCGCGTATGACCTTGTTCTTCGCCCGGACGCGCACCAAAGCTCGCTCCAGCCGGTTCTTCGGCGGGCGACATGCAAGAGCTTGAGTCCAGTGGAAGTCGCCTCGCTTGAGGCCCATGGCCTCGACGGCGTTCATCTCCTCCATGCCAGCCTTGCCGCAGAGAGGGCGCCCGTACTTGGACTCGGTCTCACCCGGCGCTTCAGAGATCAGGGCGATCTGAGCGCCCTCGTGAACCTCGGGGCCTACCGGGAGGTCAAGGCCGCGCATGCGCCGAAGGACGCAGAGGTTGCAGAGTGCCCCGTGGTCCTCGGGGTGATAGTAGGGACGATCTTCCATCATTCCTTCCTTGGGGCCAAAACAAGCTGTGCGCTGCGAGGTGGCCCGCTCTCAAAGAGAACGAACCACCGGGCAGCGCACAGGTCGGGGCGGAGGACGCCCTGCACGTACCCTCCGCTGCCGGCCCCCAGAAGGGGGACCGACACGGGGACCGGGCTAGTTGGAGAAAGCGCCCAGGACCGCGTTGGCCTGACCAGCGTTCATCATCGTGTTCGGCTGCTGAACGCTGCCCAGGGGGTTGGCCATCGGCGCACCGAGGGTCGAGCCCTGCGGCGACTGAAGGCCAGCGCCCTGCGGAGCGGCACCGAGAGCCACGCCGACACCGGGGATGCCCATGGAGCCGAGGGGGGCGGCGGGCACGACCTGAGCCGAGCCCAGGTTGTTGTTGCCCACGCCCTTATTGGCGTTGAACAGCTTCGCCGGGGCCTTTGCTCCGCTCAGCCACGACTCCGTGTCAGCCTTCTTGCCCCAGGTCTTGTAGGACTTGGAGTAGTTGGGCTTGCCGTTCTTGTCGAGGCCGTTCATGCGGACCGAGCGCTCGTAGAACACCGGGGCAGTGCGCCCCACGAAGACCGCCGTGGACAGGCCGACGGTGCCCGCCTTGACCTGTGCCGCATCGTGGCCGAGGGCGATGAGGATGGACTTCAGGAGGCCCTCCTCACGGTCCACAGCGTTGATGATGTCAGCGTCGGAGCGGAACTTGCCACCCGCACGGAGGCGGTTGATCGTGGCGTCGCGGTTGGCGAAGCCCATCCACAAGGTCTCGGTGAAGCCGCGACCGACGCTGTCCTTGCCGGGCTCGGAGCGCACGACGTCGCAGCGCAGGGAGATGCGGGCGCTGCCACGCTCAGTCTCGGGGTAGTAGACCGCCTTGGAGCAGGTGATCTCGTGGTACGCCGTGTCCGGGGTGGACGTGCCACCGACGGGACCGACCTCCGCGCGCAAGGTGACCTGGAGGTTCCAGCCTTCTTCGATGCCAGGGTTGTCGTTGTTGTTCATATCGTTTCTTTCTTTCACTCAGTGGGGGTTTTTTTGGATGAAAAGAGTCCCTGTCTAACGCCCCACGCGCTAGACGGCTCCGCCCAACGTGACGGGGCCAGCCTTTGCTGCACCCGCCGCGAAGAAGTCGTTGATGTACCGCTCATTCACGAAGGTCTGCACCTCCGCCAGAGCCAGCCCGTCCCGCACGGCCCATGCCGTGTGTTCTGGTGCTTGATCCTTGAGTGCCGTGAAGGTTTCCCGCACCACAGCCTCACGGTCGTCGCCCTTGAGCATCCGATCGCGGACGTGGACCATGGCTTCGTCCTGCCACTCCAGTCCGGGGAATCGGGGCAAGGTGTAGCCCGCGCCCACGAGGATGGCGCGCAGGTTGCCCGGAGCCTTGAGAGGCGTGACCGAGAGGCGGTCCTTACCAGCGTAGTCAGGGTCGGAGCGGTCGTAGATCGACCGCCAGTTGCCGCCAGAAGCCAGTGCCATGCGCAGGACCACATCAGCCTCGTAGGGGATGGACTCGGTGAGGTTACGCGTCGGGAACTTCGGCCCACCCTTGAGGAAGGTGCCCTTGGAGTCAGGACCCGGCAACCGAAGGTGCGCTGACATGGCCACCGGGATGCCGGCATAGCGGCACGCTTCGCGGATCTTGACCACTCGGTCGCGGATACCATCGAACTTGCGGAAGACGTTGCCGCCCTGATTGCCGTACTGCCGGTCTAGGTCACGCTCGGTCGTCTCAGCATCCAGAGACACGTCGTCCACCGTCACGGCGCCGAAGCCCATCGCTGCAGCGTTCGGAACGATGGTGATGACGTCGTCGAGAGAGCGGACATGCCACTGGAAGGCGTAGCCAACCCACTCTTGCTCCTTGCCATCTATCACTAGATTTCGTCGGACCGGCGGAATGCGGCCTTCCCGCAGGCCGAGGAAAGTTGCAGCAGGAAGCAGTCCACCCGGACGACAGACGTTGCACGCCGTCGGGAATGCCGCGACTATGTCAGTCGTCTTGCCCACGCCCATCTCGCCGTACGAGAGAATCATGGGAGGGGTAAGGGTCGTGCTCATCTGCGGGGGCTCCTTCGGTTGCGGTCACCTGTCCGGTGCCAACGAGAAGGACCCTACACCCGGACATCTGGCCCGCGCAACCCCCTAAGTTCACAAACATTCTTGAAGGCGCATTTTAGGGGGGAGCGCGCACAACAAGTTTTTCTAGAAGCGTTTGTTTGTGGGCCTAGCGGGGCAATACGGCGAGCTTGCTATGGCCAGCGGCACCATCGGGGCCTTCTCGGCAAAGCTCGTAGCTGTCGCAAAGCCCATAGGGCGTCTGGCAGACCAGTTCGTGCAGCCGCTTGGGCCACTGCCAGCCCGGGAGTTCCGAGTCAATCAGAGCCTGACGCGCGGCGTAGGCAGCTTGAAGCTGGCCCATGCGCTGACCCAGGGCATGTGGGGCCGCCGGGATGGGAGACCGCTGGAAGTTGATCTTCCCCTTGGCATCCGGCCAAGTAACGAGATTCACCATCGCGCCGCCGAACTCCTTGCCCCAGATTTGCTGACCCATCAGAGTCAGGTCGAGGAACTGGGCGGAGAGTGCGTAGCGCATCAGCGTGTTGGGGCGGATTCGGCCCACGCACTTGTGGTCGATGATGTAGTAGCGGCCATTCTCCCAGATGACGAGGTCCCGGCTACGGGTGTGCTTATGGCCGACTCCCTCTAGGAAGCAGTGGCCCTCGACGTCGATGACCTTGATGCGCTCCAGGCCCCAGTAGCCGGCGTACGTGTTCGTCATGTCGATCGCCGTCTTAGCGAAGGTCTCGTAGAAGATGCCGTGCTTGCGCGCGTAGGCGGCGATGGCTTGATCCGGGGGGAGCCACAGATCGGGGTCCGTCCCATCCTGAGTGGCTTGCTTGCGCTTGTAGTAGTGCCCGAGGCCCGTGTGGCCCATCGAGCCCTTCCCACGAGCGTCCAAGGGCTCCGGCTCTGCGATGTCGTCCGCCGTGATGCTGCCACTGCCCTTGGCACTAATGGGGACATTGTTCACGGGATTGACGGCAGGCTTGAGCGGCCCGTACTTGAAAGCCCAGGACTGGGGGCAGCGGATAAACTCGTCAATCCCGTGCCCGCTGTACGGCGAGGGGCCGACGTGGAGGAGCTTGCCCATGTGAGTCGGTGCGGGGATGCGGGGCAGTTTGGTGGCACCCCCCAACTCCACGGACCAGCCTTCTTCGATTCCTTGCATCAAATATCCTGTCCAGCGTGCGCTTGGCGCAGCCTGCGAGTGCGCAACGACCTAATCGCTCCGGCGTTAATCACGGTGTCCAGAGTGTCCTGGACGGAAAGCATCACGAACGGCACCTCGACCTGCCGGGCCAAGGCCAGCGTGGCTCGATGATTCCCGTCGATCAGCAGCGTGAACTCCCCGACCTCGTCGATGAGTCTGCCCCGGATCACGGGCTTGCTGAGGTTCAGCCGTCGCTGCAGATGCTTCTGGTTCACCTTGATGGCTCCTCGCCAGCCGCGACCCCACCACTCCTCAGTGGGCATCGCGTGCTCCACTTCCAGGTGACGCCGGCGAGCCAGCCTCTTGGCGAGACTCACGTCGAACACGAAGGTGAGAAAGTTGAAGCGCTCGGGGCGGAGGTCTAGGTTGGCGAGGCTGTCCTTCCAGTCCTGCGCGGTACGCGGGCAGCGGACGAAGCCCACGCCCTCGATGGCAGCAGACGCGGCACCCTGCGGGAGAGCCTCCAAACCTCGGGGCTCTCCCTTCAGCCGGCGTCCGAGTTTGCTAAGCGCCGGGCCGACCTTCTTGCGCTGAAACGCCGTCTTCGTGAGCACCTGATACTTCTCTGGGGAAATCCTCCACCACGCGCCGCTGGCTTCCTGGAGGTAAACGATGTCCGGGGTGACGAAGGTCTTCATGCAACCCGCAAACTATCGGACAGGTGACCGTCAGTCAAGTTCGGCCAGCTTGCGCGCGGCTTGCTCAGCCCGGAGTGCCTTCGCCCTTGCGACGTCTTGATCACGGAGTTGCGTGAGGGCTTCGATCTGCGTCGTGATGATGTCGCGGAGTTCGTTGCAGCAGCAGGTGCAATTCTCGTGGTGCGCCGCCATGAACCGAAGCACCTCTACCTGTGCCGCTAGCCGCCACTTCTCCGTGTTCGTCAGTTTCAGCCCTTCTGCTTCCGGCGCCCTCAAGCGATAGCGCCACAAGCCGCCGCTGATGCACTCGCTTTCCACCACAAACCCGCCGAACTTCTTCTTCCTGAAGTCGCGAATCCTCGCTGACACCGAGGCGTCCATCGGATCGCCCGTAGCCACCTTGATGGCGGGAAGCGTGTGCCACTCCCCGTCGCGCATTACGTCGAACACGCGCTTCAACTGCGAGTTCAATCGCGCGTAGTCACGGTGGGGCAGGTAAGTCTTTCCTCCGAAGGACATTTAATACTCCATTAGTTAATGACTGGTCACTTACTAACCAGGTCAGGTTGGGTTTGGCAGAAGCGGGCCAGGATGCCGTCGAGCACCGCGTCGCTGTCCTCAGAGCCCAGTAGGTCCTCTCCAGCTTCGTGAAGCTCCTGCTGGCCGGTGATAGACACCACAGCGGGCAGCTTGTCGATCAGCCCGTCTGCCACGTGCTCGTCAGCGGTGCCTTCTGCGATCAGGTACAGGACGCGCACGGGACGCTTCTGGCCGTGCCGAGACACGCGCCCTTCCCACTGCTCTAGAAGTTCCGGCCAGCCTGGGAGCATCGCCATGATTAGCAAGTCGCAGTCCTGTAGGTCGATGCCCGTACCCATCGAGTAGCCGGTAGCCACGAGCACACAGCCACCCGAGTGCGCCAGGAACTGCTGGGCGATGATGTCCCTATCGTGAGTGCTATGGCCGCCGTGGGCGAGCCAGATGGCCCCGGCACCCAGCCGCTTGCCGAACTTCTTGACGACAGCCGCGTGCGTGCGCTCGGCATCGTGGATGCGCCCGGTGAAGACGATCACCTTGCCCCCCGCCAGGGCGACTTCCTCTACGTGTTCTAGTACACGAGGGCGCTTCTTGGTGCAGGCCCACTCCAGGGCGGCTTCCATGCGACTTTTAGCGTCCTTCGCGCGCCGGATGTCCTTGAAGGCGTCGGAGTCACCGCGAGCCTGCTGCGCGAAAGTGACGCGTTCGACCTCGCGGCGCTTGTCGGGAAGCTGGCCGTGCGATAGAGAGGCGGGCACCTGCGAGACATAGGCCCATGGAGGTGCCACATCACCAGCGGTGCCGTTGTCCTTCATCACGCGCTCGCCAGTGCTACCGATAACGCCCAAGCGGTAGGTCAACTCGACTTCGTTGGACGAGCCGTCATCCGTCATGCCGAACTCGCCCTGCTGTGCCCCACAGTGGCGCTTCGCGAACTTCCAGTAGCCCCCGAACTGCCAGGGCTGCACGAGGTCTAGTAGGCCCCAGAGATCACGCATACGGTTGGGGATGGGGGTCGCGGTGGTGCCGAGGCGCATCTTTGCTCGGCGGCTCACCCACTCGGCGGCGGCGAAGGTGTTGCGCTTGTCGTGCCCCTTGATGTTGCCTTCGGTATCAACTACCCACTGCTTGCGCTTGCGGTTCTTGCCCGTGTGAAGCTCGTCATAGACCACCGTGTCGAATTTGTACTTCTTCAGCGCCTGATGCACCTGATCAATGGGTGCTTGCGGCACGAGGTAGTGCCGGGCAGCCAGCAAAGAAAGGAGTGTTCGGTCGCCTACCCCGGGGACCGCACGGATGGATTCCACTGGAGCAGCCTGTAGCCCTTCAATCGAACCGAACTCTTCGACGAGCGCATCTGCCATCGCAGCCCCCACGCCCTGTACTTGCTGCGAAGAGAGGTACAGCGCTTCCTCGGGGGTGATCACTCGGGCCTCTGGGCGATCATGGCGAGTACCGGCGACTTCATGGGCATCCTCGCCGTAGACCAGCGTGGCAAGCTCCTCCCAGCCCACTACGACCCACGGCCTACGTCCGAAGGCCCAGCACTCCCGCAAGTAGTCATCCAAGCTGCGCCAGCTTGATCGTCGGCGGTCGTCTGGATCAGACACCCACGGGCGCACGTGGGAGAGCTTCGTAATCTCTCTGCCCCACCGATGGCGCACCGAAGCCTTAGTCACGGTGAGGATGGCCCCAGTTGACGTGCGAGCGTCGAAGCGGCGGGTCAACGCCCAGGCGATGGCTCCTGCGGTCTTGCCTGCCCCCGGCTTCCACCAGAGATGCCCACCTCCGGCCATCCCTAACTGCGTGACGCCCGCCTTCTGGTAGTCGAGGAACCAATCATCCCAAAGTCCGCCCCGAAGCTCGGACTCCAAGAGACGCGTGCGAACTTGCTCGGGGGAACGCGGGAGATCCGGGGGCACCCCACGAAGGTCCACCTCAGCGGTATAGGGCTCGCCAACCGCTTTTAGGAGATTCCCGACGATCCAGGCGCCGTCAGCAGGCACCGAAATGTACTCGGCTCCACGCCGGGTGCGGATGTGCGTCCCCGGGATCGAAATGACAGCCTGCTGGAGATTTTCCGGCAAGGTTTGGCCCGGCCAAATGCTGTATCTGGCACCGAGGGGGAGAGATTCCATGCGGTGGATGCTGCCGGACAGGTGTCCATTCGTCAAGTCCCCTTGACACGATGAAATGCCCATGGTGGAGTGCTTATCCGGCTGGGGAAACGTGGCATCGTTTCTCCGGTCAAGCCGCCCCCCGTAAGGGGGCGCAGTGTAAAGGCCCGGTGCCCCAAAAACGCCGGCCAGCCTGTCGTGCCCCCCTCCCCCCCTGGCCGGAGGGAGGGGGGCGGATGGGGGCAAGGGGTGCCGCTACGACAGGCGATGGGGGTCCCCTCAGCGTCAATTTTCTTGAATCTTTGCGGTTTCCGCAGGGGAGAGGTGCGTCTACGTGGAAGGAATCAGCAACTGGGAGGTCCTCAATGCTCTTGAGGAAGGAACCTATCTTCGCAAGTACCTGGAGTATGCCGCCAGCCAAACAGACGCCCCGTGGCTCTATCACGTAGGTGCCGGCCTCGCAGCCCTGGCAACGGTGGCTCCGCCCACGGTCCGAGTCTGGCATCACGGCCATTGGCTCTACGGCAACCTCTGGATCATGCTCGTCGGCAAGAGCGGACGTGATCGCAAGACCACTGCGGTGCGCATCGCCACTGACCTCGTTTCTTCGGTCAACCCCGACCTCCTCGGCACGCCCCCGGGCTCCTCACAGGGCTTGCAGGAGAGCCTGATCGAGAAGCCTTATCAGATGATCCCGATGGAGGAACTGGGTGATCACCTCGCCCAGACCCGTAACCGTGGGATGGAAGACATCCGTACCACGATGAACATCGCCTATGACGGTGGCCCGATTGGGCGTACCCTTGCAGCCGGGACGAAGAAATCTGACTCGGTGCGGCTCACCGTCCTGGGCGGCACCACGCCGGCTTACTTGGAGAGCTACACGGACGAGACCGCTCGCACCGGCGGGTACCTGAACCGCTATGGAATGATGCTGGCCCGCCGCGAGCACCACTTGGCCACCGTCGTGCCGGACGAAGCTCGTCGCGTGATTGTTGCGGAGCACCTGCTCACCGTCCACAAGATGGAGTGCCCGTTTGGCGCACTGGGATTCACAGACGAAGCCGCCGCTATCTGGACGAAGTGGGGCCAAGGCGTGGAAATTGGCGTCAGCTTGGCGGACCAGGAGATCGCCGGGGCCATCGCTCGTGCCCAGGAGTTCGCACTGAAGGTCGCACTGCTGATCTCCATCGCGGAGAACGTGTACAACCCCGCCGCCTTTTGGCCCATAGATGCCCCTGCACTTCGGCTGGCGATTAAGATCGCTGGCTGGCACGTACGCGGGACCGACCAGATCATGCACAACCTCGCCGGAACGCAATTCCAGCGCAACCGCCGGAAGCTCTTGCAGTTCCTGGAAGGCGAGACGAAGACGCGCGGCCACATCCAGCGCTACCTCAAGATGCCGCCGCGTGAAGTCGAGACGCTCCTTCAAGCCCTAAAGCAGGAAGGGCGCATCCTCTCCGAGCCCCAGGGGATTCTCCCTGCGTGGAAGCTCCTTACTGAAGCAGAAACCGAGGCTGTTGAATCTGTGGAGGCGAGAAGCACCATTGAAAATATGGCTGCGTCCGGTGTGCACGTCCTTGGCGTGAGCAACTATGCGGAACCTAGCAACGAGGCGTCCACGAACGGTTCTGCCCCTACCAACGGTGCTGCTGGCCCCGCTCTCACCCTGGTGCCAGCGGCCCAGCAGGACTCCCCACCTGCTGTCGCAGCCTCAGTGGATCCCGACGACTACAACACCTGATAGTCGCCGGAAGCCTGGGTCAGCTTCGTGCGACCTTGACGAGCAGTGCAGTCATGCCGAGAAGAGTGACGCCGGCACCGACGCTGAGGGCAACCTTGGCGCCGGTGCTCATGCTTGCAGCATCCGCTCGTAGCGCATCAGCATCAGGCGCCATCCCCGGCGCCACCTGCGCAATAGCATTGGGAACAGCGCTGGGCTGTGCCTGGGGAACCTTATGAATCTGGCCGCTCTTCACCAGGGCCTTGAGGCGTGCCCGTAAGCCCTCGGGACTCGGAGCCGCACCGTAGACGACTAGCCCGCTGTACTGCGGAGCGCCGTCCCACATCTCCGCGTTAATACGCGCCACCTGGCCGACGGTCGGTCCCGTGGTGTAGCGCCCTTGCTCGGCCTTGGTGAAGCCTAGCGCCCACAGTGGCACAGGAACAGCAGAAGGGACGATGCCCATGCCGTACATGGTGAGCAGCGTCTGAATGAGGCTGGACCCCATCACAGCAGGAATAATCCCCTTGAGCGCATCAGGATCGGGCTCCCAACCCGGCTCGCGTGCTTGTGGGGAGGCGAAGATCATCCTGATGACGTTCGGATCGAACAGCATCACAGGGGCGCCCCAAATTGCGGGGGTGCCACTGGCGAATAGTACCTCCCTCATCCCCTCCAAGGACATCAGGATGCTCCAGGCGACCTCGGCCCGAGACCGGAACTGGTTGATATTGCCTGCGCCACGCCGCCCGCCGGAGTTGATGGGAATGTCTGCTCGCCCAAACCCACCCCAGTCGATCAGACTGAGCTTCGACTTCATGTCGGCGGCCTGGACGCGCTTCTCGTCCCACCGAGCGTGGGCACGGGGGCGGTAGGCACACTTGTCCCAAGGGCACCAACACCCAATGAGTCCCCGAGCATGGCCTCCCGGATTATCCTGCTGGGGCAGCGTCTCGATGCCCCATCGTGTGGCGTATGGTGGGTGCACAGGCTCACATAGGACTTTGTTCTTGCTGAAGTCCAAGGCAATCGGACTTCGGTCCCACGGTCGCTTGTTCGTGGAACTCTTGAGCCAGTTCAAAGCGCTGCTGTAGCGCGTCCTCATCTCGTCACGTTCCTTGAACAGCAGCCTGAGCCCCCGCACCGAATCGTTCAATTCGGTGATTTTTTCCCGCGCCAGCACATCAGGACGATCGCCGCGATCTACAGCGGCCCCAATGCCTCCGATGACGGACGAAACCATGCCTCCCACGGCCTGAAGGGCTTCCCCGACTCCAGCGCCGGAATCACCACCACCCTGGGCGGGCGCTTGGGCCGCAGCTTCTCCTGCGCCATACCGAGCGGTGGGAGTGATCGAGTCGAAGAAGGCTTCGTCAGAGAAAGACATAGCGGCTCCTAGTCGAAATCGACGAAACCTTGGCTGAAGCCAATGTCCTCAAAATCGGCATGGTCGCGGCGGCCCAGGAGGCCGGCGAAATCAAGCGGGCTCATCTCGTTGGCAGAGCCAGTGCGTCGGACCAGAAGGGTAATCAGTGTGCCGAAGAGCCCGAGGCCGAGGATGCCACCGAGGACCATCATTCCACTGCTCATGCCTGCAGTTTCTGTCGGGGGAGGCGTCTGCACCACGATCGTCTGCGGG
>LWDU01043273.1_pt1 | contig 16531 bp, 17 predicted proteins | sample 727161 | NCBI WGS metagenome assembly LWDU01 (sample SAMN04566230, study PRJNA314399) | hydrothermal vent metagenome | isolation source: deep sea hydrothermal plume seawater | place: Mexico: Gulf of California, Guaymas Basin | collected 2004-07-11
AAAAATAAACCGATTCCAATAGAAAAAAACGAAAAAATGAACGGTGTCATTGCAAAAGATATTGGACCATGCACCTCAGGCGGTCTCCATGAATTTTAGGAGAACATTTATGGTGGTGGAGTTCAAGGGGCTATGGCTTCAAGGTTAGGGGTGTAGATGAAATTGGCTTGGATAGTTAATTTTTTCCGCTGAAAGTTAGATGGAAAAGGATAAAAGGGGGCTGCTTCCTTCACTGCCTTAAGCGCAGCAATGTCCAAAATTTCATAACCCGATCTATCCAACAGACGTGCTCCAAGCAGGTTGCCGTCTTTAGATATGCTAAATGTTAAATTTAGGTCCCCACTAATGCCGCGTTTTGCAGCATCATTAGGATATATCCAGACACGTTCGATCTGGTGTTTAATCCTGGCAAAATAGGATGCATATTTAACTTCGGTGGTATCGAGGGATACCGGTTCATCATCATCGATGCTTTCAAGATCATTCGTATTTAGTGAGGCAAAAGGTTCGGGGTCAAACCCATCCAAAAGGGCAAGAACACTACCCGTCCTCACTTTGGAACTGGAAGAAGGTGTTGTGGCTGAAGGTTTTTTGCGGTTAAGGGTTCTATTTTTTCCAATATCAGATTCTGGTAAAGGCTTTTTTGTCGGTGAAATTTTGGGTCGTATTTTGGGTTTCCGAGCCATTTTTTTTTCTCGAACGGTATTTAGCTTTGCTTTTCCCATTGAACCTTTGGTTTTAGGAACAATGGAAGGGGGTTGCTTGTAGGTCTTTGGAGTTTTTTTTCCGGTATCGGAATGAGCTCGACTGTTAAATTGTGCCAGTAAATCTTTGGTCCTGGCCTTTTCTATCTTTTTTAGTGGGGTCGGAGTGTTAATACTTCGACTGCTTTTATTTGCTTTAGGTTTTTCAGGTGCGATGTATTTTATCTGAATAGGAGAGGGTCCCTTTTTTATTTCAACACTATCCGGACTCAACATATGCGCGATAGCCAATAAAATATGGAAGCCTACCGATAACAGGATAAATCCGGATAAATGGGTTCGACGAAATGAATTTTTTGCCTGCCACGAATCTACCATTTTAACATCAGCTTATCAGGTGAGTTGAATTGAAGCGCGCTGAACTCTCTCATATTATAGTTTTATTTTCAGCGCTCAGAAATTTCTCTGTATGTCTGTAGAAGGATCAGTGGTTTATCCTTTTAGGGGTTTTGTTGGTCTTGCTGGACCTTTATTTAGTTTTAGCGAACCACATTTTTGCTTATACCAGTGATAAGTGATTTCTACTTCTTTCGAATCCGCGTTCGGTGAGATGTATCGACCTTCTCCATCAAAGGGCTCATAACCCAAATTGAGCGTTTTATAAATAGAATTGATGTACGATGGAAAATCTTGGTACATTGGGATTTCTGCTGCCAACTTCGGCATTCCTTCCTTCCTAAAACGCGTCAATGTTTCACCAAATGGGTGGATGTTTTCCAGGCCTTCCTGTCCATGGACTTTTTCCGCATAGGAGGTGAGAGATTCAAAATCCTCCCAATCTTCCAATGCGTCAATATCGGAAACGAAAGCTGGGTCATCATGTATAGTTGTGGTCAAAGGGGTATTGAGTAAGCAGGAGATTCCTTTATGAAATATTTTTTTCGACATCCCGAACTGGTAATCATCGCCTGGCCGAATGCGGTTTATTTTGGACCTGAACGTCAACAAATGATCGAGGTAATAAGGTAGAACTTTGAGTAGGCGAAAGGGGTTTTTTAGTGCGGTCTGAATTCCTGCATGAATTATTTGACCGTCTTTGCGGGATGAGTGAAGGTTGTCGATGATATCTGAATCCATCATGGAAAAATTTATGGGATATAAATTAGGTTCTTTAATATCCTGCAGTTCGTTTTCCTGATCATTAATGGACCTATAGTGATAATTACGCTTGACGAACTCACTGTCTGGATTCTTTTCAAATTCAGGAAACATATTTTGCCGGCAGTTCAGCCATAGTACGAGGTTATAATTTTTATTTTTGGGGAAGTGTAAAACTTTTTCGAGGTCATATAGGAAAGGCAGGTCTCCGGGCTGGAAAAGAACCAACTCATCGGGTGAAATGGAAAGCAACTTCTTTCCCAGATTCAGGGTATGGACCAGATTGAGATGTTGGGCATCTTCCTCGACAAATCGAATGGTCTTTCCAAAAGTGCCGACAATATTTAGAAAGTGGTCCAAAACTTTTTTGACTTCTTCGGAGCCAACGACCACAATTTCACGCAAACTAGAATTCAATAGGTTGCCCAGCGAGTAACACATAATGGGTATTCCCCGGATTAAAAAAAGAAATTTTAATCGGTCAATCTCATCATTTTCAGCTCTTAATATCAGATGACTGATTCCATCTTTGTTGGCGGCAATCTCACGTTCCGCTTTTGCAAGGCTAACTTTGTCAGCATCTATGCGAGTTGAATACTTGTTATGGCTGAAACTGATGATGCACTTTTCGATAGGAATTTTATTTTTTGCAGTGACCATAGAGTCAGATATGCTGTCAGCACTTGCTTTAACCTTAAAGGCGAGGGATACCGAATTACCCGTTTTAGGGATTAATTGAGCCCTGTAAGGATGCGAAAAAATTAAGCGCAAGTAATTTTTAAAAATATTCTATTAAAGAATTCATCCTAATATAATGGCAAGGTTTTCTCCACTAAACCTTTGAGAAAATTGACTTGATTTATAATTATTTTTGTTCATACAATCAATAGATTCTCACCAAATACAAAGGAAATATACATGGGAGACAGAACCCATATCATAGAGTTGATCGATCAAGTTTTAGATGAAACTCAGGATCGCCCTCAACTGCAGGAAAAAATAATAGACCTCAGGGATGCTTTATTTCAGGCTCAGCAGTCCGCCCAGCAGTATGCCCTTAAAATCAAGACGTTGGAGGATGCAATCGAAAAGCTGAAGTCGCCAGCCCACCGTATCGGAACGATTATCGGTCAGGGAGAAGAGGGATTGGTGCGTCTGGTTTCTGGAGGCACGGAATATCAGGCGGCAGTTGTTCCAGAACTATTAGAAAATGATGAGCTGAAAACTGGAGATCAGGTCGCGCTGAATGAGGGGTTTGTAGTGATCGCTAGATTATTGTTACCCAATCAAGGGCCATTGGCAAAAATTTCCGGAAAGCTTGCCAGCGGACAGTGGTTGATACAGGCGGCGACTGGAAATATTGAAACCATTGTTCTCGCCCGTGAGGGTTTGGATGAAACCCAACTGAAAGAGGGGGAAGAAATTTTTCTCGATGCGAGTCAAAGGGTTATTTTGGGCAAACTTCCGCAACGTGAGTCCCGCAACCTTCTTGAAGATGATTATGAACAGGTGGAATGGTCGCAGGTGGGTGGACAGGAAAAGGTAAAGGAAGAGGTACGTAAAGTCCTAGAATACCCGATCATGCACAGGGAAATTATGAGTAAGATGGAATATCAGGTACCCAAGGGATTTCTGTTTTATGGTCCGCCGGGTTGTGGCAAAACCCTTATCGGCAAAGCAATTCTCACTGAAGTGATCCATGAAATCTCTAAACAAGAAGGATCAGATTTACAGGGTCGGTTCATTCATGTGAAGGGACCTGAAATTCTTAATATGTGGCTTGGCGAATCAGAACGTAAAATTCGCGAAATTTTTAAGAAAGCCCGAGATTATAAAGATAAAGGCCAAATTCCTTTTATATTCATAGATGAAGCGGAATCTATTTTGGGAACCCGGCAGGCTTGGCGGGGGTCCAATATCAGCAATACAGTGGTTCCCATGTTTTGCGCGGAAATGGACGGCATCCAATCTCTTCGAGATACCGTGGTAATTCTGGCGACCAACCGACCTGATCTCATTGATCCGGCCATCCTCAGGCCTGGAAGAATTGATAGGAAGATTAAAGTGTCACGTCCAAACCGCGAAGAGTGCAAATCCATCTTGAGTGTCTATCTCAAGGAAGGGCTTCCCCGAGAGCATGAAAAATTTGATGATATGGCGGAACCCTTTCTGGACCGGCTTTTCAGTCGAAGTTCTGCTCAGGAAGTACTGTTACTCACATTACGCAGTGGCAGCAACCGTAAAATGTATTGGGATGATTTTATTTCCGGTGCGGTCATTGAAGGAATTATGAAACGTGCTAAGGAAAGAGCCATTGAAAGGGCGATTAAAGGAGAGGATCTTTCTCTGAAAGTGGATGACCTGATTGTTGCTCTGGAGACAGAATTTGAGGAAGGCAGTTTACTTCCTGCTGAATCCAATCTAGAGGATTGGCTCCAGCTTTTGGATATGGAATCGAAAAATGTTGTACGGGTGCGGCGGCCTAACGAAGCTGACAAAGCGACCGAAAAAACCATCCGCAGGGCTATTATATGATTGTGCCTCTCCTTGGTATTGAAACCGAGTATGGGATTATCCGGGAAGACCTGGAAAATTCTGATCCGGTCGAAGAATCGATGAAACTTTTGAAGGCCTGTGAGCGCAAAAGTGTTTTTTGTAAGTGGGCTTACTCTCAGGAAAACTCGCATCTGGATATGCGTGGGTTTGAGGTGCGATCTTTAGCCCAAGACGAGGAGGAGGATGCCTTTTGCGCTGAAGACCGTAAAAGATCCTATTCCTATCTGGATATGAAATGCGATCGGGTTTTAACCAACGGTGCCCGATTTTATAATGATCACACCCATCCTGAATACAGCACTCCAGAATGTCGGTCCGTATTATCTCTTGTAGCTCACGATGTGGCAGGAGAAAGGGTTGTCGCCGAATGCGTGGCTATCCGCAACCGGGAATTGGAAGGCAACCCGCTTCAGGTATTCAAAAATAATACTGATTACAGCGGCCACAGTTATGGGACACACGATAACTACCTCATCCCCCGTGAAATTCCTTTTGATGAGGTGGTAAAGGGTTTGACCTCTTTTTTAGTAACACGCCAATTGTATGCGGGTGCTGGAAAAGTGGGATCGGAAAACTCAGAGACAAAAGATTTTCAAGGTTTACAGTTGGCCCAGCGTTCTGATTTTATAGAAACGATTTTAAGTATTGAGACCATGACCAAACGTCCCATTATTAATACCCGGGATGAGCCGCATTCAGCGAGCAACCAGTATCGGCGTTTGCATTTGATTCTTGGCGATTCCAATATGTCTGCTTACGCAACCGCATTGAAAGTCGGAAGCACTTTGCTGGTTCTCAACTTGATTGCTAGCGAAAATAAACTTGCCGATTTGGAACTGGCGGACCCGGTTGCCGATGTATTGAAAGTGTCAATTGATAGAACCGCTGTTTTACGCTGTAAATCAGGAGGGACCATCACCGCTCTTGAAATTCAGGATGCCTACTTGGAGGCGGTTGAAAAAACGTTTGCTGGAAATAACAAGGAGTGGACCTGGATTATTGCGGAGTGGAATAGGACGCTAAATGATCTTAGACACAGTCCGGAAAAACTTTCTGATCGAATTGACTGGGCCATTAAGAAAAAATTGTTCGGCGAGTTCATGCAGTCGGAGGGGATGAGCTGGGAAGACCCTTGGCTAAAGAGCCTTGATCTGGAATACCATAATCTGGATTCTGATCGTGGGTTGTATCGGGGATTGCAACAGGAGGGAGGAGTTCATTCATTGCTCAGCGAAAATGAAATCAATCGCGCTATGGAATTTCCTCCCGAAGGAACACGTGCCCAGTTAAGAGGGCAAATGGTGGCACAAGATGCCGAGAATATAAAAAGTATTCATTGGACCGGAGTGGAGTTTAATAATAGAGAGGTCCTGGACTTGACCGGAGTCATCTATCCTGAAGATGTAGAAAAAATTCTCCAATCCAGGAATCAATTTGTGTAAGGATTACTTTAGTAAACTGAAGAGGTTGAGCAATACCTTCACCTCAGGAAACAACCTGCTTTAGAGCCAGAGAGGAAAAGTAAAAAATGTTCGAAGAACCATATCGCTGGATGGAAGCGGTTTCCAACCGACATAGTTATGTTCAAGAAAAGTTGCAAATGGGTCAGCCGGTGTTGTCGGTTCCTTTTAATGAAGGAGTCCTGATGATGGGGTTCGCTCCCCAACCGGGTAAGATATTTGAAATTTATGATCGAATTGCTCTGGGAGGCGTGGGGCATCCTGCCGATGTTGAACGGTTGCGTATGACTCTTTTGGAAATGGCACATTTGGAGGGATTCAATCGTTCCCCCGAAGATGTGACTTTGGCAAGGCTCCTGCAGTTCGGGGTTGCTCCTGCACTCAAACAGAATTTTGAAGAAATTCAACGGGCACCCTATATTATTCGTCTATTACTTATCGAGCTCGATAGTGAAGGGTCTCCAAACTTTTTCCGAGTTAATTATGATGGCTATTGGGAAACGTTTAAAAAGGGAACAGTTATTTCTGGTACTGAAAAAGTAATGGACTGGATTCAGAAAGAAATTGAGACTATTCCCTTTGCGACGTTTACGCTTGAAAAAGCCCTGGAGGAAACCTGTCGGCTTTGGGTTGAAAGCAAAAAAGAAGAGGGTGATGCAAACACAAATATTCCCGAGACTTTGAAAGAGGCTTTTGATCAATGGCATCTTGAGGGAGCCATGTTGTTGGGGAATTTAGAACGAAGAGCCATTTACAGAACAATCACTAAGGAAGAAATTAAAAAATTGAAATCATCGGCCGGTTGATTCCCCAGCAGGTGATGGGATAGAAACGGCCAGTCAGAAAAGGAGTTGATCTCATGGAAATGAATGATCCCCTGAGAAGGGAAGAAAAAAAAGAAACCAGTCCTGATCGACATGATTCTGGACCTTCGAATCCGGATACTTCCCGACCGGGAAGGGATAATCTATTGAAGAGGATGAAAAAGGTGGACCCGAAGCAAACGGAAAAATACAAGCAGAGAACTGGCCAATGAATTTTCAAGCTGATTCCTCTCCGAAAAGTTCGCCCGGAGATTTTTTCGATCTTCTGGAAAAATCCGGCTACCGTTGGCAACCAAAAGTTGATCTTTCGAGAGCAAAAAATGATATTACCGTAACCCAAGGGACAACCGTGCTGGCGTTCCACTTTCAAGGTGGAGTTATTGTTGCCGGCGACCGGCGAGCTACGGCGGGTAACAGCATCATGTACGAATATTGCGACAAAGTTATTCCTATTGATGACCACACGCTAATGGCTATTGCCGGAGTTCCTGCCACGGCCTTTGAGATGGCACGTGTTCTCACACATAATTATGAGTGGACAGGGGAAAATCCGCGCTTTATCGAAACTGCTCAAAGAGAATGTGGGTATGGCGGTTCAAGGATTAGGTGTAGTGAGCCCGATATTCGCCACTTTTGACCTGCAAACCCGGAAACCTTCTATACATTTCTACGATATGCTGGGTGCGGATTTTCAAATTCGCACTCATACTTCAACAGGATCAGGTTCTCCGACTATTCGAGGGATTTTGGAATACGAAGACCTATGGGGAGAGAAACCTCTAGCAGAAAGATCAAAAAGTAGCGCAATCACCCTGGCGATTCGTCTTTTACATACCGCTGCACAGTTTGATTCCGCAACCGGTAAAGCCCGTCCTGAAGATGATATTTTTCCCACCGTCGCTACGATTACCGATCAGGGGTACCATTATATGAATAGCGAGGAACTGGCTGGTTTTTGCAAAACTTCCTTGAGCAGAGGGTAAATTCGTTAATGAAAAAACGTATCTACGGTATCGAAACGGAGTACGGTCTCCTGATAAAAAATGTTGAAGAATTTCCTCATGATCCCATGGAAATTGCCAACAAGGTTAAAAACCACATTTTTTCAAAAAATTTAGGAGTACTGGATCTTCACTATCGGGCCAACGATGAGCCTCCTGGAAACGGCGGGTTCCTGCTTAATGGCGGACGCCTGTATTTGGATATGGGCCATTTGGAATATGCCTCCCCGGAATGCTCCAATCTTGTAGACTTGGTAACTTTTGATCGCGCCGGGGACACATTGATTCAGGAAGCAGTTGAAGAGTTGGGTTGGGCGGATAAGGTTTCGTTCATCAAAAATAATGTGGACCTTGAAACCAATGCCACTTTTGGATGCCATGAGAATTATCTGGTCGGACGAAGATTCCCATTCGATGAGCGGGACAACCTGAAAATCCTTTCGTCATTTTTAACCACTCGACTGATTTATTGTGGTGCCGGTCGCATCGGTTCTTGCGATCCCCATCCGTTTCGCGATTTAGAAGGTACTGTTACTGAGGAGAAGCCGGTTGATGAGGTGAATTTTCAGATTTCACAAAGAGCTGATCACATTCCCAACGAATTTCACCGGTGGGTGCAATATAACCGGGCCATTGTCAACACCCGCGATGAACCTTTGTCTGACCCGAGCAAATACCGGCGCATTCATCTTCTGGTTGGTGATTCCACGATGAGTGAGTTCGCCACCGCCATGAAAATGGGAACCACAACCCTGATGCTGGAAATCATGCAGTTAGGGGTTGCTAAACGGGAATGGATTCTCGCAGACTCGGTCCAATCGATGCGTTCTATTTCTCGTGACCCAGATTTCAAGTGGCATGTGAAACTGGCTTCGGGAAAATCATCCAGCGCTTTGGAATTGCAGTGGGATATAATGAATAAATGCAAGCAACATTTGGCCGGGAAGGATCGAGAGACAGATTGGATTCTTGAGGGTTGGGAATCGGTCTTGACCGATTTGCCTAAAGGACCGGAAGCGGTTATCGGAAGAGTGGATTGGGCCAGTAAATACTGGATGCTTAACGAATTTAAAAACGAAGAAAATCTAGAATGGAACGACCCCTGGCTCAAAAGCCTGGATTTGGAGTATCATAATCTAAATAAGGAATCAGGTTTATTTTGGGGGTTAGAGGCCAGCGGAGACGGTTATAGGAAAACCACGGATGAGGCGGTCAATTTCTCAAAAGTTAATCCGCCAAGAGGAACTCGGGCGTTTGGTCGTGGGGAACTCGTAAAAAGGCTAATCAACCAGCATTCTCATATGAGTTATCTCATAGACTGGATTGGCTATCGTTTGGGTAAAACCGATGAACCGTTTCTGATGCTCGATCCGTTCATATCATACAAGGAAAAAATCATAGCGCACCTCGCTCAGATTGATCCGCTGCCTCTTCATAACAGCGAAAAAGGTAAGGATTTTAATAGCCGGGGAGAAGATGGGGGGGGACCGTATGAGTGATTGTCTGTTTTGTAAAATCGGTGAAGGCAGTATCCCTTCACAAATGGTTTATGAGTCGGATACGTTATTCGCCATTAATGATATTAATCCGCAGGCTCCTACGCATATACTGATTATACCCCGGGTTCATCAGGCAACTTTGTTGGATGTTGAGGAAAAGGACCATACCCTAATGGGTTCAGTGATTGGCGTTGCCAATAAATTGGCCAAGGAAAAAGGACTCAACAAGTCAGGATACAGGATGGTGGCCAATTGCGGGGCAGGTGCAGGGCAGTCGGTGTTTCATATTCATTTTCATCTTTTAGGTGGCCGTGCTTTGAACTGGCCGCCGGGCTAGGGGCATGGTTAGCGCAGAACAACTCTACGAAAAACTAAAAAACATCCAGGTTGGCAATCCGATTTGCCAGTTTACCCGCGAACATTGTGATCTGTTGCTACCCACCATAAAAAAAATTGAAGACCTCAAGCGCGAAAAGAATGCCATTATTCTTGTTCATAATTATGTAGCACCCCAAATATATTACAGTGTTGCCGATTTCACGGGCGATTCGTATGGCCTGTCGAAAAAAGCAAAAGAATCGGATGCCGATGTCATCGTTTTTTCAGCCGTTCGCTTTATGGCAGAGACGGCCAAGATTCTTAACCCAGGTAAAACAGTGTTGGACCCCAACCCCAATGGAGGCTGTTCCCTGGCCGATGGCATAACGGCAGCGGATGTTGTCCGGCTCCGTAAAGAGTTTCCCGATCATACATTCGTCTGTTATATCAACACCACTGCCGAGGTGAAAGCCCAGTGCGATGTGTGCGTCACCTCTTCCAATGTAAATACAATCATTGAGAAAATTCCGAATAACAAGATATATTTTTTACCCGACCGGCTCATGGGTGAAAATGTGATCGCTGATTTAAAATCCCGGGGAATTAATAAAGATATTCAACTTTGGGATGGCACTTGTTATGTCCATGAGGAATACCAGCCTGAGAGTATCGACCAGGTGCGGAGAAACTTTGCAGGCGTGGAAGTCCTAGTTCATCCCGAGTGCAATTCTTCAGTGGTGGGTAAGGCTGACTTCGTAGGAAGCACCAGTCAAATGCTCAATCATGTGCGCGAGTCTGAACGGGACACATTCTTTTTACTTACCGAGTGTGGATTGACCGGGATTTTACAGTCTGAGTTTCCAGAAAAAGTATTTTCCGGCGGTTGTACGTTTTGCAAATATATGAAATCAAATTCGTTGGAAGATATTTTAAAGGTCCTCAGAGACCCAAGTCCACAAAACATTATCACTCTCGACCCTGATATCCAACAACGCGCCCTGCAATGCGTTAACCGAATGTTTGACTACGTAGGTTGATCTTCTTAATTAGATGATATGGAAATAGTTTTTTTCTGTCTTCACTCGCCAACAGTAACTAAAACTCCTTGTTTTTTGGAACCTATAAGGCATATCAAATAAAGGCTTAAGTCAGTTTATGCCACCGATAAAATATACAGGGCAAGGAATCGCCTGATAAAACATCTGTTTGGTGGAGGGTAATTCAATGAGTGGAAAAGTGGCCGACTCGGTTCAACCGCTCTTAATAGCTTTATCCAGAATGCCTCTATGCAGGTTCAAAAGGAAGATGCCGATCGCTCAGATGGGTTGAATTCAAAAGAAAATAGGTGGGACCAGGAGTGATCTAGACCTGGTAGACAATTTTAATTCCATCGATACCCACCAAAGATTGAGCAAAATTTTTATTCTGATCAATAAAGTTTTTTTAGAATTATTGGAAGCAAAATAACAAGTACGACCACAATCCCTATAAAAGTTTCCCAATTTTGAAACATAATTTCTTTCTCCCAGGAAAAACTTTGGGTTTTTAAAAGAATCTGGGGTTGTTATTTCTTCGGGCCGATCATCTTTTCAGGCCGCACTTTTTCGTCAAACTCTTTGGGTGTAAGCAGATTCAATTCCTCCGCCGCTTTTTTCAAGGTACTGTTCTCTTGGTATGCTTTTTTGGCAACTTTAGCGGCATTGTCGTAACCAATATGTGGATTGAGAGCTGTGACTAGCATGAGCGAACCATTTAGGTGTTTGTTGATTTGGGTTTTATTAGGCTCAATTCCGACTACACAATGGTCATTGAAAGATCTGCAGGAATCAGCAAGCAGGCGAATGGATTGAAGAAGATTATAAATCATCACCGGTTTAAAAACATTGAGCTCAAAATGACCGGAACACCCGCCTACATTAATCGTGGTATCGTTACCGATCACTTGCGCTGCAACCATGGTCATCGCTTCAGACTGGGTGGGATTGACTTTCCCTGGCATGATGGAGCTACCCGGTTCATTAGCAGGTAAGATGATTTCCCCAATTCCACATCGAGGACCAGACCCGAGCCAGCGTACATCGTTAGCAATTTTCATTAGAGAACAGGCAATAGTTTTTAGAACACCGCTGGCCTCGACAATAGCATCGTGGGCCGCGAGAGATTCAAATTTGTTGGGTGCGGTAATAAATGGGCAGCCAGTGATTTCAGAGATTTGACTAGCCACTTTTACGGCGAAATCCTTGTGTGAGTTGAGGCCGGTACCCACGGCTGTTCCCCCCAAGGCGATTTGATACATTCTTGGCATGCAGCCATTAATACGATCAAGCGCGTATTCTAACTGAGTGGTGTATCCGCTGAATTCTTGGCCAAGTGTGAGCGGGGTTGCATCCATTAAATGTGTTCGACCGATTTTTATGATGTCTTTAAAATCATTGGATTTCCGACGAAATGACTCAGTCAGGGTTGAGATTGAAGGGATAAGTGTATCGCGAATACGTTCTACAGCTGCGATATGCATAGCTGTGGGGAAGGTATCGTTAGAAGACTGGCCCATATTCACATGGTCGTTAGGATGTACCGGATCTTTTGAACCAATGGTTCCACCGGCTATTTCAATAGCTCGGTTTGCTATCACTTCGTTGCTGTTCATGTTGGATTGAGTACCACTACCCGTTTGCCAAACGCTCAAGGGAAAATGTTCATCCAGTTTTCCGGCGATCACTTCGTCTGCTGCCTGGCAGACCAAGTCTTTAATTTGTTCTGACATAAGTCCTAATTCGCAATTAACCATGGCTGAGGCCTTTTTCAGAATGCCCATTCCTCGGATTATTTCGCGTGGCATGGTTTCGATGCCGATACTAAAGTGGATCAATGATCGTGCGGTTTGGGCTCCATAGTAACTATCAGCTGGAACATCAATCTCTCCCATACTGTCGCTTTCGATCCGGGTACTCATAATGCGCCTCCTCAGTTTTTAAAATAGTCAGCTGCTTCCGGCATGTTTTCTACAATAAATTTTTTAAATTTTTTCAGTAACCGTTGTTCAGCCTGGCGTATGGCTTCTCGGGTAACTCCTCTGCGGTCACCAATTTCCTGTAACGATAAAGGGTCTTCAGAAAGAACACGGTTGTTGAGAATTTCAATTTCGTTGGGGTTTAATCCAGTTTTAAAATTATCAATATTATCATTAAGAATTTCACGTAGCTGTTTGAGTTCAGTATTACTTTCGACTGAAAGTCCGCCCTGCGAAAGAGTTTGCGCAGGAGTCACGGTACTATTGGGGTGAGCAGGGGTGTCAATGGAAACATCCATAGCGCCGATGCTGGCGGAGACGTCAATAATTTCTCCTTCATCCACCCCAAACCGCTCGGCCAGTAGCTTAGTGGTGGGATCAAACCCTTCTTGTTCCAACTTTTCTTTTTCTTTTTTCAAATTGAACAATAACTTTCGCCGTTGGTTGGTGGTACCTACCCGCACCAGTCTCCAGTTATCGAGAATATGTTTCAAAATGTATGACTTGATCCACCATGTGGCGTATGCAGAGAGACGTACCCCGCGAAAGGGATCAAAATTTTTAACCGCTTTCATTAGACCAATATTGCCTTCCTGAATAAGATCCATCAGGTTTTGCCATTCGCGCTTGAAAGTCATGGCAATTTTAATGACCAGCATTAAATTGGCAGTTGTTAGTTTATAAGCGGCTTCAAGATCGTCGTCTTCTTTATATCGAATAGCTAACTCTTTTTCTTCCTCTTCTGTCAGGGCAGGATATTTGCGAACTTCTTTAAGATAGGCAGCATATGGGTCCAGTGGGACCAACGATCCTTTTGCCCGAACCGCCGGAATCAAGGATTTTTTTTGATCCGGTTTATCCAAATCTAATTTTTTTTCATCGTTCATAATTTAGAAAAACTGAAATTGTCAATTATATAGCAGTATTAATGGTGGTTCCAACCTGCTAAAGCTGGGTTGTATTTAGTGCTACGAAACTTTAAAATGGGGGTATGGTCCGTTTAGCACTATTTGGAATTGTTGTAGTTCTGCTGATATTTGTTGCGCGTGCGCTTTTTCCTTCAAAAACATCGTCACCGGAACAAGAAGCCACAGAAATGGTCATGGATCCCAATAATGGAGTGTATATTCCCAAATCTGAAGCGATCAAAAAAACCATTAAAGGAAAAGATTATTATTTTTCAAGCAAACAAAGCGCTGAAGAGTTTATTGAAAAACAATCGATGTCATAAACAGAGCAAACGAGTCTATATATTATAACAGAGGATTTGTCTTTAACTAAAGAAACAGGAAAGCTGATGATACAAAATAAAAAGGATCGGATTAAACAATTGTTGAAGTATTTTATTGGACGGGGTATTCCTGTTTTTATAGTTCTAGGGTTGATAGGCACCTCTACTACGTTTGCAGAAGTAAAATGTGAACCAGTAGATAAAAAACGCATCAAAATTGAGGGTTATATTTCAAAAACTTATCGCAAAAAAAGGAAACAGGTTTTTAAAGAGTTTGGAGAGATTGGCTCCACTCGTGTGGCTTTGAGAGTTTATCCTATGGGTGAGACTTCGAAAGTGATTGCAGTGGGGAGATGTGTTCCTGCTTATATTGCCCAGCATATTATTAGAAAGTCCATGCAATACAGTACCGGTGTGGAAAGTCTGGTGCAACAGCAGTTTATCCATACCCATTGGGTAGGTGTGGGTGTAACGATGTTCGATGAGCCTTCACAGCAGATCGTATCTACCGATCAGGTTCAACAACTGTTAAAGCAAGATATTTCTGATGAAGATTTTCATATTCTCTACCGTATGTTGTCGGTTCCTAATGCGCTTGTTCCCTACTTTGGCCTACAAGTTCCCAATGTAAAAACCGCGCACCCAACCACCACTGGGCGCGGGGCCAATTAGCTATTAAATTATCTGGTTAGCAGAAGATATCGGCAGCTTGGGAGTTTTTCCTATTTGCAATTGGTGGCTCGCCGGCACAGGTGCGAAGGGGCACAATGGGCCCCTCTTTAATTGCTACGGCGAACAGGACGTACCGCGTGGGAAATGGTTTTGTCATCCTTTTGGTACCAATAGGCACACCCATTCATATAAAAAAAGATTTGTGCTTCTTTTCCGCGTGTGGAGGCGGTCCAGGTGCAGTTTGCAGCACCAGGGAGAAACACCGAATCAAGATGAATGTCACCGCCCTTAAAATCTTTATTTAGTTTGTCTTTATCATAAAGGGATAATGCTTCATGAGTGGTAGGAATGCGCCAATCGTCAAAGCCCCCCACTTTTTTTTCGTTAGTTTTTTTCAGATATTCTTCCGCTTCTGCGTAAGACACCTCTTTATCCAGATCCAAACGGGAGTCGTTTGCCAGCCAGGTGACGCTGGTCAGTGAATCATAAATAGTTCCATCATCTCTTTTTAAAAAACGTGACTTTACGTTATCCATTCCATTCCTCTCAGTATTATTAGGGCTCCTTTTTCTACTGTTGGGGAGTCACCAATCTTCAAGTTAAATCTATACCTACATTTTAACCGATACATCAAATTTTTTAAATGGTCATTCACAAATAATGCTAGATAGCTGATTAACTTACAATGTAATGTAAAAAGGGACTGCCCTAGATAGCAGCGAATAAATGTTATAGGTGATGGCATTGAGGGAAGAGTAAATTAAAGGAATATTGACTTAGCTGTCTAGGACAGCTTCAAAAAAAGCAAATATATTGAGATGTTGGGGGAGGAAATGTCTGGAATCCTTAAGTCTGAGGCAATTTTATTTACCTATTTGCTCTACATTCTATAAATAATTCCTCTTTTTTGCTTCTATGTGTTTGAGGGGCGCTAAGAGCGATACAGGTCTTCACGACGGTCATTGAAAATATGATTGTGGGGGGTAAGAAATTTTTCTCGGGCTTTTTCCAGATTGATATTAACGACTTGAACTTCTTCTTCGGTTTCGGATGCGCGAACCAGAATGTTTCCATCTGGGTCGACAATCTGGCTCTGGCCTATGAATTTTAAAGATTCCGTACGATTTTCTATCCCTGCTCGGTCAGCGGTGACCGCAAAGATGCGATTTTCCAGACAACGTGTGATCATAGCCTGCGGGCAATGAGGCAGGACTAAATTGGAAGGATGAGCGATAAGGTCTGCTCCCATAAGAGCAAGTGTTCTGGCCATTTCAGGGAACCTCCAATCGAAACATATCATTACGCCTACTTTTGCACCAGCGATATCATAGATTTTGAGAGGAAGATTGCCCACTTGAAAACAGACTTTTTCCGTATCAAAGAGATGGATTTTTCGATACTTCCCGATATAGCCCTCAGGACCTACGATGACGGAGGAATTGTAAACTTGGTCTGCTTCGATTTCGGAAAGGCCAGCAATAAAATATGTATGGGTTTTTTGGGCAAGCGCGATAAGAGCATTGGTGATGGTTCCTCCAGGAATGTGTTCGGCTAAACTACGAGATTCCGCCATGTCCTTAAACTGATAGCCCGTTGCAAAAAGTTCGGGAAAAACAAATAAATCAGCATCATGACCATCGAGAAGTTTTTCTACCCTATCGAGGTTTTCATGTCTAAATAACTTCTTATTATTCATATAGTTATGAGTGCTATTATTTACTGTGTAGTATATGTGTAGTTATTGAACCTGTAAGTTGCTGTTTTTCCTACACTTACAGACGACTTTATTTGCTGGTTTAGAGTGATATAAAAAGATACTACTACTTCTTCATCTATATCAACAAAAACCCCATACAAGTCCATATATTCATCCATATAGATTATATAAAACTTTCACATCCAAAAAATACACCAGAAATATTTTTCATATCAAAAGATTGGAAACCGAAAAACCCCATCCAAAGTATAGTTAGACATTTTACCCTACCCCTTGTTCCATATACTGTTCCTCCTTTATGAAACGAATATATGAAGAAACACATTCTCTCAATACCTGACTTTGTGTTCTATCTTGTTTCACACATACTTCTTCCAA
>LWDU01042526.1_pt1 | contig 16526 bp, 14 predicted proteins | sample 727161 | NCBI WGS metagenome assembly LWDU01 (sample SAMN04566230, study PRJNA314399) | hydrothermal vent metagenome | isolation source: deep sea hydrothermal plume seawater | place: Mexico: Gulf of California, Guaymas Basin | collected 2004-07-11
CTCGTTCCACACGCGTATGCGTGACTTACATCGACTCCAACTCATGGGGCAGATAGTCCATCGGGGAGCGGAAGTAGTGCCCTGGCGGATAAAAGAGCAGATTGGTCGCACAACTGGTGTAAGTGCACGCGTAGTCTTCCAGTTGCCGACCGTAGTGAGTCAACTCGCTACCGGCACGAAAGAGACTGCCCCAGTGAGAGTTGGTTGCGGTACTCAGTTTGGATCGAAGAACTTCTCGCTGGCGAATGAAATCCTTGAGCGTGTCGGTGGCTTGCTTGCGTGCGACCGCGCATTCATGTCGCAGTTTCTTGAGACCCTTGCGATCCGAGTCGACCACATCTTCGATACTGAGAAGGCATGCCTCGACCGCCTTCCAGTGCATCACTTCACGCTCGGTCCCGGTTCTTCGTTCATCCACTTCTCTCAACTGACTGACGATCCCTGGCATACCAGACTGGACGGTTAACTCCTCTTCCAGTTCCGGAACCACCAGCATGGTACGCCAGTAGACGTTTTTCTTGGAGGAGATGAGATCGGCATAGATGTGATCGCCCACGTAGAGCACTTCGTTTCCGCTACAACCGATGTGTTTCTCGATCTCGGCCAAGTTTCCACCGATCAAGATCTTCTCATCGATTCCAACTATTGCGTCCTTCGATTGGGAAGGCCGGAAGTAGCCGGGCTTTCGAGCCTCCACCACCACCAGATCGAACAGATCGAGCCAATCTTCACCCGAATCTTCATCTCGACCGAGCACCGTGTTCATCATGGCAGCGGTATATTCCCACTCACTGTTGGTCAGCAGGAACACCTTTTTGCCGGTCGCTCTCAGGTGTACCAGCAATGCCTCGGTACGAGGATCGGGGAGAATATACTTCTCTGGATTTGCAGTGATCACCTGCTTCAGTGATCCGTCCCGATGAATGGTGTCGGTGTGATGACGGATTCGTTGCCAAAGATCACGCCTCTCGCCTGCTTCGGTGTGATCGACCATTACAGACCACAGCAGAATCTCAGGACGACTGAAGGCATGGTCCACCTGGATGAAGCGATCTTCATCGGTGACATGCGGGATGATGTCTCGATCGCCATAGAGATCGCGTTTCTGCCCCACCGTCAACTTGCTACGCCCACGGAAGGCGCGCAGGACATGACCATAACGATCGGTCTTCAGTAACACACCCTCGTCGATGTCGAGGATCAGTCCCTTCCTTGCGAAGCCAGCATCGGGAACCTGTTCCAACCACTCGCGCGGAACCCCTTCATGCTCGACGAGCCGATCTGCCACCAGTTTTTCTGCCAGGTCATCCAGGGCAGGGCAGTTGTAAACGGCGAGGGTGTGGTCAAAGTCGAATCCAACCGCGTCGACCTGACCAAATCTCAGGGTTCGATTGGTGTAGATGGCGCGCTGGTGGTCGAAGACCGGGGTGCGAATCGCCATCGCGATCATATCGATCCAGTTGGAGCTGGTCAGATCGGAAGTGACATTCGACCGGTCGTCGTGGCTCTTCCCTTTTCTTTTGCCTGCGCTTTTTCCGCTCTTCTTCACCTTGCTGTCACCCAACTGTTTTCTGGTCTTTTTTCTAGGTTCACTCAAACCGGCCCTTTCCGGGAGTTGTTTCCTGTTCTCGAGTTCACTTTGGCCTCTACTGCTTGCAAGTAACGAATCGTCCGCTCGATCAGTTCCGGTGCGCGATGGGAGTCGCGTGAGAGTTCCACCAGCGCAAGACCACTGTAGCCTTGCTCCACCAGCAACTGCAACAGTGGATCAAAATCGATCTCCCCGGCCCCGGGCTCCAGGTGCTGATGGACTCCATCCTTGCAGTCGTCGACATGAACATGGATGACATCTTCGATCACGGTCGCCATCGAGAGTTCGAGGGGTACAGATTCGGTCACGGCCAGATGCCCCAGATCGAGAGTCAATCCAAGAGCGCTTCCGGTCACCTGCCCTCGTAGCCATCGCCAATCCGCCAGGCTTTCGATCACCATTCCTGGTTCCGGTTCAAAACCGATCGAGATTCCGCTGGCGCAAGCTTCAGCCACCACCTCTTCGAGAGCCGTCACCAGATGGTCACGACACGCCGTTGAATCGATCCCTTTCTCGGCGACACCGCTCCACAAACTCACCGTCTTGGCTCCGATGGCCCCGGCAATCTCCATTGCACGACGGTAGTACTCCACCCTTCGCTGGCGGTTTGCGGCATCCGAACTGACCAGCGATGGCCAGTGCTTACGTTGCGGATCGAGGGCGTAGCGTGCACCAGTTTCGATCACTGGCTCCAATTTCCTGGCTCGGAGTCGCTCACCAATCTCCGCGAGGCGAGAGTCGGTGACCTGGAATGGATCGAGATGATGGTGGTCGAGAGTGATTCCGATGCCCTGGTACCCGGCCTCTGCCAGCAAATCGATCCCTTGCTCGAGAGTATGGTCGGCGAGACCGTTGGTGATGTAGCCGTATCGCAGCAACTCACTGCCGCCCATCGAGTCGTGCCTGGACCCAAGCGATGGCGGCGTCTCGATCCACCACCTCGCTTTCGCGGCGTGCGTCTTCCAGAGCCTCGAGCATCGATCCGATCTCCGGGCCCGGCGTCATCCCCATCTGAATCAGGTCACGTCCCTGTATCAGCGGATCTCTCGAAGGAGCCCGTTCCTTCCATTCGTTCCACATGCCGAGGCATGTCTCGTACAGACTCATATCGGCATGACTGCCGAGACAATCGACACGGCACAGTTCGAGTAACTCCTCGAATCCGTCCTCCTCGAAGACGCGGTATCGCCGGGCGATCCGCATCTGTGGGAGATTCATGAACACCAGATGTCTCCGAACCAGGTAGACGATTCGTTCGGTCTGCTGTCTCGACAATCGTAGTCGATCACAGATCTGCTCGGAGATGGTAGCACCCAGTTCATCGTGACCATGAAAACGAATCCGATCCTCCGCATCCTCGAAGGTGCCCGGCTTGCCCACATCGTGAAGCAACGCGCCCATCGCCAGGGTGAAGGAAGGCTCCGAGAGGTGCGACAGGACCAGGCCGGTGTGAACGAAAACATCCCCTTCGGGATGGAACTGAGGTGGCTGCATCACATCCCGCATCTGCTCGATCTCTGGCAAGATGCATTGCATCAACCCACTGTCGGAGAGGAGGTGATATCCAGCGAGCCGATGAGGAGACATGATGATTCTCTCCAGTTCATCGCGGATCCGTTCGCCACTGACATCATCGATGAACTTGGCCTCATCCACCACCGCATCCCAGGTCTCTGGCTCGATGGGGAATTGCAGGATGGTGGAGAAACGGATCGCTCGCATCATCCGCAGTCGATCTTCCTGAAATCTCTCTCGCGGCTCACCGATCGCACGGATGATTTTCAACTGCAGATCTTTGCGACCACCGACATGATCCACGACCTGTTCGGCATCGATGTCCCAGAACATTCCATTGATGGTGAAATCTCTCCGCAGTGCGTCTTCTTTCTCGTCGGTGAATCGAACCGTCTCTGGTCGGCGGCCATCGGCGATCCCGATGTCAGCGCGGAAGGTCGCGACCTCCACCTCTCCTTCCGGTTCGATGATCCGCACCACTCCGAACTGGGCCCCGACCAGCACCGTCTTCTCGAACAGAGCATCGACGACCTCCGGGATCGCAGATGTGGCGAGATCGAAATCCTTCGGGGGAAGACCCAGCAGGTGATCACGGACCGCTCCACCTGCCAGCAGGCTGCGGTGGCCCGCTTCGACGAGGCGCCGATGGACCCTCAATACATGATCGGGGATCTCCGGAGTTGTGGTCGGCTGGTCGTTAGGGGTTGATCCGGCCATCTTCGTGCGTTCTCCTCCAGAAGACCTCCCCACAGCGGGGCGGTGACCAGAGGATAACCGACCGGGACCGGTCCGGGTGCCGAAAGGTACCGCGAGATCGATTCCGCTGGCCACAGGAGTTCGATGAGCAGCGAGAAGGACGATCTCCGGCGAATCCGAGCCCTCTCGGCCCAACTTCACCAGCACAACTTCCGCTATTACATCCTCGACGACCCGCAGATCTCCGATGCTGAATACGATCGACTTCTGGACCTTCTCCAGGCACTGGAACAGCGCTATCCCGATGCGGTCCACGCTGATTCTCCGACGCAAAAAGTCGGAGCCCAGTGGGGACCGGAGGACTTCGTCGCCGATCATCTCCCACCGGTGCAACATGGCGTGCCGATGTTGTCGCTGGAAAATGCCATGGGAACAGATGCAGTTCTGCAATGGGTCGAGCGGGTCCGACGCGGTCTCGAACTGCAAGACGAAGACGCCAATCCTCCCCTGACGGTCGAATACAAGTTTGACGGGGTGGCGGTCTCGATCCTCTACGAGGATGGAATTCTGGTGAGAGCTGCGACACGCGGCGATGGACTGGTCGGCGAGGAGGTGACGGGAAATGTACGCACGATTCGCTCGGTTCCTCAGCAACTGACCGACAAGAATCCTCCGGCATGCGTCGAGTTACGAGGAGAAGCCATCCTTCTTCACGCCGATTTCGATGCGATGAATCGATCGCGCAGTGCCGAGCAGGGATTGTTCGCAAATCCCCGTAACGCCGCCGCCGGATCCCTTCGCCAGCTCGATCCGCGCATCTCGGCCAAACGACCCCTCGATGTCTTCATCTACGGCGTCGGCGACCAGCAGGGGATCGATCTCTCCTCCCAGAAGCAACTGGTCGATCGATTACCGGGCTGGGGTTTCCTCGCCAGCCCCTTCCTCCGCAGCGTCGACAGCACCGAGCAGTTGCTGGAGATCTACCAGGAGGTGCTCGAATCGAGAGAGCAACTGCCCTTCGACATCGACGGTCTGGTGATCAAGGTCGAGGGGGTCGAGTTGCGCGAGCAACTGGGGATGAGAGCTCGATCCCCGCGCTGGGCCATCGCTCTCAAGTTTCCTCCGCGACAGGAGACCACCCGCCTGCTCGAGATCCAGGTACAGGTCGGCCGCACCGGGGCGTTGACCCCGGTAGCCCACCTCGAACCGGTCGAAGTGGGCGGCGTCACCGTGTCCCGTGCTGGCCTGCACAACCCGCAGGAGATCGAGCGCAAGGGGCTGAAGATCGGCGATCAAGTGGTGGTCCAGCGCGCTGGCGATGTGATTCCACAGGTGGTCAAGTCGATCGAATCGCTGCGCGATGGAACCGAGAAGGATTTCCACTTCCCCGACAAGTGCCCCGCCTGCTCCCAGCAGGTCTGGTGCCCCGAGGGCGAAGTGATCCCCCACTGCCAGAACCTGCAGTGTCCGGCGCAAATCCGTGGACGCATCGAACACTTCGCATCGCGCAGGGCGCTCGACATCGATGGTCTGGGAGAGAAGTTGATCGATCAACTGGTCACCGAGGGGCTGGTGAAAACCCCCTCCGATCTCTACCGGCTAGAACTCGATGCGGTGGCTGGGCTCGAGCGGATGGCCCAGAAGTCGGCAGAAAATCTGATCAAAGCACTCGATCAAACCAAGCAACGCTCCTTTTGCCGCCTCCTTCATGCCCTGGGAATTCGTCACGTCGGCGAGCGAGTCGCCCAGTTGATCGTCGACTCGCAACGAGACATCGACACGCTGATGGCCGCCAGCAGCGAAACCCTCGAACAGATCGATGAAGTGGGCCCCGCCATCGCAGCGTCGGTCGCCGATTTCTTCTCACGTGACTCGGTACGCCAGGAGATCGAGGTGCTTCGAACTGCGGGATTGAAGATGAAGGCGGACGGCCCACCCGCGGGTGAGGCTCTGGCCGGGCCGCTCTCTGGCCTGACCGTCGTGATCACCGGTACCTTGCCGAATCTGAGCCGAGACCAGGCGAAGGCGCTGGTCATCGCCGCCGGCGGCAAGGTGACCTCCTCCATCTCGAAAAGTACCGATCTGCTGCTGGCAGGCGACAAAGCCGGATCCAAGATGGAGAAGGCAAACAAACTCGAGGTCGAGGTGATCGACGAGGCCGAATTTCAGCGACGCATCGATGAGACAGCCACATCCTGACCCGAGGCCTGACTTGATGTAGGATCTTCGCCACCAACCGGAACCAGACGAGGGAGGCAACCTGTGAGTGATGAGAACGATACCACTTCGAGTCGAGGCCACTGGGGAAGTCGTTGGGGCTTCATTCTCGCTGCTGCCGGCAGTGCGGTCGGCCTCGGTAACATCTGGAAGTTTCCTTACATCACCGGTGAAAATGGTGGAGGACTGTTTGTCCTGATCTACCTCGCCTGCATCGCCTTCGTCGGTCTGCCCATCATGCTCGCCGAGATCATGATCGGTCGATCGGCGCAGAAACAACCGGTCGGTGCCTTCCGCAAATTACAGGGCAAGGACACTCCCTGGACCGTCGTCGGCTGGTTCGGAATCGTCGCCGGTTTCATCATCCTCTCCTACTACATCGTGGTGGCTGGCTGGTCGATGGACTTCGCCCTGAAGTCGGTGCTCAACTTCACCGAACCGGTCGAGAAGGTGGCGACCATCGAGGCGAAGAGTTTCCGCTCCACCTCAAGCGATGACCAGCTTCGTTCCTATCTCGCCGAGATCCGGGCAAAACACCAATCCCGTCAAGAAATCGAATCCATTCATCGATCGGTCAAGCCGTCCGTCTGGGAGATGCATTCGATCTGGCAAGAAGTGCTGAAAAAGCAACCGACTCGCAGTTTCAGTGAAGATCCACAACTGGCCGAAGCGGTCCCGCTGGCCCAGAGCAAGATCGCCGAGAAGGCACGGGTAGAAAAACGATCTCTCGCCGATGCGCTGACTCACTACCAGCAGATGGATATCCAGGAGGTCTCCGACGAGGCGGAAGCTGCCAAGCGCAGGGAAATCATCGCCGCCAAGGTCGGCGCGATCTTCGGGGCGACTGCCAGCGACGGCTGGACCAGCAGCTTCTGGGCAACCCTGTTCATGGCGATCACCATCATCATCGTCGCCGGAGGGGTCTCACGCGGGATCGAACGAGCCTGCAAGATCCTGATGCCGTTACTGATCGCGCTGATCCTGGTGATGGTGGTCTATGGAGTCTTCCAGCCCGGATTTGAGGAGGCGGTCCGATTCGTTTTCGAGCCGGATGCCTCGAAGTTGCGCCCCAGTGGTGTGCTGGAAGCACTGGGCCATGCGTTCTTCACCCTGTCTCTGGGGATGGGTTGCATGCTCACCTACGGCTCGTACCAGAAGACCAAGATGGGACTGGGCAAGACTACCTTGATGATCGCGCTGTTCGATACGGTGATCGCTCTACTCGCCTGCATGATGATCTTTCCCATCATCTTCTCCTATGGTCAGGAACCCAGTGCAGGCCCAGGACTGGTCTTCATCAGCATGCCGCTGGCCTTTGCCGAGATGGGTGCTGGTGGGCTGCTGCTGGCGATCATCTTCTTCGTGCTGCTGGTGTTTGCCGCACTCACCTCGGCGGTGTCCTTGCTGGAGGTGGTCTGTTCCTACCTCATCGACGAGCAAGGATGGCCACGCAAAAAGGCCGCAGTGACGGTCGGACTGGCCTGCCTCGCCTTCGGTCTGCCCTCCGCTTTTGCGATGGATTCAGGATTCCTGCTCGAGAGCTGGGAATCCGGCTACAGCAAGAATTTCTTCGACACGATGGACCATCTCGCCTCCAACTGGCTGCTGCCGCTGGGGGGGTTACTGATCGCCATCTATGCCGGCTGGGTGATGCCCGCCAGGCTACGGGCAGCCGAGGTGGAGGATATGTCCCCGCTGCTGGTGAGCGGTTGGCTGCTACTGATCCGCTTCGTCGCACCGGCACTGGTGCTGGTGGTACTGGCGCAGAAGATCGGCATCCTCGACATCAACGAACTGCTTGGTTGAGAAGAAACCGGTTGAGAAGAAACCGGTTGAGAAGAAACCCGTGGCCACGACAGGCGCACGGGTGAAGACACTGGCGTGACGCTAGGATCCACTCTGGAACGCCTGGTTGAACTCGGCGTGGATCTCCACCGCGTCACCGGGACCGTCCGCCTGGTGGATTCCGCGATCGTCGGTGCGGCCACTGCGGATCGCCTCGATCGACACCCGATGGGCCACGGGATCGACCCGATAATCGATGCGCCAGGTGCGCCAGCACCAGGTATAGACACCGGGACGCTGCGCCATCTCCTTGACCCGGTGCCCACGGCTCGGCATCGGCCGAAAACGCAGCGTCGGTAATGCACGATCCTCCAGCGGCACCTTCCTCTGTCCCAGCCACGCCAACTGGGTCGAAGCGAGTTCTTCCACCACCACTTCATGAGGAGCCCAGCCTTCCTCTGCCCATCCTGCCGCACTGCCTGGATGCGCATCGGAATAGGGTAAGTACGGTTTGATATCGATGATCGGAGTGCCATCGAGCAGATCATGATCCTCGATGAAGATGCGATGCCCTTCGATCCGATCGAGTCGCACCGCCGACAATCCGATGGGGTTGGGACGGTGCGGAGCGCGAGTGGCGAGCACCCCTCTCTTCGAGCCACCGCGCGGCGGCAGCACCCTCGGTTTCCAGCCCTGTGCTCGATCGAGCCAGCTGATCAGCCAGATGCGGTCGAAGCCTTGCAGATCATCGAGCATCGATGCGGGGAGACCTCGGTCCAGTTCGATCACTGCCGATGGACCCGCCCCCAGCCCCGATTGACGCGGCAGGTCGCCTTTTTGCGTCACATCGCAGTGCAGGGTGCCGATCACCTCGACCTGGCCGATGGTTTCCTGCGATTCAGGTTTCTCGATGTTCATCGCCATCTCCATCCGTCTTCGGGTCCGAAGTGCAAAGGATCCATCCCTGCACCGGTCAGAACAAGGTAGAATTCCAATTCACCAGGAAGGGGATGACGATGGCAAGGGAACAAGCACGGGTCGTGGCGCTGGCGGTGCGTCCGGCGCGGCGAGGCGATCTGATCGAACGATCATCCTTGCAACTGGACCCCACCTCTGGAGTGGTCGACGACCACGGTAGCCACAGCCGCCGCCACGTGACGATCCTCGCCCACTCTCAGTGGCAAGCCGCATCTTCTGCGCTCGATGAAGAACTACACTGGACCACTCGCCGAGCCAACGTGCTGGTCTCTGGTATCGAATTCGGTCCCGAAATCCTCGGCCAGAAGTTGCGCATCGGTGAGGCGGAGATCCTCGTCCATGGAGAGCTGGTGCCGTGCTATCGGATGGACGAGCAACAGGATGGACTCCAGCAACAACTGGTACCGGACTGGCGCGGAGGGATCTACGGCGAGGTGCTCCACGGCGGAAAGATCGAGATCGGCCAGGAGTTGCAACTGCTCGAACAGTGCTAGTGATCGAGGATCCGGATGAAGGCCGCGATGATGGTCGGATCGAGTGCGCCGTGCTCCGCGATGATGAACTCCCGCAACACATCGAATGCGGGTTGGCGAGGCCTCCCGCCATCTCCGGAAGTTCTATGGTCGAAAGCGATGGCGACCGCTGCGATCCGCAGCGTAATCGTCAATCGCTTCGAGTCCCAACCGAGTGGGCCGTGGCCATCGATGCGTTCACGCCACCCCTCGATGATACTGACAGCGTTCTCTTCCAGCTTCAGCAGGTTCAGATCCTGGCCATCGAAATGCGCCACTTCGTGCAGCAGTAGCCCGCAGATGAGTGGTCGCAGGGATGACTCGGTGGCCACTCCCAGTCCGGTGGCGAGTTGAATGCCATAGTGAGCGATTCGCCAGCTTCTACCGTAAGCTTCCGGTCGATCGCTCTGAACCGCCTCCAACGCTTCCATCCACTGCGGAAGCGAACCCAGGGTGCCCGTCGAAGACGACTCCTGCGCGCCACCCGCCTCGAACCCGTGGTACTGTTTCAGCACCTCGCCACGCTGGTACTGATGGTAGAGGTGGCGATCACTGCGTCGCATCCAGACCAGGTCTTGCCCCGCCTCGAAAAGTTGCCGCCGTAAATCACTACCGAGGCTCTCCCCCGTTTTTCGGCACAGGACGGAATCGCAATCCACGCGCAGATACAGCGGTGCAGGAATCGCCACTTCACTGATCAGCGAAGCGAGTGGGATCGGTTCCATCTCCACCGTCGACATCGCACTGGAGCTGGGAACCACCGAGGTCTCAGAGAGAGACCGGGATTCGACTGGGCGTTGGCGGGGCGAGCACTCCACGGTTCCTCCTCGTGAATCCGCTGAGGGATTCAGACAGGAACCGATGGTGGTTCCCGAGAAAGAATACCATCGTCGCCTCACCTAGGGGGAAAGCACCCCCTGGAGCTTCTCTCGTGACTGCTGAGCCGCTTCTTGCACCATCTCTTGCCAGCCTCGTTGTGGATCCTTCTCGAACGCCTGAACGATGCCCCGGCTCGAGTTCACCAGCGCTCCCAGACCCTGCTCGTCAAAAGCGGGAGCCAGAGACTCGATCGCTCCCCCTTGCGCACCGATTCCAGGAATCAACAGGAACGAACCCGGAGCCGCTTCTCGAACCCGGACGATTTCTTGCGGATAGGTCGCCCCGACCACCAGTCCGACGCCGTGGAAACCGCAACTTCCCTCCGAACCCTTGCCCCACCCCTGCGCAGCACGGGCGACCTGTTCAAAGATGGGAAGGGGGTCGTTTTCTCTCTTCTGAAACTCACCGCCACCCGGATTGGAGGTACGAGCCAGCACGAAGATGCCACGCCCCCCATCTCGAACACGAGCGATGAACGGCTCCAGCGAATCGGATCCGAGATACGGATTGACCGTCAATGCATCGACAAAGGGACCCGGGGTCCCCGGTTCATCCCCTAGCAGAGCCTCGGCATAGGCCTCCGCCGTCGAACCGATATCTCCTCGCTTGGCATCGAGGATGACCGGAACACCCTGCTCGGATGCACTTCGACAAACTGCCTCCAGTGCTCTCCAGCCGCGCCATCCCCAGCGCTCGAAGAAGGCGATCTGCGGCTTGACCGCTGCCGCCACCGATGAGACCGCTTCGATCACGCCGATTCCGAGCCGGGTCAGGGCCTGTTCCGGATCATCCGGCGAGATGTCGGGAGGAAGCCGATCGAGCCGCGGATCGATCCCCACCACCAGGCGACTCTCGATCGTCTGGATACGCGTTGCGATGCGATCGGAGAAGAGGTCATCGAAACTCAAACTAAACCTCACCGTCATCGATGCTGGAGGATTCCAGTATCAGTTCGGCACGGGACAACCCCTGCCGCAGTCGTTCTGCAATGGTAGATTTCTCGTTCTCTTCGAGGGGCGACTGTTCGAGGTGCAACTGGCCACCTCGGTAGGCCTCGATCGCCTGGGAAGCGAATCCCGACGCGAGAAACGAGTCCGCCACTTCCAGGTAACCCTGCCACTGTTGGTCGGGTCCGTACATCCAGCGATAGAAGTGATCGAGTCCATCGTCATTGGCCTGCGCAACAAAACGATCTCGATGCATGAACAGCGAACGAATCAGCACCGGATCCGATTTCCAGCGGTGGAGCAATGCTTCCAGTGCTGTGGTGGCGACATCATAAAGGTGAGCAATCCGGTGGACCTTCTGCGGAAACATGTCGTGCACCTCATCGAGCACCGCTTTCTGCTCGGTCAGTAAATCACGACCGGAAACCGACCCTCCAAGAGAATCGCTTCCGTAGGTCAGTACGTTGTAATGCTCCTCCTTGAGGATGCTCAACTCATGGAAGATGTCATTGACCAGGCGATCGATGAAATCGGTGCTGTCCTCGGTTCGAAACAAGCGGTGACAGACTTCCTTGAGCGGCACCAGATATTCATCTCGGAGCACCTCGAGATCCTGATTCGACAACAAGTCGACCAGTTCTCTGGGAGAGAGGCGGATCTCTTGACGAGGTAGGTCGAACTTTTCGACATAGCCCTGGACCACCTGTTCGTAGCGATCATGGAGTGAGAAGAACGCACGTCGAGAACGGTAGAAGCGTTCGATGACACGCCACACCAGCGAGCCCTGGGTATCAGCGAGTACCACTTTCGCTCCTCTCCTGACCGACCACCGGTTCGGTTGCTGTCCCTTGCGGCTGACAGCGAACCCCCGAGTTGAAGAGTTCCAGCATGAGGTCCCCTTGCGGCGTGAGAAAGGACTCCGGATGGAATTGCACACCCCAGGTCGCCTCGCCGATCACTCCGATCCCCATCACCAGCCCCTCCGAGGTCCAGGCAGCCACCTCGACCTGCTCCGGCAGTGTCTGCCGAAGCACCGCCAGGGAGTGGTAGCGAGCCGCAGGGAAGGGGCTCGGCAGCGGGGCGAAGATACCCTGGCCCCGGTGAAAGACCGCTTCTGGTTTGCCATGGACCGGGCTGCCGGTCGCTTCGACCGATGCTCCCAGCTGCTGGGCGATCACCTGGTGGCCGAGACAGACCCCCAGAATCGGGATTCGGCCGCGGTAATGCTCTATCGCGCTGGCCGCCAGTGTGGCCCGCTCTGGAGCCCCTGGCCCGGGCGAGAGGACCAAGCGATCGGGGTTCAACTGGCGCAGTTGCTCGAGACTCAACCGATCCGCCAGCCGCACCGAGACGCGCGCTCCCGACCGCGAGAGCGATTGGACCAGGTTGTAGGTGAAGGAATCGTGGTGATCGATCACCACCACGTGGGATCCACCACCTTCGACACTCCATTCGCCGCATCGGTCTGCGGCAATGGCGGCTGGATTGGTCAGAGAATTGTCCACACCGATGACATCACATCCCTTCGATGGACCCTTACGGCCGATCTTATGTCGCCAGTGGGCCCCTTTCCACCGATCGTGGTCGTTCATGTTCTTTCATAACCATTTACAGGAGAACAGGTTGGGGCCTTCCCCCCGATTCCTTCACGATCCGGGCCCGTTCCTTGCTACTGTTCTTGCGGATTTGAATTGGAGCCCAAGACAAATGCATACATCTACTCGTGCCTACATCTGGACGCTATTGGTCGTCGGCCTCGCTGGCTGTGCCCCCATCAAGACTCAGGTGGAATCGGTCACCCCCTCCGCTGGAGCCGTCATTCATGTCGATGACCTCTCGACGGTCACGACCATCGAGGTGAACTTCGATCACCGGATGGACCTCGCAACCCTCACCAGCGAGAGTTTCATCGTCACCGGGAGCACCAGTGGAGTCCTCGCCGGTATGATCGCCGGAGTGGGAGAGAACCGTACGGTGATCTTCACACCGCTGGTGCCGCTGCTGATCGCCGAAACCATCGATGTGCAACTGACCAGTTCGATTCGCTCCCAATCGGGCAAGGGACTCGATCCCTACTCGTGGTCCTTCGTCATCGAAGGGGGCATCGTGGTACCGCCTGGCAGCGGATTTGCCGTCCAATCGATGACTCCCGCGATCGAGAGCGTCACCGCTTCCCCGAGCACCTTGCTCCAGCCCAAATTCACCAGTCCCTACAACCCCTTCTCCGTCGGCAGTGCCACGGTGCTAGTCGACGGATCTCGCTCAGGATCGCATCAGGTGACCTTGCAAGATGTCTTGACCGGTATCGACACCCTCAAGATGGCCTGTATGGTCTCGATAACACCCAACTCGATCCAACCATCCTCGGACTGACGATTCGCAACCTCGGATCGCAGTGGCCCGGAACCCTGCTCGATTCCGGTACTGGCCTGGGTGCCGGCACCATCGTATTCCTCGATAACGATGCCGATGGAATTGACGAGTGGGCCAGCGTTCACGCCGATGGCACGGTAGTTCTTCAAGACGCCACTCCCATCGGCCTCGGCAACAGCAACAGCTGGACCCTCAGCGAACCGCTGGCGGGAGCCGTGGCGGGAGACTTCGACGGCGATGGACGAATCGACCTCGCCTGTCTCGGAGCCACCGGAGAGCGGATCCACCTGCTGCGAGGATCGTTCAGCATCGCCTTACCGCTGGAAGCCCCGATCGAGATCCTCCTCTCGACCGTATCGACCGATCTGAACGCAGCCCATGCCGACGAAGACGGAATCATCGACATCATCGCCACCGGCCCCAATGGCCTGGCAGTGGCGTGGGGTTCCACCACTGACCCACTGACACAACAGGTTCATCTCGATTCCAACGAAGTGGTGGGTCCTCCCGCTGCGGCAGACCTGAGCGGCGACGACCTGATCGACCTGGCCGTGGCTCAGACCGATGGATCGATCCTCCTCCTGAGCGGGATCGGTGGTGGCGAGTTCATCTCAGCCGGGAACATCAGCGGTTACTCCGCGGCAGTCGGTGTGATCGCCGGAAATCTCGATGGAGATGGTTTGCGAGATCTGCTGGTCATTCCGTCAGGGATCGACACACCTTCGACGCTGCTCTCCGATGGAGACATGAGCTTCTCCCTCCGAGTGCTGTGACTGGGACGGCGACGGCAAACTCGATTGCCTCACTCCGGTTCCGGGGAGCACCACGCTGAACTTCTCGGCAGGAGTGGCTGACGGCAACTTCTCACAGCCGCTGGCCCTCTCCCACACCGTTCCTGTTCGTGCCTTCACCCTCGGAGATGCCGACGGCGATGGTGCACTGGACATCGCCCTAGAAAGCACCGCTGGCGACTGGCAAATCTCCCGTGCCGAGCCGATCAACCTGCCCCCTGCCGATCGCATTCGGGTCGAGAATCTGATCGTTTCTCCGGGCGATCAAAACATCACCTTCCCGGTCATCTTCGATTGCGAATCGGACCTTCAGGGCTGGACAGTAGTCTTCACCTGGGATCCCTCGGTGATGTCGATCGACTCGCTCGATTCGACCGGGACCACTTCCGAGTCGCTGATCGAGTTCGAACTCTCCAACATCGATAACAGCAATGGCGTCTCGATCCTGGCAGCGATCCTCGACCTGACTCCACCCTTCGACAATCAGACGCTGGTGGCTGGCAACGATCACGAGATCGCTCGTGCGGTGGCCGACATCAAAAATACCGCGGCCCCTGGTGCGCATCTCTATGGACCGGCAGATGGCTACAGTGCCAACGCCTCGCCGATCACCAATAACTCCTTCGTCAGCGCAGGAGTCTCCATCGCCCCGGAACTGGTCACCGGAACCGTCACCGTGGACGCCGCCCCGGCCACCGATGACCCTCCCCCCGTCGAGCAGGCCACCTTCATCCGTGGAGATGTGAACCGCGATGGCAGCGTCAATCTGACCGACGGCAGTCAGTTACAGCTGTGGTTGATCGGCAATGGCAACTCCCCCAGCTGCCTCGATGCAGCGGACGTCAACGATGATGGGATCGTCAATCTCTCCGACCCCATCTCGCTGTTCGCCTTCCTTTACCAGGGCTCCAATCCCCCCCCGGCTCCCTTCCCCGCTGTCGGTCCAGATCCGACCGCAGATGGACTGGACTGCAACCTGTAGTCCAGAGGGAGCCACACCCCCCGTCACTCGACCAGGATCCACACCTCCCCCGCCAAGAGGTACTGATCTACCCCCCCCGGATCCTGGTCGGGTCCCCATTTTCTGCCAAAATCTGCCCCTCCCCCGTCTCCTCGGGCGAGCGCGTCCTGCGGCACGTCTTGAGTCCCACCTGGGCGCCGCCATGGCTCCCTTTTTCTCCCTAGAGTTTGAACTATTTTGTGGCGAAATGGCTCCTACTGCAGATTCCCGCCTTTCTTCAAGATGGCTACAAGTTGGGCGTTGATGGATGCCCCGCCCCTAGATATGGTGCGGCCCACGCCCGCAAAAATTCGTCGTGCTGCGGCACGGGAGGAGCGGGATCAGGGCTCAGACGCGCCAAAAATACCGGTCGCACGAGTGACCATCTCGGGTTTCGACTCGAGTCTGAACTCGGGGCTGTAGTTGTGTCAGCGAGGAGAGCCAATTCGACGTTCCGGGACGAGATTCAGAGCAGCGTCCAGTGCATTACCGGCGCCTGTTGAGGAGAAATCAGTTCTCCATCAGTTCTCTTCCAGGGTTCACGAATTGGTTTCTTCAGGGGGACCCATCGTCGATGATTGTCGATGGACAGGTTGGGAACTCTCGACGAAAAACTCCTGAGGGTGAACCCAGGATGCTCTCGACGAGAATTGGGGATGAACACCACTTCGTCATCCGTTTTGAAAGGGAAGTGGTTACGAATCGAGGGCGTGTCGAATCGGCCATCGGTGCATCACTGGTGGAGGAGAGACACGGGAGTCGTCGAACGGCGAGTCGTTCGGCAGGATTGCGGTAGAGAACCTGGGGCGTGTTTGAGGGGTTTCCCCCTCACCACTGCTGCAGGTAGACGAGAGTGGAATTGATCTTCCGGATGTCAGCGTGGAGTTGACATCCTTTGAACCGAGAAGGACAAGCCCCGATCGAAGCGCTCGACTGGTCCTCCCTAGCTGAGGATGGAGAGTGCAGGATCGGGCAAGGGTTAAACTCTTCAGTGCACGGTCACTGAAGAAGGAGACCCGCAAGTTCCCTGGTTCTGGAGTCACCGGTTCGGGCACTGCAGCCTCGCTCACCCGTTGCCCAACGGCAACGATGAAACGAGTCTGCGGGGTCAGGGTCTGGCTCCTCTCATCGCAAGATGGGATCCGGAAGATGAATACCTCCCTCTTTCCAGCTCTACCGATATCTCTGTGGATCAAGCACGTGGATCAAGCACGTGGATCAAGCACGTGGATCAAGCACGTG
>LWDU01040239.1_pt1 | contig 16524 bp, 12 predicted proteins | sample 727161 | NCBI WGS metagenome assembly LWDU01 (sample SAMN04566230, study PRJNA314399) | hydrothermal vent metagenome | isolation source: deep sea hydrothermal plume seawater | place: Mexico: Gulf of California, Guaymas Basin | collected 2004-07-11
CGCCATCCAGATCACACGAACATTTTCTTTTAACGCCCAAACATCAACAATCTCACGCAGGCTCGTCCCGCGAATAGCGCGCCACGTGCGCGACTGATTAGCGGCGACAGGCGGCTTCAATGGCGCGGGCACAGTTTGCGGCATATCAGGGGCTGCCCAGGTATTTGCAAGACGTCCGCCCGTAACAGCCACCGGACCTGACTTAGCAACACGCGCCCCTTCAGGCACTTGCACCACAGGCTTATCTTCGGACACTTGCAGCAAATCATCAATTAGAGCCTCAACCTCTTTTTGATGTTCTGCCACCTGCTGCTCTACATGCGGGTTCTCAGGTGCAACCTGCGGCAAATCAGTCGGCAATTCCACTTTAGGCTTTTCAGTACTTGGTAAAGCTGTATCAGGAATTAAATCAGGCATAGGCGTTATATCACCTAGCTCATCTTCTGTCAGCGGAGCCGCAACGGCTTGTGTCTGCCCCCTCTGTGCTGTCTCGCTATAACAGGCTTCCACACGGTCAAGACCCTGTGACACACCTACCAAAGCAAGATCGACAACATTATCGCCCTGTTTGATAAACATCATTTTATTGACTTTAAGTGCTTCGTAGAAATCAGGAAAATCCTGCATCCCAATCAGCAAAGTATCGGTGTTATAGGCCATAGCAGACACGGACGCGTCAAAATTACTACCAACACCGATTTCAACATCATACATTTCTGCTTTGTTGAATAGACGTTGTCTGTAATCAATCGCAATAGCATAAACCTTTTCACCGCCTGCCGAGATACGAATTGTATGACCGCTGTTAAACTGGTTCACCATGATACAGGGTATATGCAGCCCTCTGGTCGCTTCACTGTCATTCACAAGTGATGGCCCCACCAGCCACGCACTTGTTGGCGTGCTTATCTCGACATGATTTGTCTCAAAACCTGCATGAGCAATAGATACAGGTGCTATAGCCGCAGCTACTAACAAAGTAAGAACCTTTAAACGCATACCGTAACCCCAAGGGCGCAAATGCGCCGAGCGTTAAATCTGATTGAATGGCTACAGATAAGCACACAACATAACAGCCCGCAACCTCATAAGGTCACTAGCAATAATTAGTCCTCAATTAGGGATTGTATAATCAGGCCGCGTCTTCGTCTTTTTCAAGACCATGAGCCAAAGAAGCCTCCAGAAAACCATCCAGATCACCATCCAGAACATTGGCTGACTGTGTATCTTCGTAACCCGTGCGCAAATCCTTGACCATTTGATAAGGGTGCAAAACGTAAGAACGGATCTGGTGTCCCCAACCAATGTCTGTTTTGGCACCGTGAGCGGCTGCTTTATCAGCTTCACGTTGCTGTAACTCTCGTTCATACAACTTGGCACGCAACATATCCATGGCATGTGCCTTGTTTTGGTGCTGGGAGCGTTCACTTTGACAAGCGACTACCACACCTGTTGGTTGGTGGGTAATGCGAACCGCACTATCTGTCGTGTTCACGTGCTGACCACCTGAACCACTTGAGCGGTAGGTATCAATACGCAAATCTTTTTCTTCAATCTCGATGTTGATGTCGTCACTGATAACAGGAGAAACAGACACAGACGCAAAACTCGTGTGGCGGCGCGCGTTTGAATCAAATGGAGAAATACGTACAAGACGATGAACGCCATTCTCTGTTTTCAGCCACCCATAAGCATTTTCGCCTTCAATCTGGATTGTCGCAGATTTAATACCCGCTTCTTCACCATCGCTACGTTCCATCAACGTCACTTTATGACCATGCTGCTCTGCCCAACGTGAATACATACGGAACAGCATTGATGCCCAATCCTGCGCTTCAGTACCACCTGAACCGGCATGAACTTCGAGATATGCATCATTGCCATCAACTTCACCGGACAGCAGACTCTGTAATTGCATCTTGGCGGCCTGCGCTTGAATTTTAGAAAGCTGTTCTTCGGCTTCGGCAACCATGGCATCATCGCCCTCTTCCTCCGCCATAGCAATCAGCTCGGCGTTTTCAGAAGTTGCGTCTTGTATGGATTTCACCAAATCAATCTTATCAGCAAGACGCGTGCGTTCTTGCATAATAGATTGTGCTTTTTCTTGATCATTCCAGAGATCAGGGTCTTCACAGAGTGAATTAAGTTCGTCCAGACGTGCTAAAGCCACATCCCAGTCAAAGATGCCTCCTCAGCAGATGCAGAGACTCTTCAATCTCTCTAATAACTGCTTCGGTTTCGGCTTTCATATTCTTACCCCAGAATTCTTGAGCTTAGGCTGCTTTAGACGTTACCAAATCCGCTTCAGCAGCGCCACCCATAAAGTGAGACAGCATAGCCTCAACAAATACGCTACGTGTTGCATCTGTGACAGGGCCTGTCATGAGGTTGTCGTCAAAACAAATCTCACCTTTGCCTTCCCACACAGCATTAACTTGCGTAGCGGCAGGTGCCAAAGCGTCAGGGCCATCAACTGTGCGACCTGTAAGAAGGTCAGTGAATACCATCAGAGCCAGCGCATCATCCATAATACAAACGGGCTTACCAGCATTCATGAAGCTACCAAGGAAACGTTTGCTATGTGCTGTCAGCTTCAGCTTGTTGGCACTACGCTCGCCACCAGGAACAACAACCATATCAAAATCTGCACCAAGAGCTGTGTTCAGCGCCTGATCTACAGCGAAGTTGTGCCCCCAGCTTGTGTTGTCCCAACCATTTACCAAACCAGTCTCCGGGCTAACGATTCTTACGTTGGCACCCTTTTCAATCAGGGCACGTTGGGCAGCTGTCATGTCTGCTTGGTCAAAACCGTTTGCAATTAAAAGTGCAATTTTTTTTCCGGAAAGGCTGTGGCTCATATGTAACTCCTTATACGCAGTATAATTTCATATTGTGGTCAGGACGCATCGCGGCACGCGTTGATAACACGTTAAACTTTCAGCGATGTGGAAAGTCGCGGGATGCGTTAAAATCGGGCCGACCTTCCCCGATTCAACCCTGTTCTGTCAAGAAAAATATTGCAGAGCAGCTAAAACCGTACACTTATAATACTTATTGCCCATAGAATGGATATTACGAAAAACCGCAGTGCAAAACCTTCACAGCTAATAAGGGATAATTTTGTGATCACCCTTTACATTATTTTTGTAATGTTTATAAAAATAAAAGCTTTGATAATGAGTAGTTATCATATATATCAGGCGCATAAGAATTATATTTAAGGAGCAAACTATGACTAAATTGCGCAGTCTTGTAATGGCTGGTTTGGTAGTGACACTGGGTGCGTGTACGAACTTTGACCAACACAGTGAAATCGATGCACTGAACGAAGTTCAGCCTGTTGGCAGCCCATTTACACAGCATCTGGCTGAAGAATACCGTGTATTCGCAAACTCAGAAATGCACGACATGATGGATTATCCTGATGCTCTGCACTTCGCACGTAAAGGTCTTGCTACAGCAAGCGGCGAAGTTGTTATGCCTGAGCCAATCAGCGACTGGAACTTGCTCCCACATCACATGGAAGAACTTAGCACAGCACGCGGTCGTTTGATCGTAGCGTTCGATCTAGGCGCACGTGAAGTTGCTCCTCAGCAAGCGGCTATTGCGCAAGCACGCTTTGACTGCTGGATCGAACAGCAAGAAGAAAACTGGCAAGCAGATGACATCGCTGGTTGTAAGAGCCAGTACCTGCAAGCTATCTCAGCTCTGGAAGGTATGATCGAGCCAATGGCTCCTGTTGTTGAAGCAGCTCCTGCTCCAGCACCTCTGCCGGTTCCTGCTGAACCAATGACACCAGATGATGCGATGTACCTCGTATTCTTCGACTTCGACAAATCAGTTGTTGAAGCCGGTGGTCAGAACGTTCTGGACGCAGTTGCTGACGAAGCTATGAAGCAAAACATTGCACGCATCAACGTTGTTGGTCACACAGACAGCTCAGGCTCACAGGCCTACAACGAGAAGCTGGCTATGAAACGTGCTAACGCAGTCCGTGAAGGTCTGGTTGCTCGTGGTGTAGACGCAGCGATGATCAGTGTTACAGGTCGCGGTGAAACAGAACTGCTGGTTGATACAGCTGACGATGTCCGTGAACCAGCTAACCGTCGCGTTCAAATCACATTTGAATAAGCACACACAATAAGCTTTTAAGAGCCGGAGCCGTGAATAACTGCTTCGGCTTTTTTTATGGAGTATGGCAGCCCCGCAAATACAGTGTTAGACTGCCCGGTAGATGCAAAAGAATAAAAGCGCGTTATGGATCTAAGACCCATCCTATATGTTATCGGTATCCTGCTATCGACACTGGCACTCAGTATGTCATTACCAATGCTGGTCGATATTTATTACGGCAGTAACGATTGGAAGGTATTCTTCCTGTGCATCATGACAACCGCGTTCTTTGGTGGCGCTCTGGTTCTAAGCAACTCGGGCGGCGAGATGTTCTCGATATCAATCAAACAAGCCTTTGTGTTAACCACGGTCAGCTGGCTAGTACTTGCAACCTTTGCTGCCCTGCCCTTATGGTTTTCTGAACTTGGTTTAAGCTTCACAGACGCATTCTTTGAAGCCATGTCAGGTATCACAACAACAGGATCAACCATCCTGACCCACATTGAAGGCGCACCACGCGGGATACTAATTTGGCGTGCTATTCTCCAATGGCTGGGTGGCATTGGTATCATCGTAATGGCCTTGTCAGTTCTACCGTTCCTAAAGGTCGGTGGTATGCAGCTATTCCGTACGGAGTCCTCAGAAAATGAAAAAGTTTTGCCGCGCGCAGCTAAACTCGCCAGTTCAATCGGCTATATATATTTGCTGCTGACAGTCATCTGCGCTGCTTGTTACCACATGACGGGCCTCCCCCTCTTTGACGCAGTAGCACACGCCATGACAACAATTGCCACAGGCGGCTTCTCTACCTTTGATACGTCATTCGGTAATTTTGACACACCACATACCGAGATGGTGGCTATTGTCTTCATGCTCATGGGCGGCCTGCCATTCGTACTCTACCTAAAAGCTTTGCGCGGTGACTGGCGCGCATTATTCAAGGACTCACAAGTGCGCTGGTTCTTGGGCATCATCAGCGCCGCAACCTTTGTACTTGTGTCATACCTAGTCTTTGAAAATAACCTCCATATAGGCGAAGCATTAAGACGTGCCTCATTCAACGTGATCTCTGTTATCACGGGCACAGGTTACGCGAGCTCTGATTACGGCGCATGGGGTGGCTTTGCCGTAGGCTTGCTATTCTTTGTGATGGTGATCGGCGGCTGTGCCGGTTCAACAAGCTGTGGCATAAAGGTATTTCGCTTTCAGGTTCTATATGCCGTTACAAATGTTCAGATGAAAAAGCTGCTTCATCCTAACGGCGTATTTATCCCCTATTACGGCGGAAAACCGTTACCTGAAGGTGTCCCTTCATCAGTAATGAGTTTCTTTTTCCTGTTCGCTCTCTGCTTCTCATTTTTGGCGATCGCTCTATCCTATATTGGCCTGGACTTTCTGACAGCCATGTCAGGGGCTGCTACATCCATTGCCAATGTAGGCCCAGGCCTAGGCAGTATCATCGGCCCGACAGGTACATTCGCACCTCTGCCAGACAGCGCCAAATGGCTTCTATGTTTTGGTATGCTTCTAGGCAGGCTAGAGCTATTTACAGTGCTCGTCCTGCTCGCACCGCAATTCTGGCGCAGATAAATAATTTAGAAAACGATTAGAGCTGAACTGGCGCAGCACCATAGGCCCCACTAGCTAGCCATCCGCGTGTACGAACGGTATTCTCGACCGCACCGTCCACATCCTTCATGAAGTTCTCCATGAATTTAAGCTTCTCCAGCTCTTTCTCTGCCAGAGTATAGTGATGAGGAATTGTGACGGAGCGATTAAAGTTCAACAAAGAATGATTGCTCTGGCTGCCGTTGGCATCCTGCATATACAAACGCACAACAACACTCATGCTGTATTTATCACTATTATTAACGCCCACCCATTTCATAACCTTACCTTCAGGCTGCTCGGTCACCTTAGTCACATTCGCTTCTTCGATGACGAAATATAGGGTATCGCTCCCGCCTGCACTCTTGAGACGGTTTTCTGCATAACGGCGTAGCGCTAGACTTGGAGGTGTTGGTAAATCATCAGAAGCGTCGTCAGCAGCAGGCATATGGCGATCATCAATGACCTTGCTACCGACACTCAATGTCAACGGCTCGACATAATTAAAAGTCATCTTTGGAGCTGCTTCGCCACCACTAACATTAGTCGTGCAGCCTGCCGCAGCAGACAGCGCCAAAATCGAACACACACACAGAAAAGATTGTCTCATGACATCACCTACAAAATTAAATCCGTAAAGCCATAACTGCCATACAGAAACCTTTGTGGCAATCAGCTTTTAATTTTGTAACCTGTTTTTAGCATACGAAGACACACAACCATCAAAAGTACATTGATTGCAGCCAAGAACATTAGCCCCACTAACGGAGAACCATCTGCCTGCCCGATAAACCCGTAACGGAAACCATCGATCATATGAAAAAACGGATTGTAATGCGCTACAGTTTGCCACACCTCCGGCAAACGCTCGATCGAATAAAACGTACCTGACAGGAAGGTTAAAGGGGTCACAAGGAAGTTAGTGACCGCTGCAATATGATCAAACTTTTCGGACCAGATACCCCCCGCAAGGCCCAAGCTCGCCAGCATCATTGTACCCATAAAAGCAAATCCAATGATGTAAGGGATAGAGTGAATATGGATCGGCACAAACAGCGCCATAACAATACCGGCACATAGACCAACACAAAGGCCGCGCAAAAGACCACCGAGTATAAAACCGATATAAATCTCAGTCGCACTTAATGGGGGCATTAACACATCAACAATATTACCCTGCACCTTTGAAATCACAATTGAGGACGACGTATTAGAAAACGCGTTCTGCACCATCGTCAATCATCTGCGTAATACCACCAAAGGCCAGCGCAAACACCGTATAAAAGAGCAGTGTCGTGACAACAGGTGCTATAATTGTCTGCATATACACATTCAGAAAACGCCCTACTTCCTTTTTTACAAGGGTCATAAGGCCAATGCGGTTGAATTGTCCGATAAAACGCGGTTCAATAGATGAGTTAGCTGCAGTATTCTGTTGTGTGGTCTGTGTCATAAATTAGGTTCCAAAGTAAGGTAATACGCTTGAGCGAGTTTAAAACTAATACGCCGCGAGAAAATAGCAAGGCCGAAGGTGCACGTAAAGTAAAGCGCCCTCGCAAAATATCCGAGCGCTACCTTCGTAACTCGGGCCTATACTACCTGCAGCGCTATACAGCCAGCACTGCTCATTTCCGCAAGGTTATGACCCAGAAGATCACCAAGTCCTGTGATTTTCACAAAGATCAAGACAAGGAAGAATGCTTAAAGCATCTGGAAACCGTAATCGCAGAATTCTTAGAAATGGGCTATCTGGATGATAGCGCCTATGCCCGTGGCACAGTCTTCTCTCTACGCCGCAAAGGCTTATCGGCACGCATGATCCAAATGCGTATGAAACAAAAAGGTATTGATGAAGAAATCACCACAAAGATGCTTGATCAATACGCCTATGAAAACCCTCCTTACGAAGATGAAGCAGACATATCAGAAGACTTCAGAGCCGCCATTACACTCGCAAAACGTAAAAAAATAGGCCCCTATTACCTAAAACCTATAAAAGATGAAGAAGAAAAACAGAAGCTCTACGCTCGCTGGTTGGGCGCATTTGGCCGCGCTGGCTTTGATTACCAGACCTGCCGTAAAGTGCTGGAATTAGACCTTAATGAATTTGAGGATTGCTAGATTCATCGCCATCATCACTCTCTGTGACAACCTGATCTATTGTATCGTCTTCGCCGCGTTCTTTCGCGCTACCACGTACTTCCCCGATATAGCGCTTAGCTGGTAGCTGAATAGTCACAGTGGTACCAATACCTTTTTGCGAAAAGATCTCCATAGAACCACCATGTAGCTTAACGAGCGCATTTACCAGGGTCAAACCGAGGCCGGCACCTGAACCACTGCGGCTATGAGCTGTTTCAATCTGACCGAATGGTGACAGAGCTTTTTCAATGTCAGAGCTTTCCATACCCGCACCTGTATCCGTAATTGAAATACGAACAGGCTTATTGACCTCCGCCTCACACTCCATAGTGATACGGCCGCCCTCAGGAGTAAACTTGACCGCGTTAGACAGCAAATTTATAAGGATCTGCTTCATAGCACGCTCTTCGGCCATAATTTCGATATGGCAGCTATCCATCTGGTTCTTAAAACTAAGTTTTTTCTCTTCAACCTTTGGTGCTACAAATTCAACACAGGAATTTGCCAAACGCGATAGAACTACGACATTTTCGTTCAAGTGGCGCTCACCGGCCTCGATACGAGCGACATCCAGAATTTCATTAATAATGCTCAACAAACCGCGACCACTCTCGTGAATATCCTTGGCGTATTCCCAATACTGCTTATTCTCTAGCGGCCCGAACACCTCGTCTTTGATAATCTCTGCAAAACCAATAATGGCATTCAGCGGCGTACGTAATTCATGGCTCATATTAGCCAGAAATTCTGTCTTGGCGCGGTTAGCCATCTCGGAATTGGCCATCGCAATACGGATGTCCTCTTCAGCCTTACGGCGAGAGGTCACATCTTCCAAACTGCCTTCCACATAAAGCATATTACCTTCATCGTCTTTAACAGCACGAGCATTTTCATTCACCCAGATTCTTTTGCCATCCTTACAGACAATCTCGAACTCTTTGCTGTCTAAACGTTCGGCGCTTTCAATATCAGAGATAAAAGCCAAGCGCTTATCAGGGGCCGCATAGATCTGCTGATGTGCATTGCTAATTTCACGTAATAATTCTCCTGGATTATCATATCCCAAAATACGCGCCATCGCCGGGTTAGCGGAAATATAACGCCCCTCAGGCGTCATCTGGTAGATACCGCCAGCCGCGTTCTCCACGATTGTACGATATTTCTTTTCTGCCTCTCGCAGTGCTTTCTCGGCACGGCGACGTTCTTCAACATCGGTGATGGTGCCCACAACGCGCATATTGCGGTTTTCATCCTGGCGGATCATTGAAATGGCCAGCTCAACAGAGCGATACGTGCTGCCTTTAGTCAGCAAGCGTGTCATGCTTCTATATGCACTCTTCTTACCTTGCACAAGCATATCGAATTTCTCGCGCTCTGCCTGACGATCCTCCGGATGGATCATATCGAACAAATCTTTGCCGATAACTTCCGAACTACTGCTACCAACAACGCGCTCCCATGTGCCATTCAGGAAGATCACATTACCGTCTACCGATGTCTCAAAGATAATATCACTAACCGCATCGACAATAGCCTTATATTCCCGCTCTGCCTTACGCAAAGTCTGGTTCAGACGCTCACGCTCTGCCACTTCGCTATTAAGCTCATAGTTCTTCTGGGCCAAAGCTTTGTTCATACTCGCTAATTGATAGGCCTTCTTCTGGTTATTACGCACATATAGCGTCCCCACAGAGGTCAACAACAAGCCGAAGAAAAGCATCAAATTAGGCATACTATCCAGAAAAACCATACGCGGGTCTTTACCAGGAAGGATGTTTACATACCAAACAGCACCCTGAACCGTTAGCCCGAAATTAAAGCCACTAGCTTTCAAATTCACGTCTTCATTACCGTCATATTGGCGGTTCATATAATAAAGGCGCTGTTTTGTATTTGCGTCTTGAACAACTATACGCTCGATATTCGGATTATTACGAAGCCACTCCGCATCAAAAATTTTACCGATATTCAGGTTAGCAATCAGTATCACTTCCAGACCGTCACGGCGGTCACTTTCGTGCATAAATAAAAAGTTTCGTCCCTTGGAAACAGGGTCCACAAATTCCTGCCACTCACGATTTCCGGGATGATCACTCATCACAAGCATATTCTTTTTAAGGCTCCCTTTATGGGCTTGAATGGCTTTCAAAAAGTAGCTCTTAAGGCCCTCTAGCGACCCCGGCGTATCTGACAATCTCTGCTCCGCATCGTCATTTTGATACACCGTATCAATGCTGTAATCCTCACCATCCTTAACTAGCAGATAGAGCGCATCAAAGTTTTCAAGATTTGGGACATTAGCGCGGACATATTCTTGTACATTATTTAGCGATAAATCATCTGCACGCTCGAGCAAGGAAGATGCGATATATACATCATTATGCAGAGCATCGACAGAACGCTCGATTTCAAGCTTCTTACGCTTTACCCGCGCCTCGTTATCTTCTTGAACAACATCGCCAATAACTAAATTCAAAAGTAGATATGACAGAACTGTCAGCACAAGACCCGAACAAAATACGGTCAACTGTGCTGCACCACCGGATAAGAAACCGCGGCTTCTGTAATCGTAATCTATACCTTCGTGTTGCGGCAAAGAACAAATCCTTTTAAAACAAACAAGTAGCCTAAACTAGACTCACCTAATATGAATGTGAGGGTTTTGGGTTAAAGTTTCACTAACGTGTAGAAATAAAAGGCTTTTTTATGACTATAGATTTTGAAGACTTCCACAAAGTGGATATCCGTGTAGGTACAATCATTGACGCACAAGAATTCCCCGAAGCCCGCCGCCCTGCCATTAAGCTATGGGTGGATCTTGGCGAGGAAATCGGCGTTAAGAAAACATCTGCCCAAATAACACAAAACTATAAAATTGAAGAGCTAGCAGGCCGGCAAGTCGCTGCTGTCGTAAATTTCCCGCCAAAACAAATCGGCAAGTTCATGTCAGAAATTCTTGTGCTCGGATTTCCGGATGAGGACGATAACGTCACCCTAATCGCTATCGACAAAAAAATTCCTAACGGCGGCAGAATGTACTAAGCCGGCATGGTAATCATTGCCCGCAGACCGCCATAAGGGCTTTTCCCAAGAGTAATCTCACCGCCATGGCGATGAATAATATCCTGCACAATCGGCAAACCTAAACCAACGCCACCAGTATCCTGATTGCGAGACGGATCAATACGGTAAAACGGCTTGAAGACTTCTTCTAATTGGTCTTCAGGAATACCGGGGCCATTATCATCAATAAAGATGGTCATAAGCTTCTCGTCTTTAGAAGCGCTAATCCAGATCGTTTTAGCACCGTACTTACGGGCATTACTGACCAAATTATTTAAACAACGCTGAAACGCAAGCGGACGAACCCGCAACATTAGATCCTGCGGCACATCTAGCTCCGCATCAATGCCTTCACGGCGCACATTGGATGCCAGATCTTCCAGCACATGCGTTAAATCCGTGTGCTCTGTCTCCTCACCCGTTTCATCACGTGTAAAATCAAGGTAGGCATTAATCATACGCTCCATATCGTGGATATCTTTTTTCAGCGCTTCCGTATCAGGCGTGTCCCCCATCATGGATGCTTGTAATTTCATGCGCGTTAAAGGGGTGCGCAAATCGTGTGATATACCCGCCAGCATCGCAGAACGCTGCTCGATTTGACGCTTAATACGGTCACTCATCTCCATAAAAGCATGGCCGGCCTGACGTATTTCGCGCGCCCCCTCGGGCTTGAAACGTGCTGCCATCTCTTCGCCACGCCCCAAACGCTCGGCGGCGATAGCAAGGCGTCTAATCGGCCTGATCTGATTGCGCATAAACAGGATAGCAATGGCCAGAAGCACAACAGAGCTGCCAATCATCCACATCACGAAAATATAAGAAGATGAGGAAAACAAACGCCGCTCAGGCATAGAGATATAAAGGACGCCCTCAGGGAACTGAAGACCAACCTCAACCCATTTTTCACGCCCATCGACATTCACAACATAATCCTGATCAAGCTGTGACCTCAGTTCATCTGTCAACGTCTTGTATATAAACGAGCGTCTATCAAAACCGGGAGCATCAAAATCTATATGCTCAAGCTTTGCCCCTTCCTCAAAACTTAACAGCAGTTGCAAGTGAACCTGCGCCAACTTCGCAAAAGGTTCCAAAGATTGCGGCGTCAAAGGCTCAATCTTGGACACGCGATCTTCAATAACACCGATCTCACCCGCAACAGCGTAAGCAAGTCTATCAGCCATGCGATTCCAGTGGCGGTCAAAAAACATAAATGTTGAAAACAGCTGAATAAGCAGAACAGGCAAGATCAAAATCAGCAGAGATCGCCCCATAAGGGAGCGCGGCAGATATGGTTTCAGGGACAGTTTCATAAAATCTCCCCTCTAAGTAAATACCCCTTGCCACGGATAGTCTGCAGCACACGGGGCTGCTTAGGGTCATCCTCCAGCTTGCGGCGCAATCTGGTTACCTGCACATCAATCGTACGTTCACCACCATCAAGCTCACAAATCTCGGCAAGTTCCTCACGAGAAACAGCCTCACCAGCCCTACTCGTTAGTGCTTGAAGCAGCGTATTCTCAACCGTAGTCAATTTAACTAGTTCATCACCGCACTTGAGTTCGCTATGCAAGACGTCATATTCCCAACGGCCGAGCTTGAATGCACTAGCAGACGCTTCAGGTAATTTGCGACGCCGCAGTAACGCCTGTAAACGAAGTACTAGCTCCTGTGGCTCAAATGGCTTGGGAAGATAATCATCCGCGCCAGTTTGCAACCCCGTAATGCGATCATCAACTTCACCCAGTGCTGTAAGCAGCAAAATCGGAATATCCTTTGTTTTGCGAAGATCAAGCGTTAAATCAAGACCCGTCTCGCCCGGCATCATTATATCAAGCACCATGGCATCAAACTGGAAACGAGATAACATCTCGCGCGCAGCCTTAGCATCAGACGCCACGCACACCAGAAAACCGTTCTGCTCCAGATAACGAGTCAGAAGCGTTCTAATACGCTCATCATCATCCACGACCAATATATGTGGAAGACCGTATAGGTTTTGCGCTTTGTGTGACGCTAACAAAAGCTTTTCCTTTCCAAAAACTCTGATATTCTCAACATAACGGTAAACACAAAGCAACGGAATACTACAAATGACAAACGCTCCTTTTGATGATCGCGACGGTTATATCTGGATGGATGGCGAAATGCTGAACTGGCGTGACGCGAAGCTTCACGTACTGTCTCATGGCCTCCACTATGGTGGCAGCGTATTTGAGGGCGAGCGTGTTTATGGTGGCAATATCTTCAAACTGCGCGAACACTCTCAGCGCCTAATCGACTCAGGTGCTATTCTGGATATGAAGCTGCCTATGAGCGTAGAAGAAATCGATGAAGTATCAAAAGAAGTCATCGCCGCCAACAACATCGTTGACGGTTACGTACGCCCGGTCGCATGGCGTGGCGCTGAACAAATGACAGTTTCAGGCCAGAATACAACCATCCACGTTGCATTTACTTGCTGGCAGTGGCCTAAGTACTTCTTCCCTAAAGGTGGAGAAAACGCAGGCATCGCGCTAAAAACAGTTAGCTGGCGCCGTCCTGACCCAAGAACATCACCCGTTCAAAGCAAAGCAGCCGGCAACTATGCTATTGGTACATGTGCCAAACACGAAGCAGAGCGCGCAGGATTTGATGACGCTTTCATGCTGGATTACAAAGGTCGCGTTGCTGAATCTTCTGGCTCAAACATCTTCTTTGTGAAGGATAATGTAATCCGCACGCCTGTTCCAGAATGCTTCCTGAATGGCATCACACGTCAAACTGTCATGAAACTGGCAGCAGAAATCGGATACGATGTCGCTGAAGCTGAAATCATGCCTGAAGAGATTGGCGACTACCAAGAAGTATTCGTCACCGGCACCGCCGCTGAAGTCACAGCTGTTGGCCGTATTGATGACCATGAATACACACCGGGCAAGGTTACAGAAACACTGCAGGAAGCTTACCGAGCCCTAACACGCGGCGAAGAAAAAGAGCGTAAGACAGCTTGATAACAGGCTAAATAAGCTTATTTCCGATAAAGTTTGCGATTTTTTAATCTTTTTGTAATAATTATACATAAAGAAAAGCGCTCTGTGTAACTAAAACAAATAAAAACAATAAGTTACCATATGCGCTGTAGAGATTTTGGTGTGATAGATGGTAAATTTTAGATTAGCATTCCCCCCTGATGGTATTAGCGCTGGCGGAGTTCTGTCGGACGTAGCCCAGCAAATGGCTATGGCAGGTAAAGCATTCTTGCTGTCCGCAGGTTTATTCACTGCTGAAATGGACGCCGCCATCGGCCCTGAAATTGACACCGCAGAAGATTACAATCTCATCACAGAAGCCATTCGCGAAAACCGTGACGTTGTGTTTGAACGCGCAGCTACACTTTCTGCCGATGCTACGGCCTCTGATGTTATGGTTATGCAAGCCACATTTGGTATGCTTAACCCACAAGGATATGGCCCTTATATTGATGACTATCTGACAGATACAGGCTTCGGCAGCATGGATGCTGAGACTATTTCTGAAGTCGTAAGCCTCATAGGACGCTTCGTGGAAGGTGCGGTTGGGCCAGCTACTGAAGCAAGAGAAGCACCACCCACACCGGGCCAGGAAGAATACGCGGACTATTTCATTCAAAACGTTGCATTAGATGAATACCCACCATTTATGAGACAAGTATGGGAAATGTCACGCCAAGAAGACATGACTGTGACTTCAGCCATCAACGAATATATTGAGCAGCGTGAAGAACAAATTCTGGCTAACTACGAAGTAGAACATGGCGAAGCTATGTCACCACGCGAGCAGCATGTACTGCGCACTGGCGTTCTTCACGAGCTACGTGTTAACACAACAGACTATATGAACCGTCTGACCCAGCTTGAAGTCAATCTTCGTGATGTACCGAATATTGAAGTTACGCCTAGAGATGTCGCAGTTGGCTTTGCTAGATCACTTTTAGAAGACAATCCTGATTTTCACGCCTTCTCATCCGTTGTAATTGAAGACATGATCACTACAGGGGATGACTTTGAAACAGCTTTTGAGCGTCAAGCACGCACGTATAGTGGCATGGGCCCAAGCGCTGATATCAGAGGCTATGCTGGTATAGATAATATTCGCGAAAGAATTGAAGCCGAGGTTGGACTTATTACAGATGCTATGGCAGAAGTAGAGGCCTATGAGAGCATCACGATCGCGCCCGCCGATGCCATACGACACATGGCCGAAGGTTGGTCACAACGCACGGACCTGCCAAACACGCCGGAGCACTACATACAGTACATGGAAGAACGCATCGAGTTCTATCAAACTAACGAAGGTGGTAGCCTGGACGTGCAAACTGCGAGCGTAAGAGCAGCACTGGACGCCAGAAACCAGATCGACCTAGATAAAGGCGTACCGCCTAGAGCTATTCATGGCCCCAACCACCCTGGCTATGACAACGCAATGTCCTTATTCGAAGATAGTATTCGCAACAGCATTCTGGTTGATCAAGGTCACGGCCTTACTGAAGAACAAAAAGAACACTATCGCAGCTATGCTAGAAACCCTGCGCGTGCGGACCATGCAACACAACTTGACTACATTCTTGATGAAATGGGTCAGCACTATACATATCATCGTGAAGACGCCTTAAAAAGCGCGACAGAAGCAGCATATCAAAGAGCATACGCCGGCTATGATCCTGATGCCCCTGCTCCCACCGAGCCAGAAACAGCTGAACCTGAAGTGGTAACACCCCCAGAAGAAGTCGAGCTACCCGAGCCATCTGAATATCCATTCGTCGATCAAGACGCATTTGATACGAATAACCCGTTCCGCCTGTTTGCCACCACTGAGGCCATCGCCGAACCAGGTGCTCTCGCTAGTGGCGTTGAAACAGTGCACTATGTACTGGAACATAATGCAGAAATGGGTCGCATCAGCATCGAAGAAGCTTTGGAAGGTTTAGAAAACCTGCGTGAAGAAGATGGCGTATACGAAATTGACAGCGCCCGCGTTGCCCGCATTCAGGCCGAACTCGGTTTGGAGGCAGGCGACACATTGGTTGTTGATGACCCGCGCCTGCTCGAAGCACTCGCTGCTTACACAAACGATACAACTGTCGCTGAACTACCACAAGAATGGAAAGACGCCTTCGCGCGTGAAATGCTGCCTGCTGGCGCAGACATCCCCCCTGTCGGCAGTAGTTTTGCCGAGGCCGCCGCGGCTGCTCGCTCGGTGTTGCCTGAGCTATCTACAGATTCAGTAGCCTTTGAAACAGGTGTACATGACATCAGCCATTTAGTTTCAGAATCATATAATGACTTCATGGCCACTATGCCGCAGACATTGAGTGCTGACCAAATTCAGCTGAACCGTGCCGTTGTAACAATCGAAGGCCAGAGCTACTCTGCCCTGGATGACGGAAATCTGGAAGAATATCTGCGCCACAGCTATGCCCTGACAACCCTAATGGCTGAAAATGCTGAAGAGCCGATGGCCACTGAACTTAATGATCAAGCAGAGCAAATCAGAGAGTTTGCCGACTTAGCAGGCGTTGACGTTGAGCCTGAAGAAGTTGCTGAAACTCCTACGCAAGTAATGCCACGCGATCCA
>LWDU01035538.1_pt1 | contig 16522 bp, 17 predicted proteins | sample 727161 | NCBI WGS metagenome assembly LWDU01 (sample SAMN04566230, study PRJNA314399) | hydrothermal vent metagenome | isolation source: deep sea hydrothermal plume seawater | place: Mexico: Gulf of California, Guaymas Basin | collected 2004-07-11
CCCGGGCAGTACTTAATTGAGTAACCTGTCCCCGGACCACCGTGCGCTGCTATTTGGATTAGGCGCTGTACTTTGCTGGTCAACTGTTGCCACTGCCTTCAAGATTGCACTGTCTTTGGTCGATACTTATCAGTTGCTGTTCTTTGCGACGCTGACAGCATCGGTGATCCTGCTCACCCTGGTCTTGTTTAAGTTTGGTGTCACGACACTAGTCGGTAATTTTTGTAGCCACTGGAAGCTCACGTTACTGGCGGGGCTGCTTAATCCCATCGTTTACTACCATCTTTTGTTTCGCGCCTATGATCTGTTGCCGGCACAGGTCGCGCTCTCCATTAACTACAGTTGGGCCATTGTGTTGACATTAATGGCAGTGGTTTTTTTGAAGTTGGTGTGGTGATCATCGCAACAGGGGGGGACTTCACGTCACTGCAAGTAGAGAATAGCACGGGCGTGGTGCTCGCCCTGTTATCTACTTTTGTGTGGGCGGCCTACTGGATACTTAACATCAAAGACGGCCGCGAGCCTATGGTGGGCCTCTGCCTGAATTTTCTTGTCGCGTTGCCGGTCACCACCGTCGGCTGCTATGTATTTTCAGACTTCGAAGTGCCGCTTAGTGGGGTTCTAGCGGCCAGCTACGTGGGCGTGGCGGAAATGGCTGCCGGATTCCTGTTTTGGTCCACAGCGCTGAAGCTAAGCAATAACGCCTCTCGGGTGAGCAACCTGGTTTTTCTCTCGCCGTTTATTTCGCTCGTTTTTATCCATTTCATTCTGAAAGAGCCTGTAACCTTAGCTACCCTGGCCGGTCTCACGCTAATAGTGGCTGGCTTGATCTGCCAGCAATTGGTCCATGAACGTTCAGAGGGCGCGACTTGAAAAGGTGAAATTCATCCCAACATAACGATTCAACTGCCATAGTAATGAGCCAAGCAATGAACCAACCCGAAAACAGTACAGAATTTATTCCGAAAGACAAAGCGTCGCCACCGGCGAGGCCCGAAGACGTTCTGCCTGAAACCCTGCAGCTAATTCCCCTCGCAACCCGACCCTATTTCCCGGTGCTGGTTCAACCGGTTATGGTCGACCAGGTCCCCTGGGGAGAAGGGATCAAGGTTGTCGCCGATAGTGCACACAAACTGGTTGCGCTCAGCTATGCAGTGCCTGGCGAGAATAAAATCCCCGGACCCGAAGATATTGCCTCGATAGGCTGCGTCGCCAGGGTACTCCGGGTTCACCACGCTGAAGACAAGATTCAGTTTATTGCTAAGGGACTTAGAAGGTTTCGCATTACAGAGTGGATCAGAAAAACACCGCCTTATATTGTTCGTGTTGAATACCCCAATGAACCGGCGGATGCCGATGATAGTCAACTTCGTGCCTATGCCATGTCGCTGATTAGTGGCATCAAGGAACTCATGTCTCTGAACCCTTTGTACAACGAAGAGTTAAAAGAGTATCTCAATCATTTCAATCCTAACGAACCTTCGCCTTTGACGGATTTTGCTGCGGCGATTACTTCCGCGAGCGCAGTCGATCTGCAGGAAGTACTGGAAACATTTCCACTATTGGCGCGAATGGAAAAGGCCCTGCTGCTGCTCAACAAGGAACTGGAAGTGAGCAGGTTGCAGGCGAAGATTACCGATCAGGTACAAGAAGAGTTGTCGGGCCAGCAAAGAGAGTTTTTCCTTCGCCAGCAGCTTAGCGTTATCCAGAAAGAACTTGGTATAACCAAGGACGATCGCGAGTCTGATTCAGATACCTTCGCGGAACGGCTGGTTGATAAGCTCGTTCCTGAGCATGTCCAGCACCGGATTGATGACGAGATGGACAAACTCCAGGTCCTTGAGCCTGCATCAGCGGAGTACGGCGTTACCAGAAACTACCTGGATTGGATCACTTCGGTGCCGTGGGGTGTGTCATCGGAAGACCGCTTAGATCTGGCTCATGCACGTCAAATTCTCGATCGTGACCATGAAGGTCTAGATGACGTTAAGCAGAGGATCATTGAGTTTCTGGCTGTTGGCGCATATCGCGGTGAAATCTCCGGCTCTATCCTGTTGCTGGTTGGTCCACCCGGCGTTGGAAAAACGTCAATCGGGAAGTCTGTAGCCGAGGCTCTGGGCCGCAAGTTCTATCGCTTCAGTCTCGGTGGTATGAGAGATGAAGCGGAGATAAAGGGACACAGACGGACCTATGTCGGCGCCATGCCAGGGAAGATCGTTCAATCGCTCAAGGAAGTCGGGGTGCAAAACCCTGTCATCATGCTTGATGAAATCGACAAGATTGGCTCTGCCTACCAGGGAGATCCGGCTTCCGCATTGCTGGAAGTGCTTGACCCGGAACAAAACGCGGAGTTTCTGGACCACTATCTGGACCTGCGAGTTGATCTGTCAAAAATACTATTTGTTTGCACGGCGAACCAACTAGATACCATCCCAGGGCCGCTACTGGACCGAATGGAAGTCATCAGATTGGCCGGTTACCTAACGTCAGAAAAGCTTGGCATTGCTAAAAAGCACTTGTGGAAGCGGCAGCTTAAGCGTGCTCGTGTGCCGTTAAGCAAGTTAAGGATTTCAAGCGCAGCGCTGAAGATGGTGATCGAAGGCTACGCGAGGGAGGCGGGCGTCCGAAATCTTGACAAGCAGCTTAGTCGGATCGTCAGAAGCTCTGTGGTTCATCTTCTGGAAAAAACAAAAGAAAAAATCTTTATTGGTACAAAAGAAGTGGAGGAAATCCTTGGCGCACCTGTATTCCGTAAGCAAAGTCCTAGAAAGGGTGTAGGTGTCGTTAACGGATTGGCCTGGACCTCGATGGGCGGTACCACACTTGCGGTAGAAGCATCGGTCGTTCACGACAGTAACCGAGGCTTCAAACAGACCGGACAGCTGGGTAGCGTTATGCAGGAATCAGCAGAAATCGCCTACAGCTATGTGGCCGGAAACCTGAAACACCTGGGGATCGCGGAAACCTTCTTTGATAAGGCAATGATCCACCTGCATGTGCCGGAGGGCGCAACGCCGAAGGACGGTCCGAGCGCTGGAGTAACGATGGCATCATCACTGACGTCACTGGCCCTGGGTAAGCCTATCACCCGAAATGTAGCGATGACCGGCGAGTTAACCCTGACGGGTAAAGTGCTTCCCGTTGGCGGGGTCAAGGAAAAGGTTATCGCTGCCAAAAGGGCTGGAATAGCAGAAGTAATACTACCGATAGACAACGAACGGGATTATGACGAGATGCCGGATTACCTGAAAGAAAACCTGGAGGTCCATTTCGCTTCGGACTACCAGGATGTCGCAAAACTTTTGTTTAGCTAAGCGTTCAGGTAACAGGTCAGGGAAGGTGCCGGATCTGGATAGCTTCAATGCCCGTGCCTGCCAGCACGTCGGAGATCACAACAACTTTGTCGTTGCTTTGTAATCCGGCGCGCTCTTTAAGCACATCAAAAGAGGTTTGTAGGGTCTTTTCAGGGTCGGAGCTGAATGCCGTTCGGTAAGGTGTCAGGTTCCGGTTAAGAATTAGCCGGCGCCGGGTCTGGGAATCATTGGTAAAGGCAAAGATCCTGGTTTTCTGTGGATGACAATTAGTCACATAATCTGCCATCAAACCACGCCGGGTGATGACGATAATCCCTTTGGCGCCCAGAGTTTCTGCAAGCTGAACGGCGGTCACCGCCAGACTCTGCTTGTCATTCGTTTCTGTCAGCTGCTTGGTAAATCCAAGACCTGTGAATGACTCGGTTGCTTCAGCAATCTCGTCGAGTTGTTGCACGCACCGAACGGGGTGTTTTCCTACCGTCGTCTCGCCGGACAACATCACGGCGTCGACTTCTTCGTAGATAGCATTGGCGACGTCTGTAACTTCCGCCCTGGTAGGAATCGGGTTGACGATCATTGATTCCAGAAGGTGGGTTGCGACAATGACTCGCTTGCCTGCTTCAGCACACAGCTGAACTATCCGCCGTTGAACATTCGGCAATTCCGCCACATTGATCTCTACACCCAGGTCACCACGTGCGACCATTATTCCGTCTGCAGCTGCAATTATTTCGTCAATATTCTCAACACCTGACTGATCTTCAATCTTGGCGATAATTTTGATCTTGCCTGCCTTCTCACCCATCAGCTCTTTCAATTCAAGAATGTCGTTCGCCTCGCGGACGAAGGAAAGCGCGATGAAGTCGACCTGCTGTTCCATACCGAAAAGGATGTCAGCGCGGTCCTTCTTCGTAATGGCCGGCAGGTTGACCCGTATCCCAGGCAGGTTTACATGTCTTTTACTCTTCAGGATTCCACCATCAATGACTTTGCAGTCCATGGTGGAGTTCTCATTCTTCCTCAGGACTTGCAGGTTGATGATGCCGTTATCGACGGTAATTCGGTCACCAACGTCCACCGTGTTCATCAAATCGTCGTAGTTGATGTGAAAGGATGACTCCTCGACATCAATACTGTCGCGGACACTGATAGTAATAACGGAACCATTCTTCATTTCCAGATCATTCGCAATATCCCCGGTTCTGATTTCAGGACCTTGTGTATCAAGCATCACTGCGATGGGTGTATTCGCTTTACGGTTCAGGGTTCGAACTGATTTTATGACCTGCGCGGCTGCCTCATGAGTGCCATGGGACATGTTAAGGCGGACTATATCCATACCCGCATGCGAAAGTTTCTCCAGCATGGGGTAGCTGTCTGTCGCAGGCCCGATCGTGCAGATGATCTTTGTTTTGCGCATATGGCATTGGGGTGCTTGCAGAAAAGGCGATAATCATACTGGAAGCACTGGCGAAGTATAGGAATCGGGCTAAAAAAGTGTCATCTGCGACTCTTCGGCTATCACGTCGTCATCACGGAAGGAAACGCCCAGCCCCAGTAATCGGATACCCTGACCATGGCCTCGCTCCCAGGCTAGCGGCAACAAATCTGAGAAAAGACTGATATCCAGACTGCCCGACGAACGTTCGATGGTCGTCTGGGTGAAATCGGCAAACTTGAGTTTTACTTGTTGGTTCTTAATCCGGCGTTCAGCATGTTTTTCCATCCTTCGTTCCAGTTCGATGTAAAGACTGTGCAGTGGCTCTTTGGCCTGTTCACAAAACGGGATATCTTCAGGGAAGGTTCTTTCAACGCTAACGCTTTTACGAACCCACTGGGTTGTTAATTCCCGATTGTCGATCCCAAACGACCTTTTATACAGCAGGGCTCCCAGGCTCCCGAGACGCCTGACACATTCTTCCTCGCCGAGCGCCCGAACATCATTGCAGGTTTTCAGGCCAATTCCTTCCAGCCTTTTCACGGTCACTTTTCCTACGCCCGGAATTTTTCGTAGCGGAAGATCCCGACAGAAATTGTCGACGTCCGCAGGGGTAACAACGAACTGTCCATCGGGTTTGTTTTCATCGCTGCAAATTTTGGCGATGAACTTGTTAGGTGCAACACCCGCGGATGCCGTTAGATTCAGTTCTCGCTTGATTGACCCTCGAATCTCCTCTGCCATTAGCGTTGCGCTCCCATGGCAGAGCGTCGTATCAGTGACATCCAGAAACGCCTCATCAAGGCTAAGTGGCTCGATAAGCCTTGTATATCGTCTGAAAATCGCCCTGATCTGGCGAGACACTTCCTGGTAGTACGACATTCGTCCCGGAACCACCTTAAGGTCTGGGCAGAGTCTCCGGGCATAGGCGGTTGCCATTGCTGAATGCACACCGAACTCTCTAGCCTGGTAATTACAGGTGGCGATCACGCCGCGACGATCGGCAGAGCCACCGACCGCAAGTGGAATGCCTCGCAGTTCCTGCTTGTCTCTCATCTCAACAGCCGCATAGAAACAATCCATATCGACATGAATAATTTTTCGCTGTCCGGGAGTTTCAGATACCGCATCCATGAAGGGTAGTTTAGAATCCAGACGCACAGGTGCAAGTCCCAAAAAAAGTATGCCTATAAAAGAAATGAGAAGCAGATTCACTCCCGCAGTTGAAGAGATCATCAATCGTTGCCGGATTGCTGATGAGTTTGTAGATAAAGAGAAGTTCCAGGTCATGATTGCGACTGTTTGGGGCAATGCCGTACTTGATCCAGATCGATCCGGGATTGATGAGTCGGACCTGCCGGACCTGCATGATTTTCTAAACGAATATATTGGCGAACTGGTGGGAAGTGGTGAAACGCTCACCAACTGTTATGAGTTCATCGTCAGCAAAAAAGGTGACGATTCGTTAACTCGCCAGCAGGTGACGGCAAATCATAAAGAGTTCCTGCACTACTTCGCCAGATTGATTCTGCAGGACGTGCTACCGCGCGACTGAGCGCTTGGCTAACGTTTAAGGTATCGGTCAACGATCAGAGAGCCAATCAGGTCGCCTTCGACATTGACAGATGTGCGGATCGTGTCCAGCGGTCGTTCAATCACGAGCAGTATCGCGATCGCCTCCAAGGGAATACCGATAGCGAGCATGACCATCTGCATGCCAGACATTGACGCAGAAGGCATACCTGGCGCTCCGATTGATGCAACCATCGCCATCAGAAAGACCGTCACTACCATGACACCTGAAAGTTCAATGCCGTAAAGATACGCCAGAAAAATGGCCGCGACTGCCTCAAATAGCGCAGTACCATCCATATTCATCGTTGCACCCAGTGGTAATACGAAACTCGCAACACCAGGGGAAACGTCAAGATTGTCCTCCGCAGCCCTCATTGACACAGGCAGGGTAGCCGCTGACGACGAGGTGCTGAACGCCACAAGGAGCGGGCCGGCAATTTTTTTAAGCAGTTCCAGTGGTGACATCCCGGTTGTTATCCAGGCGATGGCTGGCAGCACAATTAGGCCATGAATCAACGTCATGGTGACGACCAGCAAACCAAACTGAAATAACTGTGTCAGGAAAGTACCACCCAGGCCATCATCGCCCGATAGCCTGACCGTGAAATCAAACAAGATGGCAAAAATGCCAATGGGCAAAAACCGGATCACCCAGCGCAGCACCTGAATAATGATTTTGTTGGCATCTACTACCAGGCGGAAGAGCGGGCTGTTCTCATCCAGGACAAGCACCATTGCGACCCCCATGAATAGCGCGTTGGTAACAATGCCCAGAATGTTAAGGTTTACCAGTGCACTGAAAGGGTTGGTAAAAGCGAGTGATGTCATGGTCTCGAGTACCGCAAGAATCGAATCGCTGCCAGGCTCCAGCAGCCTGGCGCTAGAGGCATCTACCATCGATGCCATAATGGGCGGGTAGGCGGTCCATGGATGCACGAAGACAACGGCAACCAGCGCCAGGGTAATTGCAAGGCCGGTCGTCAGAAGATAGTAACTAACGGTTATTCCCCCCAATTGTCTCAATCGAACGACGTTACCAATCGAAATAATGCCACCTATCAATGAGAAAAATATCATTGGCGCAATCAGCATTTTAAGCAACGCCAGGAAAGCGCCTTTAAGCAGGCTGATACTGTTGTCGACCATTTCAATGCCGTTTGGTTCTATCAGCTGATAACCGAGCGCCAGAACGATGCCAAGTGTGGCCGCTATAAATACCTGAAAAGTTAAATTATTTAGCAAAAGATAGACACGGGTCGTTGAAGGTCCCTGAATTCTAGCAAACTGGATGCATGAGTTGTGCTAATGATTGCTATCATCTAACTTCGAGGGATTACTGACGAGGGAAAACTGAAATTGACACAAAAACAAGGTATCCGTCAGGAGAGTTTTTCCCCGGCATCGCCAGGCGTTGAGCTTACGATTGATATTGTGTCTGGCACTATCACCGGTAGCGAGAGGTTTTTTTCAACTTACGGGATCAACAATATACAGTCCTGGGTGCAGGCAATTTTTGATGAGGACAGGGAAACAGTTCAGCAGGTATTGCTACACCCGGCTATTGAACCGCCACACAGGCTTTATTATCGATTGGTAACGCCGACAGGTGTGATTCACTCAGTTGAACACGTGATATTGGCAACGTTCGAAGGCACTATCCGGACAGAGGTTCGGCTGGTCGATAAGGCTGAAGCCACAAAGGGTTTCCTGCCAACCATTTACCTGCAGACAATCGCCATTCAGCATGGCCTGAAGTTAAAGAAAGACTCCACGATTCAATTTCCACAAGCACAGAGGCTGGCACCCATACTAAAGGAGATCAAGGAGTGCCTGAGGGAGGAGGGGATAGATTCAGATATTGAATTGGCCCGGGCAGCTTTTGAGCCAGTCTGCTCACTTTGTGGCGCAAGTCTGTTTATTCCATCGACCTTTACCCTAACCTTCACAGGCCTGTCCTTGGCCAGGACTGACCTTGATGCGCTGGTCAACGAAGATCATTCCCTGTCCAGGGTTGGTGCGCAATCACCCTGGAAAGCAATGCTGAGTCATCTTCACAGCGCAGGCCTACACGTTGTGATTGGCGTCAATTTCAATCGTTCACTGGTTTTTACTATCGGGACAGACCCGGGTGATTGAGCTGAATGCAGTATTACAAACTGCCCCGGTTGCGCTGGTAGTGCTTGATGATGATGATCTTATTAGACAGGCAAACGAGAAGGCTGTTGCCATGGGCCTTTCGGCCGGCACGACACTAGCCAGTTACATTGCAAACCTTAAGGAAAAATTCGTCGATCACGTCCGCCACCAACCTGAGTCACAGCTATACAGACTGGAATTTCCGCATGGAGAAAAAAGATGTCGTGCGAGTTTTGAGGAAAACAACGGCGACTTCTATGTCTGGCTGATGGATGTTTCGGAACAACTGGTGCTTGCAGACCAGATTCGACGACTGAAACACCCCGATTCGAGGAAAATGAGACAAATTAATCAACTGTCGGTTACCGCCGCCGGTTATTCGGAATTACTGGACGTCATTCTGGCTGACAGCGATACGCTTGGCTCAGATAAGCTAAATACGGTCAGGCAGTATCAACACGAACTGACAAAGAACCTGAGCGCAATGCATCGGGTTGTTACTAATAATAAAATGAAAATGAAGAAGGGCTCTGTGCTTGTCGCTGATCAAAACGATGCACTGACTGAACTCATCTCCGAACTGTTAAGGGATGAAGGATACAAAGTCGTTGGCTTCTCGGACCCTGATACGGCCTTGAAATATTTCCGCGTCAACGAACATAACATTCAAAAGGCAGTCGTAGACGAAGGTCTCATCTGTGAAAATGATGCCAGCCTGGTGGCCACGCTGCAAACAGCTTCGCCAGACCTGGGCCTGATTGTACTGAGCGAGGATTCAGATTCTGGAGATCATGGAAAAGTCAGCAAACCGCTGGATTTCCAGGTCCTGCTTGAAGCAATGGAAGACTGAACGGAAATCTTGCTAGGCAACGGCCCGGGATAGCGTTGTTCCGATCTGCTCATGTAACACCAGGTCGCAGAACGGGTCCAGGTCTGTTTCCTGTTCGTTAATAATGACCAGTCCTGCACCATTTTCTTTGGCCAGCCTTGGAAAGCCTGCCGCGGGATAAACCACTAGCGAAGACCCTATGGCGAGAAACAGATCGCAGCTCAATGAAGCAGCTTCAGCTTTTTGCATCTCGGTAACGGGCATCGACTGGCCGAACGAAATGGTGGCGGTCTTAACGATGCCGCCGCAGTCGGGGCAATAGGGTAATGTGCCGTGCTCAAGAAAAGCTGATTTGACAGGTTCAAGCTCCAATCTTTTGCCACAGGAAAGGCAGGACGCATAACTGGCATTCCCGTGTAACTCTATGACCTGGTCGTCGGGTGTACCTGACTTTTGATGCAAGCCATCAACATTCTGTGTAATGACGTGACTAACCTTACCGGCCTTAACGAGGGAAGTGATAGCAAGGTGGCCTGCATTCGGTGCAGCATCTTCCAGCTTCATTTCACCGGAGAACTTCCTGCTCCACGACTCACGCCTGACTTCTTCCGAGGCAACGAAATCACGAAAATCTATAGGCGTTTGCGTGTTCCAGATGCCCTTCGGGCCGCGAAAATCCGGGATGCCGGATTCTGTTGAAATTCCGGCTCCGGTAAATACAACGATGTTATTGCTGTCGTGGATCAGTTCACGAAGTGCCGCAACAGTATCCGGTACCCGAGTATCAATCATAGCCATCTCCAGTAGGGCAGTTATTGAGCATACTCCCCCTTGATTTCCAAACCAATCTGTCAAAGATCCTTCGTTCTTGGCAAAGTAACCTTTCCCCAGACAGCCCCAGAGGAATCCGGTAATGGGTATCTACGAAAAGTACTTCCTGCCTAAACTACTGAATCTTGCGATGAAAGCGCCAGCGATGAAAGCATTGCGGCAACGCCTGGTACCGCTGGCCGAGGGTAAAGTGCTCGAAGTAGGCATTGGCTCGGGTCTTAACCTGCCGTTCTACGAAAAATCATGCGCGCGAAGTGGCCGAACAGGAGGGCATAGATGTAAATTTCATCGGCCTGAGCGGCGAGGAAATTCCGGCGGACAACAACAGTTTTGACACCGTTGTGATGACCTGGACGCTGTGTACCATTCCGGACCCCAGACAGGCTTTAATGGAAATCAGACGGGTACTAAAATCTGCCGGCAAGGTTATCTTTGCAGAACATGGCGAGGCGCCCGACGTTAACATCGCAAAGTGGCAGGCACGTATAAACCCGGTTTGGAATGTGATCGGTGGTGGTTGTCACCTGAATCGAAAAATTGAATCACTCTACGAGGGATCCGGTTTTAACTTCGATGAAATCGAGAAGGGTTACCTTGAAGGTCCACGAATCGCGACCTATAACTTCAGAGGTATTGCCAGCATTGCTTAACCATATTGCTTAACCAGTAAGCTGCCTGAATGCTTCAGGGGGGCCGGCCGCGATTCGTTTGACAATGAGCTCAGCACACGCTTCAGGCGAAGCGGTTGAGGTGTCGACTTGTACGTCGTAAGTGTCATGAGCATGACACGAGATAAAGTGACTTTCTGCTGTCCCTGGAAATCGCCCCAGTCGCTGTGACTCACGTTGTTCGATGACCGAAAGTGGGCAACGGACTCCAACGAAATACAATTGCTCGTCGGCCATTACATCCAGGTAATCGTCCAGGAAAGATTGATTAAGAATGATGTCATCAATAATGATGTTATTACCTTCCAGCGCCAGGGTGAGGATTGCCCTGCGCATACCCTTAAGCAACTTCTGGCCCACCTCGCCAAACCTGACCTCGGTATAGGCTTTATCGTCAGCCACCTTGACAGGAACAACGTTCAACCCACGCTCTCCCGGTGTTCCCACGGGCGCATTAAGACCGCGAAACTTTGCCGGAAGTCCATCACGGAACTGATCAAGCGCAACATGTTGAAAGGGTTCTTCCAATCGTTCCTGTAGTGCGTACGCAAGTGTTGTCTTTCCGGCACTCGAGGTGCCGTTAAGAAATATGATGGTTCCAGAAGCCATTAGATGCCTGTGTGGTTTTTTAATTTTTGGTGTTTTAAAGGCAGTGGTTTGTAACAGAGAACGCGAATGCTGGCATACAGAGAGGCCATGCGCCAGCCCCACCGCCACATTTTTCACATGCTATGCTCCAGCTATGTTCAAGGATAAATGCGTAGGGATCATCGACGATCTGGCTTGAAACCTGCAGGACAACGTCCAGGTCGGCGCCGGCTTCGTTATGACCAAAGACGTTCCACCCATTCAATTGTCGCAGTTGCTGCAGCGACAAATACACGGCTACCGGATGGGCAGTAGACTAGCCGTAAATTGTTGTTCGAAGTATGGCGAGCTCTGTCGCAGTAATTCTATAGCGCTGGGTCTCTGGGTTTTCCAGGTTTCGGGCAGCCATGATGCAACCAGTCTGGCCGCGTTCTGTCAGATTAAGGTTATTTACAATCCCGTAGGCATAGCCCGCGCGGAATGCGTCGCCGCATCCAGTGACTTCATCAACCTTCACGTCAGGCACCGCATCCACTTGGCAAATACCTTCACGGGAATAAATCGCTACGCCTTTATCGCCACGGGTCAAAGCCACTTCCGGCACCTGGCCAAATACTTCCTCGTCGGTCAGCCCACCATTTGTCTTCAGTACCTCGAATTCATGATGATTAATGACAAGATATCGCGCCAGCTTCAGCAGTTCGCGAATCTGATCTCTGGAAAAAGTAGAAATGACCTGTCCAGGGTCAACCATCAGGGGAACATTGTGTTCAAACAGAATCCTGCCCTGTCGAAGGGTTAGTTCGGGTTCCTCAGGGCCAAGAATAGTGAGCGCAATATTATCGATGAACGGCAGCGTTTCCGGCGATTGACGCCTGGGATTATCCGGTCCGGGGTAGAAACCGATGACCTGGTTTCCATGGACGTCGTTAATCATCATGCAACTGGCACAGTTTGCGACATCGTAGGCTAATAAGGTGGGCCTTGTACTGGTCAACGAAGTTACGCCCCGCGGATGACAAAGGAATGGCATCAATACCCAGTTGGGTTAATCCGTGCGCAATGTTGGGCGCACAGCCCCCGAAGCTGGTCCGCATATCTGCTAGCTGGAAGGAAACGTTGAACGCCTTGATAGCATAGCTCGCCTGATAGTCCTCGAAGGAGCCGTCATAGATGCCGGTCTGGTCAATGGCGGTGCTGCCGGTTACCAGGATGATAGTTTTCATGCGGATTTCCCGTTCAGAACCGTTGATCGAAATTGCGACAAAGCTCTATCAACTGATCGATATTGGCACTGGATACATCACGGTGCATTACCCATCGCTGGGTAGAAGTCTTCACACCATTGTCTGCGAGGTACCGCTGCAGGGATTTAAATCGTTCTGCTTCAAGGTCCAGAAGCACCATGTTGGTGACAGGCATTGAATGAAGCTTGAATGAAGCCAGCTGGGCAAGTGCTTTGGCCAACTCGGATGCATGTCGGTGATCTTCAGCAAGTCGATTGATATTGTGCTCCAGTGCGTAGATACCTGCCGCTGCAAGAATACCCGCCTGCCGCATACCGCCACCCACCATCTTTCGCCAGCGCCGGGCTTTTAAAATCAGCTCATTGCTGCCTACCAGGAGTGAACCAACCGGGGCGGCGAGACCTTTGGACAAGCAAATCGACATACTGTCGAAATACTGGCTGATTTCCTTCACATCAACCCCGAGTTGCACGGAGGCATTGAAAACCCGCGCACCATCCAGGTGCCTGCCTAGCCCCTGGGAACGAGCGAAATCTGAAAATTCAGACAGGTAATCGAGCGCCAAAACTTTCCCGGCGGTAGTATTTTCAAGGCATACCAGCTTTGTTTTGGCAAAATGATAATCGTCCGGTTTGATCACCTGCCTGATGGCCTCAATCTCTAGTTCACCACGCTCATTGAAGGGAATCGGTTGGGGTTGGATACCGCCCAAAACCGCACCACCGCCCGCCTCGAAACGGTAGGTATGGGCATCATTGCCAGCGATGTACTCGTCGCCGCGTTCACAGTGACTCAACAGGGCAAGTAGGTTGCCCTGGGTACCGCTGCTCACAAACAGGGCTGCCTCTTTTCCTGTCAACGATGCAGCGAGTTTTTCAAGCTGGATGACTGTTGGGTCTTCGCCGTAGACGTCATCGCCGGTCTCGGCGGCCGCCATGGCCTGCCGCATCTCTGCAGAAGGCTGGGTGACCGTATCGCTTCTTAGATCAATCAATGTGATAACCGCTCATATAAGAATGAATGTGATAATAAATATTTATTTATCAATTAGATAGCTATGTCTTTTAATGCACATTGTCCTTTGGTTTATCATTGACACTAGGGGCGACCCTGACTATCGTTTCGCACATGCACAATCAAGAACTACCAGACCTGAATCTGATCAAGCGCCAAGCCAGGACCCACCGTAAAGAAGGCGGCGGCATGACCTATATGCAATGCCTCGATCAGGCTGCCCGGGAACTCTATGGCCTGCGTCATTTTCATGAGGCCAGGGCCAAGGTCAGGGTCAAACACGCTGCCAGTGTCACGCCGGCAGCAGCATCCCCCCTGCAATACTACCTGCGAACTGTGCAGGAGTACTATCCAGACTTCTAGGAGAACCCATGTATACCGGTATCGTACAATCCTGCCGCCCTATCGGGTCTGTTGAAAAGAAGGAAGGATTGTATACTTTTACAATCGAGTTCCCTGACGAATTGCTTGAAGAACTTGAAACCGGCGCGAGCGTCGCGGTCAATGGCGTTTGTTTCACGGTTACCAGGATTGAGGACAGGAAGGTGTCTTTTGATGCAATTGCCGAGACACTGGCATTGTCTAACATTCAATTCATCGAGGCTGGGACCCAGGTCAATATCGAGCGTAGCGCCAAATCTGGCGCTGAAGTAGGGGGGCATATTCTGTCCGGGCACATTGTCGGGACCTCTGAACTGTTATCAATAGAAGAGAGCTCAAATAACAAAAGGCTCATCTTTAAAGGCAAGCCGGATTGGTTGAAGTTTGTGTTCGAAAAGGGCTTTCTGGCTGTTAATGGCTGCAGCCTCACCGTGGCGGCCCTCGATAGGCAAAAGCATCAGTTTGCCATCAACCTTATTCCGGAAACTTTGGCGCGAACGAACTTTGCCCTGCTGAAGGCCGGGGACCCTGTCAATATAGAAATAGAATCGCAGACCCAGGTGATTGTAGAGACCGTCGAACGAATTATGGAACAGCGTTTTCCCAAGCAGTCCCCTGCCGCTTGAGATCATGGCATAAACCATTATGATGCCGGCCATTGCTCGGCATAGATATTGTGATGAACCTGCAACTATTTGATACCTACGAACGAAAAGTTCGCCCGTTTGAGCCCCTTGTCGACAACAAGGTGGGCATCTATGCCTGCGGACCAACTGTCTACAACTTTGCCCATATCGGAAACCTGCGTACTTACCTGTTTGAGGACCTTCTGATACGCGTTCTTGTCGCAAACGGTTATGACGTCAACCATATCATCAACATCACTGATGTCGGCCACCTCACGTCTGATGCTGATACCGGCGAAGACAAGATGGAGCTGGGCACAAAACGAACCGGCATGACAGCCTGGGAACTAGCCGAGTTTTATACCAACGCGTTCCAGGCTGACCTTGAAAAGCTCAATATTCTGGCACCCTCTATTTGGTGTAAGGCAACAGACCACATCCCGGAACAGATCGAGTTTGTAATGGACCTGGAACAGAAGGGGTATACCTATGCGACCAGTGACGGAATCTACTTCGAGTCAAGGAAACTCAAGAGCTATGGCCACCTGGCCCGCCTGGACGTCGAAGGCTTGCAGGCGGGCGCCCGGGTCAAGTTAGGCGAGCGGAGGTTCGTGACTGATTTCGCGCTGTGGAAGTTTTCGCCGCCGGGAGAACAGCGCCAGATGGAATGGGATAGCCCCTGGGGCAGGGGGTTTCCAGGTTGGCATATCGAATGTTCGGCGATGTCCGCGAAATACCTCGGTGATTACTTCGATATCCACTGCGGCGGTGAAGACCACATTCCCATTCATCATACGAACGAAATAGCTCAAACCGAAGCTTCAAAAGGCACTCGACTGGCCAACTTCTGGATGCATGGTTATTTCCTGCAGATGGATAAAGCAAAGATGTCCAAATCGACGGGTGACTTTTTGACGCTGGATGTTATTGGCGAAAAGGGGTTCAGCCCTCTGGTCTATCGTTACTTTTGTCTGACCGCTCACTATCGAAGTCAGATGTCCTTTAGCCTGGAGAGTCTTGACGCAGCGAAGACAGCGCTCACCCGGTTGTATGAAACTGCTTTTGCCTGGGGTGAGCCTGGAACAGCAGACGAGGGGACTCTGACGCGTTATTTTGACTGCCTGAATGATGACTTGAATATGCCGAGAGCGCTGGCTGTCATCTGGGAGTTGGTTCGATCAAATCTTGCGGACGATGTAAAGAAAGCGACACTGCTTCGATGTGATGAAATTCTAGGCCTGGATATTGCCAATTGGGCAATGGAACAGGTTAATGTACCTGACGAAGTCGAGGAACTGGTTAAAGCCAGGGAAGCTGCCAGGGCGTCTAAAGACTGGGTACGGTCGGATGAACTCCGAGATGCTGTTAATAAGCTGGGGTATGCCATCGAGGATACGTCCGGCGGCGCTAAAATCTCGACACTGGACTAAGCAAAAGCCGATCAATCGGTGAAAATACTGGTTCAGCAGCGATTACCTTATTTGATTGTTTAACAAAGGGGCTGTTTGCTCAAGTAATTGAAAATTACCACTTTAATGAATAAACATGCTTCTGTTTGGACAGGCTGGACACCTTTTTCATTACGCTCTATGTTTTGAGAAAACCTAAGAATACATAGTAAAGGTGTTCCAAGGTGTCCAAATTAGACTGGACTTAACTGAACCCCTATATAACGAGTTCCATTACTTGAGGATAGGAAGTTTAAGCCGCATTTAACCCGGATTTCAAAAGTATCTTGATTGGGTTTTTTTGCGAAAAGAAGCCCGTGGTGTAGTTTTTCGGTAGAGGATGGTCAATGTCTGATTAGCCAATGATCTACTGTCTTACAGGCGCCCGGGTTGATCACTGAAAAGATTTTTGTTCCGCGCAAAGCTG
>LWDU01035502.1_pt1 | contig 16519 bp, 14 predicted proteins | sample 727161 | NCBI WGS metagenome assembly LWDU01 (sample SAMN04566230, study PRJNA314399) | hydrothermal vent metagenome | isolation source: deep sea hydrothermal plume seawater | place: Mexico: Gulf of California, Guaymas Basin | collected 2004-07-11
CACACTACACGGGAGCTGTCATGTCAGGCAAAGATCACGAACAGGTATCTATCTACCCCTTCTCTGATGAAAAGCGAGAAGAACTCCTAACCAAGGCACGCGAATGCGTATTCAACTGGACAACCCGAGACGGTTGGGCGGTTGGCGTGATTCATGGTTTTGTCTGGAAAGACGGCCGTGGCTGGATTACCTGCGGTGTTCATCGCCACCGCGTCTCAGCGATCCGCCGTGACCCACGCTGTTCATTGGTCGTCAGCGGAATAGCTGCGCCAGACGGGCCCAATGGCGCCATTACGATCAAAGGCCGCGCAATCATCCACGACGATCAAGAAACCAAAGATTGGTTCTACCCTGCGCTTGCCCGTGGACCCTACGGTGCTGGTGGAGCGGGTGCCACCCTAACACCCGAACAGGAAGCCGGGGCTATAGCATTTGAGGAAAGGCTCGATTCACCGCTCAGGGTCATCATAGAAATCGTACCGGTGAAATGGATTACGCTGGACAGCGATAAAATGGCGGCAGATACCATGGGCCAACTCAGCGATGAAGAGCGCGGGCCTGCGCTTGAAGCAGACTCAAAACGTATGCCGAAGGAACTGAAAAAGCGCGGCATTGAATAAGGCCCCTGATCAACAACGATAATGTCGCTATCGCGCCACCGATCAGCGCCCTTTTTTTTGATACTATAGTCAACGGAAGAGCGTTGCACCCGGTGGTGTGCCCGGCCTTCAAAGCCGTTGAGCTGCTGTTAAAGTGGCTGGTGGGTTCGACTCCTACCTCTTCCGCCAACTACCTATATAAATCAATGTCTTATAAAACAATATATCCTCTACATACCAACTTACATGCCATTGGCATTTGCATGAAGCCGTAGTTCGCTTTACCAAAACCGATTCAACACCACCCTTTTCTCGCAGACCCGCACCCCACCGCCCCCCTAGCCCCACTTCACACAATGGGACTCCTGCATTACTTGGGTATTACTGGTTTGGAGGGATGATACTCCTGTACTTCAGTTTAAAAGTAGCAGATGTATCTCTTAGTGAACCAGGTCATTTGGTACCATGGTGGCTGACGTCGCACAGTGTCCGTCGTCAAACAAATGGAACAGATGAGCACCTCATTTAAGGGAGTGTTCTGCTCATCGTTTTCCTCTTACGCAGCATGCCGTTGATAATGCAAACGACGTTCAGCTTTGAGCTTTTTGTTCTCTCGCCGTAAACGCGCAAGTTCTACCGCATCATCTTTACTCAAGCCGTTTAGATCATTGCCACAATTCCGATATTCACGTATCCAGCGCCTGAGATTACCTGCGCTGATATCCAAATCCCTGGCTATTTGTGAAATGCTGCTTTGAGATTCCATCGCAAGTCTCACAGCCTGTTCTTTGAAATCATCCTCATAATATTTTCGTGTTCCTATAAATCACCTCTGTAGTGCATGATGCACCTATCAGTGGTGTCCAGGAAACCTGGGGCAGGTCACATTGCGCAGTCGCCGTTCAAACCGATAGTGCGCGTTCGGAATTGAATTATCGTCGCTTCCCGGTAGGCTCAAAACCCTTGTTCTGTTTTCTAAAAACGGCGGCTGCCTGTACTCTGCGACGAACGTTGTATTTAGCAAGAATACTATGAGCGTGATTCTTGATGGTACTGATTTCAAGATCAAGCTCTCGAGCGATCTCTTTATTCGAGAGTCCTCGATCAGTTAGCGCGACAACCTGCATTTCCCTTTTCGTCAATGCTACTTCCATACGTTCTAACCTTTATCCGGGACTATCTCGGAATCGGATGTATCGGCAGCGGCGAGCGAGCGCCACTGCTATTAAACGGGATGACCACGGGGACAAGCCGATCGCCGATGGGCCCAAGGGCCGAGTTCAGGTTTTGCCGTCATGACTGCATCTTCTCAAATTCCTCCAATCGAGAAATGATCTTCTGCATGTCGGTTTCTGAGAGTTCTCTTGGGTCTATCAGGATTCGCTGATTGGCAATCTGGTGATTACGCGTGCGAATGCTTGGGGTGCCGTCGATAAGAAAACGAACCAGGGTTTTACAATCAAATTTCTTACCAACGGACGTGATGGCAACACGTTCAAAATCACGACCTGCTTCATCCGGTTTGGTTTCCAACTGGTAGATTGAGGAGTTTAGGAAGGTGTTTATGAGTCGTTGGTTGAGTTTGTTCCATGCTCTTTGAATCAATGCATGGTCTTGCTCGATATACTCGTAGAGCGCTGCTGATAGCCCGACTATTTGTTCCTTGCTGACTTTCATGGGGCGGGCGATACCCCTGAATTGAAGTTCACAGAGTTCTATCAGGTCTCGTTTACCGACAATGAAACCAGACGTGGGTCCACAGAAGGCTTTGCCCCCGGAATAAGTGACTAAATCAGCACCCATGGAAATGTACTTTTGAAGGTCGTCTTCAGCCGCTGCATCGACAATGACTGGTACATCATGGCTGTGTGCGAGCGAAATGCAATCGGCCAGGGATACGCGATTCTCTTGAATACAGTGGTGAGATTGAACGTAGAGCAAGGCAATTGGCTTTTCCTTAAACGCGATTTCAATGTTCGCTGGAGTGACTTCTGAGGCTGTTCCTACAACCTGGCAATCGGCACCTGTCATATGGACCATCTGTTCAATACTGGCGCCGAAGTTAATATTGTGGCCAGCCTGAACAACAACCGCCTTTGAAGGTAACAGTCGAGGTAGCTGCGTTACCAGTTCAGGACGGTCTTTGCATATCAGGGCAGCGACACTGACGCTGATACCGGCTGCAGCGCCAGACGTGACACAAGCGGCTTCAGTGCCGCACAGGTCAGCAATCTGATTCGAGACTTCCTGGCGCAACTGATTCATATCAACATGAAGCTTCGCTGCGAATGCCTGCGCGTTTGCTGTCTCGTCAGATTGAGCGCTGCCACCGAGAGCCGTGAGCTTCCCGGCGGCATTGATGACTCTCACTTTTTCCAGGTCCACTAGATCGGTTCCTCGGTCCTGAAATAACTGCCATCGACAATACAGCCGACAGGTTCGATCCATGTTTGTGTTGTCCGCCGCTCGCCATCTGCGTCTTCAACTTCTACCGCTTTTTCGGTTTCCCGAATAAGGCTGACATTGGCAGTACCGCCCACTTCCAGCTTTCCAAATCCGTGTTCGTCCAAGCCTACAGCACAAGCAGGTGTGTACGTCGTTGCCAGGACAATGTCTTCCAACGACAGACCCAGCAATCGAAACTTTGACATGGTCCTTGCCAGTGAAAGGACACAGACTTCGATATTGCCCCGATGCAAATCCGAGCTGATGGAATGAACAGGCATACCCTGTTCCAACGCGGTTTCGCAGGTTCTGAAAGAAAACGATGAGCGACCGTGAGCAATATCTACGTGTACACCGCGCTCAACAGCTGCCTTGAATGCGGGAATCACTTTATTGTCAAAGCCAAGTACACCACCAGCTTTACCGTGATAAGCATGAGTGACAATATCACCAGGTCGCAGTAAATCCAAAATATCGTCGATTACAGGAGGGGCGTTGCCTATATGGGCCATCAGTGGCGTGCCGGTGATTTCAGCTGCCTTTCGTGCCATCTTCACAGCTTCGATACCCATCAGTCCTGTGTGACTGGAAGACGCCAGTACCTTTACCCCCAGCGTATAATCACGATTACGCTCGATAGCACGAACGGTCTTCTCAATGGAAACCAGTTCGGGTTTGGCAGCATGCCCGGACTGAAGGCCGTGTTTACCGGGCGAGCCAATATTGCAAAGGGCAAATGTATGGGTTTTCTGACTTTCAACGACCAGTTCTCTAAACTCATCGAGAGTATCTCCACCAGTTGACCCTGTATCCAGGAGACAGGTGACCCCCTGACCCGTTCCAATTCGATCAGCTGGTAACCTTGAAGGTTGCTCCGGGTGGTTGAAGATATGGCAGTGAAGATCGATCAGACCGGGCGTGACGAGAACGTCGGTTGCATCGAACGTGACATCGGCGTTGCCTCGGTTGTTGTCTATGGAGACTATACGATTCCCGTCAATCAAGACATTTCGTTTTTGAAATGTATGTGACTCAGCGTCATAGACTTTACCATTCTCAATTAGCGTTTTAGTCATGGCTACCGATTACACCTGCTTGACTGCATAATGCCCGATCGTTGCAATGATGTCCCGAGCGTTATGGATTTCTATATTGGTACTTATACCCGCGGCACGGGGTCGACAGGGATCTACCATCTTGTTGAGGAGGATGGTCATAGTCTTACATGTGCTGCGCCTGCAGATAACCCGAGTTGGCTGGTTCGCGATCATTCGAAGGGTATCGTCTATGCCGTTTCCGAGGTTAGTAACGGAAGTGCATCAGGGGGTGGGGTAACTGTCTTTAAAGAGCGTTCGAATGGACGCCTTAAACTGACGCAGTCGATGCCAAGCGAAGGAGATGATCCTTGCCACTTAACGCTGGGAGATAACCAGCTGATTGCCACCAACTACTCCAGTGGTTCAGTCATTTCCTACAGTATCCGCGACAATGGCGAACTGGGAGATTCGCATCGTGTTGATCACGAAGGTTCGGGACCTGATCCGGACCGCCAGGAAGCTGCCCATGCACATTCGTCAGTCGAGGTTAATGGAAGCATAGTTGTTGCGGATCTGGGGACGGATCGATTGATGGTTTACGACAGCAACCTTGATTTGAAAGACGAGGTCACTCTGCCCGCCGGTGCTGGTCCCCGGCTAATGTCGGTCGCAGGCGGTAAGCTTTATGTGATCTGCGAGCTGAGTAACACCATCGAAACTTATCAGCTCGGCGACCATCAGTACAATCACATTGGGTCAGTCAGCACGCTGCCTGAAGAATTTGATGGTACCAGTTTTGCCGCCCATATCGAGATCAGTACCGATGGGCGATTTATGTATGGCTCGAACCGTGGTCATGATTCCGTTGTTGTGATGTCGTTGGCAGGTGACTTACCAAGGCCTGTTCAATGGGTAACTAGTGGTGGCAGGCATCCTCGTCACTTTATATTGGCAAAGAATGCATTGACAAAGACTGAATCCTGTCTCGTGGTTGCCAATCGTGATGACAATAATATTGTCTTCTATCAACGGGACAGTGAAACCGGATTACTGACCGATATGAACCGGCAGATCGAGGTGCCCTCCCCTGTGTGCATAGTTTAGATTACATAATTCAGGTCTGACTGCTTAAACGACTGAAAGTCTCGAACTGTTCGGCGCAGAGTTCATCCAACTGCTCCGGTTGGATGATGGTTGATTCCGGCTGCATGGCAGGCGCCGCCTCAAAGACATCCCGAAAATCGCCCAGGGCAACAGCGCAGAAAATTGCCGCGCCCCTGCCCTCAACGCCGCTGTCTGTCAGGATCATTTCCTTTTGAAAGAGATTTGACAGCAGTTGCAACCAGGGGGTGAAGACGATGCCACCCCCGGTAAGGCCGATTCTGTCTGCATCACCGGCAATCCCGCTAAGCGCCTGGTACGTGCGATAGACGGAAAATGCACATCCGCGGAAAACCGCGAGTAACATCTGATTGCAGTCTGTGTTCAGTGAAAGCCCCTGGAACGAGCCACTACCCAGTGCCCGTTTTTCAGGAATTGTTTGACCGCCGAGATAAGGCAGGAACAACAGATCCGGATCAGGTTTCGTGTTCACCATCGCCTCGTTGAACGACCCCAGTTCACCCGCAGAGAGTTCTGCAGGCAAATCCGCAAGCGTGGTCAGCATCCAGGTAAGCGTTGAACCGATGTGCCAGTTGTTGCCACCGTAGGCGTGCCTGTCAGGCGGGAAGCAGTAAAAACGTTCTGCAGCTCCATGATTCGTAACCGTCATCGTTCTGCAGACGGCATGTGTACCCAGCGTTAACGCATAGTCAGCTTCATTGATCATGGCGCAGCCAGTGTTCGCACAAATGCCGTCATGGGCACCAACGGCAACAGGTATTCCAGATGGGCATCCCAGTTCACCGGCAGCCGCGTTGGTCAGCTCCCCTGCAATAGTCCAGGGCAGTGCGGGAGTCGGCAATAGTTCGGGGTCGGCACAAGCTTGATCAAACCAGGCCAAGCCATCAGGACCGGAACTTGGGTCAGTCATGCCGACACCGGTCAATTTATAAAGCAGGAAGTCTTTCGCATGCAGGCAATGCCGGATGTCGTCACAGATTGCGGGCTGGTTTTGCTTTAACCACTGGTACTTCGAAATCAAAGTCAGGCCATACGTGGGCGCAGCCGGATACTGCTCGCGTAGTCCCTGCAGTAGTGGCCTGTGCCGGGCATCGGACCACGGCTCTGCGATGACCTGCCCGTTCTTATCTACGAAAACACCAGCACCTGCACGACCGCAGACTGAAAACCCACGAATGGCTTTCTGGTCCAGAGCATTTTCCTGCATGAGGTTTGCGAAACCCGTACAGGCGTTGCCCCACCATTCACGGGTGTCCTGCCATGAAAATTCCTTTTCGACGTGTTGGGAGTGACGTTTGGTGACCTGACCAAGCAATTGGCCAGTTGCAGAAAACGCTGACACCTTGAGTCGACTTGTGCCAATATCGAATACAACAAACATGGGAGCATGCTACCAAAGTCATGTTGACCAAGTCTCAGAAAAATCACTTTCATGAAGAGGGCTACCTGATGGTGCCTGGCGTGGTGCCGGATGACCTGTGTGACGCGGTGATCAAAGCAATTCTTGAATATTCGTCAATTGACATGGACGACGAATCTACCTGGTGCTACCGGGACGTTGATGGCCACGGCATCATTCCCTTGCATCATGATCAGGCCTTGTGGGATTTAAGGCAGTGCCCTGCCCTACACCAGGTATTTTCGGATCTCTACGAGACCGATGACCTCTGGGTAAGCAACGATCGTGTTTCATGCAAGTCACCAACGGCCGAACAGTCAAAAGACTGGCACCGAGAGCGAATTCACTGGGATTGCGATCCGTGGACTTATGATCAGTTGGGTATGCAGGGGCTGGTATACCTGACCGATACTGATAAAGATCAGGGTGCATTCAGCTGTGTACCGTCCATCTTCAAAAACCTGAAACGGTACCTCGTTGAACATGAAACCGATGGACACTGGCGATACCCGAATGTTGGTGATGAAGATCTGGTTCGTGTTGCGGGTCCTAAAGGCAGCCTTGTGATCTTTGATCGCTTGATGCCTCACACCAGTGATCTGAATCACTCAGATCAACATCGATTTGTTCAATACGTCACCATGGGTCCCGCTGTTGAGAAACTACGCAAGCAGGTGGTTCGAGAATGGCGCGAAAAGTTGCTACCAGACTGGGCACTGTCCCAGGCAATATCTGGTGGCAAGGTTAAAGAAGAAGGCCCACCACCTGAACTAACTGATCTGGGAAGAAAGCTTGTCGGTCTCGATCGCTGGTAGCTAGCGATCTTAGGGTAAGAAGAATTAACCAGGTTTCTACATAGTCCCCATGTGGTATTGCCAAGTGACTATGCTTCCTCGTCAAGTGTTTAAGCAAGTTTTTCGTTCCAATATGGGCCATTCTTCATCATGGTATTCAGGATAGTTAACTGTTTTCTCATGCAGGCAACCAGCGCATTTTCTAAGAAGTCATGGCCTTAAGGCATTGGACCATTATGCGATCTTTATGGAGAACAATAGCCGCTACCTCGAATGTTGCGGTGCGGGAGAACGTTCGGGTCTCTACTACACTTGCAGCAACTCTTATCTGAAAGATGACGAATTGTCTTACATTCTTGAAAACAGTGAATCCAAGATCCTAATCACTTCAGCGGCTAAACTTGAGGTCGCTAAGAAGACGCTCAAGTCTTGCCCAACAATTATAAAGTGCTTGGTGCTTGGTGATCGGTGCCGATGGAGATGGCGACCGTATCGTCAACTTTGAAACGGCGGTCGCGGCCTATCCTGCGACCCCCATAGAAGACGAGCGCCTGGGTACCTCTATGCTTTACTCCTCCGGAACAACGGGTAAGCCCAGGGGCATCATTAGGCCACTGGAGCATCAGCCACCGGGCGAACCCTTACAGCTCTACACGTTCTTGAGTGACTTGTGGCAATACCGAGAGGACATGACCTACCTGTCACCTGCACCGCTTTATCACTCGGCGCCTCAGGCGGCTGTCGGGCTAACTATTCGGATGGGTGGCACCGTAGTGATCATGGAGGGCTTCGATCCCGAGATGTACCTTAAACTGCTCAGCCAGTATCAGGTGACGCACACTCAACTGGTCCCCACAATGTTCAGTCGTATGTTGAAATTACCGCAAGAGGTCAGGGACACCGCCGACGTCTCATCCTTAGAGATCGCCGTGCATGCCGCCGCACCCTGCCCGACACAGGTTAAGGAAGCAATGATCGACTGGTGGGGGCCGATCATTCACGAGTATTACGGGGCGACCGAAGGGCTAGGTTTCACTGCCTGCAATAGCGAGGAATGGCTTTCTCATAAAGGCAGTGTCGGCAAAGTGATGCTGGGCGATTTACACATACTTGATGATAACGGTCATCCGGCGGGCCCTGGCGAACCCGGTGAAATCTGGTTTAAAACAGCGACCGAGTTCACCTACTTTAATAACAAGGAAAAAACACGAGACGCCCTCTCCGAGGACGGGACGATGAGTACCGTTGGCGATGTTGGCTATCTTGAGGACGGGTATCTCTACCTGACCGACCGCTCTACCTTCATGATCATCACCAGTGGCGTCAATATTTACCCGCAGGAGACCGAGAGCCTGCTGATCGCCCACCCTAAAGTGATGGACGCGGCGGTTTTTGGTGTGCCCAACGTTGATCTAGGAGAAGAGGTTAAAGCGGTTATTCAGGTAATAGACACCGAGAAAGGCGATGATCGAATGGCCGAGGAACTGATGGGTTATTGTGCCGAACATTTATCCCGCCAGAAGTGCCCCCGTTCAATCGATTTCGAGGCGCAACTGCCCCGGTTACCGACCGGAAAACTTTATAAACGACTGCTCAAGGACCAGTACCGGGCTGACCACAAGAATCGGCTGCTATAAGCCAGCCGCTTCTTCTGACGAAACGCAGTGTCGATAACACCCACAGCACGGCCTTTATTCGCCCAAACACGCCTAAAGCCTCGCTTGCCGCACGTGGTTAACCGGTTTTACGGAATTAACGTTAAAGCGCGGTAATGACGATAAGCGGGTCTGATATTATACAATCGCGCTGCGGTTGCAGCGACGCGGTCTGTAGCAACAGCTTCGACAGGGCGATCGCCCTGGCGTTGACGGGATAAGGCTAACGTTTTAGGTTAGCCGGTTTCTACACCATCGCCATAGAGAGGTAAAGACACTGTTACAGCGTAACACCTAAAAAGGAACGGGAAGATGAAAGACGAATTTGACGACATTGGTGGGCATATCAGCAAAGAGAACGACAGTTACACCGTCAAAGACAATTATGTCGGTGAAAACCTTCTCCTTAGCAGCACGCACCTTTTTCCGGGTAAGGAAACGGCCGGACATAAGCACCTATTACAAGACGAAATTTTCTTTTTCACGCAAGGTTCTGGGGAAATATACCTTCGTCATCCTGACGAAGGCCAAGGCGAGTTGGAAGAGATATACGAAGTCAATGCGCAGGATATCGTCACCGTACAAGCCGGTATTTTCCACCGAGTACATAATAAGGGGAAAACCAAACTAAAATACCTGCGTGTAATGAATCGTCCCTAGATGCGATGAAGCCCTGCAATCAATATACTTTGGCAATCCGGGAAAAATGTGGTTTAAAATACTTAGCTACAATCAGTATTTTAATAAGGGATAACTACTTTCATTTACTGATTTAGTTTGTTTCGTAGTCAATATTAGTTTACTACACTACAACTCGAGCTAAAGCTTGTTACATCGAGAAGGCTGGCATTGGCCAACAATACCGTACAGGGTATAAAGATGATGATGAATTTCTTCTGGGCAGCGCTCACTATACGTTGATCATTCCGCCAAATCCGCCCGCCAAAATATTCTGGCCCGCTGCTTTATACGATGTAAATACAAGAACTCCTATTATTAATTCTGTGAACAGAGCTGCCGTTAGTTCTGGTACTGGCGTTGTTGAAAATGATGATGGCTCAGTCACCATTCATTTCAGTCCAGAATTATCCAAAGGCGTAGACAAGCAAGACTGGCTACAAACTAACGTGGGAGAAAGCTGGTTTACCTACTTGCGTTTCTATGGTCCAACGGAAGCTTATTTTGATGAGACTTACCCACTGGAAAACATCAAGCGGGTAAAGTAATAACCGAAGCATCTAGTTTAAAGTGGTCATGTGTTAGCGGTTAGTGGCCATTTTATAATGTATTTGCTGTGTATAAATAACAGACTGAGCCCCCCTGCTCTTCTTGTCATCACGCTTTAGATAATTTCATTTTAATCGGGAGCAGACAAAATATCAGGTTCGATTACACCTGGGATTTCCTCCGCTACCCTGCGAGAAACATCTAATTGGATGTGAGACTAAAAGGGGGAGGTTTACATTTTGACTTACCCCCGGGATGAGTAAATAATAGAAATTTGTTAGTTTTTATGTTTTTGTTCCGAATCCTATGCAACGCGCCAAAACTCCAGGGCTAATTCATACAGCAGGCATGATACTCACTGTTGTGATTGGATTTTTCGTCGCTGTCCCCGAAGCAAGTTCCCGGAATTTCGAAGAACACGAGATCAAGGCGGCATTCCTTTACAGTTTCGCCCAGTTTATCAAGCGGGTACCCAAAAACCCCGGCAGTCCAACTACCACGGTAAATTACTGCACTGTTCACGAGGGTCCCGTTGAAAACGCCCTGAAGGCATTGATCGCTGCCAGGCAAGCAAGAGGTGAGACAAGGCGTTACACCTTGTTAGCGGACTTGTCGGGCATCGAACAGTGCCATTTTTTATTTCAGGGCGCCGACAGCGGAAAAAGCGAACCGATCCAATTGAGCCCAGATGAGTCAGTCGTCACTGTTGGCGATTCTCCGGGATTCGTGGCCAATGGCGGGATAATCGAATTTCAGCGTCAGGGCGCTCGTGTAAAAGTCCATATAAATTTGGGAATTGCCAGAGCACACGGAATAAAAATAAGCTCCAAATTATTGAAACTGGCAACAATATATTCACCCGACAACGGGGAGAAAGTCGATGATTAAATTCATACAAAATCTACCCATAAAACGAAAAATAATCTCGTTCACTTTGATCTCCAGCACCCTGTTGCTTATTGCTGCATCCGTCACCTTTGTCGTGGGGGAGTACATTCTTAAACGTGAGGCGCTGGTCGAGTCGAATTCTTCGCTAATCAGTGTGCTGGCGATTAATAGCGCCGCGGCAATGGTCTTTCAGGACCCAGACGCAGCGGCCGAGGTTCTATCTGCGTTGACGGTCGATCAGGATGTTATATCTGCGCAAATTTACACCACTGATCTTGTGCTGTACGCAAGTTACGCTAACCAGCTATTTCAGCACGATATTCCTTCTCCGGGTGGCATTCCAGGCAATGCTGAATTGGAACAGTCCTTGATTTTAGTTATTGGGGGCGGGGTGCCAGTGGTGAATTTCGAAAATGGCGTCCTCGATGTTAAAGGGCCTATCATCCTGGACGATGAGGTTCTTGGGGTTATCAATATTCAAACTGATTTGCAGCCACTGCGAGAGAGCATTCTAAAGCTGGCTGCTATCGCCGGAATATTTTTGTTGCTGGCCCTGATCTTCGTATCTTGGTTCGCAGGATATTTGCAGAAAATCATTACTGAACCTATCGATAATCTTTTGAAGGCAATGAAAGAAGTTTCTACCCGTGGAGAATACGACCACAGGGTTGAGCGGGTGACAGATGATGAACTGGGTTCCCTGAGCGATGGATTTAATGACATGCTGGAGCAGGTTCAAAATCGTGACAAAAAGCTGGCTAATGTGGTTAAAGAATTACGGATTTCGAAAAATATTGCGGAAACTGCCACCAAAGCCAAATCTGAGTTTCTGGCGAATATGAGCCACGAAATTCGCACACCCATGAATGGAGTTCTGGGTATGACCGACTTACTGCTTAACACGGAGCTTTCCCAGGAGCAACGGAAGTTTTGTGAAATGGTCGAGTTGTCAGGCAATTCCCTGCTGACAATTATTAACGATATCCTCGATTTTTCCCGGATTGAATCCGGCAAGCTAACGTTTGAGTTAACGGATTTTTCGATTTCCGAGTGCGTCCAATTCGCCACAGACTTATTAGCAGAAGGCGCCGAAAATAAAGGCCTGAGGTTAAGCTGCCATATTGCCGATGATGTACCGCCGATGGTCAGGGCAGATAAGAGTCGAATCAGGCAGGTACTAATCAATCTGGTGGGCAATGCCATAAAGTTTACTGCGACTGGTTATGTTTCCGTTGATGTTTCGGTGATAAAAAACGGTGTGGATGCTACTACGTTGTTCATAGAGGTTCGGGATACTGGAATTGGGATTCCCGGCAATGCCCATCAGACCATATTCGAAAATTTTTCCCAGGCAGATTCTTCGACGACCCGTCGATTCGGTGGCACAGGTCTGGGACTTACTATATCAAAACAATTAGTCGAACTGATGGGCGGGAAGATTGGGGTTGTTAGCACACCGGGCCAGGGTTCCCGGTTTTGGTTTCAATTGCCTTTAACTCCTTCAGATAAAGGGATTCAAGCAAATGATGGGCTCTATGCTCTGGGTGAATCACGGGGAAAAAAAGAGTTTTCAGGATTGAGGCAATATGAAGCTCGAATCTTGGTCGTCGAAGATAATGAGGCTAACCGAATTTTTGCTTGCGCGGCGATGAATACGTTTGGCTGTGACACGATCACAGCGCATGACGGGGCGGCTGCTGTTAAGCTATTTTCTGAGACTCCGGTGGACTTGATACTAATGGATATACAGATGCCTGTATTGGGTGGGGTAGACGCCGCCGCCATGACTGTTCACGCTGTTCCCATCATCGCATTAACCGCGTACTCTCTGGAGGGAGATCGTGAGAAATACTTAGCCACCGGGATGGATGGATATTTAAGCAAGCCGGTAACAATTGACGAACTTTCGTCAGTTCTCGATGACTGGATAGGTCATCTCGAACAAAACGATAGAGAGGAACCCGATCAATGAAATCCTGCTATGAAAGAAGTTTGAGACCATGCCATTTTTCGCGCTGGGCCTGTGTGCTTTTCCTGCCATTCTCTGCCTCAATTTGGGCGCAAAATGTGCCGTCAGATCTGCTGGACCTTAGCCTGGAAGAATTGTTCGCAGCCAATATTGCAGATACGAAGGGCGATAATAGCGGTACCAAAGGTAAATGGAGTTTGCGATATAAATTTCAGCGCGCCGATTTTGAGGGCTTCAGTAAAGGAACCGATAGACTTTCTGATGACGAGGTACTGTTTACTCCCGGGCTTGAGCCGCGCACCGACGATAATTTCCCAGTGGTTCCGACAACGATTACCCAAGAAGTCCACGCGTTTATTGTGGGATATCAGTTCAACGAACAACTGAACATTAGTTTGGCCGTACCCTATGTCAAGCAACGTACCAATCATATCAGTATTGTCCCTTCTTACGCGGATTTCACGATTCGGTCCAGCGGGATAGGTGACGTCTCTGTTATCGGGTCCTACCAATTTGAAACATCGGGTGAGGGCCACTTACAGTTGAGCCTGGGCCTCAGTTTCCCAACCGGCTCCTTGGATAAGGAAGGGGACACTCCTCGTGCCCCCGGAAATCAACAGCTTCCCTATTCAATGCAATTGGGGTCCGGTACCTACGATATTCCTGCAAGTATTCACTATTCAGGCATGGGAAACGGATTTGGATGGGGAACGGAGTTGGCCGCAAAAATCCGTTTAGGAGAAAATGATAGAGATTATAGTTTGGGGAAGCGGATTTCGGCAGCGACCTGGCTAAGATTCAACAAATTAGAGTGGTTGAAACCCTCGATCAAACTGATCTATGAATACTCAGATAGTATTGATGGCAAGGATATCGATTTGTTGGTTCCCGGCGCTTTTCCCTACCCGGCGTCTGTTACCAACCCCGAAATGTACGGCGGAAAGCAGGCAAGAGTGGTCCTGGGGTTCAAAATACCGGTATTTGCAAAGGGTAATTATGTAGAGTTGGAAATCGGTAAGCCTTTTTATGAGTCCTTGAACGGTCCGCAAACCCGTGAGGATATTCGATATGGGTTTAAATTTAATCTCAAAATTTAGATAAACGCATGGCAAGTGATTTGTGCAAATTTCGCAGGCATAAGCACCACCTTATTTAGGTAACTATGTTCATCACCGCTCACTGGTTGATGCCTGCTATCTATCTAACCCTGGCAGCAGCACACTAGCCATGAATAACCTGTACTAAATGACCTGCTTAAGCCTCACGCACACCACTTAAACGCATTGCGGCTAGATGTCGCTTGACGACCCTGGGTTCCAGCGCTACGCAAGCCGGGCCATTATTTACGCGGTCTGAAAACCCTCGTATGCATTTTTCGCCACGGCATCGCACTTCTCCACGTATTCCGGAAAACCCAGGTAAGGCATAAACACGCGGGGCTTTCCAGGCACGTTAGCGCCGAGGTACCAGGAATTGCAGCCCAACAATAGCGTTTCGCCTGCCACTTCGTTGACATGATCTACCCAATCGTCCTCGGCCTCTATAGAGGCGTCGATGCTCGCTAGTTCTTGGTCCCGCAGCCAAACCACACAATCGGCGACAAACTCTACGTGCTGTTCGATAGAGGTGATCATATTGGTCAGTACGGACGGGCTGCCGGGTCCGCTGATGATGAAGAAGTTCGGGAAGCCCGCGGTGGTCAGGCCAAGGTAAGTTCGTGGCCCTGCATGCCATTTGTCTTTAAGTTTCAGGCCGCCTTTGCCTTGAATATCAATTCGATCGAGCGAGCCGGTCATGGCGTCGAAGCCTGTCGCAGTGACAATCGCGTCAACCGCGTATTCCTTGCCGTCCGCCCGCACGCCGTGCGTAGTGATCTCTTCAATACCGGATTGTGCAATGTCTACCAGCGTGACATTACTTCGGTTATAAGTTTCGAAATAGTCTGTATCCACACAAACCCGCTTGCAGCCAAATATGGTGTCCGGTAACAACGCGTCGGCCAGTTGGGGGTCTTTAACACGCTCGCGTATTTTGCCGCGTACAAATTCGGCAACAATATCGTTCGCCTCTTTGCCGACCAACAAATCTGCAAACGTGCCGTAGAAGTAAAGTCCGCCCATTTCCCAACGGCGCTCACACTCCGTGCGTATCTCATCAGGCGTGTGCTCTTCGGCTGTGCGCTCGTTGCCGGCAGTATCCCAGGCAATCGGCTGGGCGCGGCCATTTGCGCGAAACGCTCGATAGTTTTTTTTGACCTCGGCCTCCTCGCGTAGGTCCTGTGGTCTATTGTGGGCAGGCACCGAGAAGTTTGGCGTCCGCTGAAAAACCGTGAGTTGGTCCGCCTGCTCGGCGATGATCGGTATAGATTGGATGGCTGACGAGCCGGTGCCGATGACCGCTACCCGTTGACCGCTGAAGTCGACACCGCCATGTGGCCATCGGCCGGTGTGATACCAATCCCCGGTAAAACTTTCTCGTCCGGGGAACTCTGGATCATTCGCTGAAGATAGGCATCCCGTGGCCATCACGCAAAAACGGGCCGATATCACATCGCCAGCTTCGGTGGTCACGCTCCAGCGGCTGTTGTCTTCGTCAAAGTGTGCTGTAGCAACACGGGTGTTAAATTGAATGTCAGGGGCGAGCTCGAAACGCTCTACAACGTGCTTAGCGTACGCCATGATCTCTGGTTGTGGCGCATATCGTTCTTTCCACACCCACTCTTGCTCCAATTCGGGAGAAAACTGATAGGAGTATTGCAAGCTGGGAATGTCGCAACGTGCCCCAGGATAACGATTCCAATACCAAGTGCCACCGACGCCACCGCCGGCTTCAAGAATTCGTGCCCGCAAGCCGAGTTGTTTGAAACGATGCAGCATGTAGAGACCGGCGAAGCCAGCGCCAACAACCACGGCATCCAGATGATCTATCTTGGGGGCGGAACTTGATTGGCTCATTTACATACCGCTTTGTTGGAAATTGGGCTTTGAGTGTAGCAGGGTTTCCTGCGAGGTTGGAGAATCAACTTTTGGTGTTTACATTGCTTTTTTCAGCGTTTCTACGGCAACGTTTTCCTTTGTCGCCTCAACATCTTAAATCATGGTCATACGGATAACCCTACCCCATCTAACGTAAGTAAAACCCCTCCACCCGTCGGGGATCTAGCTGGCGCCCGCGAGTTAGGTCACGTTCCGTTACATTAGTGCACATTGGCATCAACCCCCGTTTACAAGACCCCCTTACAATCTCCTCCCATAAACCAAATATGTAAAAGGGTGAACAACATGTACAAGACTATCCTGGCTTTCCTGCTCATCGCACTGACCACCGGTTGTTCTACTTATAGCGGCACACAATCTACTGCTGAAATGGAATTCTGCTGGGAAA
>LWDU01037475.1_pt1 | contig 16515 bp, 14 predicted proteins | sample 727161 | NCBI WGS metagenome assembly LWDU01 (sample SAMN04566230, study PRJNA314399) | hydrothermal vent metagenome | isolation source: deep sea hydrothermal plume seawater | place: Mexico: Gulf of California, Guaymas Basin | collected 2004-07-11
GATCAACTGGATCGGGCTCTGGACGCTTTATCAGCGTGAGGTCGGCCGCTTCCTGAAGGTCTGGATGCAGACCCTGTTTGCCCCCGTCATCACAACGCTTCTGTTCATGACAGTGTTCAAGCTGGCCTTCGGGAACCGCGGTGAGCTCACGGGTGACTTTGCCGGTCTCGACTACAATGCCTTTCTCGCGCCCGGCCTCATCATCATGTCGATGTTGCAGAACGCCTTCCAGAATACGTCTTCCTCGCTGACCATCGCCAAGGTGCAAGGCAGCCAGGTCGACTTTCTGATGCCGCCGCTCTCCCCGCTGGAGCTGACGCTTGGCTTTATCTTCGGCGCCGTCACGCGGGGCCTTATGGTCGGCGTGATCGGCGGCCTTGCCATCCACTTCTCCGGCCTTGCCGATCTTAACATCTCGATGATCTGGCCGATCATCTGGTTCAGCCTCATGGCGACGATCTTCCTTGCCGCCCTCGGCGCAATTGCCGGTATCTGGGCAGAGAAGTTCGATCACCTTGCCGCCATCACCAACTTCGTGATCGTGCCGCTGACCTTCCTTTCGGGGACGTTCTACGACATCAAGGTGCTGGTTGAGCCGTTCCAGACGGCCGCTCATTTCGACCCGATCTTCTATCTGATCGACGGTTTCCGTGCGGGCTTCATCGGGGTCTCCAACTCCTCGCTGATGACCGGCGTTATTGCGTCGGCCGCTTTCACCTTCGCCGCATGTCTCTGGGTCTGGTGGCTGTTCCGGACGGGTTACAAGCTGAAGTCCTGATGAAGCTGGCTTGACGACACCTGCCCGCAGGCCGCACCTCACACCCCATGGCAGACCTTCCCATTCTCCGGCTCGCCGATGTCGAGCTGACCTTTGGCGGCACACCGATCTTTACGGGCGTGACCTTCACCCTTGCGCGCGGTGAACGCGCAGCGCTTGTCGGGCGTAACGGGGCGGGCAAGTCCACGCTGATGAAGCTGGTGACCGGCATACATGCGCCGGACGCAGGCGACCTCTGGCGCCAGCCCGGTGTCGAAGCCGCGACCGTTGAGCAGGAGCCGGACCTCTCCGCCTTCGACACCGTGATCGATTACGCCGCTGAAAACCTTGAAGCCGTCTGGATGGCAGAGGCCGAGCTTGGCCTGTTCGGGATTGATCCTGAAGCCGACCCGAAGACGCTGTCTGGCGGCCAGATCCGGCGCGCGGCCCTTGCCCGCGCCTTTGCCCGCGACCCGGATATCCTGCTCCTCGACGAGCCGACCAACCATCTCGACGTGCCCATGATCGAGACGCTGGAAACGCGTCTGAAATCCTTTCCCGGCGCTGTCCTTCTGGTCAGCCACGACCGTCGTTTCCTCGAGAATGTGACAACTACCACGCTCTGGCTTCGTCAGGGCAAGGTTTGGAAGTCGCCCAAGGGTTATGCCGAATTCGATGAGTGGGCCGCCGCGATCGAGGCTGAAGAGGAAAAACAGCTTCAGCGGATGAAGACGCACCTGAAGGAAGAGCAGCACTGGCTGGCCCGCGGCGTCACGGCGCGTCGCAAGCGGAATATGGGGCGCCTGTCACGCCTGCACGAACTGCGCGCCCAGCACGCCAAGCAGAAATCCCTGGTCAATGATGCAAAGTCGACTGCGGGCCTGAGCGCCGAAAGCGGCGACAGCCAGAGCCGCAAAGTGCTCGAGGCGTTCGGTATCTCGAAGAGCTTCGACGACACGGTCATCGCAAAGGACCTGTCGCTTCGTATCCTGAAAGGTGACCGGATCGGTATCGTCGGTCCGAACGGGGTCGGCAAAACGACGCTTCTCAAGATCCTACTGGGAGAGCTTGCGCCAGACGAGGGCTCTGTGAAGATAGACACGCTAAAGCCTGACGAGACGCTCTGGGAAGCGCTGACGCCCGCGGGCGGCGACTCCATCATCGTTCAGGGCCAGCCAAAGCATGTGGCGGGCTACGCAAAGGACTTCCTGTTCTCGCCCGAACAGCTGCGCCAGCCCGTGTCGGCTCTATCGGGCGGTGAACGCAACCGGCTGACCATGGCGATCGCCCTCGCCCAGCCCGCTGATGTCCTCGTTCTCGATGAGCCGACCAACGATCTCGACATGCAGACGCTCGATCTTCTTGAAGAGATGCTGAGCGACTACGACGGCACGCTCATCCTCGTCAGCCACGACCGCGCCTTCCTCGATGCCATTGTTACGAGCTGTCTGGTGCCGATGGGCGGTGGACGCTGGGTGGAAACTTCAGGCGGCTGGAGTGATGCGGCCCAACAGGTTCCGTCCCTGACGACGCGCAGAGCTGCGAAGCCGGCGGACAAGGCCCAGAAGAAACAGGCCAGCGTGCCGGCTTCAGTCGGTTCAAAGCGCGAAGCGAAGCTCTCCTTCAAGGACAAGCACCGCCTGAAGGAAGCGGAGGCTGCGATGCCGCCTGGAAAGCGAGCTGTCTGACCCCGAACTTTTCAACAAGGACCCTGGCCGATTCCAGAAAGTCAGTGACCGCCTCGCAGCAGCGCGTAGCGAACTGGAAGAAGCAGAAATGGTCTGGTTGGAAATTGAGGCCATGAAAGAAGAGCTTGAGAAGGCCTCTGGAGCCTAACCACCTCTTAATCCATGCCGGTTTATTCTGATCGGTATGAAGATGTCATTTTCTGCCAAGCCCGCCCTGTTGGGCCGCCTTACAGCACTGGCCATCGTGGCAACGGGCCTTAGCGCCCCTGTCCTTGCCGACGACGCGGTTGAGACTGACAGCTACCGCGTTGGGCAGACTTATTCATCAGAACGTGCGCGCGGGCTGCAAGCCTGCGCCCAGTCCTGCGCTGAAGATCAGCGCTGTGTCGCCTGGTCGGTAACGCCGCCAACATTCCGCGTGGGCCCACGCTGCGAACTGAAGAGCAGTGCCGGTCAGAGCCAGTCGCGCCCCGGCTATACGTCGGGCCTTAGCGGCGTGAGCGCTGCGCCCCAAATGAGCCGTGCACCTGTCCAGTCTGCTGCCACCACGCAGGCACGACCTCCACGGTCGCAGGCACTTTCAGGCGGCTATGCGCAGACCCGTCAGACCGCTGCAACGACAGCCTCCATGCCGGCAGCACCGGATGGCGCCGCTACCAGCCACATGCTGCCAACACCTGTCACGCCGTCGGCTCAACGGGCGCCTGTGCGCCAGCAGGCCCAGCCAACGACGCGAACGCAGCTCGCCAGCAACACCACGACGCGCGCTGCAACGACATCGGTCGCCTCTCAGGCCCGTACCCAGCAGGTGAGCCGTCAGCCAAGCGCATCGACACCCACCATCACCAGCCGGGTGACGACACGCCCGGTCCAGTCGCCTGCAGCGACGGCCGTGGCTGCGCAACGCCCGGCAACGTCAACGGCGCCGACCCGTACGGTCACCCGCCGGACGGTCTCATCCTCGACGCCGTCACCAACCCAGGCGCAATCGCACGCCGCCGCAACGGCTGCGGCAACCTCCAATGTTTCGAGAGCCGCATCGACGAGCACACAGCATCCCTCCGCACCCGCGACGAGCGCAGCGGTCGACACGCGCCCACCCCTGCCGCGTCCGAGCCGGCTACCATCCCTGCCAAGTCCGCTACAGCGCAATGGCACGGCATATTCGGTTCAGCGCATGGGCGATATACCGGGCGACGCTGAGGCTGCTGCAGGCTATGTTGACGGCTTGCCAGCTAATGCCCGCGTAGAGCCAATTGCCCGCAATAATCGCGAGCGCGCCCGTTCTTCAGATGACGAGAATGGCAGCGACGAAGAGGCGAGCTGGCCCGAAGGCTATCCTGAGTATCCGGATCCACTCGGCGGCCCGATCGGCAGCACCGTCATGGATGAAGACTAGGCGCGTCTAGTCTGGCGCACGCGTCTTGAGCGCGAGTGCATGCAGCTCACCGCCCATTTTTCCCTTGAGGGCCGCATAGACCATCTGGTGTTGGCGCACGCGCGGCACGCCCTTGAATTGCGGTGAGACGATCTCAGCCTGCCAGTGGTCATTGTCGCCGGCAAGATCCGTCAGCGTGATGTCCGCCTCCGGAAAGGCGTCCTTCAGATAGGTCTCGAGGGTCTCGCGGTCCATTGCCATGACAGTCTCCTTTGCCGCTCGCACATGGCGGCCAATGGGCCTATGGTCAAGGTGACATACCATGGAGTTCTCAGCCTAGATGATCCGATCCGTCCTCGCCGCCAGCCTGCTGGTCGCCGCCTGCTCAAGCCCGTCTTCTACTGATCCCTCTGCTACAGAGACAGCAACCGCGACCGCCGCCTACACGGCGCAGTTCCATGACAGTGCCCGGGCGCTGTCCGCACTTGAAACGCTGTCCTCTGATGAATTCGAAGGCCGCAAGACCGGAGGGCCGGGTAATCTCAAGGCCCGTGAGTGGATCATCGACCAGCTCGAAGCACGCGGCGTTGCCCCTCTATTGGCCGATGGGTTTGAAGCCCCGTTTGAGACCGCCAGCTTTTCCGACGGCAAGGAAGGCGTCAGCGGCACCAACCTACTCGCCGTCATCAATGATGAGCCGGGCTCCCCGGTCATCGTGATGTCGGCCCATTATGACCATGTCGGCACCGGTGAGGATGGCATCTATAATGGCGCCGATGACAATGCGTCTGGCGTGGCCGCGCTTCTGGAGGGGGTCAGCTGGTTTCAGGAAAACGCGCCCGAGACCACGCTCGTCTTCGCCTTCTTCGATGCAGAGGAAATGGGAATTGCGGGCTCCGCCGCCTTTGTTCACGACCTGCCAGAGCAGATCGAAGATCGGCTGGCCTTCAACCTGAACCTCGACATGGTCTCACGCGCCGAAAAGGGCGAGATCTTTGCCGTCGGCACCTATCACTATCCTGAGCTGGTGCCGGTGATCGACGCGGTGGCGGCCGAAGCCCCGCTGACGCTCAGCAAGGGACATGACAGTCCGGAATGGGGCAATCAGGACTGGTCCACCCTGTCAGACCATGCCCCTTTCCTCCGCGCGGGCATTCCCATCATCTATCTCGGTGTCGAAGACCATGCTGACTATCACCAGGTCACCGACACGTTCGACAAGGTCGATCCGAACATCTTTGCGACATCTGTCGATACGGTGCTGATGGTCGCCGAAGCGATTGATGAGCACGTCGCCAGCGACGCCGAATAGGCGGGCGGCTTGCAGCCAGTAAAAAGCCCCGGACGATCGCTCGCCCGGGGCTTTTCAGTGTCTAGAGGGGGACGTCCCTATTCCCAGCCGCAGCTGCGGCCTTCATTCTGCTCTTCAAGATAGCCGATCAGTGGATCGAAATACTCGATGATCGCAGAGCCATCCATCTCACGCGTGCCGGTGAAGGTCTCCAGAACGTCTGGCCATGGTTCGGAAGCGCCCATTTCCATCATCGCATTGAAGCGTGCGCCGACTTCCTCGTTTCCGTAGATCGAGCAGCGGTGCAGCGGGCCATCCCAGCCAGCCTGCTCACAGGCTGCCTTATGGAACTGGAACTGCATGATGTAGGAGAGAAAGTAACGCAGATACGGCGTGTTGCCCGGAATGTGATACTTCGCACCCGGGTCGAACGCGTCTACCGGACGCGGGCCAGGCGGGACAATGCCCTGATACTGCGTGCGCTTTGCCCACCAGGCATCATTGTAGTCGGCAGGCTGCGTCGTGCCGTCCAGCACGTCCCACCGCCAGCTATCAACCGTGATCGCGAATGGCAGGAAGGCGATCTTGTCGAGCGCTGTGTTCATCAGGAGCGAGATGTCGGCTTCTTCGCCCGGCACCTGATCCTCGGTGATGAGGCCAATGTCGACGAGATAGGACGGGGTGATCGAAAGCGCGATGAAATCGCCAATCGCCTCGTGGAAACCGTCATGGGCGCCGTCCTTATAGAGGTAATCCACATCCTTGTAGGCGCGCTGATAGTAATTGTGCCCCAGCTCATGGTGGACGGTGTAGAAGTCCTCGGCATTCACCTCGGTACACATCTTGATGCGTACGTCTTCCTCGTCATCAAGGTCCCATGCGGATGCGTGACACACGACTTCGCGGTCTTCCGGGCGCACGATCATCGACCGCTCCCAGAAGGTCTGCGGCAGTGGATCCAGGCCGAGCGAAACGAAGAACGCCTCTGCGGTCTCAACCATCTTGATGGCATCATAGTCGGCCGCGACCAGCTCGTCGGTCAGATTATAGCCCTGTCCGGGCAGACCTTCCGGCTCGACCAGCGGATAGATGTTCGACCATTGCTGCGACCACATATTGCCGAGCAGGTCCGCACGGATCGGGCCCTTGGCAGGCTGGACATCATCGCCGTACTCTTCGTTGAGTTCGGCGCGCACATAGCAGTGCAGCTCTTCATAGAGCGGGGAAACCTGGCTCCAGAGACGGTCGACCTCGGTCGCCATTTCTTCCGGTGGCATGTCGTATTTCGACAGCCACATGGTTTTCAGATTATCATAGCCAAGCTCGGTCGCGCCTAGATTGGCGATCTCGACCATGCGGGCATAGTCATCTTTCATCGGCGGCGACACGGTGCGCCAGCCTTCCCAGACGGCCTGCAGCTCTTCCGGGTCACGGCTCGTTTCGATGATGGTCGACAGCTGGTCGAGGTTCAGGTCCTCGCCCTTGTAGTTGAAGGTGCCGGTACCATAAGTCGCTTCGAGGCCGGTGGTGATCTGCGAGAGCTCTGCGGCTGCGCCTTCGGTCGACGGGGCCGGAATGGTGACGCCGGACTGCAGGCGCTGCATCTTGCGCGCGAGGTCTGCTGGCAGGTCGACATCGTTGAACTGCTTGGACTCATTGGCGAGCGAGACAGCCATAGTCGTTGCGCGAGCACCCGCCTCCGCAGCAGCCGCGTTGGTCTCATCGGTTATATTGGTCGCCTGCTCCCAGAAGATCGGGCTGATCTCCTTGGACATCTGGCCAAGCTCTGCGTCAGCGCGCTCCAGGAAGGCGCGGGCTTCAGCGACTTCAGTGCTCTCTGCCTCGACCGGGTCGCCTGCCATAGGCGGCACAGGCACTTCGGCCGGCGGCACTTCTGCTGAATTGTTCGTACAGGACACAAGCAGCGCCGCGCTAAGCGCGAGCACACTGGTGGAAATCAGACTGGTTTTCATTGGGGAACCTCCATGATGGCAGCACCGAAGCGCCAGCCGCATGAAAGGTCAATGCCGGAGCGGAATGAAGTTCAACCGCGCGCTGGACATCATAAATGCGAAGGCCTGAAAAATTTGGCGCGCCAGCATCCGCAAGGACACTGGCGCGCGCGCAAGAAGGAGAGGCACAAGGCCACCATCGACGGTTTCCCTCTCGCACTTGGTTACGTTGAATAAACTATAGCGGATCGGAAAATAGTGAAATTTTATACATCTACACGGGATGCGTGCACCCTGCGGGTTTAGTCATCGCCCTTCATATAGCGCGGCAGCCAACCTTCATGGGCGTCGCGGAGTGTAGAGAGGGCAAGTTTGGTCGCTTTGCCACTGCGGGCATCATGCACCAGGCTTATCGTCGGTGTGCCCTTTTCCTGAACGTAGCCAAGATAGAGACATTTCACCTTGTCGCCCTCTGCTTCGATCAGGTCGAAGATCGGGTCTTCACTGCCCTTCGCGGCGACGACATAACGCGCGCCGCCTTCACCGAACAGGAAGCGCAGCGGCGAAACATCGCCAAACCGCGCGCCAATGTCGACCTCGATGCCCATGTCACTCGCCAGCGCGATTTCAGTGAGCGCGCATCCAATGCCGCCATCGCTGACGTCATGTACTGCATTGACGAGGCCCTTGCTGACCAGAGTCCTGACGAGCGCTGCATTGTCGATTTCGGAAGCAAGATCGACACGCGGGGCAGGACCAAGCTCCTCACCTTTCAAGCCGAGCCACTGGCGCGCATAAAGCGAGGCATCCATGGCGCAATTCTCGAAATCACCGATCAGGATCAGGGCATCACCCGGCTGCGCACCTTTCAGCGTCGCGACCTTGGATACATCCTCGATCAGGCCGACACCGCCCACAACGGGCGTCGGGGGGATCGCTTTGCCATCGGTCTCATTATAGAGGCTGACATTGCCGGAAACGACAGGGAAGTCGAGCGCGCGGCAGGCTTCGGCCATGCCTTCGATGGCCTTGACGATATAGCCCATCGTGGCGGGCTTTTCCGGATTGCCGAAATTGAGGTTGTCGGTGATCGCGATTGGCGTTGCGCCGACGCTGGACAGGTTGCGATAGGCCTCTGCCACCACAGCCTTGCCACCCTCGAACGGGTCAGCGGCGACATAGTGCGGGTTACAGTCCGAACAGATCGCGAGCGCCTTGTTCGTACCGTGGATGCGCACGATGGCGGCGTCGCCCATGCTCTGCGAGCTGTCGACCGTGTCGCCCATCACGTGGCGGTCATACTGTTCCCAGATCCAGCGCTTGGACGCCATGTCGGGCGAGGACATGAGCTTCAGCAGCACCTCGCCATAGTCTTTTGGCTCCGGGTGCTTCGAAATGTCGAGCGGCGCGCGAACCTTTGGCTCGACCCATGGGCGGTCATAATTCGGCGCATCTTCTGCGAGCGGCGCGACGGGAATATCGCAGACCACTTCGCCGAACTGTTTCAGCACCATATGGCCGGTATCGGTGGTCATGCCGATGACTTCGGCGTCCAGATCGTATTTCTCGAAGATCGCCTTGGCGAGGTCTTCCTTGCCCGGCTTCAGCACCATGAGCATCCGCTCCTGGCTTTCCGACAGCATGATTTCATAGGCCGTCATACCGGTTTCGCGCTGAGGCACCTTGTCGAGGTCCATCTCGATACCGATGCCGCCCTTGTCAGCCATCTCGACGGACGAAGAGGTCAGACCCGCGGCGCCCATATCCTGAATGGCCTGGATGGCATCGGTTGCCATCAGCTCAAGACAGGCCTCGATGAGCAGCTTCTCGGTGAAGGGGTCACCCACCTGCACGGTAGGACGCTTTTCCTCGTCACCTTCGGAAAACTCAGCCGAGGCCATGGTCGCGCCATGAATGCCATCCCGGCCCGTCTTGGAGCCGACATAGAAGATCTGGTTTCCGGGCGTTGCGCCGCGCGCATAGAAAATCTTGTCCTGATCGGCGAGGCCAACTGCCATCGCATTGACGAGGATGTTGCCATTATAGCCTTCGTCGAACTGCGTTTCGCCCGCGACCGTCGGCACACCGACGCAATTGCCGTAGCCCCCAATCCCGGCGACCACGCCAGCCACGAGTGAGCGCGTCTTCGGGTGGCTCGGGTCGCCAAAGCGCAGCGCATTGACCAGCGCAATCGGGCGCGCGCCCATGGTGAACACGTCGCGCAGGATGCCGCCAACGCCGGTCGCCGCGCCCTGATAGGGCTCGATGTAGGACGGGTGGTTGTGCGACTCCATCTTGAAGATAGCCGCCTGACCATCGCCAATATCAATGACGCCCGCATTCTCGCCCGGCCCCTGAATGACCCGGTCATTCTTGGTCGGAAATTTCGACAGGTGGCGGCGCGATGACTTGTAGGAACAGTGCTCGGACCACATCACCGAATAGATGCCAAGCTCGACGAGGTTCGGACTGCGACCCAGCCTTGTGACCAGCCGGTCCCACTCCTCCGCATTGATGCCGTGGCCGGCAGCGTCGGTTTCAGACTGCTCGGCCTGCATGGCAGAAACGATCCGGTTGGCGAGGTCAGAAGTGTCGGTCAATTGAGGTGCTCGATTCTGATTGGGTCTGCTGAGATGCTCGATACTTGCCGCGCGGGCCGGGGACAATGCTCCAATGCGGAATTTGCGCGCTTCTATCCAGTTGCCAGAGCCTCCGAAAGGCCGCTCCACGCCGGAGACTGAAGGCTAATTCGGCCGATCTCGAAACCGGAGCGCATGTTTTTGCGTTGGTGCACCGGTTCTTGGATACGTGAAAGAAAGGATACCCTCCATGAGACTGATCCTGTTAGCACTCCTGCCCGCCGCGCTCGCCGCATGTGGCAATGACGGCGGCTATAGCAGCGAAGACGGCACCATGCCGGCACCTGAGCCGACGATGGAAGAAGCTGCAGCCGAAGCGCACTCAAATGCAACACCAATGGAAGGCAGCTGGGCCACGTCGACCGATCGCGGCGACCCGGCCGTCAGCTTCTCGTCAGACGGTGAAACCCTGCTGACGCTGATCTGCCGCGCAGAACAGGTTGAAGGCCAAGGAAAAACGCTCGTCGTGCAGCGCGCGACCAGCGAAGGCGGCGACTCCATCGACTTCCTCACTTCCGCTGGCAATGTCAGCATCGACGCAGTTGCGCTTGAGATGGAAACGCCAATGATTGGCGGTTCGGTTGACCCGTCCACCAACGGTGTCGCGACACTGGTCAACGCGAATGACGCCATCCGCGTCCGCTCTGGTCAGGATGAGATCGTCGTCCCTGCTGGCGAAGAGATGAAGACCCTCGTCGACGATTGCCGCCCGGAACGCCCGGAAGCCGAAGAAGAGGCTGAAGGCGAAATGGACGAAGAGGCCGAAACCGAGGAATAAGGTTTTAGGTCGTAGCATTAAGAAGGCCGGTGCGAGACCCGCACCGGCCTTTCTTTTATCGCCGGTGGCGACAAGCGCCTTAGCCGTCAGCCTTTTCCATCCGTGACTTCACGCGCTCGCTCCAGTCCTTGCCGGAATCGCCGCCCCAAAGCAGCCAGGCGATATAGCCAGCTGACGGGTCGTCATCATTTCCGAAATCGTCGGCTTTCTTGTCGACCTCATGACGGGCAAAATAGCTAACCATTCGCTCAATCGTGTCCGGCGACAGTGATTTGCGGTTCTTGAGGTCTCGGGCACGCGCGACACCGACATCCGTGCCGCCTCGGTCAAATGCCTCGCGAAGTTTCAGCCCCTTTTCAGCTTCATCCGCGACCTTCTTGGGCGGCTCAAAGTCGATGTCCTCATATTTCTTCGGCGTGCTCATGATGCCTTCCGAACCTCGGAATGGCTCTTGAGGACTTCTGAATCGCCCGTTTCGATCAGATAGGCTGGCTCATCTTTGCTGGCGTCGCGGGTGATGTCCTCACCCTTGATCTTCACCGTGCGCTTCTGCGTGTAGACCGACTTGATCTTGCCCGACCCGGTGCCATTGCCCCAGTCCCACTCGACCTTGTCGCCTTCATTATATCCTTTTCCCTTGGACATATGCTTTTCCTTTGATTGCTGCCTGCCACGGATGAACCGGAGAACCGGCCCGCAGTTCCAGATCGCGGCGGCGAAATCCTTGCTCTTGGCGCAGGCTGCAGGCACTGTCGCGGCAGGCGGGCGGGCAGCAGATTGACGTCAGGTGGATTGAATGCGGCGACGCGATTTCGTGAACGGACTGGGCCTTGCCACGCTAGGCGCCTGCGCAACCCGACCGGTAACAGAGACGCTCGCGCCGACTGACCCGGCCAATCCCTACGCCAGCTACGTTCCGGTCCAATCCAGCTTGTCGCGCGTCACGCGCACAGTCGTCGGCCACCGCCCTTACAGGCCCACAGGCTACAGACTTGAGGCTGAGAAGCTCGGCGAGAAAACTGTCATCCACAACTACGGCCATGGCGGCTGCGGCGTGACCATGTCCTGGGGCACCGCCTCCGTCGCTGCTGATGAGGCGACCGCCACCGGCGCGCGTGACATTGCCATCCTCGGCTGCGGCGTGCAGGGTCTGACAGCTGCGCTTATCCTTGCCCGGCGCGGGCATAGCGTCACGATCTACGCTGAACAGCTGCCGCCTCACACGACGTCAAATGTTGCGGGCGTTCTCTGGATGCCGACAGGTTATTTCAATCGCTCGGCCGTCAGCGAGCAGTGGCTGGCGATGAACCGCAAACTCATCCGCCTCGCCTATTATGGCTTCCTGCCTTACGTGAACCGGCCGGGTTATGGCGTCTACTGGGCCGACCACCACCAGCTCGGCCGCCGCGTCCCCTCACCACGCTATGAGCTGCCGGGCGGCGACGACATCTATCCCGCCCTTCGCACATCGACCGAGAGCACCTTGTTTCGCTATGCGTATGAAGAGCGCTTCAAGGCGATGATCATCGACCCTGACTATTATCTCGACGCCATCCTGCAGGATGCCCAGCTTGCCGGCGCGCGTACCGTTCGTGTCCGCCTCGCCTCCCTCGATGATGTGATGGCCCTACCGGAACAGACCATCGTGAACTGTACCGGCCTCGGCGCGGCAGGGCTGTTCGGTGACGACACGCTGGTGCCCGTGAAGGGCCAGCTCAGCCACCTCCTGCCGCAGCCGGACGTGACCTATTCCTACGTCGCCCCCACCTCGAGCGGGGTCCTCTACATGTTCCCGCGCAAGACCGGCATCGTGCTCGGCGGCACGCATGATGAAGGCGATGACACGCTGGAGCCAGACCCGGCGCAGATTACCCGTATGGTCGAAGGCCATGCAGAGCTGGCAGCCCGGCTCAGCGCGAACGCCTGAACCGGGCGAGGCCTAGAGCTTATTCCTCAGCGTTGGATGCCGTCCACGCGTCAGACTGAGCCTCAACGATCGAGACGAGGTTGCCCATCGCGACGTTGATGTCGATGAGATGCAGGCCCCAGTCGCGCAGCACGTTATTGCCGACGACCACGTCACCCAGAATATCATCGGCGCGCGGATCGTTCGGATCACCGTCGACGGTCACCGCGAGATAAGTGTGCCCGTCCGTCTCGACGCATTCAGCAGACAGCATGCCCGGCATAGCCGCATACGGCGTCGTGATCGTCTGCCCCTCTACGAAGGATGCATTCTCGATCCCGAAGAAGCCGGACTGCGAAAGACGCGCGTCCAGCGCGCCATTATCTCCTGACAGCTCAGCGGGGTTCACACAGATCGCCTGCTGGCCTTCAGGGCCAGTATTGCCAAAACGGCTATCTTCTGGCGGCGGGAAATCAGAGCGGAAGCTCACATAGCCGACGACGCATCCTGTCTGGTCACCGCTCTCGCACAGCGGAAACGTGCCGACATTACCGGTATCAGCGTCAGCATACATCGTGTAGCCGATCGGCATTGCCGAGATGACCAGGTCTTCGCTATCCGATCCGAGGACTTCCTCACGCAGAAGGCGCTCGACCATGCGCGCGCCTTGGGAGTGTCCAATCAGGACAACGCCGCGCCCGTCATTCTCGGTCTCGAGATAGGTATTCCACGCGTCGACCACATCGCCGAAGCCAAGCTCAGGGTCTGCGGTAAACGCGGCGCCGCCCATCATGCTTTGAAGGTGGGTCAGCGTGACCTGGCGATAAACTGGCGCGAACAGGCGGCAGGCCTCGCCGAATGCCCCGAACTGCGAGGCGGCAACACGCTTTTCTTCCGGCCCTGCATTGAGGTCACTGTTCGGCGTCGTATCGAAGGAAATCGTCGGATAGACATAGAAGCAGTCGATTGGCGGAGCTTCTGCGGGCTCAAACGCCATCTCCTCAAGCGTGCCATCGGCATTGACGACCGTATAGCTGAGGTCTTCAGAACAGGCATCATCCTCCTTGCCGGGGTGGCACAACCAGTTTGACATATCGGCGTAGTCAGCCTGCTCGACCGCTTGCGCCGTATCATCGCCCGCATCAGTTTCGCTCTCGCTTGCCTCGGCGACGTTATCGGCGGCCTGCTCTGGAGATGTACTTTCCTCTGCACCGCCACAGGCGGCCAGCGTCAGGCCCAACAGTGCGATGACACTCGTCTGGATTCTCATAAATCAGCTCTCCCTCTTGCTTGCTTTTCCCCTGAGTAACCCCGCCCATCGATTTCGAATAGTTCAAATCCGGCAAATTCTTTTTCAACCTCTTTGCGTTAGCCCTCCAAGGCCTGCTGACCTCGCAGGACGTTGTTCAGGACCGCGCTTGACCGAGATTAGGACAATAACTCCCGCCGACCTTCCAGGCGTCATGGACCTTGTTGCGAAGGTCGACTTTCCATGGCGAAGTCATGCCGGCTGGCATTGGGCGCTGTTCGAAAACCCGCAACAGGGCGACATTCCGGCCGGCTTCGTCGCTGTGAAGGATGGCCGCGTCGTCGCCATGGTCGGCCTTCAGGCCCGTGATTTCAGTCTGAACGGCGAGCCCGTAAGGACGGCAACGGGCCACACCTTCATCGCTGGGCCGGAAGGGCGAGGCAGCGGCGCACAGCTAGCTCGCCGGGCGCTGACCTTTCCCGGTCTCGCAGCGGTCTATTCACTAAACAACAATGCGACCTCCGCAGGCCTCTACAAGAAGCTCGGCATGAAAGCCTGGCTGGGCGATGGCGCCCGCAACCGAGTCAGGCCTGCTGCAATGGGCACCGGGCTCGCCTTTTCCCGCCTTGCCCGATCTGACCGGATGTATGATGCGCTGTCCGCCCGAGAATGGTTCACGGTGAAGCATTCGCCGCTCGCAGACCATGCCCGCCAGCGGCTTAAGCCCGGCGACTGGCTCGACCCGTCTGATGCGAATCACGCACGCGAAATCGACGCCTTCGACGCAGACTTGCGCGCGAGCCGTCCGCTCACGCCTGTCCGTAGCGCCGCCTTCTATGCCTATCTCTTGTCGGATCCCGATGCGCCCGGCCGCAGCGTCCTGCTCGTAGCCCGGGATGGCTCGAAAATCTCGGGCCTCATGCTGGTCATTCTAAGCAAGCCAAACGCGTATGAGCCTGCTGGCCTCGACATTGTGGACCTGGAGCTTGCCCCCGGCGCGCCGCATGCCGCCACGATTGCGCATCTGATCGATTCAGCGCGCACGATCGCGCGGGCTGCCGGCGCTGCGCGCCTTCGCCTTCTATTCTCCGATCGCTTCGGCCCGTCGGCCTTCAAAGGCACTCGGCTGCGCCTCCACCGCCGCTTTTCGTATGACCCGGCGCACGCCTCATTTGCCGATGAGGACGGCCCGTTTGCCCAGAACTGGGCGCCGACAGGATATGAGGGGGATTTCCATTTCGCACTTCGCATCGCGCCTCAGCGCGCGCGCAGCGGATCAGGAACAGCCGCGAAGGCCTAGATCGCCGACAGCAGGCTCTCGAACATGCCGCGGCCATCATCGCCGCCTTCATGGCCACCAATGGCGCGCTCCGGGTGCGGCATCAGGCCAAGGACGCGGCCATTTTCCGACAGGACGCCGGCAATATCGCGCGCTGAGCCATTCGGATTACCGCTATAACGGAAGGCAACGCGCCCTTCGCCTTCAAGGCGGTCCAGAGTCTCTTCGTCAGCGACATAATTACCGTCATGGTGCGCAATAGGAATGGTAATCTCGTTACGGTCACCATAGGCGCTGGTGAATGCCGAATTGCTGGTCTCGATCCGAAGAGCTTGCGGCCGGCAAACGAAATCGAGCCCCGCATTGCGCAGCAGCGCGCCCGGCAGAAGCTGCGTTTCCGTCAGCACCTGGAACCCGTTGCAGACACCTAGGACATAGCCGCCGCGATCTGCATGACGACGCAAGCCTTCGATGACCGGAGAGTTCGCCGCCATCGCGCCGCAGCGAAGATAATCACCATACGAAAAACCGCCCGGCACGACCACCAGGTCGACGTCTTCAGGCAGTTCGCCATCCTTGTGCCACACCATGGCTGGAGGCGTACCCATGACTTCTGTCAGGGCCGTCTGGGCATCGCGGTCACAATTCGATCCGGGAAAGACAATCACAGCGCTTTTCATGGCGCCCCCTTTAGCAGGATTGCGATGTAATTGGGAACCAAAGATGTCGGTGAGACTTAATTAGCAGGTCTGGTCGGGAGGTCCGGCCCGGCTGTTATGGATTATCCGAAGAAGGAAATCGAAAATGAAGAAGATCGCACTTTCTCTCGCTGCCCTGATGACGCTCAGCACGCTTGCTGCCTGCAACACGGTTGAAGGCGTTGGCGAAGACGTCGAAGCAACCGGCGAAGCCGTAAGCGGCGCAGCTCAGGGCGCTGAAAGCGAAACCTGATCTTTGAAGATCAGAGCGCGTCAGCAGCATGCCTGCTGACGCGCCTGTCTGGAAGCTAATGGCCGGCTCTGGCATAAGGGGCAGGTCATGAGCTTTCGCGTATCTGCCTTCTATAAATTTGTCCCCTTCGCTGACCCCGAAGCGATTCGCGCCGACATCGCAGCGCGTTTCGAAGCGCTTGGCATCCGCGGCACGGTCCTGGTTGCTGGCGAAGGCCTGAACGGCACAATCGCCGCTGAGGGCAATGCGCTCGATGAGGCCATGTCATTCCTCCGAGCGCTTCCGGGCTGTAGCACCCTCGAACACAAGGAAAGCCACGCCGCCACGATGCCTTTCTGGCGCCTGAAAGTGCGCCTGAAGCAGGAAATCGTCACCATGGGCGTGCCGGGCACGGACCCGAACGACCTTGTCGGCACCTATGTGGACCCGCAGGACTGGAACGCGCTGATCACCGACCCTGAAACGGTGCTGATCGATACGCGCAATGATTATGAGTACGGCATAGGCACCTTTGAAGGCGCGATCGATCCGAATACGGCGACATTCCGCGAATTCCCCCACTGGTTCCGTGACTTCCGCGCAAAGCTGGAGGCTGCAGGCCGCAAGCCGAAAGTTGCAATGTTCTGCACCGGCGGCATACGCTGTGA
>LWDU01036735.1_pt1 | contig 16513 bp, 13 predicted proteins | sample 727161 | NCBI WGS metagenome assembly LWDU01 (sample SAMN04566230, study PRJNA314399) | hydrothermal vent metagenome | isolation source: deep sea hydrothermal plume seawater | place: Mexico: Gulf of California, Guaymas Basin | collected 2004-07-11
AAATGAGTCCTTGCTATCCCACAAGGCCGTTCGATGACAAAAACACCCTGTTTTTGGTGGTTTCATGAAGTTTCCTATGGGATGCCTGTGAGGGAAAAAGACAGATGAAATGAGCCAACTTTTGCAGGGTATCTCAATGGAAGCAGTCACCGATCTGGTTCGGCGTGTCGAAGCCTTGGAATCAAAGGCAGAGAGGGCTCCTGAAACAGCCCAGTGAGTAGGAGGGTATTCAGTGGAGAACTCGATAAACTGCTGGCTGCCTGCCGTATGAAAGTGTTCATGTTTTTCACTTTCTGGGCGACTGGAGCTCTCAAGAAAAGTGGTTGGCAGGCGAAAAACAAGACATTTGCTGAGAGAATGTTCGGCTGGATGCTGCCGGGAGGTTTCAATAAACAGAAACTTTAAAAACTTGAAATGGGTGGGTTGGGACGTAACGGGAATCATCATGACTGAGACAAATCAAGTCGATCTGACCGGGCTGAAGTGCCCGATGCCAATTGTTGAGTTGACCAAGTTTATGAGGCCGTTGGAAATAGGTGATACAATTACCGCCATAGCCAATGATCCTGCATTCTGCCTGGACGTGGAGGCAGGGTGCACGAACTTGTCCAAATTGATGATTTGATAATACCGAGGGGCATCTGATGGCTGAAATCACAAAAAAAGGTTAAAATACCATACATTCCAAAAACGATCCTTTCCTTTGTCTGGAGTCCCTGATCGATCAGATCGAGGGCTCGGTTGCCGATCAGTTCAGGGAGACATTGGCTCATGCCCAGGCCCATGTTCAGCTGGAGCAGCAACGTAGAGAACGACTTAGCAAAGCTCACGCTGAGGCCCTCACCCATACGCTGCTCCTGACAACCAGTACACCCGAAGAGGTAAGGAAACTGGCTCGTGCTCAGGCTGAGGCCATTGTGCATTCACCCGAGATTATCGATGAATTGGAACAAACGAAGCTGCAACTCCAGGAAGCACACTCTCGGGAAGAACAGGCCAGAAAGGCGGCAGAGCGTAATCGTGAAGAGCTGACCGAGTCCAATGCCCAGCTTGAGGAGCAGAGTATTCTGGCAAACCAAATGACGGAGAGAGCAGAATCGGCGACGATAGCCAAAAGCGAGTTCCTCGCCAGAATGAGTCGGGAAATTCGCACTCCCATAAGCGGGGTCATTGAACCTGGCGGGCTTGTTGCTGGATACCGATCTGAACGAGGAACAACAGGGTTACACCGAGACGGTACAGTCCAGCGCTGTCGCGCTTTTGGGGCTTATCAGGGATATTCTTGATTTCTCCAAAATTGAGTCAGGTAAACTGGAGATGGAGAAGATGATGGCACTCACGGCTCAAAAAAAGGGACTTGAATTTCTCTGTGCCGCTTCACCCGAAACACCGACACTGCGACAGGGCGACAGGGCGACCCCGGACGGTTGCGTCAAGTCTTCCTTAACCTAACGAGTAACGCCATTAAGTTTACCGAATCGGGAGAAGTGTCAATCAGCGTCGAACTGGAATCTCAAACCGATGAGGATGCGCTACTTCGGTTTGCGGTTCGTGATACCGGCCTTGGTATTCCACACGACAAGCAGGGCGCTCTATTTGATCAGTTTACTCAGGCGGATTCTTCCCAACCACGTAAATTCGGCGGCCCCGGTATTGGCTTGGCGATTTCTAAGCAGTTGGCGGAAATGATGGGGGGAGAAATCGGAGTGAATTCCGAACCGGGCCGAGGTTCTGAGTTTTGGATTNNNNCTGAATCCAAAGGCTACCAGAAACCGGTCTGCAGTGGATTGAAAGGGATCAAGATACTGATAGTGGATGATAATGCCACGAATCGGGCTTTGCTCGGAAGGCAATTGATTTCCTGGGGTGCGCAACCGGATGAGGTGCCGGATGGTGCAACGGGTTTATGCCGTTTACGAGAGGCGGTTCAGGCAGGGGATCCCTACCGGTTGGCCATTCTTGACATGGAAATGCCAGACATGGGTGGAGTGGAACTGGGCAAGACTATCAAGGGGGACGTATCGATTGCTGATATCGCGCTGGTTTTGTTGACCGCCGTGAAGGGGTGCGACGACATGGGGAGTTTTGAAGAAATTGGCTTTTCGAATTACATTGCAAAACCGGTTCACCAATCTGACCTGTTCGATAAGGTTGTCACTGCAGTGAATGGTAAAGGCGGGAAAATCGGGAAACGTGTTGTCAAGCAATCCTCCATTCCTGAAAGTCAGGGCCATGACGCACGAATCCTGTTGGTTGAGGACAACGCCGTTAACCAGACTGTGGCTCTGGCCATGCTGAAAATACGTGGTCTAACTGCGGATACCGCAATTAATGGTGTGGAGGCGCTGAAGGCTATGGAATTTGTTCCGTATAACCTTGTATTCATGGATTGCCAGATGCCGGAGATGGATGGTTACGAAGCCACCAGGCAGATTAGGAGTTCGCTTTCCAAAGTTATGAACCACGATGTTCCCATCATCGCTATGACGGCAAATGCCATGATTGGTGATCGCGAGAAATGCTTGAACTCAGGCATGAGCGACTATATCAGCAAGCCGATTAACCCTGCATCCCTGACCGAAGCCCTTGAGAAATGGCTGCCATACCAGAAAGAGAGTGAACCCACAGCCGACAACCAGGAGCAGTCGAGTTTTGTAGCTGTGGAATCCGATGAGTTTAGTTGTCTTTGACAGAGAGGCTTTTCTGGAACGATTGATGGGTGATGAAGAACTTGCGAATTCGGTGAAAGATGGTTTCTTGGAGGATATTCCCAGTCAGACTAAAATTCTACTGGAGGCTCTTGAGGCGGGAGATGCTTCGACCACTGAAGGGCAAGCTCACAAAATCAAGGGAGCGGCTGCAACCGTGGGGGGGCTGGCTCTGTCTCAGGTGGCTCAGCAGATTGAAACTTCGGCCCAAGCAGGTGATCTGCAAACAGCCAGAACCCACATGGTCGACCTGGAAACACGATTCGAGTTGTTGAGGGAAGCTATGGAGACTCAGGTGCCTTGTTTTTGATTCTTGAGGATTTATGACGAATTCTGCATGGCGGCATGAACTTCCGGCCATACTTTATTCACCGCCGTATGATAAGCCATCAGGATAAGAAGGATCAATCCGATTACCGCTGCTGCATTCATGGCAGGACCGTTGCGATGGTCGCCCATGATTTCTCGATGATTGGTCAGCCAGAGCAGTGTGCCGGCCATTAAAGGCGCCGCTATCACGGTCACGGCCTGGGCTCCGACAATTGCCGTAACGGGTCGGACACCCGACTTGATCACATAAAGCGCAACAAACATTCCGACCAGAAGAACCGCAGCTGTTAGGATTCTTGGACCGTTCTGTTCCGGTGTGCTGCCGAGTTTCAAACCATCCGAAAGGATGAATCCGCCAATCATGGAATTGACGAGAAACGAGGAGAAGGCTGCCGAGAACAAACCGAGACAAAAGATGACGCGTCCTTTTTCACCAAAGAAAGGTTGAAGGGAATCGGCCACATCCGAGACACTATTCAATTCCTTACCACGCAAGACGGCCGCTGCAGTGCACATCAGCATCAGAGTGATCATTGCCATCAGGGTTGCTGATACGCGTGAGTCTTTTAGGCCGGCCTGCAAGTCTTCTTTCTGCCAGCCTTTGAAACGGACCAGGTAGGATTGATAATACGCTGCTGTGATGACAAAAGTCGTTCCCACCAAGCCGAGCAACGGCAGTCCGATTTCCGAAATCCCGGATGGGATGAATCCAGAAGCCAGCTCGCCAAGGTCCGGTTTAGCAAAGAAAAGGTTAACAGCGAACGACAGGAGCATGAGCCCGACGAAACAAGTCATCAGCTTTTCGAGAACTTGATAGAGATTACGAAAACCGAACACGAAAGCCAGTGAAATGGCATTGAAAAGGATGACCCAGTAATCGAATTTCGCATAGGTGGATAATGCGGAATGAACTCCGAGGTTGTTGCCGAATTGAAAGGCCGCTGATATCGAGAAGACTCCGATTCCAATCAGGACAGCGAGCCATTGACCGGCGTGCTTGCGAACGAGATCTCCCGTGGAGGCCTGCGCGACGATGGCGAGTTTCGCGGCAAGAGAAGTGTAGACGAACATGAAGAGGACCGCCAACACAACGACCCACGACTTGGAATATCCATCTACCGCGCCGACTTTGGAACTTGTGAGGATGCTTCCCGGTCCAATCACCACGCAGGCGGTAACAAGGCCGGGACCAATGGATTTCCACCAGGGTCCTGGCGTTGGTGCAGATTGGTTTTCTTCAGTCATGGTATTTCGATTGCTACAGGATTTCGCTGATCAAAACATGGGTTGATCGACATCATGGCAGGATTCCGTCATCCTGAGAACTCAGAAATATTACCTTTTAATCGCCGACAGGGCAGTTCAATGGAAAAAGGTAGGACCTGCTGCACTGCCATTCGGTTAAGGGGAAATTATCAGATTACTGGAATTGCTGCTCGGGTCTATCGAGGATCTCTCCAGGTCCAAAGCGGCGACTTCGTCGCACGCAGTCCAAAACCTACCGGAATATCAGAGCTTTTTGGACAAACGCGTCAGCGGTATGGACTGCGTCGACGAGTTCTGCGAAGTTGCCGCTTTTCGTTGGACGACCCGATCAGGCCTGCCCAATACGCCTTCATTTTTTGCTCCTTACGGAACCGCATTGATTCCATTCAAAAGTCTCGTCCCTAGATAGCCGAGAGCTTTGTTTCAATATCCGAAGGATTCCACCAAGGTGTTTTGCCGCAATCCGTGGCGATGACGGCCGCCGCATTATAACCGCACAAACCGGTGATGTTGCCACCGGGGTGTGTTGAACCGCCGCAGAGGTAGAGTCCTTCGATCGGCGTGCGATAGGTTCCTGCACCGGAAAACGGACGGTTGAATCCAACTTGATCTTTATCGAATGATCCTACCAGCAAATCGCCAAATCTCATGTTGGGAAGTGTGCATTCCGTATCCAATGGGCTGAGCGAGAAGGAATTCAGAACAGTGCCACTCTTAAGGTTAGGTGCGTATTGCGACCAGAATTCGAGCAGCTTCTTTCCATGCACATTGCGCTCAGTCTTCCAGTGTTCTGCATCGCCATGTAGGCGGTAGGGTAGTTTTTCCCACATAAACGCAGCATGCCGGTTTTCGGTGGCTTGTGTCGGATCGAATCGTGTGGGACAAGCACCCCAACAGACCGGTGAGGGGATTGATCCTCGTTCATGAGCGGCAACGATGTCATGAAACTGATCGAAGCGTTCGAGCCCCAGAATGACCATGAATGCCTCGGAACACTCGGGGTGGCGCTCGAGCGCAGTATAGTAGGGTGGTGCATCCAATGCGAGGTGTAGGCCGAAAAGAGGTGCGAGCAGGTTGTAATGAAATCCTTGTGCCTGTTGCCGGAGTCTTTTGCTTGTAATCGAATCCGGGAGCAATTCGAGAAAGGTCTGCTGTGGATTCAATCCTGAAGCAACGAATCCTGTTGCCTGAATTCTCTCTCCAGTGGTCAGAAGGATTCCGTCAGCACGCCCGTTGGAAGTGATTATGCGATTGATTTCGACGCTGCATCGTATTTCTCCACCGTGTTGCGAAATGTCCGCGACAATCGCTTCAGCGAGTTTCACTGATCCCCCGATACACATCTGAGCCTTGCTGGGGGATGCCAGCAGGGCAGGGATGGCGTGGCCAAATCCTTTCAGCCTCAGGTCTACTTCCCGAAGTCCGTTGAAAAAGAGTAGTCCGGCACGAATGGCGTCATGTTCGAATTCTTGTGTCACAAATTCCAGTGGAGACAACGCTGACAGTTCAAGAAGTCGTTTACCTAATAGGCTTTTTTGCAGTAATTCGCGTCTCCGATCAGGTGCCAAGGGCGGCGACTGCGCTTCGGGTATGAGGATTTGTTCCACAATGGGGCGGAACTCTTCCATCCATCGACGCAGGTTGTCCGCATCCTTGCCGGAGAATTCAGCAAAGGAATCGATGGTGCGCTCTGGATCTGTCCACCATTGCAGGCTGCGACCGTCCCGTAATAGCATGGCCACATTGAGCGCCGGTTCCAGAAAATGTGCCCCGTGTCGTTCGAGTTCCAATTCACGGTACCAAGGCATAGAGGTGATGGCGCGATGGAAAAACGCGTGGGGATTATGTCGAATGCCGGGGAGTTGGGGGTTCTCAATGGTGGATAATCCTCCGCCAGGTAATTCAGCACGGTCCACGGAAAGGATCTTTAATCCACACCGGGAAAGATATGCCTGCAGTACCAGTGCATTGTGGCCGGTACCCAGAATGATTCCATCAAAAGCTTCGTTGCTCATGGCCTCTCCCAGACCGCGGGCAGGTCCCTGGAAGCGGGACCATAGGTTTGCGAGACAACGAAACCACTGGCTTGTGATATGTAGAAAATGCGACCATTTGAGACGACCGCTCCCAGGCATTCGCGTGAGTCGATCGCCGGACCGGTCGAGACCAGTTTGCCGTTATCGGACAGATCGATCATGTCCATGTTCGCTCCGAGAACATAGGGCTCCGATAGCGTAAACCGGCAGCATGCGTAGTTGTGCCCAATGCTGCTGATGACTTTTCCGGTCTCGCGGTCGAACACATTTCCTTTGCCTCGAAGTGCGTTTGAGAAAATGAACTTCTCGCCAACTGTGACCACATTCAAAGCCGAAGTCACCGCATCTGATTTCCAGACCAGTGATCCATCACTGGTATTCAGGCACCAGACAAAACGATCATCCGTGCCTTCAATCGCCCGGTTGAAACCGCCGAGGTAGAGACGACTGTCGCGGGCGCTGAGGGTGCATTTTGAGGTCACGTAATAATCGGTTGTCAACCAAACGATTTGGCCTGTTTCCGGTTCCAGACAGGCGGTCAGGCCATTGACATTCTCCGGGAGACCACGCCGTTTGCGTTGGTTTGCGTCGTAGCCGAAGAAAGTCGAGTAGAAGAGCTTGCCGTCGAGCAGGCAGATGCCGCAGTCGTTTCCACCGCGTCCGTATTCGGAAAAGTCCTTTTCCCAAACCACCTTGCCTGTATCCAGATCCCAAGCCCAGACACGTGGATGATGATCTTTCGGGTAATAAGGGTTGTCGTTCGAGTAGATCCAACTCATCACTTCATCCCCGTTCTGGTCAATGGGCGTGCCACGGAAAATGAACGGCTTCTCTGTTCCCTGGGCGGCATACTTTCCGGAACCCGAGGCATAGATGGCAACGTTGCCATGCACTACAGGTGGGAACTGCCGGCTCCAGCTCGGTGAACCGGTGAATGGGGCCTCCCACAAAAGCTCGCCGGTAGACGCATCCAGGCAACGCATCAGTGACCTTTTGATGCCAGCTTGTGGGATAATCAGCTTTTCTGAGTTGTTAGCTCCCCTTACATAAAGCGGAGATGTAAACGATAAATACACATCCGGCCAATAGCGTCTCCACAACAGTCTGCCGGTGTCCTGTTCGACAGCCATGATCTGACCTTCGGCGGTGTGCATGTAAAGACGGCCGCCTCCGCATACCGGTAAGTGTTTGACGGTGCCTTCAAGTCGACGTGCCCACCGCATTCGCAATGGGGGTTTCAAGTCCTGCATATTGGCATTGGTCCCACTGAAGTCTCCGTAGTTGGTGTACCAATTGAACTGATCGTCTGCCAGTGGCCCGGTCAGTGGACTGCGGATTTTTGATACCAGCAAGTCTTGCTCAGGCAGTGGCGCATTTCCATCGGAATCCAGCACATACAAATAACCGTCTTCGCAGGGGACGTAGATTCGCCCGTTTGCCACTGCTACGGGAGCTGTGATCGCTGCCCCGAATGCGGTTTCAAACGAAGTTGTTTCGGATCCATCCAACGGGACTATATACAGTTTTCCGTCAAGTCCTCCGTAGACAGCATGGTTGCGAGTCAGAATGGGGGGGCAGATTGAAGCCGCTTCACAGAGGATTTCGGTTGTTTTCTGGCCAGCTTTGTGACGACACAGACCGACTCCCTGTTCAGGGCGAACGCGGTAAACATCTCCATCACGAATACTGACTGAAGCAAAACTCAACAGACCTCGTTGGTCGATGGATGTTTCAGTGCCATCCACAAAGCTTGTCTCAAGCCGGTCATCGTTCAGTCGCATGATTTCAACTCGACCTGCGTTGTCGCGGCGGTGCCATTGGACGTAAACATTGCCTTTGGAATCCGCACTCTGTCCAAACGTTGCCGGAAACTCCTTGCCGACATAATCCGGGATTTCACCGACTTTCTTTAGGCGGGCTGCCTCACCGGCATCTTCAACAAACACAGTGCGTCCACCCGCCGGAATCACGACTGTGTTGCCCACCATGCAAATGTCTCGGGAACAGACAAAGTGGTCGCGCCAGGTCACGCGGTCGCCTCGGAATTTCAGCCAATCTTCGCCTTTCCATCGATCCCCTTCAAAACCGATCACTTCCTTTACGAAATCCCAGGTCCAGGCGATCTTGCCATCCGGTTCAATAGCGTACAGTTGTGCGCCGAGTGTCGTAAAGTAGACTCGATCCGTTCCTGCAACAGGTGCCGAAAAAACCGGTTCACCACAATCAATCTCTTTGACCACCACGCCACTTTGGCAATCGAACACATAATAATATCCCGCGGAAGTTCCGACATGTAAGTAATTTCCATAGATGGCTGGAGAAGCGGTGTTGTTACAGTTGCCGGGGCCTCCGCGCGTTGCAAACTTCCAGATAACTTGGTGTGTTGTCGTATCGATGGCGAACACGACGCCTGATCCATCGACTACGTACACCTTTCCGTGACCAACAGCAGGGGATGCGAAGATGCCGTCGGTCAATGGAATTGCCGAGACCAGGCCGACGGGCGTTTTAATTGAAACGTATACCAGTTCGCTGCTGTGAGTGATGCCGTTCCGATTACGACCGCGCAAATCAGACTGGGAATGACCACAGGAAAAGTGGCTGATTTAATCATTATATTGCTTTCGTTATTGCCGTTGCTCTCTGTGTTTCACAAAAGATCTCAATAATTATTTCTCTTCTACGGTGATGTCAGGATAGGCCCCCAACGAATATGTCGTCAAGTTAAAGACCCTGTTACCGGTTCTGTTCCGGTCGCTTGTCTTCAGAATTTCTGGAAAATGGAGGTAAGACAGTATTCGGAATCTGTTTCGATTAAATTGTCGTCAGGAAATGGCGACGACCTATTTGTGTGATTTCATTCTCTACTCAATTTGCTCCTTAATATTGAAAAGAAGCTTCCTTCTTGAACTTGGTCCGGGGAGTTTTACTAAATTTGATTTATCAATTGAATTGTCAATTCTGCTACATAGGTGTTTGGTTCTGGCATAATGGACGAGTTTTTGTTATATCTGGAATAGTTGGATATTTATTGTAATAGGCTAATTATCTTCGGATTTATATCGGACAATTATGAAATTATTTTGTTATGGAATATTTCTGGCCGGAATGTGGGGGGGGGCAGCAAATGGGTTCGAGATTCGAGATGTTTCCCCGATCACCGGTTCAGCACAAGATACGACAATAACGATACGAGGCCGTGATTTTGATCCCGACCAGACCTACCTGATGACGGTCGACGGGCAGGCTGCACAGGTTCTCACGGTGACCACCGATCAAATTATTGCGAAACTAGCATCTACAACGACTTCCGGTCTGATAAAGGTATCGGATGGGGGCAATGAGATTACGGCATTAGAACCTTTTGTGGTCACACGCTTGGTTAATGGAGTATTTCGCTCCCCGAGTCGAATTTCTCCATCCGGATATAAAGTTTTGGCCTATCAAAGCTTGTTGGACCCGGTTCTGAATGAAGGAACGGGCGCTTACGAGTTTTCTATGCAGGTCCCCTTGGATGATCCGACTTTTTTATGGGCCATTCGTGGTGAGAATGATCCGGTATTCGTCGGAGTGGTCGATTCGAGCGATAACATAGCGGTTGTGGATGTTGCTTCGACGGCCGTTGGCTTAGCTTTGATGAATCCTGCTTTAATGGCGAGAGAGGACGAAATCGTCCAGTTGTATAGGGCGTTGATCCTGGAGAAGGATTTGGCGGTAGGCATGAAAAATTTCTTAAACCAGGAGATGAGAGAGGGAGAGTCTTTTTTGTTCAATCCTGAATACCAAAGTCTCATGGGGGAATTGATTGTAAATCTGTTAAATGAAAGGTCGTCTTCAATCACAGCGGCGAAGCAGGGCCTGCCTCCGTCGAGCACACCGCCATCCAATACATTGATTCATTCCCTGAATAAGGAATTCCTGTTCTCAGAAATTACAACAAAGTTGTCTTTGACACCTGCTTTTTTTAAGCATCCAGACGATTACACCCTGAAATTTGAGGGGGGAAGCCGATTCTCTTCCCTCGATTGGGTTATTGAAATTTTTCGTTTACGAAACAGTGCCTTTGATTTTGAGAATGGATTGGAGGACGTGAAGAAACTAACCTGGGAAGATACGCCAACTCTGGCAAGCACACGTGCAGTGGATGAAGCCTTTGTAGCGGCAAAACTCGATACAGCTCGAGTGAATTACATCGGCAACTTGGTGAGTTGGGTGATTAAGCAATCAACGGATCTCGTGTCCACTGAATCTAACGAACTTGGTCCGAACGAAGTCGCATTGAGCGCAGGTAAACCGGACATCTACCTTGTTCAGGCATACAGCGGTAATGTCTTCTGGCGTTATGGAGGCCAGGAGTATGTTCTCGACGATTTCGATCCAAACCATGGCTGGCTGATCTCCCTGTCGAATAACGCAATCATTCTCGTCGTGGATTCTGCCAGTATGTTCATCGATTTCAAGAAGCTCACGGGAGTGGATGATTTGGGATTTGTCACTTCCCAGTACAAATCCCTTCAGAAGGCTTTTTCGGTAGCCCTGGTGGATGGGGAAATGAGTAAGGGCTAATTCCTGGGTTTGATAGGTACTTCGATCAAGGCATTGGTCTCGAGTGCTTTGAGTAAGCTCATCGATGTCGCATTGGATAAAGGGGTCTTCACGGCGTTCGCACCTACCATGGGGAATGTCATCTGGTCAGCCTTGATATATTTAAGAAAGTTTCATCAGGGCTTCAGATTATTGAACGGGCGGGAGGATTGCTTTTACCTGGTCGATTGGCCGTGGAGCGATCGGTTGTCGTGATTCGCAATCCGTTTCAGCCGGTAGTGAGGTCGATTACTCGACAAGCCAGGAAAAACGAGACGGTTACGATCCAAGGTAGGAACTTCCCGTTTTTTCGGATCCGGTAGTTTCGTTCTGTACTTTCAGCGAAGCGGATGCTGTCGAGGAGGGGGAACCTCTGAAGAATCTAGTGGCGGAAATAATGAGCAAGAATGACAAGACGATCATTGTCAAAGTGCCCGAAAATTTTGGTGAGATTTTTAATTCTTCTGAGAAAGTGGTTGTGTGTATTGCCGTTGGGGCCAAGAGGGGGGATTCAAGAAGGTTGGGAAGTGCAGGAGTTTTCCAGTACATACCACCGCCTTCATTGAGTTCAATATCGCCAAGTGCAACCGTCGCGAGCGGCGTTATTTTTTTACGTGGTGATCATTTTGACACGAGAGATCCCTCGGAGACCAAAGTGGTGCTGAACGGAGGGAGGGAACTGCAAACCAGTCGCGTTGGACGAGATTTTATCAGCATTGTGCTGCCCACTGATATCGAGGTAGGGAGTTATCAAGCGACGGTGACCTATCGAGGGGATACAACTCAGGAATTAGGATTTACCGTGCAGGAGCCTCCGACCAATGTCGGCGATTTGACCAAAGGCCTTTGGATCGTCGTGACCAAGGCAGACATGATGGATACTCCTGACGACGGCGAAATCAGCTTTGGCGAAGCTCTGTTAATGGTATCCGGGAAATTGACACGAGAACTGGAAAGACATAAACCTTGCGAATTATTGCCATTTGACCATCCAGAAAGATGTGAGTGGGAAATTCGAGAAATAGATTATGTTCTACCTTTTGAGGAAGGTGCCTTGGGCGGGGCCCTGGCTCGGGATACGATCGTTCTAAGCGAGAAGCTGGAAAACAACATTATCAATGTAGGAACGACCCTCACTTCTCCGGGGACTGGGGATACGATCTTTACGAGTAAGGTTCTGCAAAACAATAAGTTATCGTATTAGGTGTTGATCTCACACACCGAAATGTGGCAATCTTCATGGATGCCGGAAATACTGGTCGTTGAATGGATTCGCGAGAAATTCGTCGCCATTGTATCGGACCTTGATGAACGTGGACGACGTCGGTGGGCGGGAACGGAGGCACGATCACTTGGTTGGGGAGGTGTTGCTGCAGTTGCCCAAGCCACCGGCATGTCTGATCGAACAATACGCACGGGGATCCAAGAACTCGATGACCCTGATGCGGCCCCCAGCAATAGACAGAGACGTCAGGGCGGCGGTCGGCGATCCCGTGAAGTCGAACAACCCGAATTGATAGGGGCGTTGGAAGCGTTGGTTGAGTCGGGCACGCGAGGCGATCCATGTTCGCCGCTTCGTTGGACTTGTAAGAGCACACGCACGCTTGCTCGTGAACTGGCCCGACGAAAATACCGTGTAAGCAGCACGAAAGTCGGCCAACTGCTTCGCGCTCAAGGTTACAGTTTGCAGGCCAACCGCAAAACGATCGAAGGCCAACAACATCCTGACCGTGATGCTCAATTCGAACACATCAACAAGCGAGTTGGGGCGTTTTTACGAACACGCCAACCCGCGATCTCGATCGACACGAAGAAAAAGGAATCACTGGGAAACATGAAAAACAAAGGGAGTGTCTACCGTCCCAAAGGCAATCCCACGAAAGTCACGACCCACGACTTCCCTGATCGCAAATTAGGTAAGGCGGTTCCCTACGGAGTTTATGACATTGCATTGAACGAAGCGGGCGTTTCGATTGGCGTCAGTCATGACACCGCCGAGTTTGCGGTCATGGCGATTAATCGTTGGTGGAAGAGGATGGGGGCCAAACGGCACCCGGCAGCCAGGCGACTGCTGATTACCGCCGACTGCGGGGGCAGCAACAGCCCGCGGACTCGGCTCTGGCGGTGGGCTCTGCAATCGTTCGCGAACAGAACGGGTCTGAAGATTGAGTTGTGTCATTATCCGCCCGGAACCAGCAAGTGGAATAAGATCGAACATCGCCTATTCTGCCACATCACGCGCAACTGGCAGGGCGTACCCCTGGAAACCCACGAGGTCGTCGTGAACCTTATCGGCTCAACCAAAACCGAAGAGGGCTTGGAGGTTCACGCTTGGCTCGATAGAGGCCAATATGAGAAATCAAAAAAGATCAGCGAGGATCAACTAGCGGAAGTGCGAATCAAGCGCGACAAATTCCACGGGGAATGGAACTATCAAATCTTACCTCACGATTGAACAAATCCGGTATTTTATTGTTTTGCAGACCCTAAAGGAAGAGGCCGAACGTATATTCGTGCAACTTAGGATCCAGTAGATTCCTTGATTGTGGGATTTGCATGCGGAGTTGTCTCAATTAGACCCTTCGGCTTTCTGCTAACCACGTTATTCAAATATGAGAGATTTGAATGGTTGCTGCTACTTCAGGAGGTTGATTCTCTAGTCGCTCCACGAAGGGCCCCCCGCGAGTTTTCGCGTGTCCGCTTCGACATCAAATCGGCATTCAGTTCGGATTGCCTCAGGCAGTCCAATTCGTTCATCCAGCAGCTCGACTATCGAATTCCGGCAAAAACTGCATGGAGTCCTTTCGTAAATGAGTTTGCCGACTGCCTTTAGATCCGCGGTTTTGTTGCGCTTTACAAGTCCCATCAAGCGCATCAATTTTTCATGAAGATGGTCTTCGTCATCCGGAAGTTCAATGACGTCCAGGATCCGGTTTTCATCCCCCTGTTCGTAGTTTCTCCCAAGTAATCGAATGGAATGTTCCTGATACTTCGGGGTTTCAAGATGCTCCAAGGCAAAGCGCCGAACCTCCGGATCGTGATTGTTTGCGATAGCTACAGCCGCTCGGTGACGAACTAATTTGTCGTCGTGAAGGCAAAGCTGTAATAATCGCGCATCATAACGAGGCCATGGAATAGTTTCAAAAACTCGGAGGTATCGTTGGAGTGTCTCGACATGGCTCGTCGTCAGCAGTCGATCGTAGACTGTGGAAAGGTCGGTGTCTGTCGCACCCCGACCCCAGACTTGGAATCGGACCTCTTTCTTTTCTGACGATTCGGCCGCGGTAATTATTTCTTCGAGCGTGAAGTTTCCATATCGTTCTCGATACGGCACCCGTTTTGTATCCTCACCCTGTTGCTGTTCTTTCAGCCAAAGATCGTTGAAGCGTCTCACACGGTCATCCGTGACCGCGTGTGAGTTGAGGAGTTCAATCGTGCAATCACGACCGAGCCATTCAATGCCTTTACCCGTTAGAGTCGCGTCGAACCAATCCCATTCACGCGATTCCAAGTCTGCTCCATGACGGATGACTGCCGTTAGGAATCCGTCCGAGTCCTCCAATCGGATTAGCTCCTGCTCTCCCAGCCATTGGGCGTCCATGACCGGCTTCTCTTTTACGATACGTTGAAGCTGTAGTCGGAAACGTTCGTCTCCAGCCAATACATAGTGACGGGCAATTTCACAAAGCTGATGCCCCACAATGGGTTCTCGGATGTTTTCAATGGCTTCGAGCACAGGCTCTGTCAAATGCTCAATGAGCGAGGCTGCGGAAATCAGTTGCCACAACCAATCCCCTCGGGATTCTTCAAGCTGCCAGTTGAAGTGGTAGTCACTGAGACAAGCATTCAGCAGGGTTTCGGTGGGAATATTTCCAGCTTTAGCCCAATGGTATGCACGCCCGAATCCTTTCCTGAGAGCGTGATTTATCTCAGCGCTAGATGGGTTTTCGGACCATGAAGTCACTGCGATTCACCACCTTTTTTAATCGGCATTCCATTCAACCATCCCTTAATATTATCATCGGCTTCCCACTGGATTATCATTCTTTGATTAGCGGGTGGGGTGATTTCAATTTTCTCTAGAGCTCTTCGCTAAACCAGTCTTCAACTTTCTCGCGTGCCCAGGGCGTCTTGCGTAGAAACTTGAGACTGGATTTTACCGACGGATCATACAGAAAACATCGGATGGGGATGCGACGCCCCATCTCGCTCCAGCCATGCCGCTCGACGAGTCGATTGAGTATACTTTCCAGGGTGATTCCATGCATTGGATCATGGGGATGGGATGAAGGCGATATCATGTCCGAGTTTTTGCCTGATGGTTCGTCGGTTCCCATGATCTGGGTATGAGGCTTTTTGTTTTCGGGTATGAGTTCGTCCACTTTGCTGGCCAGTGTCGGTGTTGAATGGATTGGCGAGGTCGGATTTACACTCCTGCAGAGCCCTGTCATCCCCTATCCGTCAGTAGACTATCAGAGAAATCTTGAAAAAGAAACTCCAGCCTATGACAATGTTTACACGCTCATTACAAAACTGTGATAATGGATTTCCCAACCTAATGGCCTATGAGTCTTTTAAATCGTCACACCTTGAAAATATGAAAACCCACCTACTAATTATTTCAGCGATTTTCTTTGCTGCCGGATTGTTTTCCGGCCTTGCTGAAGAGCCGGCATCTTCAAATTCAGACCGAAACCGGGTCGTTGATCCAGACTTTGTTGATCTGTTCAATGGGGTCGACCTTAAAGGTTGGGTCGATGTAAACACTTCACCGGAAACTTGGTCGGTTCTCGATGGCCTACTGCACTGTACCGGACATCCGATTGGAGTGATGCGTTCAGACCGACAATATGAAAACTTCATTCTCATCGTGGAGTGGCGCCATATGGAGGCGGGTGGTAATTCCGGAGTTTTTCTGTGGAGTGACGCCATTGCGGATCGCAATGATAAATTGCCTAACGGCATGGAAGTGCAGATGCTCGAACTCGACTGGCCAAAGTTGCACAAAAGAAAGGATGGCTCCCTTCCACCCGATGCTTATGTCCATGGTGAGCTTTTTGGCGCGGGCAGTCTGACGGGGATTCCTGATAATCCCAGAGGCAAACGTAGTAAGTCTCTTGAAAACCGTTGCAAGCCGCGCGGTGAATGGAATCGCTACGTTGTTGTCGCAGTGGATGGCATGGTGAAGCTGTCGGTGAACGGGAAATTCGTTAACGGCATACAGAAGTCTTCGGTTAGAAAAGGATATCTTTGCTTGGAATCCGAAGGAGCTGAAATTCATTTCCGGAAAATCCGAATCATGGAATTGCCGGGAGGTTTGGCCGACGAAACGAACACGGCTCCTCTGATTGCAGACTGAATTGTTATTTGCTTTTTTGGGGAAAAGAGGACTTGAGTTTGATTTTTTTCCAGGTAGGTGCGTCTAGGGTTGCTGGTAATTCCTTGATGGAAACGTCGCTGACCTGGACCAGGGCTTTTCCTCCACCATGCACCTGAATGCCGATGTAACCGTCTTGTGCAATATTCGGGTCGGTTTCTGTGTAATCAAGCGCCAATACGCCATTGATCCATGAACGAATACGTGGTCCT
>LWDU01036465.1_pt1 | contig 16511 bp, 18 predicted proteins | sample 727161 | NCBI WGS metagenome assembly LWDU01 (sample SAMN04566230, study PRJNA314399) | hydrothermal vent metagenome | isolation source: deep sea hydrothermal plume seawater | place: Mexico: Gulf of California, Guaymas Basin | collected 2004-07-11
TACGTGAATGGCAAACTGGACGACATCCGTAAAGACGAAGACCTCAGTCGCTTTGTGCTTTGAAGGGACCGCGGCATGGGACGTACGCCACAGAAAACTGCCGTGCCTGTTTGACGTGCAATGAGAAAGTCCCGGCAAGCAGAGTCGCTGGCGTCCCTGCCGCAAGGCGTGGCGGCCGTCTATGTCAACGTGACATACGCCACCAACCAGTCGGTCGAACCAACGCATCCGACGTGACACACGGGTGGCAGAGACGTACACTGTTTGTGTGGCGTTTCGTGAACTTCACTGTTTCGGCGGAAGCCTGCCGATGTCCATGCTCGACGAAAATCCAGGAACACGAGCGCCGTCGATGGTCGAAAGGCTTCGATCGATGCCGTGGTTTCAATCAAAACTTCGCCGGCGCCTGATGCCGTTCCTGTCGTCGCTCGGCCTCCATGCCGCACTATTGCTGTTTCTCGGAATGTGGATCCTGCCCATTCTGACCGAAGGAGTGAGCGTTGCCACCATCGATGCGTCGTTCACAACGGCGTCCGAAAACACTGGGTCAAATTTCCAGGTGACGGCGTTCGACATCACAGCGGACTCAGCGGCAGCCATCCCGAATGCGTCCATGGCCGTCGTCGCACGTAACACTCCGCCATCGACGCCGATAAGTGCCGCCAACGTCCGACTTCGCATGCGGCCTCGTGTCGCGGTGCCGGGAATGCAAACACTGAAGCACATGAGTGATGAAATCATGATGGCCGAAGTGCCAATTCTGATGTCGGCTCTGCCGATGCATCAGCACCGTGGTGAAACCCGCGTTGCCGAAGCCCGGGGAACGCAGGACATCGCGTCAGCTCTGCAAGGTGACCTGCGGTCAATTTCCTCCGAGGGCGATGCCGTCGTCGTCTGGATGCTGGACCAATCACTGAGTATGCAACTGGACATCAAGGCACTGGCTCAACAGTTGCATGGCACACTGGATGAAATCGAACGGGACAAGTCTTCCAAAATGATGCATTACGTCGTCGCGTTTGGTGACGATATCTCACTCATTCGTGATTCCACCATCAAAGCGCAGGCGGTCTCACAGTCGATTTACGGCCTGCCCGCTGACCCGTCCGGAATTGAAAACACATTTCAGGCGGTCGAGTGGTGCGTGGACAATCTGTTCAACTCGAGCCGGTGGATGCGGGGACAGGAACGCCAGAAACTGCTGGTGCTGTGGACGGACGAATCGGGCGACGATTACCTGCGTCTGGAACACACAATTCAGAAATGTCTGCGGGCCAATGTCCGGGTTGACGTCATCGGACCGTCGGCGGTCCTGGGAGCTCAGAAGGGACACATGGCGTTTCTGCATCCCGCTGACAACCGAATCTATCAATTGCCCGTGCACCGCGGTCCGGATTCGTCGTTTCCGCAAAAGCTGTCGCTTGGATACTGGTACCGTGGCGTTCCGTCAGGCTACAACGAAGCGTTCCGGGGCTCGTGGCCAGGAACTGCAGGACGGTACGGCGGCTCCAATTTCGAATCGCTGTTGAGCGGTTTCAGCCCATACGCGCTGACTCGGCTGTCACGACAAACCGGTGGTCGGTATACCATGTACGATCGGCCTGCCGATCGTTCACCGTTTTCGCTGGAACAGGTGCGAGACTATCTGCCCGACTATAGTTCGGTCGCCGAAATCGAATTCATGCTCAGGCGTCAACCGCTCAGACAGATTGTCCTCGCTTCCGCTGCTGAGACGTGGAAGTCGAACCTGACCAGATACAGCCAGCCTCCGCTCAGCTTTCGGCACGGAAATCCTGGCGAACAGCCAGTAGAGTTTCGTCGCAAAACCCTGCCGAACAAAATTGGCTCCGCTGTTCGCCGAGCTTACGCGACGGCTCAGGACGTGGAAAAAGCCCTCGCCGTGTTCGCTGCCGCTGTTAGTCGTCCCGCCTTTCAACCACAGACTGAATACGCTGCCCGAACAGATGACTCTACGCCGGAACGCAAGGCGAAAGCCCGAAGTGCAGGCTCGGAGAATCAGAAGACTCCACAGGATGAGTCCTCCGGGAAAACTGACGATCGGAATCAGATGCGTCGTTCACCCGAGGACGAAACGGCGACCGATGCCGACCTCAGCACGCTGCAAATGGAGGTCCACGAAACTCTGCTGGAACAGCTCTACAGGATGGAGGACTCCAAACGCTGGCGAGCATGGTGTGATCTGAACGTCGGACGCTTGTTAGCCGTCAGTGTTCGTCTGCGTGAGTACCTGATCTCGACGAATGCCCTGCTGAGCAACATCAATGGGCTGAATAACAACACAAATCACGTTTGGCTGACGGCAACAGAACAGCTTCGTGGCGGTGCCATTTCCACGCAGCGAACGGTGATCGCCAGAAGAGTCCTGCAACGATGTATCGACGATAACCCCGGAACACCATGGTCGTTGATGGCAGCACGAGAACTGAAGGACGGCTTCGGCATACAACTAAACCAGCGGTATGTTCCTCGACCACCGCCACCGAAAAACCCGACAGTGCGAAGACCACCACGAGTCCGCCCGACCTTACCCAACCTCTAGCCGGAACAACGGCTTACGTTGGGCGTCACAATGGTGCACAGCACGAATACATAACGAAGTCAGAATCTAAACGTCGATTTCAAAGCCTTTTCGTCGCTCGCGACTGACGAAGCTTTGTGCCTGTTCATCACCAATGATCTGCTCAGCCCGTGGACCCCATTTGATCCGGCGATTCAGTCGAGCAGCGATCCCGGCCAAATGACAGGTGGACAGTGCACGATGGTGACTGAAGACATCTGAAATCGGTTCTTTACGAGCCACAACGGCCTCAAAGAAATTCCGGAAGTGGTCCACCAGCGGACCGTTTTTATAGGCTTCTTCAAGAGCACCTTCCGGCAGCGGGTTCTTTGCACCTCGCAGAGTTGATTGAAATACTGAACACGTTGTCAGCAATTCTCAGTCAGAAAGCTCACTCGATTCTACAAATTGCGTTGTGATTGGTCCCGCGGGAACTCCAGTCGTTTCTTCAATGCCGTGTATCGCTGCCCGGTATCCACTCGTCGCACGGCCATTGAGGATTGATTTCAGCGAGACAGAGTTTAGTTGTCAAGGAGTTCGCGTTGAAGAGCGTGGAGCAGCTTAGGGAGGTCCTTGTATCCTCGAATTCTGTGGAAGCCATGTTCGGCTCGCAGCAGGCCGGTGTGTTCAACGGAGATGTGCACGCTGTCGTCGTCTGGAAGCTGGATCGACTCAGCCGGAACCTCCGGGACGGTGTGGACACTCTTGCCGACTGGTGTGACCGTGGGCTGCGTGTTGTGTCCGTGACGCAGCAGATCGATTTCAACGGCGCTGTCGGAAAGATGCTCGCTGCTGTGCTTCTCGGAATCGCTGAGATGGAATGTGAGTCCATCCGTGAACGACAGGCTGTCGGTATTGCCGCGGCGAAGGAACGCGGCGTTTATTCAGGACGAAAGCGCGGCACGACGAAGGGGAAACCGGCTCGTGCCGCCGAATTCCGGGCCAAGGGGCTGAGCGATTCTGAAATCGCCCCCGCAATGAACGTGAGCAGGAGAACTGTCCAGAGGTACCTGCGGCAGTAGTTCGCCGGACGCCAGCTGAAGGTCACGGATTCCTTAGAATTCTGCCTCGCTTTACTGGGGTCCGTGGTCCCCAGCACGTCACACACATCCGCTACCACCCATTCCGGCTCGTCAGCAGTCCCGACCATGCGGGCCTGCTTGCCTTCAAACTCCAGATTTATCAAACTCAGTTCCGACATGACGACTCCATCCGTTTTGTGATGTCACGGCCTGATCGGGGCTCCCGCCGATTTGCGTCGCGGCCATTTCCGCTCCTTCAGCTGAGAGCCCAATCATGCACGCTCCCGCCATTCACCGTTGGTGTTGTTCACTTATCATGATGTCTTTGCTTTCGGTGGCTCCGATGGCCGGCAATGCCGCGGACCCGACCAAGCCGGAGCCAGTTCTTCCGACCATGAAGGATGTGCGATACGGCCTCTGTGAGCGCAATGTCCTCGACTTCTACAAGGCTCAAAGAAAAAACCCCACGCCCGTGCTTATTCATATTCACGACGGTGGTTGCCCTGGGCGTTGCCCACGCGGTTAAAGGCAACACCGGCGACACGGTGAGCCCGACGTCCAGGGGAATGGGTACCCATGACCTGCGGACGCAGCGGAGTGACCTTGTCGTCGCTATTCGGGTCGAAACGATCGAATTAGAATCCAGGTCACAGTCTGATTAGCATCACGGATCGCATCGTCCGTCCGAATCAGGTTACTTTGGTGTCTGATTCGATTGCCACGCGTCAGGCAGCGCCAGCGGTCCCGGACGCACAGCGCGGGGCCAGTGTCGCACCCGGACCTGTGTCCGTCGCGTGTCCGCTGTCGGGCGGCCCCGGCTTACCAGTCGCCGACTTCTTCGGAGAGTTGGCACCATTTTTCTTCGGCATCGCTGAGCTCGACCTGGATGGCGTTGATCTGGTTATGCAGATCGAGGGCTTTGGTGGCGTCGGCCGTGTTGAGCATTTCGGCGTTTAGTTCTTTCTTTTGATCGTCCAGACGGGCGATGGCTTTCTCCATGTTGCGGAGCTGTTTGCGCGCGTTGTGCTGTTCCTTACCACTTAACGATGGCTTGGCTGCAGAACCGGCGCCGCCCTTTGCTGGAGGCGCGGTCGCCATTTTGTTGCCGGATCGCTGCCGTTCACCTTCCTCGATTTCGTTATTGACCGAATACAGGTAGGCGTCATAGTCACCGTGGTAGTTGCGAGCGCGACCGTCACGGACTTCGATCACGTTTGTGGCGATTCGTTTCACGAAGTGACGATCATGACTCGTGAACAGCACAGTGCCCTTGTACTTCAGCAATGCTGTTGCCAGCGCTTCGACCGTTTCGACATCAAGGTGGTTGCCCGGTTCGTCCAGGATCAGAATGTTGTAGTCGCCCAGCAACAGGCCAGCCATACAGACGCGGGCACGTTCGCCGCCGGACAGAACTTTGATGGGCTTCTGCACGTGGGAACCTCGGAATAGAAGTGCTCCCGCCACGTTCAGGCAGTCCTGAGTGGTGTTGCCCGGCATGGATTTGTATTCGAGATATTCCAGTACCGTCTGATCTTCCGGCAGGTTCGAATAGACGTGTTGAGCGTACGTTCCGATTTTACAGCCGTAGCCCCATTTCACCTTGCCTTCGATGGGCTTCAGCGAATCCACCAGTGTACGCAGTAACGTCGTTTTTCCCTGCCCGTTGTCACCCACGATGGCAGCACGCTGCTGATGTTCCACTTCGACGTTGACATCAGTGGCGACCGTGTGATCGGGATAGCCGATGGACACGTCGATACAGCTGACGGCAGGGCCCTGCCGAGGTTCCACGACAGGAGCCTTGATGGATGCCGTGGGCAGATTCGATTCGATGTCCTTCGTCTGCAGTCTGTCCAGTTGCTTTTGCTTGGAACGAGCCTGGCTGGCGGAGGTGGCTCGAGCTTTGTTTTTTTCAATGAAGCGTTGCAGTTGTTTCTGTTTGGCCATGACGGACGCGTTTGTGCGTCCGTCACGAATCTTGTCTTCGTCGAGTTTTTCCAGAAATGGTCCGACCTTCCCAGCGTACATCGTGAGTTTCCCGCGGGACAGGTCAAGCGTCTGGTCGCACGTGGCGGTCAGGAAGGCTCGATCGTGGGACACGATCAGGCACGCTGCCGGAAAGTTCAGCAGAAAATGTTCCAGCAGAATCTGAGTTCTCAGGTCCAGAAAGTTGGTGGGTTCGTCCAGCATCAGCAGATTCGGATCGTGCAGCAGCAGGGCTGCCAGCTTGACGCGTGTCTGCCAACCGCCGGACAGATCATTCACGGGGCCGTTCAGATAGTCGCCCTTGAGTTCAAACTGACCGGCCACTTCGCCGCACTTCCAATCCGGCTGATCGCTGTCCCGCATCAGAAAATCCAGAGCGGATTCGCCCGGTTCGAACGGGTCGTGCTGACGCAGATAGCCAACTTTCAGATGCGATCCTCGTATGACTTCTCCGCTGTCGAGTTCTTCCGTACCCAGCAGGATCCGCAGCAAGGTCGATTTGCCGGCACCGTTGCGTCCTATAAAGCCAACCTTCATGCCGTCGTGAATGGTCGCGCTGGTACCGTCGAGGAGAGTCTGGTCGCCATAGGTTTTGACGCCATCTTGAATTTGTAGAAGAACGGCCATGTTGCGGAAGGGGTTGTAGACAAGGGACCGAAAAGTGTTTCAGATGGTGCTGCGGGGCAGCGACGAAACTCACAGATGGCGGTCGCAATCACCGAAGTTCGGAGATTGCGACAACGCAGAGACAGATCCGGGAAGACTCTCATGCGTAGGATTCGGTCGTTTGCCGAGCCTCTCTGAGCGATCAGACAGCGACGTTTACAATGGCCCGTCGAACGCTTCAAGTGCCGTTTGTCAGTTTTAAGACTGGTCCTCGTTATTGGCGAGGATCACACGGCAGAACCGACGTTCTTTTTCACTGACGGGATTCTTTCCCAGTCCGTCGGGAGACGCACGGGAATAACCCTGGCGTCGCAGACGGTACAACGAAACACTGAGTCCCGGTCGCCTGCAAATGCCGGGACTCTGGTGACTTCAGACATTGTGTGCCATATATGTGGAACCTAAAGCGCCTGAAACGTGTCAGGCAGGGCACCGCTGCGCTCGCTGGCAGCTGGATTCAGCGTTATGATTTCCGCCAGCAACACCGGCACCTGATTTTTTACGTTTTCGCCCCGGAGCCCATTTCCCGTGAGTAGCATCGCCGCCCTGGACAGCAAGTCCACCCGTGATCCCCAACTACACGCGGTATCCAGTGTCACTGGTCAAGGGCGAAGGGTCACGTGTCTGGGACGCAGAAGGACGCGAGTACCTGGATCTGTTTCCCGGGTGGGGCTGCAATATTCTGGGATATTCGCCGCCTGCGGTCGTCGAGGCCATTCAGCAGCAGGCGGCTCGGCTGATTCATGTTCCGAATACGTGGCACATGGAGCAACAGGGCCGGTTCGCGGAGTTCCTGTGTTCGCGAAGTTTCGGCAAAGCATTCTTCTGCAACAGTGGTGCGGAAGCGAATGAGGCGGCGATCAAGCTGGCTCGTCTGCACGGTTCCGCAGAGGGACGATTTCGGCTGATCACCTTCGAACGGGGATTTCACGGGCGAACGATGGGGGCACTGGCCGCGACGGCTCAGCCGAAATACCACGAAGGTCTGGGGCCGCTGGTCGCTGGTTTTCGGTACGCTGCGATGAACGATCTTGAGGGCGTTGCCAGCCTGGTCGACGACGAGACCTGTGGCATTATGATCGAGCCGGTGCAGGGCGAGGGCGGCGTTCGCATTCCCGATCCTGAGTTTTTGCAGGGGCTGCGAAACCTGTGCGACGAACATGGGCTGCTGTTGATGTTTGATGAAGTTCAAACGGGCATGGGCCGCACCGGAGAATGGTTCGCCTACCAACACACAGGCGTGGAACCGGACGTGATCACAATGGCAAAAGGCATCGCTGGAGGTGTTGCGTGTGGAGCCATGATTACGAAAGACCAGTACGCTGGCGATCTGCGTCCAGGCATGCACGCCAGCACCTTCGGCGGAAATTCTCTGGCGATGGCGGCAGGTTTAGCCACCGGCGAAACGATCGAACGTGAGGGCCTGCTGCAGTCGGTAAAGGAAAACGCAAACTACATCCGAGAACGATTGGAAGTGGCTCGGACGTCCATTCCAATTATCAGGGAGCTTCGAATCTGCGGCATGATGATTGGCATTGATCTGACAGTCCCCAGCACCCCAGCTGTTGGCAAAGCCATGGAACGTGGAGTGTTGCTGAACGCCACACAGGATACGGTCGTGCGTCTGCTGCCTGCGATGAACATCAGTCGGGAAGAACTGGATCAGGGGTTGGACGTGCTCATTTCTGTTCTTCATGAAATGGCGGAAGCTGAATAACCGATTCACGAGGATTCAACGAAAGCCGTTTACCAGTTGACGCAACCGGTTCCGGCACCGTTCTAACGTCGCGTTATCGCCACTGGGCACCGGTCAGCAGCTGAACGGACGTCGACGGTCTGACGCTCCTAAAGCAACTTTGGGCACCTACGGACGAGATGTCCTGCCACTTAGACCGCGAACAATCCGCGACGCCAGACGGTAGACCACATCTGTCGGGCGACTTGCAAATATCGCAGTTTCCGTGGCATCCGTCGCTTTTACGACCCCTGCGGCTCGGTAGATGCGATCGTGCAGCAGCTGGTCCCGCTTGTTCGGCGATCGAATCATGCGGTTGAGCACGACCACGGCATGCCGCACACTGGCACGGTCCTGATAGGGGCTTCGGTGCAGGTCAACGCTCATGTGAATCGTAGACAAGCTTGTGGCGGCTTCTGAGTCTTCCATAACTATATTCACCAGCCAGGACAGTCATACGGTTGCGACAGTGGAGATGCACTGTTCTGAAGAGATGGCAACTCCGACATTCAGGTCATCGCAGAAACCGGGCAATTCCGGACATCCTTCTTTCCATTTTTTCAGGAGACGGCGACGGTGCGGAAATTACTGCTTTTTGCAACCGGCGTTTATAGGTCACCCCTGCGATGGAAGTCCTGGTGTGCTTAGGTGTTTCCTGGCTCGCGGCGACTTACGACGGGGCGGCGACGATGTTGAATCAACGTTCGTGTCCCGGAAACAGCAAAATGTGGTGTAGCCGGTGCGGTGGCGGGGGCTCGGTCCTGTGTAAGGATCCAGAGACTTCCCGTTGCAGATTGTTGTTCCAGACTGCCCTGCACTTCAGGAGAATGGCGGCCCCGGAGATTTCACCGACGAGTTTCATATGTTGTTTGAACAGCTGATTGACCACCTTCTCAACTTTTAGTTTGTTCTCGGGTGACTCAACACTTGCTAATTCGTCGAGTTCTCTGGTGTTTGCGGTCAGCAATGCCAGAAATTCACCACGAGAACCACCGTTGAGCACATTGTGCTCAAGCTCGTGAAGCCACCTGTCATTCGGATACTGACCACTGTCCTGGCGGCCCTGAAGATCAACAATGAGTTGCATTCTTGCACCTTCTGGCGCGGGCAGCCCCTTCCGCAATGCCTGCTGGAAGGCTTCGTCCGCCGCTTTGAAGTCGCTGAATTCCAATTCGATATAGGCGATGGCCATTCTGTTCGGACAGCGTTCCACGAATCGCGTAACACCGCATTTGGGGCCACTGAGCCTTGTGCCGATGTCACCGTGAGGCTTTGCAGACGACATGTTCGGCAATAGAGATCAACAAGCCGACAATCCTGACTCACGGCCAGGTATGGCTGGACGATGTCGATCGCCTCCGCAAACTTCTCAGTCTCGATCAACGGCAGAGCGTCGTTAAAGGCAGCCTCAGGAGTTTGCTGGGCTGGAGGTGATTGCGTGCCCGTGGCACCAGCATCGTCTATGTCCAGGCCGCGAATTTCGGTCTCATTCCACATGGTAGCCGTCGTCAGTGTGATCACCATGATCAGAAGGAGGGCAGCGGCACCAGCCCAGGCACGCCAACTGTTCTTCCGAAGTGATGCTGTTACTTTAGTTTCAGGCGATTCTGATGCATTTGATATCGTTGCTGTCGGGATCGTTTTGACGACCGGCAGGGCGTCGGCCAGCATCTGTGACAGGTCGCTTGCCGCGACCGGCCGTCTTTGTCGCTCAAATGAAAGACCCGCCAGCAAGAGCTCAACGGCGGCAGGTGGAAAAATTGACGCGACTCTGCTGATTTGTTCCGATGCGACTCCATTTTTCTGTCGCTCAAGCATCGTCTCTGCTGCCTGACGTCGGGATTCGCTGTCGACGGTGACGACAAAAGGCGGTTGGCCGGTCGCGAGATGCCAGAGTGTGGCACACAATCCGAAGACGTCCGTTGCCTCAGTTGATTCGTGTTGTGTTCTGGCCAAACCATCGTTTGCATTCTCGCTCTCCGTCATGGAGTCGAGGAGGTTCAGGAGCTGCTCAGACGCCATGTATGGCAACGTGCCCCCGGCAAGTCGGAAATCGTCACCTTCGGACGAAGCCAGGTTGAAGTCGAGAAGGCTGACGGACAGGTCCGGCAGGATCAGGACGTTGCCGGGTTTGACGTCAAGATGCAGCACATCCTTGTGATGAGCGTGGGCCAGTGCATTCGCCAGAGTGATGCCCCACTTCAGTATTACGGTTGAGTAGTCGTCGTGCGGATTGACGAAGCCATAACCGGTGTTCGTGGATGTCTTCTCTTTCAGCGACGGGTCCACGTCGTTCAGCCTGCTGACGTGATGCATCAGCTCCGTGGCATTCTGGCTGCCGAAGTTCGAAGTTGCGTCAGCAAAGGTTGTCAACCACTCTGTCAGGTGATGCATCGTAACGCGGGTGACATACGGCATGCAGATGATGCCAAGTCCGGTTGCCTCGTCTGCGTGAACGGAATGGATCCTGGCGATGCCGTCGCATTCCAGTTTTCCAAGCAGGTCTGCTTCACGTGCACCGCGAATGCAGACCTTAACCACAACCTGACGATGCCCAGTTTCGCTTCACGAGCCACGAAAACTCGTGACAATGCACCTCGGCCAATCTGCTCTTCCAGCTGAAATTCGCAAAACGATTCGCCCGGTTTCGGCCATCGCTCCGCCGGCACTCCTTCCACCAATGACGGATGTTCGTGCAGTAGCTGGTCGAATTCGAGAATCCGGTACAACGACTGCTGAACGTTGCTGAAGTCTTTGACGAACTCCGTCGGAGTTACGTTCTTCCCGGCATCGGTGTCTCGGCAATACTGCTCGTATGCAAGATCGACGACGCACCCGGGAAACGCCTGAAGCAATGGATTTGCTGTCAATAGGTGCTTCGCTGAGAAACCTTGCTCGGGGCTGGACTTAATGAGTCTGGCAAGAAGTGCTCCAGCTTCCAATTGGTCAGCAGCCGACGGCTGTTGATCAGGTTTTGATGTTTCGCCGCCGATGCTCATTGCCGCCACCGCTGCAACAGTGAAAGTGCCAACAACCACCTCCGTGCCAACAAACCAGAGGAATCCAGGTTCGACTGAACACAACCATCGTTTGCCGATGAACGAACCGACTCAGGATGCCGATTCAGTATCGATTGATGCCTTCTGCGAGATCCGACTCAAAATGCGTCGAATGTGTCGCTCAGATACGCCCATTGCGGCTGCTATCTCTACCTGCGTCGCACCGGCACGCTTCAGCTTCAACACTCGAAGATGACGATCATCTTCATCCTTCACGATATGACCCCACTGCTCTTTCGCGACCGCAAACTGACTTGGTGTGGGTTGACTTATTTGCCGTCGATGATCTGTGACCACTGCCCCCATTTCGTCGTGAGTCGAATTCTGCGAAGGTCGCACCTGAGCTTTGCGTCCGGCATCAATCACCTTGTTGGACGCCATACGCATCAGAAATGCCGCCAGGTGTGTCTCGCTGTCAATGCGTTCAACGACGGAAATATGACCGAAAAAAGACGCCCACACAGCCTGTTCAAAGTCATGGGAATCGTACTGGTCGCGCACGCCCTGATTCATGCGGCGCCGGACTGCGCGCAGAATGTGACTGCCGTATTCGGAAATCAGCGTCTCGGTGGCTGCCGACTCTCCGGCAGCCACACCCGAAAACGATGCTGACCAATAACTTCGCCTGATTCACTCAACATTTGGGCCGTCCCACGCCAGAAAACTATTCCTCCTCAGTTCCAGCAGCCTCCGCTGTTTCCGTTCCTTCGTCCTCCGAAGCTTCTTCCGATTCAGGGGTTGCAACCACCGCTTTCACGGGCTTAACAGGCTCCTCTTCATCCGGCACCATCGGGTTGCCTTCCGAATCCAACGGCTCCTTAATTGGTTGTAGAAAATAACGCCGTTTCCCTTTTGCTAACAGCGCCTGGAGCTTTTCTTCTGCCTTGTCTCGTTCGTGATATAGGTAACGCCCCTCTTCGCGCATCGTACTGCTATAGAGCACCCATACGATTCGACGTCGAGCAGGTGTGTCGGCCTTCTTCTTCCGCGCACGAGTCGTCGTAGCCTTTTTCTTTGTCGCCTTTTTCTTTGTCGCCTTCTTCTTTGTCGTCTTCTTTTTCTTTACAGCCGTCTTCTCAGCAGCTTCCGCAGCTTCGACCTCACGACGTTTACTTAATCGGCTTTTGCCCATGTCCCATTGATTCCGTTGAAGCTTTCTGGGTACGCCCTCTGGTACCCGTGGATTTTGGTCGTTCGGCGCTTCAGCAAGCGGACGACACAGAATCGGGAAGATTAACAGTCCGCCGGGAAAAATGCCACTATTTCAGCCTTTTCCGGGGACTTTGACGCGTTTTGCACGGAATGGTGACTGGCACGAAGAGCAATCCCATACATTTCGCAGCCGCGCTGAAAGTGCATTGCGGCCGCTGTCCAACAAGTCGGCAGATGCGCTAATTGCCGTAGAGGGCCCATTTTGTCTGCCATTCAGGCGACGTTTGATGCCAACGGCCACTGATCGGCGCGAGCACATCCGGCCGTTCGTTCCTCGCACCAATCCGTGTGGTCGTCAGAACGAACGGCCTTAGGCCTCGTGGCGAGGCCAAGTGCCGCGACGAGAGCATCCATGCTCTCGCCAGGTCTTCCGCGAAGCCCGGTGAAGCCTGCGGTCGATTCAATGTCCACCAGAAGTATGACGATCACCTATCCATGGGCGATTCAGGCAGAAAACTGTCCAGTGCTTCCGTTGTCAAATCGTCATACTGTGCTGAATGGCCAGTCAAAAACTGTGCCCAATTTTGCTTATCCCAGATCTCTGCGTGATCATTGACACCAAGGATCACCACATCACGTTGCAATCCTGCCAGATTCAGCAGGCGATCAGGGATGCGAATGCGAGCCTGTTTGTCCAACACGACGCGCTCCGCCCGGGCGTAGAACAGGCGAAGAAACGTGCGGACGTTGGCTCGGCCGGGGGAGATATTGGCGAGCCGGCGGGCAAATCTGTCGAATCCTTTCGATGAGTAAAGCGAAATGCAACCTTCATTGCCCGGAGCAAGAAACAGCTCGCCATTACCGGCGACTGCGAAAGATTCCTTAAGTGGTTTGGGAACGGCTAAGCGAAACTTTTCATCAATCGTTCGTTCAAATGTCCCGGTTAGTGCCATTTCCGATCATGTTCCGTCGACACGTTGTGATATAACACGGTTCACGCCCCAACCTTACAGTAAATTGGTTCGGTGCTCCACTTCTCCCCACAAGTCACCACTGAGGTAGAATTTAACCGCCGCTGAGAGTAGGTCAAGGCGAGCACACGCGATCTTTCCCCTCAGCGCGGAACCTTCGGGCGCAGGTCGTTGGGGCGCAACGGATTGGCGAATTTCGTAAATTTCAAATTCGCGTTTTTGCGGCTCGATCGTCGGGCGTGGTTGCCAGTAGAGTACGCAGCAATTGGTCGTAACGATTTATTGCTGTCGGCCAGCTAAAGTGTTGTGATACTTTGATTTGCGCGTTTTGTGCAACCGAGCTGCGGCCTTCTGGATCACCCAGCACAGTTGTGATTCGTTCAGCGAGGGCCGCCGGATCGGCAGACGGGACGAGCCATCCGGTGATGCCGTCGTCAATGAGTTCTCGTGTACCATCGATCTGCGTGGCCACCACGGGCAGTGCATGCGCCATGGCCTCGAGGACCACATTGGGCATTCCTTCCCACCGTGACGGCAGGACCAGCACCGTTGATTCCCGCATCAGCTGCAGTACGTCGTGGCTATGTCCAACAAGCTGCACGCCGTCATTCAACCGCAATCTATCGATCTTATGTTGCAACGAGGACGCCAAGGGGCCGTCGCCGACGAAATTCAGCCTGCATTGGCAGCGCAAATCATCAGGTAACAGACGAAAGGCTTCCAGCAGGTCGAACGGCGCTTTTTGCGTTGTTAGTCGTCCCACGCTAAGCAGCATGTGCGGCGCGGGGTTTGGTGCATCTATGAGCTCTTCCGGAACGTCAACTCCGTTGGGAATGGATGTGACGACATCGCGTTGCAGGCCGCAAAGTGCGGCATGAGTTTCGGCCACGTGCTCACTGACCGCGACGTAGTGGTCGGAATAAGATCGAGTCCACCGGTCCGACAGGATGACCCATCGTCGGCGATCCGCCACACGGACTCCGGATACGACCAGTGGGCGCTGCCCGTGTTCACCACGTCGCCCGCAGCAACGTATTGCCAGTCTGCCGTAGATGTTTGCCTGGTGCAGAAAACACTGCACAAGATCCGTTGGGTTCCGCCTGAGTTCGGCCGATAGTCGCCACAATGCACGGATGTCCGCAAAACTGCCGCAACCCAGTGCGGTCACGGGAATGCCCGCTGCCCGCAGCGGGTCCGCCATTGCACCAGTATTGCGCAGGCTGATTACTCGCACGCGCCAGCCGGTGTCCTGCAGCCCGATCGCGATGCGTACCATGGCCTTTTCTGCGCCGCCGATATCCAGCTCGGTGATGCAAAATGTGACGGATGGATTTGTGGTGTTTTCTGTCACCTGAGCAGTCCGGCGTGACAACAAATCGCGAAGTCGTCACAACAACGGTGTTGCGCGGCTCCAACGTCCTGATCGACACGCTAAGCTGTTGCGCTCTCTGAAACCTTGATCGAACTGTATTGAATCATTTTTTCCATGGTGACGCCGGACTTAGACGACATATCCTCGTGGCAGTACGATTTGCCCGCAGAACTCATTGCCTCGCGACCTGCAGCCAGACGGGATGATTCCCGATTGATGATCGTGCGACGAGATTCAGGACGCATCGAACACGGGCAGATTCGCGACCTCCCCGAGCTATTGTCTGCCGGCGACCTGTTGCTATTTAACAATACGAAGGTTTTGCCCGCTCGTTTGTTCGGATTTCGAACATCGACGCAGGGCAAGTGGGAAGGGCTGTTTCTGGAGGAAATGTCCGACGGACATTGGAAAATTGTTGGTCAAACTCGCGGTCGACTGACCGTCGGTGAATCACTCACATTGATTCCAGCGAGTGAAATTGGACCGACTCCAGCACGCAGGCCGTCGCAATCCGGCGACGCATTGCAACTAAAACTGGTCGAACGCTTCGATGATGGCACGTGGCTGGTGGTCCCCAGTCAGCAGGGAACTTCCATTCAACTGTTAGAACAGTTCGGGACGTTGCCGTTGCCGCCCTATATTGGGCGCAAGGTGGCTGACGCCAATGATCGGCAACGGTATCAGACTGTTTTTGCCAACGAACCCGGTGCTATCGCCGCACCCACAGCAGGTTTGCACTTCACTCCGGAGCTGTTGCAGCGGTGTGCGGAAAAAGGGATTGCATCCAGTGAAGTGACGCTTCACGTGGGCATCGGAACGTTTCGTCCGGTGAGTTCACAGCGACTGTCAGAACACAAAATGCACTCGGAATGGGGGCGCCTGCCGGTAGATACGGCGAATTCCATTGCCTCCACACGGGCCTCCGGAGGCAAAGTGGTTGCGGTGGGGACCACCAGCGTCCGCACCGTTGAAGCCGCGGCTAAGTCCGGGACGCTGGCCGGTTGGGAGGGTTCGACGGATTTATTCATCAAGCCAGGGTTCGAATTTAACGTTGCGGACCAGTTGCTGACGAATTTTCACCTGCCGGGATCAACACTGATCGTTTTGGTGGCCGCCATTGCCGGATATGATCTGATAATGGAAGCGTATCGTCAGGCTGTTTCGCAGAAGTATCGCTTCTACAGTTACGGTGACGCGATGCTGATTTTGTGATGATGCCGCAGGCTTTCAATGGTCGTCCACTGTTTTTCGATCTCCTCGCTGACACGCAATCAACTTCGGGTAATTGGTGGATATGACCGGTCAGAAGCGATATCAGATTTCACTTGTGCTGCTCAGGTTGCTGCTGGCTGCCTGGATTGGGGCGGCCGTGCTGTATGTCATCACCAGTGTCGCCGAACAGACATCTTCGATTTTTGACTCGGTTACCCGCGACCAACTGGCGACGATTCGTTTCCCGCTGTACTACGACTTTGGATTCGGAATTCACGTCGCCGGATTTGTCCTGGCCTTCGTCGTCTGGAACAGGTCGACACCAGAAAATCGCCGCCGCTTTCTGATCATTTTCCTACTGATTCTGCTCTCCGGCCTGTTAATAACGCTGGATTATTTCTTCGTCTATTCGCCGTTGCAGGAGTTGATTACGCCGCCTGGCCAGGTACGCAGTCAGCAGTTTATGCAACTGCACACCATGTCCCGCCACGCCAACGAAGTTCATTTGACGGTGATGCTGGTGGCTGCGATCCTTGCGTCACTTCCACTGAAGGCCGCAACACCAACGGAGTGACACCGGCTGCGTCTGTTCAATCCCACTCGCTACGCTTCGGACTCGTCGGCTGAGCTGGGTAGAAACCTCTGTGCGACGGCCGCAACAAGCACGGGGATCGCAACAGCAACGGCCAGCGCGAGCGGCAGCCACTTGTGTTTTTCTGCATAGTCGCCGAACGCGGCGTAAGCGACTGCGATGCCCA
>LWDU01036450.1_pt1 | contig 16499 bp, 11 predicted proteins | sample 727161 | NCBI WGS metagenome assembly LWDU01 (sample SAMN04566230, study PRJNA314399) | hydrothermal vent metagenome | isolation source: deep sea hydrothermal plume seawater | place: Mexico: Gulf of California, Guaymas Basin | collected 2004-07-11
ATTCGTTCGCATCGCGTCGACTCCGTTCTGATCCAACAAAACAGGGCAAAACTATTTTGCACCTTGACCAGAACTCATACGACGCAAAAATTAAACCGCTACCAGTCGACTCGACGTGCGATTGCCCTGGCTGTCGGGCCAAGGAAAGCTCAGCCAGCAGAATGTGCCAGGGGTGGAGTATGAAGGGCATGTTCGGCGCCGAAAATAACCAGTCTCCGGTGCCGAGAGGTGAAATCAAACGGCGGAGATGAGAGACTCTGAGTCGCTGAAATGCCCGTATTTCACGGCGTTTTGAGTTCGGCGGAGTATTTTGACCCTACGAGCTGCCGAACACGCCTTGGCGCTGCTGTTGGCAGTCTCGAAGCAGATCGTTGCCGGTGACCGTGCTGTGCGCGCGGGAGAGTGGCCGCGAGACCTGATTGAACCGGTTCGTGGAAAGACGATCGGCATTCTGGGCCTTGGCCGCATCGGCCGCAGTATGGCGATTGAATCAGCGAACAATGTGATTACATTGCATCAAGGCCAGTGGCCCGCAGGTGCCGTCATCAATACTCAGTTGCAGGGCAAATGGAGTTGGTGAAACTCGCGAAACGGACGGCCCGCCTGTGCGAGAACAGAATCTCAAGCGGGCCGCGTGAGCTAAGAGCCATACGCAGACGTGGACTGTTTCACGAGCGGCTCCATGCCGAGTTCGCGGCGCATGATCGCGCCGGACCTGCAGAACCAGCTGGACAGCGTCTTTACGTCAATGCCCACGTTGAAGTGCTTGACGCCAAGTTCCAGGTATGGTTCGAAACCCAGCGGATCATTCAGTTCCACTCGCACAGCGATGCCCATCTTCTGAGCTGTCGTGATCATGTATTGTTCCGCTTCCTTCACTTTTGGGTGCGAGAACTGTCCTGTCAGACCAATGCTGTTGGAATAATCGGCGGGGCCAAACTGAACCATGTCGACGCCGGGAACGGCCAGGATGGCTTCAAGATTCTCGATCGCTTCTTTCTTTTCAATCATCAACGCGATCACAACTTTGTCCATCGCGTCGGCCCATGCTTCGCTGCCGGCGTCATGCATCGCCGCGCGGTGCATATTCACGCCATGCAATCCGCCTGATTGCGGCCGCTCTGTACGGATACTGCGGACGCATTGCTCCACCTCGACGACATCGCGAGGGTCAGCGAACAGCACGCTTTGAAATCCTGCGCCAATGGCCCGAACCGCAGTGTGCGCGCGGGACTCCTGTTCGATTTTGATCATGCCGCCCAGATGTTCGAACAGTTCGACGGCCCGCCCCATGTTGTCCAGCATCGCGTGATCATACGGTGCGTACTCCCCGCAAAACTCCACATAGTCGAACATCCCGCTGTGACCGACGAGTTCAACCATCGTTGGCCACGTCGAGAGCATGCGTGTTCCAAGAGTAGGCTGACCAGCATCCAGCAATTCCCGCAAACGATTGTGACGCATAATGTCGTGACTTCCCATTTTGGTAAAGAGTAACGCCGTGGCCAATTCCTGCGATCAGCCAATGTGAAACTTATCCAGTCGTTCGAAATGCGTGGCGCCAGGCCTGAGGGAACCTGCAGGGATTTCGGACAAACATGATTTCCTGCGAAATCATTTATTATGGCTGGTCAACGTTACTTGATCTCCATAAATCGCACGCACACCGGATTGGGCACTTTCACGCTCACACTGGTTGGCGTCAATTCACCCGTGGATTGGTCGATGCGAAAGACAATCACGTTGCCGCCGGATTGATTCGCCACCAGCATGTACCGACCTGTCGGCTCGATGGCGAAATTTCGTGGCGTCTTGACGCCCGTGCTCTGATGTCCGACCGCGGTCAGTTTGCGAGTCTGCTGATCAAGCGAAAAGATCGCGATCGAGTTATAGGGATCGCGGTTGGAAACGTACACGAATTTTCCAGACGGATGCACAACGGTCTCTGCTGTGCTGCCGCCCCTGCGTTCGACATCTTCGGGCAACGTTGAAAGTACCTGAGTCTGAGTCAGTGCGCCTTTGTCCGCGTCGTAATTGCAGGCAATGATTGTCAGGTCGGACTCACCGTTGATGTACGCCGTCCTGCCGTCGGGATGCCATGCAAAATGTCGAGGACCGGCTCCTTTGGGCGTGTCGAACGCGCCGTGCGGGGTGAGCGTTCCCTTGTCGGCGTCGAAGGCATAGATGATCACCTTGTCAAGGCCGAGGTCGCAGCAGAGCGCGTACCTGTTGGCGTGATCGACATGGATCGAGTGTCCGTTTTTCCGCTTACCAACATGCTGCTGGAACGACGATGCCTTATCGAGCGTGCCATCTGCGTTGATCGGGATACAAATACAGCTGCCGCCGGAGTAATTCGCGGCGAGAACATTCTTCCCCGTCGGGTCAACAATCAGATGACACGGAGCACCGCCCTGCGACGGCTGCGAGTTCAGTACTGTCAGCTTTCCCGTTTTGCGGTCGATCGCCAGCGCGCTGACGGATGCGTCGCCTTCGTTGACGGCGTAGAGGAACTTGCCGTTCGGATGAAACGCCACAAACGACGGACTGCTCGTTTCACCCGCCAGCGTCGGATCGGACAACGAACCATCATCGAGGTTCAGTTCGCATTGGTAGATTCCCTTGCTCACTTCGTCGGTATACGTGCCGAAATATACGCGATATTTTTCCTGAGCCTGGGCGGAAGTCAGCATGGCAGCACAGAGTAAAGCGGCGAGAGAAATTCGGAAGTTCATTAAAAGTTCTCCGTGAGGAAAGAGCATGGCCTGGGGGAATGGGAAAAGCGACTCAATAATCGGCAAGCAAACGGTCCGGCATTCGGCAGCGCTACGATCGCTTCATTTGCCCTTAACCAGTGGCCGCAGTTTGATGTTCCTGTACCAGCAATCGCTGCCATGGTCCTGAAGTCCGATGTATCCGCGGCGGGGGTGCGTTTTGTAGGCGACGTCAAACTTGTGTTCAGAGCCCTCAGGACGTCGATTGGCTTCGGTCCATTCGTCCAGATCCATCCTGGTAACCAACTCACCGTTGAGTTTCACGGTGATGTTGTTGCGATCGCATGTCAACAGCAGGTGATTCCATTCGCCTGCCGGTTTCATGGCGTTTTTCGATGGCGCGACCAGATCATAGATCGCGCCCGTGTCGTGAAGTCCGTTCGTCTTTGTGTCGTCCACGGCAATTTCGAGTCCGTTGAAGCCGATGTCCTTACCAGGGCGCGGTTCCAACGGAAACGTGCGAATGAAGATGCCGCTGTTGCACTTCGGACTGATGCTGAAATCGAGAGAAAGCTGAAAGTCCTTCCATATCTTTTCGTGCAGCAGCATGTAGTCGCACGGATGTGGATTCAGACTTCCGTCCTGTACGTGCCTGATTGGCAATGGTTGCCTGTTCCGCGTCATCCAACCGCTGGTACTGACACCATCGAACAACAGGAGCCAGCCTTCGGAACGTTCGGCATCGGTCAGCGAATTCTTATCGCCAGCCGCTGCCATTCCCATCGAGAGTGCGACGACGAGCAATCCCGCACAACAGAGTTGACTGAGTTTCATAATGTCCATCCTTTTCGATACTCTGTGTGAATGAACGGATTCAGTTCCGGGGCATTCGTGACCTTTTGGTTTTCGGAATCCCATTCGAGTCGTGTGCCAGGTGCGCGCAGTGCCAGAACTCCCAACAACACGGTTTCGGTCATCGGTCCGGAATAATCAAAGCTGGCCGTCGGCCGCTCGCCGCCTCTGCAGGCCAGAACCCATTCCTCGTAGTGCCCCGGGGAACGTTTGATTGTTCGGGGAACGGTCTTTGCTTCCTCCAGCAGCGACGCGGGCAACAGTTGAGGCATTCCGCCATGCGAGCCATGGTACATCTTACCTTTGCTGCCGATATACAGGACGCCGTTGTCCGGCAGTCGTTGGCCTGACGGCAATTCCGAAGGCGCTGGCGGCATGAGTCCTCCGTCGTACCATGTCATTCGGACCGGCGGCCGTTGGCCTCGTGCGGGGAATTCGAAGTAGATGATCGCGGCAATCGGGAAGGTCTCAAAATTTGGCTTGTCGTCCTCCAGCACACTGCCGTCCAGCGTCGTTCGTGCCTCGACCGTTGTCGGGGCGCCAAGGTTCAGCGCCCAAACCGGATGATCGATGATATGGCAGCCCATATCGCCGAGCGCCCCCGTGCCGAAGTCTCGCCAGCCGCGCCAACTGACCGGAGCATACGCCGGGTGATAAGGCCGCTCGTGGATCGGTCCCAGCCACAGATCCCAATCCAGCGTTGCGGGAACCGGAGGAGTTTCCGAGGGTCGACCGATTCCCTGCTTCCAGAGTTTACCAGCGCGATCGGACCAGACGTGAACTTCGCGGACGTCGCCGATGACTCCCGCTTGAATCCATTCATTCGTCAGTCGCGCTCCTTCGGTCGCATGTCCCTGATTACCCATGGACGTCATGACTCCGGCTTCCCGAGCGGCCTTCGTCAGCACACGACATTCGTGCAGAGTGTGCGTTAACGGTTTTTGCACGTAGACGTGTTTCCCGGCTTTAATGGCGGCCATCGCAGCGACGGCATGGATGTGGTCCGGCGTGCCGACCGTGACTGCGTCGATGTTCTTCGCTTCCTTGTCCAGCATGATGCGAAAGTCTTTGTAACGTCGCGCTTTTGGAAAGGCGTTGAACGAGCCGGCCGCGAGATTTTCGTCGACGTCACACAGGGCCACGATGTTCGCGCCCAGTTTGCTGACCGTCGCGATATCGCCCCCACCCATTCCACCGGCACCAATCCCTGCTACGTTCAACTGGTCACTGGGTGCCGTGTATCCGACTCCTCCCAGCACGTGCCGAGGCACGATCGTGAAACCGAACGCTGTCGAAGCCATTGCCAAAAAGAACTTTCGCCGAGTGAAAGGCAGTGCGGCGCGCGTGGATGGATCCTCGTGTTTCATGAGGTGAATTCCTGAGACAAGAGATTGAATGGCGGAAGATTCCTCTGGAATTGTCGTGACTCCATTACATGTCTACAACCATGTCGGCTGCATCAGGTGTCGCTACCGGAATCGTCTTCGCTCCGGGATTCGTCGATCTGTACGACCGAATAACCTCCCCGCGACCTGAAATACAGGACCAGCAGCAAATAGCCGACAAACATGGTTGCCGGCACAATGGCGGTCAGTTTTAACGCCATCTGTCCGCCAAAGATCCGCGCATTTTCCACTCGCCCCTTGTCATCCGGGGCATTCGGTTGGCCGGTCTCATCCCACCAGTCCTTGAGCTCCTTGAGATCATCCGGTGCGTCAGTGGGGTCGGCAAAAATCGCGTAGTCGGTATTCAGTGTCTTCGCATCATCGAGCAGCACGCCAACCTTTCGTCCGTCCAGCCCGCGAACCTTCGGGAAGACAAGAAAGCCGTTTTCGTCGGCTGCAGCGTAACGGTCATAGGTTTCCTGTGACGATTGTTTCAGTTCCGCGGACGCGTTGTAGTCCTGCTGGTAACCGATGCCCGGACCTCCCATAAAACCACCAGCAAGAGCACCAGCGGCGCCGACGGCGCCCATCGTGATGGCTCCGCCGCGCGGGAAACGTTCTCCAACGACTCCCAGCATCGTGGGCCACAGGAACGTTTTCCCGAAACCGTAAATCGTCACCGCCAGCCAGATCATTCCTGCGCTCGACGTCGAGCCCAGCAGAAACAGTCCCGTCGCGCCGAGCACTGTGCTGGCACAAAGCAGTCCAAGCGGATTAATTCTTTCAACGATCGGGCCGGCAAAGAATCGCAGCACGAACATAATGGCGGACGCATAGATAAACAGGAACAGACCCTGGCCGGACAGAAGGGACTCGGTGATGTTGGTGATCCAGCTGTCTGTCCCGAGTTCAACGTAGCCGACGCAGACCTGAAGCAGCAGCAGACAGATCAGAATCGGTGACGCGAATTCCTTCAGCATTTTGACGAAACTGATTCCGGCTTTGGCCACATCGGATTTCGGGAACTCCTCCTTCAACACGATCACGCCATACCACAGAGTTGGCACAAGGTAGAGTGCGATGGGGATTTCCCACCGAACGTTCCCGACCAGCAACTTCGCCAGCAGCCCGCCAACAATCAGTCCTCCGGGCCAGCCGGCGTGCAGAATATTGAGGTAGTGAGTTTTCTTTTCAGAGTAGATGTTGGCAATCAGTGGATTGATCGCGGTTTCGCAGAGCCCGTTGGCGACGGCGAAGCAGAACATCCCCCAGTAAAGACACTGAAACGTGGCTGCTTTTCCCGCGGCCGCATAAACCGGCGTCGCTCCCACCGTGATCACCACCGAAAGAATGTGCAGAAAGAAGGCGATTCCCAGAATCGTTTTGTAGCCCAGACGGTCGGTAATCAGACTGGCGGCAAGGATCACAACTCCGAAACCCACAAGTCCGCCGCCGGTGATTGTCCCCAGTTCGGACTGCGTGAATCCGAATTGACTCCCCCATTCCGACAGGATTCCCGCGCGAACGGCGAATCCGACGCCCGCAGTAATCAGAGTCAGAAAACTCGCCGACATCAATTTTCTGCGATTGTCCTGCATACTGATTCTCCGCTGAGTAGGTGTTGTGATGATATTGCACCGAAAATCCGTCCTCAAAAAGCCAGCCCCGGCTCACGACGTCATTTCCAATCCGCGCATGATTCCGGTTGAGGATGCGAATTGATCGGTTTCGATTCCCAGTCGCTGCAGCATACTGGCAAACAGATTCGGAAGTGGATAGTTGTTCTTGACGTCGAATGCCAGATGCTGGCCGTGCCGGAAACCGCCACCGGCCAGTACCACGGGCAGGTTTTTATCCGAATGCGCGTTGGCGCTGTCCATGTCGTCACCGTGGCAGTCCGCGCAATGCGTTCTTAGAAACATCCTCACAGACGTTTCGTCGGCGGCCACTCGTTGGCTGATCACACCGGCGGCAATTGCAAGTGCAACCACGAATATGGTGCGCAACGTGATTCCAGCGACCGACTTCATCGCGCACCCACTGTGACGGTCGGGTGCAGTGTGAGGACGTGAGGAGTCTGTTCAACGTTCCCCGAGTTGTCCGTGGCTTTTGCCCTCAGTTTTCCATCAAGCGGAATCGTGAGTTTTTTCTGCCAGGTGATGACGCCCGAAGTCCTGGAAATAATTTCCGCCTTCTGTCCGTTAAGTGTGACTGACAGAATATCGCCGTTGTCGTGCGAAATCCCGTGGACTGCGACAGCCGTTTCACCAATTTGTATGGACGTAATGATGGTCGCAGGCGGAATGTCGTCGATCGGTTCCAGCAGCGTCGGCCATTCCACATCGGATACTTCCGCCACTCGCGATTCGTCACTGGTAAGCGGTGGTTGCTCGCGATAGGCGTTGCCGTCTAACAGCAGATCCTTTGCAGAGGTGCTGATCAGTTTGGCATGCCGGCCCGGTCCGAAATAATCGTGAATGAAGATGGGTACGCCGATCGTAATCGGGGGCACGCGTGTGCCGACTCCTCGATTGACCAGCGGCCAGCGGTTAAGAAAACGTTTCGGGCGGTTGACCGTGACGTCGCGAAAGTGTGATTCCGCATCGCCGCTGATGTTGACGTCGCTGATCTGGATCAGTGGTGTGGTCGTGTTGCCGTAGCCTGTTTCAAACGTCAGGCCATCCACGCTGATGCTTCCGGTCTGAGCGCTTGCGTCATCCATGCCACGGTTGAAGGGCTCGGAATCGACATTTGAAATGTGCAGGTTGCAGTATTCGTGGTTTTCGAAGGCCGGTCGGTAAATGCCGTAAACTGCGTCGTGAATTCGCACGTTCTCCATTCGCATTGCCGGACTGTGCGGGCGAAATGCATAGTGAGAACCCCAGATCGCCAGGTTTCGGATCATGTGCGGGTGCTGCTTATCCGGGCCCGTCCAGTCGACGTTCCTGATGCGGTCGAGCATTTTCTGATCGTCGATTGGATTGTCGGGCTGATCGTTGCCGTTGGCGGCCACGACCATGCCATAGAAGCCTTCCGTATGAGCTTCATTATCTGAAAATCGCCAGATTGGAATCGTACGAACGTCGACCTGTTTCTCGCCGCCATCGGGCTGACGGATCGGGAGCACGGGATCGAAATTGCTTCGCTTCTGCATGTCGTAGCGATAACCATATTCTTCGTTTTCCGTCGACACGTTACGAGTGATCGTGTTGAGCCCATTGGCCCACCAGAACCCGGCGCCCTCGTTGGGATCAAACGGTAGTGCCTGCTTCGGGAGTCGCTTTCCCTTGAAGGCCTGCACGGCCAGATTTCGATCCAGCACGTTGAAGACTTCAGTCCCGTCTTCCAGGAAAAAACCGTGGCCCACACTTTGGTAGCCTACGCAATCCCGCACGACCAGATACTGCGTTCCGTGAATCGTCACCCAGCGGTTGTGCGAATCAACGACGGCAACTCCCTGCACCATGCTGCCCCGCATCGTTTCGCCGACAAGGTGATAGTGAATCGCATATCTTCCGAGGACGCCTTCTTTGCCAAGATGGGCAAATCGAGCATAGCTAATCCCGCCTTTGCTGAAGCGGTGATAGACCGTGTGACCACGCACGCCTTTTGGATCGGCGCTTTCAACAATCACGTTCCGCGACAGATTGGCGATCTCGCCACGGAATTCGCCGCTTCCGGAATGAGCGAACTTCAGGGGTTTGTTCAGTGTGATCGTACGGCCATTGATTGCTGCGATGGTACGTTCTTCAGACTGTGGTTCTTTGTCCCGTGACGGACCTGGGCGAAACGTTCCAGAACCGACCGCCCGTTCCGTCGCGGTTACCAGGACTTCGTCACCGACTCGCCAGTCGGCCATTGGCTCGGGCCAAGTTTGATCCATGTACGGGCCAGCGGACTGCCGTGAAGCTCCATGCGCCCGGAGCAGCACGCAATGGCCGGCGCATCGTTGGCGTCCATGCCTTTCAGGTGATGCAGTCGAATACGAGCCGTATGATCTGCCGGAATCGGGTGCTCCACGGTCCCGATGATTAGAGCTGGCCAGTTCTCGGCTGAGGTCTTCGGCCCGTCCTTCGAGCCTTCGAATTCACACGCGAAACCGTGTTCAGAACATTCCGACTGATGCTGAATCGTCAGCAGGCCAACATTCAGTTCGGTGTCACGGTCCACGGCAAACTTCAGCGTCCCGACAACCTGAACAAGTCGAATCACTTCCTTCGACTTCACGTCGTATCCGACGGTCGTCCCGGAACTGATCAAGACGCGATCCCCCTGTTTCGGAACGCGTTGCGATTCCCACGTCTGCTTGTCTGACCACGCGCCGTTCTGCTTCGAACGGATGCTGAAATCGAAATCATCGGAATGGTGATGGTGATCCTGCGCAATCGCCATCGGTACTTGCAGGGCAAGTACAATCGCCGCCGCGATCTGCGTGAACATGCCGGCTTGGGTAAGTTGACCTGGCATTATTGGATCGTCCTCTTTGCTTTGTAGTCCAGGCGGTTTGCCGGAAATTTCGGGATAACTCAGGCTGATCCGTACGCTCAGAACAGTTCACTGATCCGATCACCAAACGGCAGAACGGGAAACGGACGTCCGGCGTGGTCGGTATATTGTTGGTCCGTGTTGACACCCAGATGAGCGTAAACCGTGGCGAGCACATCCTGAGGCCGTTTGGGATTCTGCAACGGAAACGCGCCCTTCGAATCGGAAGCTCCAATGACTCGTCCACCAACAATTCCGCCGCCCGACATCGCAGCACTGAAGACGTTGGGGTAGTGGTCTCGCCCACCGGTCGCGTTCACTTTCGGAGTGCGGCCGAATTCGCCCCATGCCAGAACCATTGTTGAATCCAGCAGACCTCGCTGGTCAAGATCTTCGATCAGCGCCGAATAAGCCATGTCCCACCGAGGCAGAAATCCATCACGCATGGTTTCGTAACCCTTCACGTGAGTGTCCCACCAGCGACAGTCGACCGTAACGAGTGGCACACCCGCTTCGACAAGGCGTCGAGCCAGCAGGAAGCGTTGGCTCCAGGCGGGTACGCCACAACGATCCGGCGTGGGAGCCTTATACGCCGGCATAAAGCCGTAGCGATCTCGAATGTACTGCGGTTCAGCATCAAGGTCGAAGGCTTTTCGAGCGGCTTCGCCTGTCAGAATGTCCCATGCCTGAGCCTGGAATTCATCGACAGCCCTTAATTCGCGAGCAACGTCGGCTGAACGGCGCATCTGATTCAGCCCCAGCAATAACTGCCGTCGGTCTCCGACTCGATCAACGGAAACGGCGTCCGGCAGACTGAGGTTAGGAATCGTAAACGCTCCTTCATTGGCAGGGTCGGCCTGAGTTTCAAACGGGGCACAGCCGGGGCCAAGATACGCGGCATCCACGCCGGGAACTCGGCGCGGAATCATGACGTAAGCAGGCAGTTCCGGATTGCGATGACTTAGCTGATTTGCCACGATCGAACCGCAGCTCGGTTTCGTGTTGACGTCGGGGCCGCCTTCGTTGGGGTAGCCCGTGAAACACAATTGGTCGCCAGTCGAGTGCCCGGCGTCTTTGTGGTGCAGGCTGCGAATGATCGACCACTTGTCCATGATTTTTGCCGACCTTGGCAACAGATCGCAAATCTGAACATCGGGAACGGAAGTCGACGTGGTGCCGAAATAGCCGCGATAATCAACGGGAGCATCGGGCTTCGGATCCCACGTCTCGTGCTGACTCGGCCCACCTCGCATCCACAGAATGATCACTGACTTTTCACGAGCGGCGGTTAAGGTGTCAGCGTGAGCTCGAGCACGCAGCAGGTCGCCCAGCCCCAGACCCGCGACTCCCAATCCGCCCGCCTTCAGAAAACCGCGACGCCCCGTTCGCTTCAGCGAATGTCGAAAGTCCGCACAGCCGATGTTTCGTTGAATGTTCATGAACGTTCTCGATCGGTTTTGAAACGTCGCTCAGACAAGCGCCTTGTGCTACGCCAGAATATCCTTGAGGATTTCCCCTTCGACATCTGTCAGCCGAAAATCACGGCCGTTGAAGCGGTAGGTCAGTTTCGTGTGGTCGATACCCATTTGATGCAGAATCGTGGCGTGAATGTCGTGTGCGTTGACCCGGTTTTCGACGGACTTGTACCCAAATTCATCTGTCGCTCCGTAATGGGCACCGCCTTTGAATCCTCCGCCCGCGAACCACGTTGTAAACGCGTTGGGATTGTGGTCTCGTCCGCCAACGTCCTGGGAATCAGACGTGCGACCAAATTCGCCGCCGTAGATGATGATCGTTTCATCGAACAATCCACGCTGCTTCAGGTCGGCCAGCAGTGCGGCTGTCGGCTGATCAACGGTCGCCGCACACGCGCGATGATTTCCGTTAATGTCGTTGTGAGCGTCCCATGGCACGTCGCTGACTGCTCCTCCCGGAGTGTTCGGGCACGCGGCGAAAATCTGCACAAAGCGGACACCTCGTTCCACCAGTCGGCGAGCAATCAGACATTGACGTCCGTAGTCTTTCGACTCGGGCCGATTCAGGCCGTACATCTCATGGATATGATCCGGTTCCTGCGCAAGATCAAACGCTTCCGGAGCCGACGTCTGCATGCGATACGCTAGCTCGAAGGACTCCAGACGCGCGTTCAGATCGCGGTCGAACGGACGTTGTTCCGCGTGCTTTGCATTGGTGGAGTTCAGGATATCCAGCAACGAACGTTGCTGTTCGCCAGTGAGGTCTGCGGGGCGGGCCAGGTTATCGATCGGATTCGTTCCGCGCGGATCCAGTGCTGTTGCCTGATAGACCGACGGAAGAAAACCGGATGACCAGATCGGATCGGCTCCGCGCGGTTTTGTTCCGTGCATTACCACGTACGCAGGCAGGTTGGCATTTTCGCTGCCGAGACCGTACGTAAGCCAGGAGCCCATGCTGGGGAAGCCCTGACGAATCATACCCGAATTGAATTCCAACATCGCCGGGGTGTGATTGTTTGACTGCGAGTAGCACGAATACACAAACGCGATGTCGTCGACGTGTTTCGAAATATTCGGAAAAATCTCCGACGTCCACGCTCCGGATTGACCGTGCCGAGAAAACTTGAAGGGCGACTTCAAGAGCTTGCCGCTGGTTGTGAAGAAGCCGGTCTTGGGGTCGGCCCCGGCCAGTTCTGTTCCATCCCGTTTTTCGAGTTCGGGCTTGTAGTCGAAGGTGTCGACCTGCGACGGGCTGCCGGTTTGAAACAACCAGATCACGGCCTTCGCCTTCGCGTTCCCCGGTGCCGGACGCATTGCCAGCGGATTATTCGACTGTCGATCAGCGGCGACGATCCCTTCCTGATGGAGCAGGTTGGTCAACGCAAGTGAACCACAGCCAAGGCCAGACTGCTGCAGAAAGTTTCGTCGTGAGGTTGGATTTGTCATGAGGGGCTCAGTTTACAGACACGCATTAATCGATGTACACAAATTCGTTCATACACAAAATCAGGTGACAGAAATCACGCACCGCCAGAGACTCCGCGTTCGCATCTGCCCCTCGGGAATCTTTTTGACGTTGAATGAAACCCAACATCGTGTCGCGTTCTGACTCCGTGGCCGGGCGAGACAGCGCGATCTGATAGGCTCGGTCAATTGCCTGTTCGATCGTCGTCTCAGCGGTGGGCCTTGCCTGGGCCGCAAACTTTGTGGCCAATTCTCGAATGATGGTGGAATTCAGCAGCACCAATGCCTGCGGAGCGACCGTGCTTTCTTCGCGCGAGGCGATGCCCTGCATGGTGTCGGGAGCGTTAAACAACTGCAGCATGGGAATCAACTGACTGCGTTTGATTGTGAAGTACATACTGCGGCGAGTACTGTTTTGATCCAGCGAGCCCTTGCCGAACATCGTGCGATCGAGCGTTCCGCTGACAGCAAGCAACGAATCTCGAATAACCTCCGCTTCCATGCGGCGCGAACTGCGTCGCCACAGCAGCAGGTTTTCCGGATCCCTCCGGCCAGCATCTAAAATGATCTCACCCGCCTGCATGTAGACGGCACTGGTCATGATCAGTTTGTGAATGGGTTTCAACTGCCAGCCGCCTTTGATCAGTTCCGTCGCCAGCCAGTCGAGCAATTCAGGGTGTGAAGGTTTCTCACCGCGAGTTCCAAAGTCACTTGGCGTCGCCACGATGCCTCGACCGAAGTGATGATGCCACAGTCGGTTTACGATGACTCGCGCCAGCAGGTGTCCGCCGCCGTAATCGACGTCCGTCAGCCAGTCCGCCAGTCCCAGACGTCCGGGCCGCATTTTGTCCGCGGCCGCCGGTTCGGCCAGCCACTGTTTTTCCTGCTGATCCGTTCGCATCAGAACCTGCAGGAATCCAGGAGCAGCTTCGTCCTGTTTATTGTCGGAATTGCCACGACGAAGATGATAGACCTTGTAGGTGTCTTCGCCGAATTGGTACGTCGTTCCGCGAACGCTCGCCGCGAACACCTTGGTGAGTTCCGGCTTTGGAATCTGCGTATCGTGCCGTGCAACGACCTGGTTGAGCTTCAACCAGTCCAGGTCGAAGCCTTTATGCCATTCGATCAGTTTTTGCTTCTGCGCGTCGTCTCGCTTGTCTTCCGCGATGGCCAGAATCGTTGTGATGTCGGCGGGTGTCGCGGTGGCACTGGCGGCGAAGTAGAAGCCCGTTGCTGCACCGCCGTTCACAATCTTCATGAGAATTTCATTGCGGCCAGTTGCCAGTTGAATGGTCGCCGTTTCCTGTCCGGCGGCGGCAACGTTACGACCAACTTTTTTTGACAGCACTTCGCGACCATTGACCCACAGTTTGATGCCGTCGTCACTGCCGAGCGACAGTGACAGCACCTGCGGAGTTGCCGATTCGATGACGCGGAACAAATAATTACCACAGTTGTTGCCGGTGAGTTTGTCGTTATGAGCAACGCCGTCATTCCAGCTCGGCTGTTCCGTCCATTTCAGTTTGCCTTCTTCAAACGACTTACTGAGATCCGTATCAAGTTCCGGTGGGAATACCTGGTCGAAGGCTGTGTCGAAATTGGTGGAGGCAAACGGACCGATGTGATGCCAGTTTTTCATCCCGTCAATCGGCACGGACACGGCCGGTGTGGCGGCAAAGTAGAATCCTGACGGGCCGCCTCCGTTGACGATTTTCATCAACAGTTGGTTGCGACCTTTCTTCAACTTCGCCTGAACGGTGTCCTGTCCGGCGACGACTCCTCCCGACGTGAGATTTGCCAGTACCTGTTCGCCGTTCACCCAAACCTTGATCGCGTCATCTCGTCCGAGCGACAGCGACACAGCCTGATCTTCCGAAGATTCAATCATGCGGAACAGATAGTTCGCCGAATTATCGCCGACCAGAGTGTTATGAATCGTCGCGTCCTTCCAGTCCGGCTGCGGAGTCCATTTGACCTTTCCGTCCAGATAAGTGGCGGCAAGATCAACGGCGGTTTCCGGCTCGAAGGCCTGTTCGTAAGCTTTGTTAAAATCCTCTGCCGGAAACGGCCCCGAGTGATGCCAAACGTCCGGCGTAATCGTTGGTTTTGCAATCGAAGCGGCGACAGGTGTTTCTGCCGTTGCTGCAGCAATCCACGTCTGGAGGTGTGCGGGCAACTGCTGCTGCTCATACGTTGTGCGAGCCGCCACCAGTGGCGTATGAGCCGCGTCATAGTCAGCTTTCGCTTTTTGAAATGCTTCCGGCTGCATGTTAATGCCAGTGTCGGCAAACCCAACGTCGGCGAAACATGACGTCAGACGGTAATAGTCAAACTGCGGCAACGGATCAAACTTGTGACTGTGACAACGACTGCAGCCAACCGTCAGGCCAAGCATCGTTGTGCCCAGAGTGCTGACGATGTCGTCGAGCTGTTCGTAGCGGCTGCGTTCGCGTTCCTTCTGAGTCTGTTGAGTCGTATACGTCCCGGCCACCAACAGCCCCGTTGCCGCGATTTTGTTGACAGCTGACAGTGCTTCGTCGGTGGTCTGTACGTTGACGTCGGTCAGCAGATCGCCGGCGATCTGCAGTCGGACAAATTCGTTATACGGCGTGTCGGAATTCAAGGCACGAATCACGAAGTCTCGATAGTGCCACGCGTTCGGGCGGTCGCCGTCGAAGGCGTATCCGTTGCTTTCCGCGAAACGAGTCACGTCCAGCCAGTGACGTGCCCAGCGTTCGCCGAAATGTTCGTTCGCAAGTAATCCATCGATCAACCGTTCATAAGCTCCAGCAGAATCGGTTGACGCTTCCAACACAAACTTTTCGACGTCTTCCGGTTGAGGCGGTAGTCCGATCAGATCGAAGTACGCCCGACGGATTAACGTCCGCGGGTCAGCGATGTTGTTGGGCGTCATTCCAGCCAGCTGCTGTTGAGCTCGAACAAACTGGTCAACCGGCGTGCGGACCCAGGTGATGTCGGCAACTTCTGGCGGCGTCGGTTGTGCCAGAGGCTGAAACGCCCAGTGCTGTTGACCGGCTTTGATATCAATTTCGGACGACGCAACAACAGCCTCCCCCTCGCGTGGATCGGGTGCTCCCATTTCGATCCACTTGCGAAAGTGGCCAATCAATTCGTCCGGCAGCTTGCCCTTCGGAGGCATCTTGAACGAGTCGTGCGTCAACGCGCTGAGCAGCAGACTTTCGTCCGGTTTGCCGGGGACAACTGCTGGTCCACTTTCACCGCCCTTGCGACTGCCGTCACGAGAATCGAGCAGCAAAGCGCCCTTCAGCTTGTTCTTGCCCGCCGCGCCCGCGGAATGACATTCGTAACAGTGCTTGACCAGCTCTGGACGAATCTTCGCTTCGAAGAAGTCCAATCCCCGTCGATCATCATCAGCGCCTTGCAGCGATATTGTCGTGATCAGAAGAAACGGCAGAAGAAGCAGTTTTCTCACGAAGATCTCCATTAGGACCTTCTTTGTGCTGAGCGTTGTTGCGCCTTGTGGAACGGGCGGAACAGCAGTCGAAAGGCGAGAGCAAGTTGAGGGGGGGGGACTCGGGCAGGACTTGCTGACATTGTCTGTCAGGCGCGGACCAGGTTACCATAAACTTCGGACGTGGAGAGTGCATTTAGCGCATTAATCCGAGGGGCCGCCGACATTACGGGTGATTTCAAAGCCCAGTCACCTCGCAATGGTCAACAGCCAAAAATCCCGGGGAGTGTTCCCGCGATCGTACACGCAGCCCCGTTGCAATATCTCACAACCCTGTTTCACTATTTCGCAATTCTGTCACCGGGCGAATTCTCCAGCCGTTTGGCGGAGTCCGCTGACTCCTCTCGCGATCCAACTAATGTGTACAGTTGTCATTGCAGATGTCCGCCGCCAATTTAGTCACGCTTAGCATGGGCGTCGATGCTGTTCTGGCCGCTTTCCTGCCAAACGACTTTACCAGTCTGCCGACGTATGAGTTGATGACAATCCGGTCGATCGAATCCCGTAGGGTCAAAAAACTGAACCGAACGCGAAGCTCTTTGACAATCAGGTGTTAGCAAGCGAATCGAGTCACGATTTCGGCCGAACGTGGTTGAGACGATTGGACCACAGGCGAGTAAATCGGTGTCTG
>LWDU01035009.1_pt1 | contig 16495 bp, 18 predicted proteins | sample 727161 | NCBI WGS metagenome assembly LWDU01 (sample SAMN04566230, study PRJNA314399) | hydrothermal vent metagenome | isolation source: deep sea hydrothermal plume seawater | place: Mexico: Gulf of California, Guaymas Basin | collected 2004-07-11
CGAATTAAAGACGCAATGCGTTGTTCCTGGTTGATACCTGTTCGCGACGGTGGTGCCTGGTTGTCCGAGGCGGTCGCTTCTGCCTGTGCGGAGTGTGGTCCCTCCGATGAGGTCGTGGTCGTTGATGACGGCAGTACCGATGATGCCGTGGCACATCTCAAACCACACGCTCGCCTGCGGGTGATGCGTCAATCCCGGGCTGGTCTGGTAGCCGCACTGGAGGCGGGGCGTGCGGCTTGTTCGGGGACGTATATCGCGCGCCTCGATTCGGATGATAGAGCCCTCCCGGGGCGATTGGCTTGCCAACTGACGGCCTTGGAGCGAGACCGGACATTGGCCGCGGTGGGCGGTAAGGCCCGTCTTTTTGTTGATGAAGGAAAGATTCCTGAGGGTATGGCCCAGTATGTGGCATGGGTGAACGGTCTGGAGGACCCACACCGGGAGCTGTTAGTAGAAAGCCCAATGCTGCATCCTGCCGTTACCTTTCGCGCATCGGCAGTGGAGGCCATTGGCGGGTATCGCACAGGCGACATGCCGGAAGACTATGATCTGTGGCTGCGGCTGGTGCTCGCAGGTTATCGTATCGGTAACGCGAAAGAGATGGTGGTGGAACTTCGAGACCACTGTGGGCGTTTGACACGGACTGATGCGCGTTACCGGCAAGTTGCCTTTGATCGTTGCCGGCGCCATTTCCTTGAGGTCCACGTGTTGCCACACCCGACACGGGTGGTGTTGTGGGCAGGTCGCCGGGGGGGGAGGCCCTGGTTACGCTGGCTACAGCAACAGGGCCACACACTGCCAGCGGTTATTGATATCAGTCAATCGACCGTGCGGGCACAGGTCCCTGTGATGTCCCCAGCGGCTCTCCAACACCTTGATTTCGATCGCTTGTTGGTATCGGTCGGTACTCGCGGTGCTCGGGCAGAGATTCGAGCCGATATCAGCCGATTACGGCCCGAACTGATCGAAGGGCAGGATTGGTGGGCGCTGCGCTGATCAACTGATCTACACCAGCATAATCGAATCCAGTCCCAGGTCACCGGCTTCGGCCAGGGTCAGCCCGTGGAACGCAGCCAGATCATATGCCTGATCGAGGTTAGCCAGCGCATCGTCGGGGTGGTGGGCATCGGAATTACACACCACCGTTACGCGATAATCGCTGGCCAGTTCCCAGAATGCAGACCACGGGTATTGCGGGCGTGACCCTTGCGCTGTCTGGCGTTGGGATTTGCGAAAGCCTCCGGCATTGATTTCCAGTGGCACTCCCGTCATGGCTGCCGCCGCTAGGATATCGCGGGAGCACTCGGTCAGATTCTGGTTCCACTGTGTGACCGAGCAACCAAAGATATCGGGGTGAGCGATAAAAGCATACAAGCCAGTTTCCATCATCGCGCACAGGTGGTCACTGTAGGCGCGAAGAAAGCGGCCGTTGTTCATGCCGATATACGAGTTGTGCCACGCACCTTCGAATGGGGTGTAGTGTGCGGCACCCACCAGGTAGTCAAATTCCCGTCGACCTAGGATCTCCTCGCGGTAGAAAGCTCGGTTTTCTGGAAAATCTTCACATTCAAGGGCCAGTAACACGGTTATCTCCGGAAACGCAGTCTGTGCATCACGGACTGCCTGTTCATAGCCGTCAAGTTCGTCCATATCCATACGAACGTCACTGTGTCGACCATCAGGCATGGGTGCGTGATCGGAGATGCCGTAAACCGCCGCACCCCCCGCATGGGCTGCTCGCACGTAGTCGACAGCATCGCCGCTGGCGTGTTTACAACGATAGGTATGAGAGTGAAGGTTGGTTAGCGTCGGTCGAGGATGGTTCACAGGGTAATGGGGGTGAGTTGTGTGCCGCGCACTATGCACTACAGGGATGACCAATTGGTAACCATTGTCCGTCCGGGTAGACTGTTCAAACAAAGAGCACGGAGAGAGACGATGGATCTGAAACTGAAGGGCAAGGTCGCGATCATTACCGGAGGCAGCGACGGCATTGGTAAGGCAGCGGCGCTGTCGCTATCGCGCGAGGGTGCACGAGTCGCGATCGCAGCGCGCACCGAGGTAACACTCGCCAACGCGGTGAAAGAAATCATCGATGAAACAGGCAACGAAGCGATCGGAATTCCCACCGATGTCACTGACGAGGCACAAGTCGAGGCATTGATCAACGAGGTTGTGTCGAAATGGGGCGGAGTTGATATCCTGGTGAATAATGCCGGTACGTCATCGGTCGCGCGTTTGCAGGATTTGAGCAATGAACAGATGATGGGAGATATCCAGCTCAAGGTATACGGCGCGATTTATTGTGCACGACACGCACTCGAGCATCTTAAGCGATCGGAATCCGCTGTCATTATCAATACGACGACCCCGGGGGGTAAGGCACCTGCTGCGGGAACTCAGCCAACGGCGATGTCGCGCGCCGCCGGTATCTCTCTGACCAAGACCTGGTCGAAGGAACTCGCCGAATTCAACATTCGAGTGAACACGATTTGTATTGGTCTGATCAAGAGTGGACAGCACCGGAGTAAGTGGGCAGTCGTTCATGAGAATGATGCCTCGTATTCCCTTGACGATCACTGGCAGGCCCTGGCCAAGAGTGTGCCCTTGGGTAGGGTTGGCGAGGCCAGCGAGGCAGGCGATGTGATCTGTTTCCTGGCATCGCCCAAGGCGAGTTATGTCACTGGGACCGCGATCAACATCGATGGTGGTACTTCACCGGTGGTGTAGGCGCCGAACCGTATGACTACTTGGTCAGTCAAACAGGTATTGGTGACCGGTGCGGGGGGTGGTATTGGCACGGGAAGTGGCGACAGTCATTGAGTTTCTATTGTCGGAAGGGGCCAGTTACATCACCGGGCAAGTGTGCAACGTCGATGAGGGCATGATCAACAGTTGAGCATTGGTTTAGGGTATCACTGGACTGGTATGGGTTGGTGTGCGTGGCAGTAACAGAGCACCTAGAGATGCAAGAAGTGCACCGCCTGCGAGTAGCAGATAGATCACGGTGAAACTGCCATCTTGGTCATATAGATTACCCGCAAGGCGCACGGTGAGCCCGCCAACGCCTAATGCCAATACGAAGCGGGCACCGTAGGCGAGTGATCGCCACTTGAAGGGTGTGTAACGTGCAACCAGAATGTTTTCCGCGGCGACGAAAGTCACGTTAAACGACATCGCAAGCAGCACCACGGCGAGCAGGGTCATACCGCTGGTAGACGTGACGAAAAAGAGCGGGGGAATTGTCAGTGTCCAGAAGATTAGATAGATGCGTTTGGCTGAGTAACGATCAGCCAGCCAGCCTCCGAAAATACTGCACAAAGATGACAGACCGATGACACCACCGACCAAGAGCCCGAGGTCTGTGTAGTTTCCTGTCTCGATTCCCAGCATGACGAAGAAATTGGTGGTTGACGACAGTACATCACTGAGACCCAATTCGAAAACTTTAGGTATGGTGTGCAGCATGCCGGTGTAAACCAGTCCATTGCAGGCCATGGTGACGATCAAGACAAAGAACACCCGTCGATAGGTCGAGGGATCAGGCGGTGGGGCGGTTGCGAAAGCGAGCACCCCTGGAATCACAAATGCTGCGCGCCACGACACGTGATCCACCATGATGCCGACAAACACCGGTGCGACTGCACTGCCGAGGCCACCGAAGACCGCGTTGATCCCGAGCGTCATGCCTTGTTTTCGAGCGCAGGCGACCAGCCAGGCAATACCGATGGGATGGTAAATCGAAGCAAAAAGACCGACAAGAGAAAGTCCGATAAATAGTGTGGGAACACTCGTTGCTGTTCCGATGACAATAGCCGATGCGCCGGCGCCAAGGAAGAAGATAGCGATCATGCCGACCTGGCTCCACCGATCCCCGATCCAACCGGCCGGCAGACTGCCAACGCCAAACAGAATCAGCCCGACACTCGACAGACCCAGCATTTCGCCATACGGGAGGCCAAACTCCTGCGGTAGATACAGCACCGCCGTGGCATAGAGAATGGTCAACGCGTGGGAGAACAGGTGTGCCACATTCGAAAATGCGATCGATAGGGTGGGTTCCGGGGGGAGTGACGAGGAAGACATGGGTGAGCGTGATTTAATGTGGATCGAAGCATTATGCCTAATCGGCAGTGAACGCGACGGCAAACCGACTTTATGTGAGGCATTGCTCTACCCTACAGAGCGCGCCTACAGTCAGACTTATTCATTGACAAGGTAAAAGGAATAATCAGTATGGATATCATTCGTGCGACAGGTTCTGCGGCGGGGCGTTGTCCTTCGGTAACCGCTAACGGGTTGATCTGGACCGTGGCGACGGCAGGGGGAGAGGGAACCACTGTCGCTCAGCAAACCCGGGTCACCCTGGAACGCCTGGACTCGCTGCTGGCGGCGGCCGGGACCAATAAGCACCGTATTGTTGAGGCTGTTATTTATTTGACTGACATGTCAACCAAAGATGAAATGGATGCCGTTTGGTGTGAATGGATTCCAAGTGATGGTTGGCCCTGTCGTGCTTGTGTTGGCGTCGATCTTGCCCCAGGTGATTTGGTCGAGATCAAGGCGACCGCGCTGGTTGGTTGAAATCACGTGCGGCGAGGCAGAAGGATACTGATATGAACGACTGCGTTCGAAAAACGCGATGAGTTGAGCTGATTATTTTTCGGGGTTACCGGCGCGCAATGGTATTGTGGAGTGTGGTGAGATGGGCGGATTAAGGGCAATAGATACATCGGAACGATGATGGTCAACACGATTGTTGCGGTAGACAGCATGACGAAACTTCCCGATGAGATCATCGGTCGAGTGCTAGTGGCAGGTAGTCATGGTGGCGTCTACCCCGCTTATTTGGCAGCCAAGAGCCAAGTTCGAGGGATTGTTCTTAATGATGCGGGCGGTGGCAAGGACGATGCTGGTTTTGCCTCCTTGGCCTACCTCGAAGCACTGGGAATTCCAGCCGCCACCTGCAGTCATGTCAGCGCCTGTATCGGTGATGGCAGGGATATGCTGAGACGCGGCAAGATCAGTCGTGTCAACAAGGTGGCTGCGAAACTGGGTTGCTTGGTGCACCAGGGTGTGGGGGAGGCCGCCGAACTAATGAGGTCGGCACCGTGGTTTGAGATTAAGGCGCCGGCTTATGAAGAGTCGCGAATTTGTTTGTCGATGGGCGATGGGGAACCGATCGTTTGGGGCATTGATTCTGCGTCACTGGTGCGTCCTGAAGATGAAGGACAAATTATTGTCACCGGTAGCCATGGCGGATTGCTTGGCGGCGATATTGCGGCTGCAATTCGTGTGCCTGCGGTAGCCTGCGCGTTTAACGATGCCGGTGTGGGTGCTAATGGTGTCGGAATTACACGGTTAGCGGCGCTGGACACTCGGGACATTGTGGCGGTGACGGTTGACTGCATGAGTGCTCGAATCGGTGATGCTTGTTCTATGTGGGATAGCGGGAAAATCAGTTATGTCAATGAAAAGGCAAAGACCTGTGGAATTAACCCGGGCCAAACTTTGCAGGTATTTGCCGCTGTGATGAGGCAAGTCATAAAAAAACACTCGACACGCGTGGTAAAGATTTAAGGAGAAGTATGGGTGGTTTCACAGAAGACAACGAATGTAGACATTGACCGGTTGTTGAAACATCACGCATTGATGTGGAGGATCCGTGCGTTTGAGGAAGCGGCGTTGCAGGCACACACTGAAAAACTAGTCCTGGGCGCGATTCATCCGTCCATTGGCCAAGAAGCTATTGCTGCCGGGGTCTGTCTTAATCTACGGTCCGATGATCTATTGACGTCAACTCACCGCGGTCATGGCCACACATTGGCTAAAGGGGCCGATCCCAACCAGATGATGCGTGAACTGTTGGGCCGAGAAGGTGGCAACAGCCACGGCAAAGGCGGGTCAATGCACATCGCCGACTTCAGCGTGGGAATGCTCGGTGCAAACGGAGTGGTGGGTGCCAATATCCACATTACGGCCGGTGCTGCACACGCGATTAAGTTATTGAAAAGTGACAGAATCGTGTGCTCGATTTTTGGTGACGGGGCGATCAATCGAGGCCCGTTTCTCGAAGGATTGAACTGGGCCGTCGTGTTCAATCTGCCTGCCTTGTTCGTTTGTGAAGACAATGGCTTTGCATCAACCACGTCGACGTCATCTGTCACTGGCGGGAAAGGAGCGGCTGCTCGGGCCGAGGCTTTAGGCATTCCATCACTCACGGTAGACGGTAACGATTTGATCAGTATCGATGAGGCGGTTCGGTCGGTCATTTCATCCATTCGGGCGGGTAATGGACCGCGCCTTTTGGTTGCAAAAACGTACCGTTTGTCGGGACACACGGCTTCGGATCCAGACACCTATCGACTTCGGAGTGAGGTTGAAAAAGCATGGGAGTCCGATCCAATAACGAATCTTGGTGGCGTTCTTCGACGAGCCAAGGTCGATACCGTGATTTTGGACAACCATGAATCGAATGCCCGCATCGAGATGGCTGCTGTTTTTTCTGAGGCCAAGGCTGCTTCCTGGCCACCGCTTTCCCGGGCTTTCGAGGATGTGCAGGATATTGGTGATCCGCGACAGGAGGCATTCTGATGACAACGATGACCTATGCCGATGCCGCCAAACAAGCGCTGACCGAAGAGATGCGACGAGACCCCACCATCTGGGCTTTGGGGGAAGATCTTGGGCGAGGCGGGGTGTTTGGGCAGTATCAGGGAATGGCAGAGGAGTTTGGTCCTGAGCGCATCGCTGACACGCCCATCTCTGAAGCGGCTATTCTTGGAGCTGCTGTTGGGGCCGCGATGAGTGGTACGCGTCCAGTGGTTGAAATGCGATTCGCTGACTTTGCCTTATGCGCGATAGATGAGTTGGTTAATCAGGCCGCCAAGGCGCGCTATATGTTTGGGGGTCAGACAAAAGTACCGCTGGTTGTACGCGAACCGATGGGTATGTGGCGTTCATCTGCAGCCCAGCATTCGCAGTCGCTTGAAAGTTGGTACACCCATATCCCCGGGCTTGTTGTGGTCTGTCCTTCGACGCCGCATGACAACTTTGGGTTATTAAAAAGCTCCATCCGTTGTGATGACCCAGTCGTATATATGGAGCACAAAAACCTGTGGGCGCTGGAGGGAGCGGTACCGGATTGCGATCCGATCCCACTCGGTGTGGCTCGAATCGCACGCACGGGCCAGGATCTGACGATCGTCTCTTGGTCATCGACTTGTCACGAGGCGATGCTAGCGGCCGTTACGTTAGAGGAAGAGGGGTTAGAAGCCGAAGTGATCGACTTACGTACACTTTGGCCGTGGGATAAAAGGGCAGTGCTTGACAGTGTTGAGAAAACCGGTCGCCTACTGATTGCTCACGAAGCGGTCCAGGTTGGCGGCTTCGGCGCGGAAGTGGCCGCGACGGTTGCAGATCGTGCGTTTTCTTCACTCAGGGCGCCGATAAAGCGAATTGGTGCGCCCCGCGTGCCCATTCCATACGCGCCGCCTCTTGAGGATTTGCTGAGAGTCACTCCTGAGCGGATTGCCGCTGTTGCACGGGAGCTAACGAGATAGAGTGCGAGCGGTTAAAAAACGACATCGCCCTGATGGGCAGGTAGTAAGTGTGACGTTGCAAAACCATTGTTGATTCTAAGATGGAGTTGTTAGATGACTGCAAACGAAATGACGGGTGGCGAAGCGCTGGCGCATATGTTGTTGGCGCATGAAGCGGGGCCGATATTTGGAATGGGCGGCTTTCAGTTGCTTCCGTTCTATGATGCAGCGCGCCGGCTTGGGCTACAGCACCATCTAATCAACGATGAACGATGTGGTGCTTTTGCAGCTGACGCCTATGCCAAGGTGACGGGGCGTGTTGGACTTTGTGATGCAACACTTGGCCCCGGTGCGACCAATCTTGTGACTGCGCTTGTTGAGAGTTTGAACGCTGGGATTCCAATCGTTGCGTTAGTAGGTAATACGCATCGATTGCATTCCTGGAAGAACATGACTCAAGAAAGTAGGCAGGTCGAGATCCTGCGTCCTGCTGTTAAGGAAATTATCCGTATCGATCACATTGAGAGAATCCCCGAACTCATTCGGCGAGCATTTGTTGTCGCGACAACCGGTCGCCCTGGGCCGGTGGTTGTCGACATACCCGAAGACATTGCGCACGCGACCTATCCCTTTGACGAGAGCTGGTTTGAAGTAGATCCCACTTATACAGCGGCTCCTGCGCTGCGCACCAGACCTGCTGCTGAGAACCTTGCGGCGGCCGTCGAGTTACTCGTGGAAGCGGAGCGGCCGATCATGTTATGTGGTGGTGGTGTGCATATCAGTGGGGCAGCACAAATGATCACCCGGTTTGCCGAAGCCACGAATATGCCAGTTGCACATACCATGAGTGGCAAGGGGTCAATCGCTTGTATCAGCGCGCTCAACGCCGGTATTTTTGGCCGTTACGATCGAATCGCGAATCGGCTCATCGACGAGTCAGATGTGCTGCTGGTGGTGGGCTGCAAGTTGGGAGAAATAGCGACCAAACGCTACACCTTGCCTGAGCCTGGAAAAAAGATCATACATCTTGATATCGTAGCCGAAGAAATTGGCCGTACGGTCATTCCAAGCGTTAGCTTGTGGAGCGATGCACGAGAAGGCATTGCAGACTTGCTTGAAGTGCTTCCACAAGATGAACTCAAGGATAGGCTTGCCGGGTGGGCAGCAACTGTCGCCACGCGAATGCAGCAGTGGCGTGCGGACGTCGCACCCAGGCTCACTTCCGCTGAAGTGCCGATCAACATGGCGCGCTTGCTGCATGAGTTGAACCTGAACTTGCCAGACGATGCGAGTCTTGTCGCCGACGGTGGATTTGCTGCGCACTGGGCGGGACTGCTGTATGACACGAAACGTGCCGGGCGGGGCTTCGTCCCCGATCGTGGATTCGCCTCAATTGGTTATGGTGTGCCCGGTGGGATTGGGGCCACATTGGGCGCGGCGCAGCGTGGTTTGGGACCTGTTATTGCGTTGACTGGAGATGGTGGTTTCAACATGGTGCTCGGTGAACTCGAAACGGCTCGGCGTTTGAAATTAGCGTTTACCGTCATTGTGGTTAACAACGCGGCTTCCGGGTATGTGAAAGCATTGCAGCATCTGATGTATGGAAAGGATGCGTATCACGCATCTGAACTGTCTGAGACCAACTATGCCGATGTGGTTGAGGCGTTGGGTTGTCGGGGCATTCGTGTGGAATCGCCTGACCAAATTGGTGCGTCATTGCGAAGCGCAATGCAAGAAAAAGACCGACCGACAGTTCTGGATGTTGTTGTCACGCGGGATCCAGCAAGCATGCTGCCCGGTGTGGATAATCGGGCTACCAAGATCAAGAAGGGTGATCGTGTGGCGTAAACCACGAAGGGACACTCATCAGCCATTCACAGATCAGGACAGACTCTCTCTTGCTTCAGTCAGCCTGTGGATTGATGGGCACATGGGAGGCGAGGTCGAAGACGTTTTCCATATGATGACAAGCGCGCAGTAGATCACCTTCGCCTCGGGCACGACCGATGACTTGCAGGCCGACCGGCAGGCCGCTTGTTGTTACTCCAACAGGTAGACTCAACGCAGGACATCCGGTCATCGTGATCGCAAAGGTGATGGCGATCCAGTCGATGTAAGTGTCGGTCGCTTGACCTGCAATTTCTTCTACGTATCGCAACTCGCGTGGAAAAGGCGGCACGGACACGGTAGGGCACAGTAGTAGGTCGTATTGCTCGAAAAATGTTGCCATCTGTTGGGTGATATGTGTTCGCACCCGTTCGGCACTGCGTACATCGGCGGTGCTCAGTGCAAGACCCTTTTCAATATTCCAGATGATCTCCGGTGCGATCAGCTTTCGATGAGTTTTAAGCAACGGTTCCATCATTCCGGCAAACAGATGGGCGCGCAGTGTTTGGAAGGCATCGATCACACCGGAAAAATCTGGGCATGCCGAGTGAACATCGGCGCCAAGTTCAGTAAAACGTTGCGCGGCATTGGCACAGATCGTGGCAATTTCTGGTTCCATCGGTACGGCACCGAGATCGGGGCTGAAGGCAACCCGTTTGGGTAGGGCCGTATCACCAAGTTGTTCACGGAAACTGCGATGAGGGGAATCAAAGGACAACGGATCATCTGGGTGCTGGCCTGCTCCCCCATCTAACATCAGTGCCACGTCTTCTACACAGCGACCCATGGGGCCCTCCACCCATAGCGTGTCAAATGAAGGGAGCCGTTGGCCACGGGGGACGCGCCCAGGGCTGGGCCTTAGGCCGACAACGCCGTTGAAACTAGCCGGCACGCGCAGACTGCCACCCAGATCGTTGCCGGTTGCCAGGAAAACCATGCCGGTTGCCAATGCGACCGCTGAGCCGCCGGATGAACCGCCGGCACTCATGTTGCGATTCCATGGGTTCAGGGTATGGCCAAAAACCGGGTTAAACGTGTGCGCACCCGCCCATTCTGGGACGTTGGTTTTTCCGATAGGTATAGCGCCAGCCGCTTCGAGCTGTGCGACGGTGGCATCAGAGGTGCTCGCCACGTTGGTAGAAAAAATTGGAGAGCCATAGGTCGTTTTGACACCGGCTAGGTCGTTGTAATCTTTCACCGCGAGGGGTAATCCCCAGAGCGCTCCCCGTTCGGCCACGGGTACCTGGTTTTTTGTCAGTTGCGCGGCCCGGTCATGAGCGGTTTCCAAGCACAGAGTCGGCAGCGCATTAACGATCGGATTCACCACGGCGATTCTCTCTGCAACGGCATTGAATACATCGAGCGGAGAAAGATCACCACTGTCCAATTGGCGGCGGACTTCGCTTGCGCTGAGCGTAATGAGTTTGTTGTTGTTCACAGTGTGTTTATGTCAGACCGGTTCAGTGTTGACAATGCGATCGCTGTGGTGTCGTCATCTCGATGGTATAGTGTTTTTTCCGGATACCATAGTAGTGACGGGTGCGCGAGCCTCGGTGCGATCCCGTTAGCGGCTGATTAATCCTTGAAACTGCGAACGGATTCAGTATGCCTTTGATCAATAGTGAGCGCTTGTTATCGGATCTTCGTCACCTGCGTACGATCGGTGCGGTGGGTCAGGGCGTGGTGCGCCCCGCATTTTCTGCCGCCGACATGGCGGCTCGTGATTGGCTCCGCTCGCGGTTTGAGGAGGCGGGCCTCAGTACCGCGATGGATGGGGTTGGAAATGTCACAGGAAAATCCCCCAACACGGGTCCGGCAATGCTGATTGGTTCACACTCCGATACGCAGCCAACGGGAGGTTGGCTGGATGGTGCATTGGGGGTGATTTACGGTCTGGAAGTCGCCCGTACCCTGGCCGAGGATTCCACCACTTGCCATCTGGCGGTGGATGTGGTTTCTCTTCAGGACGAGGAATCGAGATTCTATGGGTGCCTCGGCAGCCGTTCGTTGTGTGGCTTGTTACCACCTGATGCCATCAGTCAGGCGATAGATAAGGACGGCGTTACATTGCCTGACGCACTTCGCGAAGCCGGTCTTGAAAACGTGCCACATGAAGCCTTAGATCTAAGCCGGTACCGGGGGTTTCTTGAAGCACACATTGAACAGGGTCCACATTTAGAGGCTGCCGGTAACCGCGTCGGCGTGGTCGATTCGATCGTTGGTCTTGGGGGTCGACGCTTTCGTTTCATTGGAGAGCAGAATCATGCGGGTACCACGATGATGTCGATTCGAAAAGATGCAGCCACAGCACTTTTTGCACTCGCCCAGGGCATCAACGATGCATTTTCTGCCCTCGCAGGACCGCGTTCGGTGTGGACCATGGGCCGGGTCGAGGTCCGACCCGGCGCTGCCTCAATCGTACCGGGGTATGCCGAGTTGGAACTCCAATACCGCGACCCATCGATGACTATGCTGGATGCATTTGAAGCTGAAGTTGATCGGTTGGTGAATGAGGTTCGCGCTCGAGACCAGGCGACGGTCGAGATGTCACCGTCACGCGAACGCATCGCACCGGTCAAGATGGACGAAACACTGCGTGTCCATCTAGGATCGGCTGCCCAAAAGCATGCGCCCGGGCAGTGGGTTGAGATGCCCAGTGGCGCCTACCACGATGCCGGTGTCATAGCAGCATTACTGCCTACGGCCATGTTATTTATACCGTCGATAGGTGGAGTCAGCCATGATTTTTCAGAGAACAGTCACGACGAGGATATTGTTATTGGCTGTCAAGTCTTGGCGGATGCGACTGCTGCGATGCTGTTGGATAACTAGCGGAAAGTCGCACCCATGCATCTAACGGCGCAACGGTTTACACCTTTAGTGAGTGCTGCTGTTCAGCGGTTTTGAGCCTCACGCTATGCCTACAGAACTGCCGCCGCTAGTTACGCTTGGAAATCCTCGCTTGTCGCAGCCGTCGATGCCTGTGGCGGTGAATCAGATAGTCAATGATGATTTTCAATCCCGATTGCGCACATTGCGATTAGGCCTCGAGCATCATGGCGCCAATGGTATCGCTGCACCTCAACTGGGGTGGTTCGAGCGCTATTTGCTGATGCGTGATCCATCTCATGGCGGTGATTTGATCTACTGGATCAATCCGCAACTCAAAGTGCTCAGCGCGGATCTTGTGTGGTATTGGGAAGGATGTCTCTCGGTGCCTGGAATTAAGGCCTACGTCGGGCGGCCATCAGCGGTTTCGGTCGTTGGTTTTGATGAGAACGGTGCGGCAATCGAGCGATGTTTCGACGGCTGGGAGGCGCATCTTTTTCAACACGAATTTGATCATCTTGAGGGCATCCTGTTCCCTTATCGGGTGGCTGATCCGCGACACATGGTGAGCGCAACGGAATTCGAGCAGCGTGGCGATTGGCCGGAGGATTGGCCCTTGCCTGGGGCGAAGCACGCGCCGGTTCGTATCGTGAATGACTGATTCAAACACAACCCGCTCTTTTTTCAGAGATGTTGCCAGCGCGATGGTATTTTGCGCGGAACATCCAGAGCCCCTTGAGGGGGCGGAGCAGTTTCTTACGCAGGTTGTTGATGTGCCGCTGTTAGCGTTCGATGCCAGTCACCTTGGGGTGTTGGATTCCCTGTCGCAGGTGTCAGATACCGGACTCGCCAGGCGCTTTCAGAATATTGCGTTGACTTTGCCATGGGTCGAGTCTCAGCGAATGCCGGGCATGGGAGACAAAGCGGCGCTGTGTGATCTCAATGCCGTGTTTCAATTCAAGGGGATTGCGGTGGGCTTGTTGTATCTCAACAAGAATGTCGAATATCCACAACACGATCATGCTCCGCAAGAGCTGTACCTGGTATTGTCGGGTACTGCCGCTTGGTGTTATGGTGGTGACGAAGATTATAAAATCGTGCCGCCAGGTAATCTTATCTACAATCAGCCGTTCGATTTGCACGGCGTGCGTAATGGTGGCGCACCGTTGGTCGCACTGTATGTGTTGTGGGGTTTTGACTGATTATTTAACGTTACGATGAATCGATTACCGCTTGCCAAGATTGCGCTTTGGCTATTAATTGGATTGACTGCGTTTGCATTTTCCGCGGCAGGGTTTCTTAAACTGTTTGGCGAGGAGATGTACAGTGATTCGTTTAACGTCATGGGGTTGCCCGATGTATTTGGCGATGTGATCGGTTGTTGCGAGATTGCTGGTGCCATCGGTCTTTTTATTCGTCGGCTGAGTGCGGTCGCCGCTGCCGGCTTGGCTAGCATCATGGTTGGTGCTATCGGGTACCATTTGCACTATGAGTCGCTGGCAGAAGCGGTGCCGGCAGTCATTTTATTGGGGTTCTCGGTCATCATTGTCTTTGCCCGCCGGCATGACAATATTCTGTATCGGGTCGACTCAACGGACCCGGCCTGACGCGTTTCGCTTGCCAATGGCTTGGTCCAGGCGTGCGACCCATGACAGGCAAATGGCGATCACAGGACCAATGCCAAAGGCAAACAGCAGTGTGCCGATGCCAACGACACCGCCCAATAACCAACCCGTGGCTAGGACACTGATTTCAAGACAGGTACGGACGCGAGCAATTCGAACCCGTGTGATTCTCTGCAAACCGGTCATTAATCCATCGCGAGGTCCTGGGCCGAGATTGCCAGTTAGATAGAAGGCGCAGCCGATGCCGTTAAGAATGATTCCCGCAACAACCTGAGCAATCCCTAGTAGTTGATTCTGTGGTGTTGGCAGGTATGGCAGCATGACATCGATGGCGACCGATACGATGACGACGTTGAAGAGGGTGCCAAGTCCTGGACGCTCACGCAGTGGCACCCACAGTGCGAGCACAACGAGACCAAGGACCAGCACGGCGGTACCGATGGACCAGTGTGTTTGCAGTGCAATTCCCTGGGCTAGCGTTGTCCATGGGCTGACGCCTAGCCCTGACGCGATGGCGAGCGCGTGCCCGGTCCCAAACAACCAGTTGCCTGCTAGGACGATCACCAGGGTGCGCATACTGGGCCGCAAAATCATTGGATGCGGTGCGCTCCACGAAGTGGTTGGCAGTGAGCGGGCGGGGCGTAGCAATGAGCGCCAGTTGAGGTTTTGGAAATTCAAGGCGCTGTTTAGTGGTAGCTACCAGTCAAAGCGGGAACGTCATGTTAGGGTTTTCACCAGCGGGCGAGACCTTGGCGTTATCGCTGGGTTATGTGGGCGCCCAGTTGTTGGAGCGGTCACTGATGGCATCTGCTTTGTCACGACCTGGTGCGGGGCATTATTAGTCGGGTTTGTTGGGACCAGTTCGTTAGTTGGGAGACCGGACGCTATCGTCGGGCTGGGTTGAAGTCAAACTGCTGATTGCGCTACGCCACACCATGAGGGAACACAGATAACATCTGGTACTGTCAACATGACACAACAGACGATGCAGGAGCACGAAATCGCATGACAGGACAGTCGGTGTCAAGGTGGAAACGTGTGGTCGTGTTCTGGTTGTTTGTTCTGGTGGCCGCTTACGCGGCTTATGTCTATCCGGTGGTTTCGATCAGTCGTTGGTTGGGTTACTCGCAATGGATGCCATGGCCAGTCACGATTGGGTTGTGGGCATTGGTCATCTTAGGGTTGTGGTGTTCATTTCGGGGCCACTTGCGCATGATCAAGTCCCTGTGGGTTCACTGGATGGGAATCGGATTTGTTTTCTTTTCAGTGTGTGTCGTTTACGAATCGCTTTGCCTAATATTGCCTATCGATGACCACCTGGGTGTGCTGGGCGTGATATCCATTGGTGCTCTGTTGTCATTACTGTCGTTGTTTAATGGACAGCGCATCGTGGTCAAGAGAAATAATTGTGTTTCTCCAAAATTGACTCGTCCTTTTCGACTGGTTCAGTTGAGTGATGTACATATAGGTTCTCGTAGTGGCCGTTATCTGACCCGTGTGGTTGACCGAGTCAAAGCGCTGGGGCCTGACGCTGTCGTGATCACTGGAGACCTGGTTGATACGGAGACTGTGGGTGAGGCCGAACTGGCTGCTCTTAAAAAGGTTGGCGCACCGACTTTCCTGTCCATTGGCAATCATGAACGGTATGTTGGCCTCGACGCAGTGCAACCCCTGGTGGAGTCACTGGGCGTAACGGTGTTGCGCCAAGGCAGCCAAGTGATCGGTGAGATACAGTTGATCGGTATTGATGATGCGGAGTCACCGGACCAGGTTGCTGTGCAATTGCCTTTGATCAAGCGTTGTGGTGGAAAGTACAACGTATTGCTCTATCACCGACCACTTGGCTGGCTGGATGCTTTTGCGGGGGGCATCGACCTGATGTTGTCAGGTCACACTCACAATGGACAGATTTTCCCGTTTAACTGGTTAGTGCGTGCGCAGTTCAGTCGTATTCATGGGCTCTATCCTGCAAGCAGCGGGGCAGGCCAACATTACGTTTCGCCGGGCACCGGCACTTGGGGGCCGGTGATGCGTCTTGGTTCACACAACGAGATTACGGTCTTTGATTTGGGGCCGACCGGGGATGCCTAAACAGGCTGGGGAAGCGCGTTGCTGGTGTCGACGCGATGGCAATGTGATTGAGTTGCGAATCAGAGTAATCCCAAGGGCGCATCAGGCCGCATTTGGTTCGGTACGTGGAGATCGACTGGTCATTCGAGTTAACAGTCCGCCAATCCAGGGTAAGGCGAACGCGCGGCTGCGACAATTTCTCGCCGGTGCATTTGGTTGTCGACAAAGGGATGTGGAGTTAGTCAACGGGGAACATGACCGGGACAAGGTGGTCCGTATTCATGGAGCCCGTATGATTCCCGCGGCATTGTCGTGAATCAAACAAGTGATGAAGAGGCTGCTAGACTGCGTCGAGGCAAGAAGATGTATCTCGGGGACAGCGAGTGAAGCGATGTTGACATTGACGCCGGACGATCTCACTTTCATTGGGCATGATCTTGTGCGCCCGGAGTGTGTTCTAGCGACTCGGGCCGGTGCACTCTATGCGAGTCATGGTGGTGGCGGTATCAGTTGTCTCTTTAAGGATGGCCGTAGCGAACTTAT
>LWDU01042499.1_pt1 | contig 16489 bp, 10 predicted proteins | sample 727161 | NCBI WGS metagenome assembly LWDU01 (sample SAMN04566230, study PRJNA314399) | hydrothermal vent metagenome | isolation source: deep sea hydrothermal plume seawater | place: Mexico: Gulf of California, Guaymas Basin | collected 2004-07-11
CGATGGCATACTCCAACCACCTTCTTGCTTCAGCCAGTTCCCCCAGGGAGAGTGCGTGATCCCCCAGTACCAGGGCACATTCAGCGAATGCTGCGGAGGACAATACGTCATGCCGCATCACCTTTTCGATCTCCGGGGTCGGATCCCAACCTGGCTCCAGTCGCATCCTCGCCTCGATGCTCAGTAACCGTGATTGCCAGGTGGCATCGGCCTGCAGCGCCGCTTCGAGATACAAGTCCACAGCGGCGCGCGATTCCCCCCTCGACTCCAGCACATAGGCTTCCACCAGTCGCCAGTCCACCTCGACCTTGCTTCCCGAGGAAGCGGAAGACAGTAGATCGAGAGCTTTTTCGAAATAACCCATCCGGGCAAAGGAGAGCGCAAAGGTAGTGGCTGCAATCGCATCGACACTACCTGCCCTGAAAGCCTTCTTGAAGTCGCTTTGCGCCAGGCTCAACTCATCATCGAGCAATCGTGCAGAACCTCGATAGAGATAACTTTGACCATCGTCACCACCAGCAACGATCAGGTCTTCAAACATCTGCTCGATCGATTCCCGCGATTCCAACGACCCTGCGGCATAGTCGAGGACTGCCCAACGGATTTCTCGTTGCAAGACCTCGACGTCACTTCCACCACCGCCTTCACGCAGACGGTTTGCTGCCTCTCTCGACTCAGCCGTTCGACCCAGAGAATCGAGAAGGACGACTAGTTTTTTCAGAGCGGCAGCGACGCGCGGGTCTGCCATTTCTCCTTCGCTGATCTGGGTGAGTAGAATGACTGCCGCTTCATGTTCGCCGATCTGGATCAACTGAGTCACCGCCAGTTCGACCAGACCATCCTGTTCGATCCCGGCCTGCACCCCACGAAGGAGAGTCTCGACCATCATCACAGCAGCCGCCATTTCCTGATCCCTGGTCTTGAACTGGCGAAGTTGAGTCTGTTGGTAGATCGGCATCAGCAGTAGATAAGGAGCGGGAGCTGCGGGATCCAGTCGTACCGATTCCTCCAGGTGGCTGACCCCTTGCTCCAATAGCCCCACACCGGGATCAAGGCACCACTGACCGATTTCAAACTGGGACTCAGAAGATGCAACATCGAAATCCCCCATCCGTCGCGCTTGATAGACCTTTTCCGGAGGATTCCGATACCTGATACTTTTGACTTCTGACATTTTGAAGGAGACCTTGCCCGCTGAAGTTTCAAACTGAATCAGTTCAGTCAACTCTGCGAGAATCGTGCCTTCGAACTGGTTGCCGTTGGTCAATTCGATCAGATCGAAAGCACGGATCTCCAGGTCGATGGCACTTTGGGCCTCGACCACGGACCAGGAAAAGAGCAGGAGGCTCAGCAGGACGATGCGGTTGTACTTGTTCATCACTGCGACTCCTCATCTTCATCGACTGCCACGGGTATCTTCAGTTCAGCTCGCAAGCGGGTTCTGGGGTCCCCGGAGACCAGTGCTGGCAGTGGGATTCTGCGCGGCACGGAGCTCACTGGAGGTTCCCCGAGTAAATCCGCCGGAGCAGGTTTCCAATCGCTGACACTGGCGAATGGATTTCTGGCCGCCTCGATGGGAGCCGGCTCATACCACTCCAGCCTCACCAGCCCTCCGACAGTTCCTCCATCGCTCGATTCCGGTGTCCGCAGATCGACAGCCGCAAGTGGATCTTCCAGGATGTAAGTCTTTGCCAGTCCCAGAAGATTCAGCAGCAAAAATCCAAGACAGAGGACGCAGAATCCTTTTTCGATATTCCAGCGCATCAGAACCCCCTCCTCGAACGGTCAGAACCCCTTCGAGTAGAACTCGACTCCACTCGGGGGTCTTCCATGTCGATCCCGACTACCGTCAATTCCACTTCGATCTTGTCTCCACCAGATTTCTCAGGGATCACCCGGATCGGCTCCAGTGACAGGAATCCGCCATTTCTCTGGAAACGAAGCAGCATTTCTGCCAACTGTTCCGGCAAGCAGAGCATCTTGACCTGGAGGGGATAACGCGCGAGTACCTTGTCTGGATCTTGTAGCGCTTCCTGAATCCTCTTCGCCGGGTTCACGTCATCGAGACGCGCCACCCCGGTCTGAAGACAAACCCTGGTAAATCGATCGAGCACCTCCAGCAAGCGATATCGATCGGACCACTCCAGTAGAGACAGGTCCGATCGCTCATCGAAATTCGGTATCTCAGCCGGCGTCACCATGCCAGCGCGATTGGCTTGGTTTCTGAAGTTGTTCCAGACCAGATCCTTGGCGCGCTTGAAGTCGGTACTGACAGATGCTTCATCGACCGATGGCTGGTGTACCGCAGAATAGGCAATGCCTAGTTTCTTGAGGAGATCCCGATTGCGCTCCTCGAGAGCGGTCCGGGATTTCCTCTCCACATCGACCACTCCTTCGAGCCCCTCGAGATCCTGAGCGACCAGTTGAGCATCCTCTTCATGACGAGCCAGGCTGATCTCATGCTCAGAGCGATAACCCCGGGTCACATTGGATATCACGAGAAAGATCGCCAGTGCGGAGAGAACCTGGATCAAGACCTTACGATTTTTTTGCCAGATTTCCTGCATCATCCTCTCCCCCCGAATGGTGACTTGGTTCGTCGCCTGCCTGGTCCACGGCTACTCTTCTCAGGTAATTTCTCATCCGGAGATACCAGGATGCTAAAGGGATAGGCTCCTGACTTCTGATCGTCCGGTGTCGAGCGAACCCTCTCAACACCAGATATCCCCTCGAGGTTTCTCTGCAAGGTCTCGATCGCTTCGAGCCCATTGCGACGAGAGTTATCGGACTGGCCGATCAACTCGATCTCGATTCCTATTTTCGCATCACCTACCACCCGGCGAAGGCTGATCTGCTCCAGTGAAATTTCCGAAGGGAGATCCTGGCGAAGACCATCGAGGATTTTCGCATAAAACTTCCCCGTCTCGATCTCCTGGACGATCCTGGTCTCTCTCTTGCGAAACACGTCGTTTTTGGTTCGAGCGTCTTCCTCGGCATTACGCCAACTGGTGATATTTCCGCGCCATTTGCGAATCGTTTCCGAGGCACCCGAGGAACGTCCGGCAGATACCGACACGTCCATCACCTGCAATCCGACGGCAAGAATCAGCGCTGCTACACCTACCCATAGAAATCGTGTGTGATCGCGGAACGTCCTGCGCTCGCATTCGGCGCTGGGTAACAGATCGACGATCTGCTCCTCCGAATCGAGCGCTGCTGCTGCGGTTCCGACTACCAGGGTCCACTGTGGGCCATCGGTTCCACTAAAGGAGACTTCCTCGATATCTTTACCGAGCAGATCTCGTAATTCAGCACCGCGACACACCAGTGCCGCTCCGATGCCCGATACCAGAATTCGATCTGCCACGACATCGTCAATTTTCAACTGTGCCTGGCAGAAGGTGAGGGAAGAAGTGAGCATCTGTCCCAGTTGGCTGGTCCACCCTCGGTGGCAGCCAATCATCGCCTCTTCTCCGTCGAGCAGGTCACCCGACGAGAAGGCTTCGACCATCTTGCGCGCTTTCGACTCCGAGACCGAGAGGCGTTCAGAGACCAGATCCACCATCCCATTCAGGCCAAATCCAACGGTGCGAGCAAACAACAACCGATTCTCGCGGACCACCAGTACCTGCGTTTCTGCCTCCTGAACGTCGCACACCAGTACCGTCTGATCGCCACTGTCAGGACCATGGCTGGCGAGGTGCCCATGATAGGCCCCGATTGCAGAAGGCAATGCCAGCTGCACCTGCCCCTTACTCTCGCGAATCTGATCGATGATGGGCTGGATCACTGCGTCTTTCCCGACCCCTAGCAACAACAATGTGTCCTCGGAAAGGCTTTCAGGGACCAGCAGTTCGATGTGCCCACCGGAGAGTGCGTCTCCAGTCTTTTCGGCGATCTCCTCGATCTCGTAATGAAGGATCAAATCGAGTCTCCAGGAGGGCACCGGAGGCACACTGTGGTAACGCAGAGAAGAACTCTCGCCATCGAGAACCAGCGCGATGTTACCGGTTGGGAATCCCAACTTCGACAGTTCAGCGATCCATGCACCGATACTCGACTCATCATCGGGTTTCAACTCGTGGACAGAAGCCACTTCAACGGTGTGACCGACCCCACGTACATGGGCCGCACGCCAGCGATTTTCCTTCACCTCGAGTACGGCTACCTGCCCCTTGTAGGACATCAGTTCCCCCTCGCATGGATGAGTTTCAATTCCTGAATCGCAACGGCCGCTCCCGGTGAGCCCGGATACTGATTCAGCAACGATTGAAAATAGAATCGTGCGATCTGGAATCTGTTTTTACCGAGCGCCTCGTGAGCACGAGCCAGCAACAGTTCCACCTTACCGACGGTCAAGAGTTGCTCTGCATTTGTGTTTTCACTCTTGCGCTGATCGATGATTTCCTGCGCCCTCGTGGCCGGATCCAGTCCCCCGAATCTAGCCATCGATTCGCGGCAGATCCTTTCGAGATAGGTACCGGTAGGTGACCCTGGAAACTTCGATGAATCCTCAAGGACGGCTGCGATCTGCCCGAGCGCAGCACTGACCTCGACATCGATGTGGTGCTCGAACTGATCCAGTTTTCGGGCCACGTCGGCTCGCCAGGGGAAATCTGCTCGAGCCTTCTGGATCAATCGAGCCGCATCCCCCTCGGCCCTGGCATCGATGGCGCGTTCCACCTCGGCGAGAGCCTCCAGCACTCGGGATTGCTCGCGCTCACTACTGGCGGTGAATGAAACATCGAGCGCGCCTCCGGCGATGATAATTCCTGCGTCCGCCATCCACAGCGTGCCTCGCCCGTCATGGTCAGGGAATACCGAAAACGTCATCGGCTGTTGAAATGTCGCCACCATCTGGTCCTTGCCGATTCCGATCGAGATCTCGGTGCCGGAACAGGGCTGCAGATCGGTCCAGCGATCCGCCGAGATGACCAGTTTATTGCCGACAAAGACCTGCACAGGAGAAGAACCCCTTCGGCGAGGAATCCTCCCGACCAGGATCAATGGAGTGGGGCGTTGCGGAGTCCAACTGGCTGCAATCTTCCAGCCGATGGAGCGAGCGAACTGCTGAATCGCCACCTTTCCTTGCCCTAGTTCATCCAGTTCGAAACCGAGTCGAACCGATCCGTCATCCCCGGTGACCACTTGCTCTCGCCGAACCGGCAGTAACTGCCCCCATGGCATCGCTCTGGGAGGTCCGACCGCCACTCGAAGGTCCGAGATCAATTCCTGCCGTCCCCGCATCAACTTGCCAACGCCGTAGGCATCGATGGCCAGATCCATCTTCTGTTCATCATCACCTGCGGAAATGACGACCGCTGGATCTCTCCCAGTCTCGACCGCTCTGACCACCAACTGGTCGAGCAATAGTTGACCGCTTCCTTGCCCCAGTGCCACCAGCGAGACTCTTGCAGACCCTCCATTTCCCTTCACCGGAGGTGCAAACTCTGCAGCATGCCCACTCCAGTTCGAGGACGACTTCAAGGAAGAAAACTGTTCGTCAATTATTCGGTCACCTTGATCGCTCGACTCGATCCAACGAACGCAGAATCCGATCCGATCGAAACCGACCTTTTGAAGACGAGCACTGAGCCGTAAACCATGACCCTGATCGACCTCGAAGATGGTGTCATACTCGAGGCGGAAAATCCCCAGTGCATCGGCTTCTCCGCTGCACAAGAGCCACTGCTTCCCCTGTGGAGCCTGGTCGCCTCGTTGAACATCGAGGGTTCCCTCGCCGCTGGCGAGTCGCCATGGTCCATCGAGTATCGGGCCGATGGGCACCTGTTCGAAATGTCCAGCTCCGGAAAGCCGATCACCCCGGGGGACCACCAGGTCAGGATTACTTGCGAGATCCTCAATCCACCCGTAGCCAGAGTAGAGCACCACACCCAGTACCAGGATGAAGGAGATGGTGAAGAGCCCCTGAGATCCCTGTGAACCAACATCGACCCGGGTACTACGCCCCACTGTCATCTCGGCGGTAGGATTGGCCGCCGACCGGGTCGTCATACGAATGGCTGCTCGCCCATCTCCAGCTGATTTCGACCGACCGGGAAATCCCATCGCGGTGAACTTCGTCATGCCGATGCGGAATTGAACCCCATCTCTCAGTTCCAGTTTCTTGACCTTCTGTTGCCCCACCACGATTCCATTTCCGGAGCCGAGGTCGGACATGTACCACTCACCATCTTGCTCGAGCAGGACGGCGTGCTTGGAAGATATTCTATTGTCCTCGATGGTCACGTCGGCCTCTTCGGCGCGCCCGATAACCACTCGCCCAACCGCTGGGATCCAGTGATCGATACCGCCATGCTGATAGGCCAGGCAAGGACCGGTGGGTGCAGTTGTGACAGAAGTTGCTGTGGAAGATGTGGCCGGTGCAGAAGCAGGTGCTGCGATCGGCGTTCGATCGGTATCATCCTCGAGTAGAGCCCCGTCTGTCAATTCTAGCAGCAACTCCGCATCCCCGATGCAGATGCAATCGCCATGAGAGAGGGTCACCTGGTCGACCTTTTGCCCGTGCAGGAGACTTCCATTGGAGGAAGAGAGATCCTGATAGATGAAAGCATCCCCCTCCCAGCGAAAAACTCCATGCTTTCTAGAAGCGGCTCGATCCTCGATCACGATGCGAGACCCGGGGTCCCTGCCGATTGTGATCGGTTCCTGAGAGATGTTGACGATGGTCTTGCGACCGATGTCCTTCACGCGAATCCTGCCACTCATGCTAGTGCTCCCCATCATTCCCTGAATTACGCTTCAAACGATACTTCTCGATCTTCTGATCCAGTGTCGGTCTTGAGACTCCCAGTTGTCGGGCGGTCTTGCTCTTGTTCCAGGAGTTCTCCTCGAGGATGGCAGCGATCACCTGACGCTCCAGGCCCTCGGTCGCTTCTGCCACCAGTTCCCGCAGGGTGCCGCGCATCGGTTCACGATTTTCAGATCCCGCCTTGGGACCATGCGACAGCACCGATGGGGAGATCGTCTCGGGGACGATGACGTCTTCGGAGAGCGCCACCAGGCGCTCGATCTCATTCTCCAGCTGACGAACATTGCCAGGCCAGGGACTGTGATAGAGTGCATATAAAGTTCTCGGATCCATCTTGGGTCGATCTCGATCATGGCGGGAACAGACCTCATCGATGAAGTGGTCCACCAGCAGTGGAATGTCCTCTCGTCGTTCTCGAAGAGCGGGCAACTGGACCGTCAAAACATTCAATCGATAGTAAAGGTCTTCGCGAAAATTACCGTTTCGAACCATCTCTTCGAGCTTTTGATTGGTGGCGGATAGGATCCGAACTTCCACGCGAATCGTATCCCGAGATCCGACCGGTCGAATTTCACCATCTTCGAGAACCCGCAGTAATTTCGCCTGTAGTTCCTTACTCATGTCGCCGATCTCATCGAGGAACAGGGTGCCTCCATCGGCCAGTTCGAAGAGCCCCTTCTTGTCGCGATGGGCGCCAGTGAAGGCACCCTTCACATGACCGAAGAACTCACTCTCCAGCAAATTCTCAGGAATCGCTGCGCAGTTCTGCGAGACGAAGGGCTGGTCCTTGCGGTTCGATCCAACGTGAACCGCCTGTGCCACCAGTTCCTTGCCGGTTCCGCTCTCTCCCAGGATCAGCACCGGCATGTCGGTATTGATCACGCGATCGAGCAGTTCGAAGACTCGAATCATGATCGGCGAGCGGGTCACGATTCGATCAAAGGAGTGCTTCAGATCGGGTCTGGCTCCACGTTTGAGTAACTCCCGAACATCCTCGGGTTCTACATCTCGAGCAATCAGCATCGCCTGAAATTCTCGGTTCAGCGCCTCGACCTGGTCCTTGGAAGACTGGATCGCTTCCTGTTTGCGATGCAGTTCCTCGAACAAACGGGCATTCTCGATGTAGATCGCTGCCTGATCCGCGAGGAACTGGACGAAACGGAGAGTCCCCTTATGGAATGAGTGCTTTTCAAATCGATTATCGACATAGGCGGCACCCAGTATCTTGCCACGCAATCGAAGGGGCACACACAGAACCGACTCCAGCCGCAAGTTTGCGATGGAGGCCGATTCATGGAAGCGAGGATCACTTCGTGCATCTCCGGTCAATACCGGCTCACCCGAATCGATGACTCTCCGAGTGAGTGACTGGCTGACCTGTAGGTGAGCCCTTCGAACCACATCTCGGTCGATGTTTCGGGATGAAGCCACCCGCAGTTCCCCATCCTCCTCGATGATCAAGAATCCCCGCTCCGCTCCAGAAATCTCGATGATATTCTGAAGGATCACCTCGAACAGTTCTTCCGTCACGAGGATGGCACCGAGGTCCCTGGTCAACTGGAGCAAGCGGAGAAAGATCTCTCTTTCCTTCTGGAAGCGAATCGGATCCTCGGTGGTGGCCTCTTCTGCGATCGGTTCAAGAAAGTACTCGGTACTGAGAACCAGGGTTTCGCCGGCAGGAGCATTTTCACGATGCATTTCAGGAATCTCGCCGAAGAAGATCTGAGTCTTGCCGATCTCGATCAGATCCCCGACCATCAAGGGCTGACGCCGAATCAGGATTCCGTTGACGAGAGTGCCATTGCGACTTCGCAGGTCCTCGATGTGCCAGCGCCCCTGGATCCTGTTCAACTGACAATGCTCACGGGATGACGAGATGTCGCCGACCTCGACATCGTTCTCTCGTGAGCGACCGATGGCGATCGATTCTGCATCCAACCGGACACGGCGCTCCCCCGCCATATCACGAATGATCAGCTCAGCAGGGCTCGCCGCGTGGTTCGGCTGCCCTCCATGTCGTGCTCGTTCAGGCACGTCCAATGTGGTCTCCATCTTTGGGCTAGGAGTGGCTTCCTGGGACCCCTGGATGGTCTCACGCAGGAGCCAGATGTAAAGAAGATTTTACAGGGGGGTGTCGGTTATTTAGAGGGGGCCAAAGTGCCCCCCATGGCCTTTTGAAGCAGGAGTAGCGATCGGTCCTGCCAATCGCGAGCACGAGACGTATAGCCATTTCGACCCTGGTAGATCAAGCAGAAGGGGCTCGAAACTCCCTTCCACTCGACCACCCCCGCCAACGAACTGACCCCCCGGATGGTGCCGGTCTTGGCTCGCACCTTGCCCGACAGTGGCGAAGATCGAAAGCGTCGAGCGAGGGTTCCATCGACTGCACCGACCGACAATCCATCGAGCAATACGGCGCCCCAGCGGCTCACCAATACTCTTTCCAGCAGTTTTCTCAGCACTCTAGCATCGAGCAGATTCCGACGGGATAGCCCCGAACCATCTCGGATCACCACACCCTCCTGGGCGGAACAGTTCTTCACCAGCCAGGACTTCAATACGGGAGACATCGACGCAAATGAACCATCTCCACCACTCTCTCGTCCGAGCACTCGCGCCAGCGCATCTGCGTAGAGATTCTGACTTTGCTTGAGCATCACCGGCAGCCGGGATGAAAGTGTGTGCTGGATCGTGGCCACCGACGTGGCCTTCGCCGCCGGAGTCAGTTTCTTACCCGAGACCTCAATTCCTGAATCCTCGATCATCTTCAAGAGAACGCTGACAAATCCATCGGCAGGATCTGGAACCGTGATCCACTCGGTCCGCTCACCGGAAGTGGCTAGAAATTTTCCTGAAACTGTCACCTCCCAGCCTCTTTGCGAGCGAGCAATGTGATAGAGATGATCTTTCTTCTTGCTGGTCGAAACCAACCGGTTGCGCAGCGAAAGAAGTGGATGCTCAGGTTTGAGTTGAACCGAGACCTGGCCCTCGACCACCGGACCGATCACAACATCGATGCAGTTATCATTGAGGTTCAAGGCCCCCGAAGGAGCGCAATACCATCGGGTCAACTGATCGACGGGCCAATCCGGATGAACTCCTGATCCGCTGAGGTAACGAACATCGGCGAGCACCCGCCCCTCGATTCGTTCGATGCCCAGCCCCTTCAACTGGGTGATCCACGGACGCAGTTCCCACAACAAGTCGTCCTTATTTTCGCGACCACAGATGGCGGGATCCCCACCTCCGATCACCAGTAGATCGCCCTTTAGCAGCCCATCCTCGATCTCCCCGAGACGCAGCAATTCGGTCTTCAAGGAGTGATCAGGGCCGAGTTGAGCCAGTGCCGCCGCCGCCACCACCAGTTTCATACAGGACGCCGGAGCACGCAGTTGGCTGCCACGGTGCTCGATCACCTCTCCCGTCGGGAGTCGTATCGAGAAGGAGATTTCAGATTCCTTCAGACCCAGTTTCTTGGCCTGCGCCACGATAGAATCGCCCAGCCCAGACACCGCCAGCAATGGTGGTGTGATCCACAACAGCAGCAGGCAGAGCAACAGAGAAGGCACGGCTCGATACGAGTGGACAGTTAGTTTTTTTGATCTTTGCATCCAGAATCCTCCTGGCCTCCGCAAGCCTAGACCCGGAAGCTCGAAATCACAAGGCTGACTGGACGCATATCTACGACTAGGATCGAGCAGGAGAATCATCATGACGCAACAAGGTCCTCGCAAGAAGCCCAGATCCCGCGCCGCAGAATCGATTCATCGAAGGATTCGAGGCGTGGTGAAGTCGCTCCTCAGTAATAATGATGGAGAATCACTCACTGGCCTTCCAGACCACATCGAATTAAAGATCAGGATCCCCATCCATCTGCGGGAGAATGATCATCGAGATTCGGTTCTGTTCGCAGACTCGCTCCTTGCGCAGATCGAAACTCTACGAATCCAGGGAGAAACTGAATCTCTCGGCCATCGCTCAGGCCATGCGCCATGCTACTGGTGTCAAGCTCCGGTCTGCCAGCATTCACACCCTCCCGATTCTCGATCCGTGCTGGCCGGTTGGTCCGCCACTGGGATTCCGATCTGGCGAGAACTGGCTTCCCTCTTCATCGAGAGCGGGGATCCCCAGATTGACCTGCTCTATGGAGAGCATCCGGGTCCGGCAGTCTGCTGGAGAGGAGAGGGAGAGTTACTCGATGAAATCCTTCCGGAATATCTAGACGACTCGCTGTTTGCTCGACCGGTGGGTGCGTTACTGGCAGGTGGTTTTTCGATAAAGGATCTCCCTGGCGATACTCTCAGCATCACGGCATTGATCCTGGAATCGCGAGCCGGAAGAGTAGTACCGAGGTACTCCCTCAATCTGCTCTGTGAAGTTCCGGCACCGCATCACATCGCCACCATCACTGCGGATTACTCGCGATCCTTACTGGCGGGTTGGATTGGAGCCTTGCGCTCCTCCCTGCACCAATTTCAGGAGCAACTGATCATCGAAGCATCCCGCGGCAAACGTTCCTCACTGAAGAGTACTCGCGAAAAAGTCGTCGACCTGCTGATCGAATCCAGATCCCAGTTGGAAACGTTGCGACGGCGCGATGATCGAAGAACACAGCATGCCCAGAAACGCTCGGAGGACCCCCATCGCCCTACATCGGCAGCACTGGGAGATCTTCTCGCCAGCGACGGATCGGACCTGTTCGAGGATCGCAAGGAATCGACCGTGGTGCTTCGTGGTCCGCAAGGAAGAATCCATATCTTCACCTTCACGGGAAGACACATCACCAGCGCGATCTACAGTACCGATTCGATTCAATCAAGAATCGCTCGTACACGCTGGGTTCCGATGAATAAAGAGAGAGCTCGTGCCTTGGTCGAGCGGGTACGACGATCGATCGAACCGGGAAACCCCGGGCTTTCACAGGGGGGCGCATCATGAGTATCTTCAGCGACTCCAGGATTCCCACCAACGGATGAAGCCATCCCCCAGCACCTTATCGACAGCACTCCGAGGTATTCCACCTTGGTGGAGTCTATCGGCCAGAGAGTCCAGATCACGATGATCGCGAAAGCCCTGCGGCGTTTGATCGATCCCATCCAGGTCGGTTCCGAGACCCACCTGGTCTTCGCCGAGAATCTCGAGTAGATGCAGCACGTGTCGTGTCACGGTTTCCAGAGTGATGGTCTGATCCTTCGGTCCGAGAAAAGGAGGATACAGGTTGACCCCAACCATCCCTCCACGACTCCCGATCATCTCGATCAAATCGTCCGTCAGGTTTCGAGGATGATCATGAATTTCTCGGACATTGGAATGAGTCGCGATGACGGTCGCTCCAGAAGCACAAACATCGATGACTCCCTCTCGATTCAGATGCGAAACATCGACGGCCCACCCCAGTTCTGTCGCCAGTCCGATCGCTTCCGTACCGAAAGGAGTCAACCCTCCGTGATCATCTTGCATGACACCTTGGCCCAATAAATTAGCACCATTCCAGGTCACCCCAAGAATTCTCACCCCTCTTCGGTGGAGATCCTCGATCCTGGTCAGATCCTCCTCGAGACAGGAAGCATTCTCGATGGTCGCCAGCAATCCCGTGACTCCTTCAGGCAAGGCGGCCAGTTCGACAGGGTCAGTGACCATCTGGAACGGCTCTTCACCACTCTCGTGCAAGCGATCACGGACATCGAGCAGGCGATTACAATGCCCCCAAGGATCAGGATTCAGATCTTCAGTGAATACTGCAGTGCAGAGCAATCGAACCGCACCCGCACGACATCGTGGAGCATCTACTTGCAACTCATCTCGTCGAGGATAAAGGCCACCGCCCTTCTCCTCGAGTCGCCACAGTGTATCCACATGCAAATCAGCTCTCATCGGTCCTCCCGATTACTGAGGCGCCACTCTCCCATGCTCAACACATCGACCAACTGGGCATCCGCAAGGCAACGTACTCTGGAAGGATCTTCTGCGCCGATCACCTGGAGATCGGCGACGCTTCCCGGATCGAGTGTACCCCACCCCGAAGGAAGCATGTTTGCAAATGCGGCAGAGGAAGTCCTCCAGCGAAACGCCTTCTCGAAAGACACTCTTTGCTGAGGATAGAAAGCTACGCCTTCACCGTTGCGATCGAGGCGGGTGACCGCCGCAGCAATATCCAACCAGGGGTCCGCACTTTCGATGGGTGCGTCCGAGCCCATGACGATGGGGATACCAGCCTCATCGATGGACTTCAGTGCCAGTGCGTGAGCGGCACGGGAGCCCCATCGGCTACGGAGAATCTGTCGATCCTCAAAAAGATGACACGGTTGCATCGATGCGATGGTTCCTGTTCTTCGAATGGAGGCCAGATCTTCAGGATCAAAACACTGAAAGTGTTCGATACGATCAGGCAAGTCGGTTCCGCGCAGGTCACGAGTGAACTGGATCCAGCGGTTCGCTTCCGCCACCGCCGCATCACCGATGGCATGGATCGCCAGTGCCCATCCATGCTTTGCAGCGAGCCGTGCAGTACGCTCGAGGCTCGCGGCAGACCTTCGCTCGACACCCAGGTTGCCCGGATCGTCGTCGTATCCAGATTTCATCCAGGCGGTCCTCGAACCGAGGGTCCCGTCGAGGAATATCTTGATCCAGGGAATGGCGAAGGAACTGTCTTCCTTCCCCTCCGGCAGACAACTCCCACCTCCATCGAGTACCTCTAGAAATTGAGCTTCAGGCATACCATGGCGAATACGAACGCCGAGTTGATCGGCAGCATTCTCACGACGAAGCAGATCGATGGAATCGCCACGATCAAATGTCGTGGCTGCGGTGATCCCTCGGTGCAGCAGCCACCGCGATGCTGCATGTGCATCCTCCAGTGGAGGCTGGCCGATGGCCGCCCAGACCAGTTCAGCATCCTGTTCCGTCACGACACCGGAGTGTTGGGAAGGGTCGATCCCCGCCGCCTGCAACGCAGCGGAAGACGCCAGCGCTCTGTGATGATCAGAGTTCCACAGGAATACCGTCCAGTCGGGAAGGACTGCGTCGAGAAAACGACGGGGGTCCGGTAGTAGTTGCTCGCTGAGCGGATCTTTCCAGCCATGCCCGACCACCCGGCTCTCACCGACACTATCCTGAGCATGATTGGCCAGGAGAGCACGGACCGATTCCGCAGGCAGTTGGGAGAGGTCGAGTTGGCGAGCATGCTCAAGGGAATACAACAAGTGCAGATGACTATCGACAAATGCCGGAAGCACCCAGAGACCATCGAGATCTCTTACCTGTGCATTCGTAGCATCTCCCGAACCGGCATTGCTCCAGCGAGTAATCACTCCGTCATCGATGCGAAGATCGTATCGAGTGTCGGGATCACCCGGAAACCTCTTCACGCCTTGTAGTAACCAGGCGCCCACTCACACCTCCAGCATGAAAAAAGGGGGACGATCCTGACTGGACCGTCCCCCTTGAAATGCGTTGCTGATCAGCGACGACCTCCGCGGTCGCCTCCGCGATCACGGCCTCCGCGGTCACGGCCTCCGCCACCACCACGATCGGGTCGTCCACGCTGGCCAGAATCTCCTGAAGCCACGGTGGCATCCAGTTTGCCTTCGTCGATGAGAACGGCCTTGTGGGAGAGTCGAAGTCGACCCTGTGGATCACTCTCGAGGACCTTGACCCTGAGAGAATCGCCACGCTTCACCACCGAGGAAACGTCATCGACGAAGTCACCGGAAAGCTCCGAAACATGGACCAGGCCTTCCTGGCCCGGCAATACCTCGACGAAGCAGCCGAAGTCCTTGATCGAAACCACCTTGCCATCGTAGGTACGTCCCACTTCGACATCCTGAGTGATCATCTCGATCTGCTCACGAGCTTCGTTGGCACTGTCGTAATCTTTACCCCAGATGGTGATGACCCCGGAATCGACGATCTCGATGGTCGCACCGGTCGCTTCCTGGATTCCCTTGATCACCTTGCCACCAGGGCCGATCACCAGACCGATCTTTTCGGGATCGATGTTGATACGCATGATCTTGGGCGCCAGCGGAGATACTTCATCCCGTGGACGATCCAACTTCTTGAGCATCTCACGAAGAATGTGCAATCGTCCCTCACGGGCCTGCTCGAGGGCACGTCCCATCAGTTCGCGACTGAGTCCAGAAATTTTCACATCCATCTGGAGAGCAGTGATTCCCTTCTGGGAACCCGCCACTTTGAAGTCCATGTCTCCGTTGTGGTCCTCACTGCCAAGGATGTCGGAGAGGATGTAATGATCACTTCCATCTTCGATCAATCCCATGGCGATTCCGGCGACCGGACGCTTGAGTGGTACTCCAGCGTCCATCAGTGCCAGCGTTCCACCACAGACACTCGCCATCGACGAGGATCCATTGGATTCCGTGATGTCACTGACGATACGAATGGTGTAAGGGAAATCGTCGTGATCGGGAAGGATGTGACGGATGGATCTTTCTGCCAGGGCTCCATGGCCGATCTCTCGGCGCTTGGGGCCACGATTGGGCCATGATTCTCCGACACAGTATCCAGGGAAGTTGTAGTGCAGCATGAAGTGTTCTTTTTTCTCGTCGATCAGTCCATCAACTCTCTGCTCGTCAAAGGATGTACCGAGAGTTGCAGTGACGATCGCCTGAGTCTCACCTCGGGTGAACAATGCCGAACCATGGGTTCTCGGTAGCAGTTGTAAATCCGTATCGATGTTGCGAATGTCGGTAAATGAACGGCCATCACTTCGCTTTTTGTCCTCGATGATGATGTCGCGCTCAACCTTTTTCTTGACCGATGAGAGAAACTTCTTGACCGCCTTCGGGTCGTTCTCGCAGGTTTCCGCTTCTAACTGGTCCTTCGGGCAGAGTTGCTCGAAGACATCATCGCAGACAGCAGACATCGCATTGGATCGGGCGAACTTTCCATCGGTGTGAATCACCGCGCGGACACCGTCATAGGCCATCGAAAAGACCTTGGACTTCAACTCCTCGTCCACCTCTGGAGCCACGAACTCGATCTTCGGCTTACCAGCAAGTTTGGCAAACTCGGACACCATCGAAACCACCTCGATGGAGACCGCGTGGGCTTTTTCCAAAGCATCGATCATCTCGGCTTCAGCCACTTCCTTGGCTCCAGCTTCGACCATCACGATTGCGTCTTCAGTTCCTGCAACCACCAGATCGATATCACCCTGATCACGCTGTTGATGGGTCGGGTTGATGACCAGCTCTCCATCCACTCGCCCGATTCGGACCGCTCCGATGGGGCCCTGGAAGGGCAACTCCGAGATGGAGAGTGCCGAGGAGGCGGCGATCATCGCCAGGATATCTGGATCGTTCTCACGATCTGCGGAAAGAACCGCCACCGTCACCATCACGTCCTTCATGTATCCATCCGGGAACAGAGGACGCACCGGGCGGTCGATCAGCCTGGAAGTCAGCACTTCCTTGGTCGTCGGACGACCTTCACGCTTGAAGAATCCACCTGGGATTTTTCCTGCAGCGTAGTTATTCTCTCGATAATCGACCGTCAAGGGGAAGAAGTCTCCGCCCCAGCGGGGTTCGCCCCAGGTCACTGCGCAGAAAACCGCGCAATCACCGCAGCGAACGATGGTCGAACCTGCCGCTTGCTTCGCAATTTCTCCGGTTTCGATACTGATGGTACGACCACCAATCTCCCGGCTAACAATATGTTTCATCAATCCTCCTGGCAGACACTGCTGCCTAGACGCCC
>LWDU01000367.1_pt1 | contig 16482 bp, 30 predicted proteins | sample 727161 | NCBI WGS metagenome assembly LWDU01 (sample SAMN04566230, study PRJNA314399) | hydrothermal vent metagenome | isolation source: deep sea hydrothermal plume seawater | place: Mexico: Gulf of California, Guaymas Basin | collected 2004-07-11
TAGAGCGTACAGCTGAAGAAGGTAACGATTACGCGGCAGGCGGAATAATACTAGGTGGTCTAGCGGCAGGCGGAGCATACGCTGGGTGGAAATGGTTGCAAGAAAAGAAAAAAGCGCTAGAGAAACAAAAAGAAAAAAGAGCTAAAGCTCTCAAGAAATCTCTGGATGGCTACGCCGAAGGCGGACTAGTAACACAAGACCAAATGCAAGGTATGATGCAACAGTTGAGTGGGGTACAGCCTACGGCACAGGCAAGACCTATAATACCTCCGTTGATAGACGATGTTGATGTAGGTAATGGTATGATGCTACCGGATAGTGGTGTGATGTCAGTTGATACTGATGCGGGATACGCGCCAACTATGACGAAGAAACAAAAGGAAAAGGCTAAAGTTAAAGCCATTAAGAAAGGAAACAAGCGCCGAAACTCGGCGCCTCCTCCAACAACAGGTATTCTGTCTGGTTTTTAATTTATGGCTAGGACACAGTTATTTGTTACCTCCTATTCACTGTGCTTAGCCACCATACTCAGAAATCAGAAAATCTCTGAGGTGTTCGTATTACAATCTTAGATATGTTCTTACCTGTGTAATAGTGTCTGAACGCTGTAAGCACCCAATCACGCTTTTGTGTGTCTCTTGCGGTCAAGCCAGAGAGCTTAGTATCGATTAACTTCTTTCTCAGCGTCTGTGCGGAGTTAGAATTAGGGTTTTTCCTATCACCGGTAATTACTTCCTCGACAAACTCATAGGCTGAGTCGTGCTCGACACGCATTAAATAAACGTACGCCATAGCTTCTGACTCCGACATAACTCTACTACCACGAAGAATCCAACCGTGGCACAACTCAAACAGAGCCTCTAAATCACGTTTGTTCTTTTTATAGAAGTCTACGTACTCAGTGTTACCAATCTTATGTGTGTCTGAACCAGTCAAACGACGCTCTGAACCAAACCTATCTAAAATCTTACGGATAGCCGATGCCAGGTGCTTGGAGTTCTTAGCACCGTGTATATGTAGTGCATCATAACCACCTCGTTGCTTTCCAGTATCGATAGTAGTAAATACCGCTTCATCTACGTCATGCATAACCACTGACTCAATAGAGATACCGGTTTCAACGATAGCCGTCAAGCGATGTTGTCCGTCCAGTAATCGACCCGTGCTTCCTAGTACGATGCTCTGTCCGTTCAGTTTAAAGTTACCCGCTAACATTTCACTCTTTAGGAATGCTAGGTGGTTCTTAGTTAAGCTACGGTTGTTAATGTTCTTACTTAAGTAAGTCTTCGCCACGCTGGGCGTTATTGTTTCTACTTGCAAATTGCTCATAGTCTTTCTCCTATTTATATTAATTATACTTGTTACTTTAAAACGGCATTTTACCCGCGTCATCTTCCTCGACGCCTATCGTAGAGCCTGTTTTGCTACGATAGTCTTGGATGGTCTGTGTGCTCTTCTGCTCTTCCTTGGGGGAAAAAGCTAGCGACATAAATGGTGCACCCTTCTTACTCGTTTTTACCCAAGAGGATATCCAGTACTCTGTACCGTCAATCTCACATGAGCCCGAGTATAGCGGGGAACGCTCTGATTTGAGTTCCCTGTTCTTAAACAAGACGCCCGACATATTGTTATCATAATCTGACATTACAATCTCCTTAAAATAGTGTGTAGTTCTTCGCCTGTAGACATATGTAAATAACAAGCCTCACGTAAAACTCCATACATATAAGCTCTACGTAAGTTAGACGCGTCGTACTTGCTACCTGCCTTTTGTTTCAAGTTTGTATCTACAGCTAGTAGTAGTTTTTCAGTGTCTGTGCCTGTCATGTTAATAGCTACTTTAGAACGGGATGCTTTCGCTATCGTCTGATACATCAGCAACAACTACTTCATCACCCTCGTTATAGTTAGCGCTCTTTGAACCACCTTTAACAGCATCGTACAAACCTTTAGCGGTAACGTAGGCATTCTGGTCAGTAACAAAACCGTCTAGTGTAAACGCAATACCTTTCCACGTACCGTGGTCATTAGACTCAGAAGTTGAGTCTAATTTCACTTGGTTAGCGAACATCGGAGGAGCAAACATGCCGTTAGCACCCTGCACTCGTACTGCGTTCAGCTGAGTCATCAACTTACGTGACGCTTTAACTTGACTAGACGCCATTGAGATTACAGCAGGGTCATATGTACCGTCGTCGTTAATAATGATTACAGTCAACTCTCTTGTGTCCGCGGCTTGGTTACCGTTAGCGAAGTAATCCTTACCGTCTTCACCGCGTGTGATACCTAGTGCTTTCGCCTCAGTAGGTGTTAGCTTACCTAAGAAACCACCGCCTTGCTCACGGGACTGCCACTCAATGTAGCAACGCTCGTAATACACCGGTAAAAAAGTAATCTCTGTGTATAGTTTTTCAGTAGCTGTGTTGTAGAACATGCCTGCCTTAGCGCCTTCTACAAAACCTGGGTTATCCTCGTCCACCTGCGGTGACATCTTCTGTAGAGGACGTAGGAACGGCATCGCCTGGTCTGCCGCCTCAATGTTCTCTGTACCCATACCTGCATCTTGCTCGAATGAGCCCATGATTGCTAATTGACTATCTTCTTTTTCTTTCTTTGTCATTTTTGTTGTTGACATTTCTTACTCCTATGTTGTTATTTTATTATGCTTTCTTGGTAGAGAAATATTCCCATAAGTTCTAATGGAATATCCTCGCCTTGTGCTAGCTTTTCTTTAGCTAGCGCTTTTAGTGACCCCGTGTTGATACTGATATCTTCATGGAAGTTACTAAAACCGTTGTCAGTCAATAAACCGACTAATTCTTCTACGCGTAAGTTCTCGCCTTTCTGAAACTCAATCACGATTGTGTCTTTTATCAAGCTACCCGCGCCATGTTCTTTCAACCAATTGGCTACTTCTGCTTTGTTCTTCTTAGGTAAAGAAGCTCTCATCTGGTCTTTAACACTGATGGAGGCTCCGTTGTCTAGCGTGAATGACGCCATACCTACCGACTGCATTGCCTCTGGGAGGTCAACCTGTGATATTTGAATGTATTCCTTCTTCAATCGCTTTACATCGTCCTCAGACTCTGTCAGCTCTTCCTTTTTTGCTACCTGAGCGTTAGCAATAATAGATATCTTATCTATATGTACTGTATCTACGCTCTCTTGAGTTGGTACATCCGCCTCAAACATTCCTTCTAGGTTACTTTCTGGCATTCTATGCTCCTTCTTTAAATTGAAACGTCAATCGCATAGTAGCGATTTTCCTTTTTGTCCCACGTCAATACTTTAATATTACCGTGATTTACTTTTGATGCAATCGCACCAACCATTGCAATCGCCGCAGGGGCACCCATTGCAAGGATGTAGTCTTTATCTGAGTAGTTTGTTAAGTCGTTCTTAAGCTGTCTTACGATTGGGGCTATCCCTGCCGTAATATCGCCGGGTGGTAGTAAATACTGCAATCTACCATACCGCAACGCATCACTTAAATCTATGAACCTAAACGGCTGTTGACAAACGTACACTACGCCTTCATTCTCCTGCTCCATGTTTCCCTTTCTTTTAGTTATAAAATTCTTTAGTTCTGTGTCTCAGTATACCCTAAATAAACACTTAGGTAAGTTTTTATGATATAAAACCTCTAATGTCCTTTAAAATTAAGTCCGCAATATTCTGCTTACTGCGCAAAGCCTTGATAATAGACTCATCTACTGTACCACGCGCAATCAAGTCACGGTACACCACATTCTTCTTCTGACCGATACGCATAGCCCTGTCTTCTGACTGGAGTCTGTCCTCAAGTGAGTACGAATTAGAGTAATAGATAACACTACTAGCGCTCGTAAGTGTCAAACCTGTTGAGGCTGTCTTATTAGCGACAAAGTACTTAATCTTAGGGCTTAGCTGGAAGTCCTGCACGTTCTTAACACGGTCATCAGACTCAGTTGCTCCGTAATACGCGACACACTCGTCCCCCAGCATCGCGGTAACTTGGCGTATCTCGTGTATAAATCGGCACCAGATGATTGTCTTCTCTTGGTTGTCTTCCAGTATGTCTTTAAGTAGCTTTAACTTAACATCACCACCTTTAACTTCAATGATGTCCCCGTCCTCAGTAGTCATGTAGCCGGAGATTAGTTGAGACAGTCTGAGTAGCTTAGTGATAGCCAGCTGAGCTGTAACTCTACCTTCTTCCATCTCAAGCATCACCTCTTTCTTAATTACTTTATATAGGCGCTTCTGCTCAGAAGACAACTCAAAGTACACCTTCTCATAAATCTTATCGGGCAGGTCTAGGCACTCCTCTTTAGTCACGCGAAACGAGTGCGGTTTAATTAGCTGTTGCAACTCATCTAGGTTCTGAAAACCAATCACCTGTGTGTACTGCCGTTGCTGGGAGTGGTTAATCTTCTTCTCTAGGATAGCGAAGTGGGCGCGAAACGCGACAAACGACTGGAAACCTAGTATGTATGGGTCTAGAAACGCAAACTGGCTATACGCGTCAAGCGGTGAGTTGGTAATAGGTGTGCCCGTGGAGATTCTCTTGTAAGGTACGTGCTTAGAAAGCTTTAATACTGCCTTCGTACGCTTAGCTTGGGGGGTCTTAAACTTCTGTGACTCATCTAGTATCATCATGGTACGGAACATACGGATGTACTTAGTAACGAAGTTAATGCCCTTCTTGGTAATCAGAGCCTCTACGTTCATACATACGATACGTAAGCCTAACTTTAAATCGACCACTTCGGCCAGTGCATCACGATGTTCCTTTCTCATTGCGGAGTTCCATGAGGCTGATGCCTGCATGTGATTAGGGAGTGCTAGGTGGGTTGGTATCTCATTTATCACCCAATTCTGGTGTACGCCACTTGGCGCCAGTACTAATACTGCGTCAATTTCACCCTTGTTATATAAGTACACGGCGTTATCTAATAACATCTTAGACTTACCCGTGCCCATGTCTGCAATCAAGGCGAAAGACTTTCTGTCCTTCATTATCTCAAACGCCTGCTCTTGGTGAGCATAGGGCTTGGTTTTGTATTTAAAATCACTCACCCACCATCTCCTTAATAAATCCTTCGTAATCCATGCGACCTTTGGCATAAAAGACACAATTGTCCATCAACTCCTGCCTAGTCCACTCACCTAGACCTGCTAGATTAGACCAGTGGTATAGAAAGTACTCTTTGTCTACCTTTAAAAAGACATAGCAAGACTCCCCAGCCTCTCCATGTTGCTTCAACCACCATCGCTGGTCTGATGTAAAGTGAGGTAAGCGTATTGGTGTCTTGTCCTTTTTAGGAAACCTAACCACGCTCTTCAGCTCAATAAAATGATGTCTACCTCCTACCGAGCATACTACGTCGGGGACGCCCGCAAGCGAGCACTCCAGTCTAGTCCATACCATAGGCATTCCCATCTCTCTAGCTTTCTTTCTAGCCCCGTCACGCAACGAACGTGCAAATGACGATTCACTCATCTTCAAACCTATCTGCCAGTAGTTCTGACGTTAGTATCAACCCGTCCATACGTTTAATACATTTAGATAGACAGTCCAGCTTGGTATACATACCCAACTGTACATCCTTCACCTCATTAAATAGATACTGCTTAGCCTCATAATCAATATCAAGGTTATCAACAGCGTCACGCAACTCTTGCATACGCTCAGTAACAACCTCTTTAACTTCTTCAAAATCAGAATTCAACATCACCGTTATCCTCCATTGGTTTAATCCTATAACTCATATCATCGTGCCACATAGGGGTTACCTTACAGTCTTCCCAGTGACCGTTCTTACGAGGCTCACAACACAGATATACTTTCTTCTGTATTGTGTACCCCTCTGCAAATGCGTGTATCTCTTTAGCGTGCTTATGTTGCTTCATTTATTCTCCTTAGTGGATATCCCACCAGCTTTTTCCAGTGTTTGACTCAGCGTGTAGCGGGCAGGTCAGTTCGTACGCACTCACTAATACAGACTCCAGAGCATTCAAGGCTTCCTTTAAATCGTCACCCACCAGCTTCGTCGTGAATATGAGTTCATCGTGCACAACTGCTATGGGGGCACCTAATTTATCATCGGCACACCATCCAGCTTCCCATAAATCAACAATTGCCTTCTTCATAATATCCGCGGCGCCACCCTGTATTAGGCGGTTAGGGGCTTTATGTAGTGTAGTAGAGTCAGCTCCGTTGTAGTTGCACCTACGCTGTCCCACCGTTCTAATATATTTACGTCTGCGTGCTGTACTTGAAACCTGTTTAGCTAGTTCTCTAAAGAATGGAAACTTACCGTTAAACCCGTCTAGGATTCGCTTACCAGTAATTGCATCACCTAACTTCAGCGATAGAGATGCCTCACCCTGCCCATATAGCTGGGCTAGTAGTACCATCTTCATCACTTGGCGCTCTACATCTGGTGCACTAGTCATCAAAATGGCATAAAAGTCCGACTCTGGCTTCTTCTTAAACAGTTCCTTTAATTCGTTAGCTACCTCACCAGCACAGTAGTGGAGTGCTAGTCTTGGTTCAATCTGTGAGTAATCAATACCGACCATAGTCTCGCCTTCGTCAGCAACGAATAACTCTCTGAAACGCGCGTCACGAGGGGTTTGTTGAAGGTTAGGACGAGAAGATGATGACCTACCTGTTACCGCGCCAATCTGATTAAACCCTGCGTAAAGTCTTCCGTTGACTACATACTTCTTATAAGCGCCATCAATAAATGAGCTCATTAGTTTAGTGTTCTTGCGACACGCGCTAATTGCTTTTGCAATAGGTGCATCACACGACTTTAAAAAGTCAGCTGTGAACGATGGGTTACCCTTGTCAGTTATCGGATAGGGTACACCTAGTTCATCGAACACGCGTTGTATGTCACGACCTGCGTTTACGTTGACAGTTCTGCCTGCAATCTGTGTGAGTGCCTTAGTTAGTGTGCGACTCTCAACCACCAACTCATCACCAAGTGTCTTTAGCTTCTTCTCGTCCATACGAATACCTTTAGCAGTCATGTGTAAGAGTGGCTCAATGAGTCGCATTTCTAGGTCTGTAATCGCTCCCACATCAGCCTGCTTAATTAACTCCTGTTGCTTGGTATAGATGTCTAAGGTGAGCTCAGCGTCAACCCTAGCGTAGGGCTCAACAAGTTTAATCGGTGCGCGCCAAATGTTGCCCGCTTGTGAGCGACCTTTACGCCCGCCGTATGTCTGATGACACCATTCATAGAGTGCGTCCTCGTCTTTACCTTCACCAACGTATAACTCGCCTAGTGCGCCCAGTGAGTAACTTCCACGGTATTCATTAACCAACCTCTCAGCCAATAGTACATCAAAGAAGGGGGGTTTAGGCGTTATGCCCTCTGCCAATACAAATCGTAAGTCAAAGTTAGCGTTCGCCATCACCTTAAGGTTAGGCAGTTCCATTAGGTACTTTAAATAGTCAAGCGCTACCTGCTCATCCATATTGCCACTGTCGCCATCGTGACGAAAAGCAACATAAAAGCTATCCCCGCCATCAATACTAACGGAATAGCCAACAATACGGTCATCCCCATGAGGAGATAGTCCAGTAGTTTCTGTGTCAAAGGCGAACGCAACACCTTCTGGTATCTCTGGTAAATTTGGGTGTACATATTCCTTTAAATCCTCTGGTAGGGGTACTGGCATGTCTAACCGAACCTGTCCAACAGGCGGTTTACTTTTGATGCCTTGTTTCCATACAAGCATTGCGACTCCTTTAAATTGTACGACACCCTCTTTCTAAGTGACGTTGTTTATAATTATTTCTTTTTCTGTTGGTTGCGCTCTACGCGCTCCCAGTATTCGTCCCACGCTTCATCTTGGTACATAGTCTCGTTTCTCCCCCATGGAGTAAAGTTCGTCTGCTGTGTAGTCTAGTACATAGTCATCCCATTGTACTAGAAAAGGGGAAAAACTGAAAGTGTCCGCAAACTTCATACCATCGGAGCGTAGGTAGTCGTAGTTACCTGTAAGTATCCTATTCATCAACACCTTACGCTGTGTTCCATCTGTAAACGTCACATACAAGTCAAACTGTACGCCATGCAGTATCTCAACCTCTGCTGATTGTATCTCGGGCTCGTATGCAAGAACAGCATCCTCGACAAGTGATTCATTTCCCATAGCAATAACTATATAGTGCATCGCCTTAAGCAAATCCTTTTGATTTAAGCCGTCTTTCTTGCCATAGCGCATAAGATACTTGATTGAGTTATCAATCGCCGTATTAGTGAGCGTTCCGCGCGCTTGGTACACATCCAAGGCTTGTACGGTGTTGTTCATATTTGTGTAGTGTTGGGAGTAGGTAGTATCAACGTACTCACGTAGTTCACATAGTACGTTGTCCTCGTTGAATTTATAATCAATCACGGTGCTCGTCCTTGTTAATTACCTTATCGTTGAAATCAATCATACTTACCAACATCCAGCCGTACACAAGGATTAAACTACCTAACAACAACTCTATTACATCAATATTTTCAAACATTTCTTACTCCTTCTATTATTTATAAGTGGGGTTTATTTAAAGTCTGCCCCAACAGACTAATTAGGTGCCTCTGTTATGCACGCGAGAGGCGACACGCTATAAACCGGTAAATAAGGAACCGGCTACATCGGCTTTTTTCGTACACACCCAAGCCAAGGTGCATGAAAGAGGAAAACATTAATAAGCCCCTGTACTAAATAGGTACTCCCATATCGGAGAGAGTGAGCCGTCAACTTTGCTTACACTCCTAAAAGTTATAAACAAGCCTTTAATATACTCTAAATAAACACTTAGGGTAAGTTTCTTTAAATTTTTTTATGCACCACCCGACCATTAGCATCGCGCTCTAATATCAAGCACCCACAAGAGCGAACACGCTCACCTCTTAAATCAGCAGTGGACACGACGTGCTTATTACCACACTTGCAATTACAGTTCCACATCGCTCTGCGGTCTGACTTACGAGACGGCGCTCTACTGACAACGGTCAATAATCCAAACTTCTGCTTTACTAAATCTACATACACGGGCATATTATTTCTCCTTTATATACTCAAAATATTCCGGACACTCTGTTTCATTTAAAGCGTCCTCTATTACGCGACAACCCCTGCCCCTAGGTTCGTCATCCAAGTGAGCCTCAAAGAATGAGTACTCACAGCCCTCGCAAACATACCCATCGTTAAATACAGTATCTATATCAAACACGGGAGGTGTATATTCCCCACAGTCTTTACGATAATCTTTAATAACCAAGCGTTTACCCGACTTCTCGTAGTTAATGACATCTATCCCATCTTGGTGGTGCATACACTGTGTCTCTAAACACTCGCTAGCATCACAAAACGTCTGATTACCATAAATATCACTCAACTTCATTTTCTTTCCTCAACTCCTCTTGAACATACTTTAAATCGTGCAAAATCCAATGCTTGAGCATCCCCTTCGACCCTTCAATTGAGTATATACCTACGGTACAGTATTCCTTTTCCACTTCCTTGTTCTGACACGAGAAGTGTTCAATCGTCTCCACCGCATCGGCGAAGCGTTTCGTGAAGTTCTCCTCTAAGTCCATCAACATAATATGTGCATCGTCACGGTAGTACATCAGCATAAACTCATGCTCGGGCTTACTACGTAATTGTGAGTATAAAGTAAGGGCTAACTCATCCACGTTTTCAAAGGGGGCTTTAAATGACTCTCTGCCCTCCCTCTCTGTAAATATAATCTGCGCTGTTTCTCTATTAATGAGCATTTTTATTATCCCCTAGTTGTTGTAGTGCCATATCAGCAGTATTAGTCGTTCGACGCGCTAGCTCGTCAATAAAACTAGCCCTATTCACAAGCACCGTAGCGTCCAATGCTGAGTATAAGGTTTGTGTGAAAAGTAAACAAGCGGGTGCTAAGTGCGATATAACACATCTTAGTTGCTCATCTGAGCCCTTACCATGCACCACCTCGTTAAGTATAGTGGCAATGTGCTCCTGCGCTGTCTGCGATATCCCTAGGACAAACCTAAAGGCGCTGTCATAGTCCATGTCGGACAATATTTCATCAGCACCAAGTACAAACTTCTGCAACGTCTCAGACGTTTCCCGTATGTAGTCCAACTCTGTTTCTGTGTAGTCACGCATAGCTAATCAGTCTACACTAATTACACACAGTAAAACAATTAGCAACGTGCCCAAGGGTAGCTTGACAAAGCAAGTGTGACACTCGTACCATTTAGTGTGTAGTTTCTCTAGGATATTCACCTTAGCGCTCCTCGTCGGGAAAATTAATGTCCGCTTTCATGTCCCAATACACTGTTATAGCGCTACCCTCGTCGGGGTCTACGTCTAAGCTGTCACATACAGCGCGCCAAATAGAGTCCGTAACAAAGTCCTCTTGGTACAACATTAAATGGTGTACTTGTTGTGTGTTCTTACTCATAAGGCACCCTCCGCTACTTTAAATACACGCGTCCTCGCGTCCTCTCCCACACTTACGGTTACTAAGCCCTCATCTAAAAGAGTTAGTACCGCCCGTTTAATTGTAGATAGGCTCACATGACAAAAATGCTCGTGCTTAGTGATGTAGCTACATGTTGTTTGTGGGTGGTGCGCTATAAGACACAGCACATCAAACACGGCGTCGTTTAGCAACTTACCGCTCTCGGTGTTCAGCGCTCTGTTGACACGTCGTGCTTTACTCACCTCTTCCCAAGTATGTTCTAATTGCATCACGATTCCTCCACCTTGACTACTATGTCCTGCACCGTCGAGTTAACATTACCTTGCTCGTCAACCGCTTTCAGCACTTCAAATGACTTAAATTTCTTGTTGTTCTTCATATAAAAATCAACCAACTCATCTATACTTAATACTATGTTCTTTTCCACTTCTCTCTCCTTTAAATAAGAGGTATCTACCCCTCTGTTTTTTAATTCCACCGCTACTTCCTTAGGAAGGCGATAGACACCATCATAATCAACCAACTCACCATCTACAAACCACAGCCCTCCCGCACTCTCATCACCTAGGGTGTTGTGCTCAAAGTAACCATATGTGCCGGTGTTACCCAACGATACCTCGTAGTTAGTTGTGTTAGTTGTCTTATATGTTTCTTCACTCATATTATGTCTCCATCCTTATCAAAACTACCCATGCATGGGCAAGGCACCGGTAAACCGTCTGTTTGCTTTTAATAAACTATCACAATTAACAGCTAGTCTGTTGTTTTCCTCTTGTAGTTCTAAGATTGTTTCGGCTAGTCTGTTGCGCTCTGCTTTCAGTTCTAAAAGGTATTCAGCATCTACTAATATGTTCACGCGTCCTCCTTTTCTTCCCAATCACCGTCAACTTGAATCTCAATCCACTTGATTGTTTCGCGTAACCTTGACACTAAGGTCTTGGCTTCTTTCCAATCATCTTCGGATTCGTAACTCGTAGTATCTATCATAGTCATAGCGTCACACACGCTATCCATTGCTTCATCATTTGATATGCTCATTGTTTTTCCTCCCAACTACCATCAGTAACTACTTCTACCTTTAAAGAGTCGTTAATATCCTCAATAAAATCTAAGAAGTCATCAAGTGTTTTAAATACCGACAATCAGCCATCATATTTAACGCACTCTTTAGGTCATTGAAACCTTTTAGTAACGCCCTATAATCTTCCATTGACATATCTACTGATACGTTTCCGTTCTTCTTATATTTAATGTTTCCCATTTTCAATCTCCCAACTACCATCAGTAACTACTTCTACCTTTAAAGAGTCGTTAATATCCTCAATAAAATCTAAGAAGTCATCAAGTGTTTTAAATACCNTTTCTTTAGGTGTAAATCTATTTATAGCGTCATCTCCGGCTATCAGTTCATAAATTTCTTCTAAGTGCTTTTGTATATTACTTATGCTCATATTCCCCCTTTAAATGTACATGGCGCGACGAGGTGTCTTGCCAACTAAGTAGTTGTGGTACCATGTGTTCAAGCGAGGCGTTGTGCGCTCTGAGCGCTCGCGTGCCTTTTCTAAAGGAGTTAGTTCCATCCCGAAATGTTTATACCCACGTTCAATCGTGCTGTAATAGTGCCCACTAGGCGCTGTCAATCTACGACCCGCACTCATTGTGTAGGTTAGTGCTGTACCGTGCTCGGTTTCAATCTCAGTTAGGTAGTACATTGCGCCCTTAGGTCGAGTCCCCTCGTAATTGTGTAATGATTCCCAATCTTCTACTGAGTCAATTTCAAAGACACCTAGAGATACACTAGCACCGTCCTTTGGTACGATGTCCGCGACACCTTTAAATTCTAACTGCCAATTAGGTAGTTCGATGGTATCAACGGGGCGTGCATTAGGTGTTCTAAATGCCATTTGGTCGAGGTCGAGGTTTGAGCCGTATGCTACATATAAGTAACCTTTTGCTACGATTTCCTCGGGAGTTAAATAAAATTGATAATGTTTCTTGTCCATGTTGTTTTCCTTATTATTAAAAAAGAAGTCGAGGCGTTTTCCTTAACTTCTGAGACCCATTATACCTAATTACACACATAAGTCAAACATATATTTAAAATAAAATACAAATACATTACATTAACTGTATAATCAGCATTTTAAAACAAAAGGAGTAAGAGATGAGTGGGAAAGTTCACACTATTGCACTAAGAGTGTCAAAAGATAAGCAAAAAGATATTGAGAAGTTCCGCGACGAGCTGACTGAGCTGATTGGCTACCCTGTGGGTAAGACTGAGAGTCTGCGTATTGCAATTGAGCGAGGCATCAAGGAAATACGATTGGAGCAGGGGTTTGACATACCTATGACACGCATAGAGAAAATTGATAAACTAGTTACAAGCGTTTAGTTTATACTAATAAGTTCCGAATCATAAAAAAGCCCACAAAACAGTAGTGCGGGCTTTTAAGTTACCAATAATCTTAGAGGAGAGTATTAAGTAATAGGGTAATTATAACAGTTTTCGGGAGAAGTAAACAGCAGGTATATTAAATACTTATAATATAAGAGGAGGATAGATGTCTTTGTCACAAGACCCGAAAGTAATTGACTTTTTACAGTCATCAGCCAACGCAACTAGAGAATACTACCTTAATTGGGGTTGGCAATTAACACCCGTTAAGTTTAAAGGCAAAGCGCCTATCATGTCAAAGTGGAATACCCACGTTCTTGACTACGAAACATTTATCAGTGAGTATGGCAACGCGCCACATAATTTAGGATTGATACTTGGTAAGAAACAAGTGGATATCGACCTAGATAGACCCGAAGCTAGAGCGCTTGCGCCTCTACTTCTACCACCGACACGTCGTTTCGGTAGAAAAACCGCCCCTAACTCACACTTTATATACAATCTTGCCCCGTCTTTCGAAGAAAAGGGTGTCAAATCACGCAAGTGGTCACTTCCCGCGTCAATCGCTGACGCCAACAAGGCTGTCATCGTCGAATTACGTGGTAACTCTGCTCAAACTGTTGTCCCACCTAGTATTCACACCTCGGGCGAGCACATCAAGTGGCACGGTTTTTCCGAGGGTGTGTGGGAAGATGAGTTCACCCAACTTGACGATTTAGAGTTGATTGTTTCTGCCTGCGACACGATGGCATTCCTTACTTTAATGAGTGTTGTCTGGAGCCAGATGGACGGCAACCGACACGATTTAGCACTAGCTACTACCGGTTTACTACTTAAGAGTGGTACCAACATCGACCCTGAGGCTGTCTACGACATGATGGATTGGGTCATGACTACTGCGGGTGACGAGGAAAAGCCTCAGAGGTTACGCAACGAGGTTACCGGTACTATCTCTAGATGGAAAAACGGTGATATCACACAAGGTTACAAGCGACTTGCTGAGTTACTACCCGCTGATGTCATGGTTAGTATCAAGAATTGGATTACTGAGGGAGCGTACACCGTCCCTAAGTTTAATGAAATGAGTTATCGCGATGTTGATGCCATCGGCAATGTTGATGTAAGTGAGTCACACCCTTATTTGGTATATGTTGCGGACGAAGATAGTTATCGCGATGTAATGCTTGGCACTAAGTACACGACGGGCACTGCCCTTAGTAGGACATTTGGGCGTACACTTGGTAAGAAAGCCCCTAAAATCATAGAGGAACGCGCGCCACAAGTGACTGCGAGAGCATACATGCCTGACAAGTTGGTTATCGACCGCGGCGAAGTATTTAACTGCGAGACCGGTGCCTACGTTGGGGAAACAACGTGCCTCAACACATGGCGTGGTACACATATCACCAAGTCCGAAGGAGATGCAACTGACTTTAAATCGCACGTTAGTTCCTTGGTTGATTACAACGAGGAATTGACTGGACACCTGCTAGACTGGATTGCATTCACTGTTCAGAAGCCTAGAGAGAAAACAGCTTGGGCAATTCTGATGATGCATGGGCAAGGTACCGGTAAAACATCACTCGGAGACTTAATCGGTAAGTTGGTAGGCGAAAGTAACTACTCTACACCTGATTCAAATGCCGTTAACTCTCAATTTAACAATTGGTTGATTGATACTAGATTCATTCTAATGGATGAGATTAAATCCGCTAATAATAAGTGGGATTTGCTCGATAGACTGAAGCCGTTGATTACAGATACGACTGTTTCGGTTAATATCAAGGGCGGTGCTCAAAAGTTCCAACGTAACTACTGCCAAATTTGGATGAATACCAACCACGCGTTCCCAATGGCGGTTAGTGAGGGCGACCGACGTCTGTTTATATATAAGAGTAAGACTATCTACATGTCGCGCGAACAGATTCAGGAGCACATCGCACCGTGGTACAAGGGCGGTGACTACTTTAAATGGGCACACTCGGTGGATGGGTTGTCTGCGATATATGGTTTCCTTATGGATAGAGACCTTTCTAATTTTAACCCACATGCCAACGCGCCAATGACTGAGTCACGCGCTGAGCTTGTTGCTGATAGTTCCTCTGATATTGAGGATTGGATTACTGAGGCATATCATTTAAAGCAGGCGCCTCTGAAGGCTGACATCGTTAGGTTGTCTGACATAGTCAAAGCATACAAGGATGAGTTCAATAAGAACGTGTCTGCTAAGAGAGTCGGTGCTGTTATACGCCCGCTCGCCCAAGTTACTGAGGGATTACTCCCTAATAGTAAGACCATCCGAATAGATGGAGTACAGATGCGCACTATTGCAATACGCGATATCGCCAAATGGGCTGACGAGGTGGAAACAACATGCGCCAAAGAGTATAAGAGAGGTGTTGGTGCTGTCGCCGGTGCTCCGTTTTAGGTGTTGGTGTTGGTGCTGTGAATAATAATTGTAGGCAATACACCCTAGACGACGGGGATGTTACTGACGCTAGGCTTGTTGCCGAGGCTGTTGGTATCACTATTAAAAACGCACGCGTTAGACTGAGTACTTATAGCGACCCAAAGAGAGTGTTTAAAGCCAAGCAGGAGCGCTCGAGTGAAGGTGACTTAGTGTCTTATAAAGAGCGACGCGCTCTGAGTAGGGGGATAGGAGATGAGATGTTTGTACTAGCTATGAAGTGTATCTGACGATTTAAAGTAACGCGCTATCTACAATTGCGTCTAGTAAATCGTTGTTCTTTATGTAATATTCGTCTAGAGTTGGATGCGGTTCGAGGCTGGGATACCTTTCAAAAAATTCACTTGGTGGTTTATCTCCTATATAGTACGCGGTGCTGTCACTCAATATCTGAATCGTCCCACCGCCGGATTTATACCCGAATCTATCCCATTTGATTGTTTTGTATATGCGCACAGCATTATTCTACTACGCGCGGGTATGTTTGTCGAGTAGTCTACTCGTCTACAAATTCCATATTTATAGGAGTTCCATCTTCGGTGGTGAGGCTCCAATCGAATGTAATGCCGTCGTTTACAAGTGGTGTGAAAAACTCGTCTACATCACATTGTGTAATAGGGATAATGAGTGTTTGTGTTGCCACCATGTCCTTTAAACGGTCTATCACTTCTTCATGGGAGTAGGGTTGATTGTCTGATGCACATGTCTGCTTGCCAAATACCAATTCGGTCACTGCGTCTTTAAATTCAAATATTGTTAGTTGCTTTTCCATTACTGCTCTCCTTTATTTAGTTCATTAAGTTTTGCGTCTAACCATTCTGACGCATATATGAGTGCGTATGCTTGATTTCTAGCGCCTTTACATGGGTCGTAGTCCCTTTCTTGCCCACCCGAAGATGTACCGATTTTTCCTTCCCATCTATTGCGCCCAACCTTATCAACAGACGCTTTTACTGCTTCGCTCCAAAACCCGTTAGGTTTAATTGCAAGAGTGTAAGTGAAGCCGTTGTTATATTCCCTCATTGTTCCGAAATGCATGTTTTCCACTATGATTGCTCCTTTGTTATTGTAATAACGTCTGAGTTAGAATCAAGTCCGCCTAACCCTTTAACTATGTAATAGATATTGTTATCCTCTAGGTACTGCGCGATA